>Ga0182744_1000292_pt1 | contig 50248 bp, 39 predicted proteins | sample eDN3rd30CKraftMG_FD_128525 | JGI IMG/M metagenome (GOLD analysis project Ga0182744, IMG submission 128525) | Enriched Miracle-Growth compost microbial communities from Emeryville, California, USA - eDNA 3rd pass 30_C Kraft MG (version 2) (version 2) ... | reverse complement strand
TTCAAACTCAGCCTCTAAGGTTGAGGCACTTTCCAATCCCCACATAAAACAAAATAAAAGAATGAAGCTAATGTCCAAAGTTAAATTGCGGGACAGGATAAGGTCTGAAGACTACGCCGAACGTGGTTGGAAAAGGCAAATACTATAAACCGAGTGGAAGGGTACGTTGGAGGGCTCCTAATGGCGATATTTGGGAATGGGACAAACAACATGGTGATGTAGAAGTATATGATAGGAATGGACGACATAGGGGTTCTTTTAATCCTAATACAAATAAGCAAAAACCAGCAGTTCCTGGAAGGACAACACCAAAATTTGTAGCTCCACAAGAAATGCTGCGGCTTTTACAGGGATGGGATAAAGGTCCCAAACCATCGCCTGTCCCACTTCCTGTTCCTGCGATTATTCCATTCAATGATAACTTAATGAGGTATGTGCTCCCGGAAAGATACAACTATTATACACTTTAAAATAATAACAATGACGTTTAAGAGGTTCAAAGAAGTTTCAAGTGCTGTCTTACAGAATCCTATCTTTAATGATTTAAGTGAGGAAGAATTATCAGAATATCACGCTCTATTAAAGGAGCCAAGATACCACCATTGGGAATTGAAAAACAGAATTAAACAATCGGGAATTAATCCTGGTAAACACTGTTGTGTGGAAATGGAATATCACTTATTGGAATCTACCAGAGCAAAAGAAGTGCTGAAAGAAGATCCGGAATACATAAACTATGATGCAGTTATCACATGGGATAAATCGCGGCGGTTATATGGTATTCCCATTCATGATGGAGGCAGTTCTTATATAAGGATTAAATATTGCCCTTGGTGTGGCAAGAATATCGATAACGATATAGTATAATTATTAGATAATTTGCCAGTCCATTGCTTACTACTTTATTTCAACCTTAATTTTATGAAAAAGAGCTTTAACCCGCAAGTAAGCTTTGCACAATCCAATCTACAGCATGCACTAGTATGAACTTTGAATTAAGTAGCTAATGTGATGAAGAAAGCTCTTATTACTACAACAAAATCCGCATTATTAGCTATAGTCATTTTATTTATTCATAAGCAATGTACCATCCAGTCAAAGCATGCCAAGGAATTAAAAAATTGCAAGCTTGTTAAATTAGGTATGAGTCTTGATTCAGTAAATCATATAATGGGTTATCCAAATAAAATTTATCATCGAGGCTCTTTATTGCTATTTACTTACACAAATAATAAGCTGTTTTTTATGCCGCCCGTCCAAATCCAAATCAACAACCAATATAAAGTTCACAGCATAAATTGCGAAGTGGACGATTAACACTTTTATGCGCATACTCCTTACCCTTCTTTTCCTCGCCTCCTTTCTGCCTTTTGATGCTAAAGCCGGCGGTCCTTTTGATTATCCCAATTGCTACATCCGCTATACGTATGATGCAGCAGGTCTGCGCGTGCAGCGCTATTATTTTTGCCCGCCTTCGGGCGGCGGCGGCGAAACAGACCCGCCTCCCGGCGGCGGTACTACCAGCAGCATGAGCACCGGCGAGCCTTTGCCCCGCCCCGCTACGGCTGTAGATACCCCAGCGGCTTTTCCGCAGGATGTGCCGGAAATATTCATCACTTCCATCTACCCCAACCCTACCAAAGACAAGTGTACCATAGTGCTTTCGGCCCCGCTTGCATCTGCCCAGGTGGTTGTTTACGACATAAAAGGGACCCTCATGCTCCGCGAGGGAAAAAGCGGGCAACAATTTGAATTACAGCTAAGCCACTTGGTTGCCGGACAATATTTTATTGCTGTCATTACGCCAAACGGCAAGATGGTTTTTGAAATCACGAAGTTGTAACCATAGTCAATTATCCTGCTCCCTTATTTACTCTTCACAAAAAACACCCCCAGCAGCGCAGCCACCAAACCCTGTATCGGCCCCAGCCAAAGGTTAGAGGTCCGCATCATTTCCGTAGGCGTATAGGTATTGGGGATGGGATTGAGGATGGCGAAAAGTACCAGCAACTGATAAAAGAAGGAAAGCGCGAAGGCCATCTGGTACAGCATCTTGCTGCTTTTCTGATTTACGGTTTGCTGCGTGGTAGCCACCGTTACCATCAGCGAAAGTGTGGGCAGGATGGTGGGCATAAACCACGACCAGGCATCGTTTACCTTACTGCCGTACATGCCGCCTACGGTGCGGGCAATCATGATAATAATGAGCAGCAGCCCGCTGATGACCCACAGGATAAGCAGCCGCCTTTGCGCTATGCTTTTTGAAATCATATTACCGGATGCTTTCTAATTTTTGCCAGATGCCTGCTTTTTTAAGGTGCGCCTCACAGGTAAGCGGTGAAGGTGTAACCAGCTTGGGCGCATCTTCCTGATTCGGCTTTTTATATTCATAAATAAGCGCCGTACAGGCATACCTGTCTGAGAAAGGAAACGACTCCATATTGGGCGCAGGCCGGTCGGCGCCCCGGGCAAACAGCGAATCGCTGCCCTGCCGGCTCATGGACTGGTCTGACTGCACCACGGGGTAAGGCGAAAGCATAAACACTATCATGCGGTAATAACCCGGCTTTGCACGAAACAGGGAAGCCATGTAATCGGAAAAGCTATGGTACGCGTTGCCTTCTACATACCTGTTGGCCATATCGGTAGTACCATCCTGCCGGATGCGCTCTATGCGCGTGACCACCGCCACGCCGCTGTCTTTGATGCTGTAAAAAGAGTACTCGTAATCCGCAGCATCCAACGCAGGAAGAAGGCGGTTGTTGAGCACAAACCCCAGGGTAGTGGCAGTGCCGCTGTTTTGCAACAGCTGCCTGGGAATCCGCTTAAAGCTGGATGCCTTGGGCGCCGGGTAAGGAAACTGCCGGATGCGGGCATTGCCGGTATAGTGGTTGTTGCCAGAGGGTACGCCTGAAGTAGTAGCCGGCGGCGGCGGGGGTGGGGGCGGCGATGTTTCCATCGCAACGGAATCTGTAGCTGTCGTTTCCGTACGCGTAGCATGATCATTGGCAGCACAACCGGCCAGCAGAAAAAACAGGCCACACCAGATGGAAGGAGCGCGTGGGATTGTAATCATAAAATATTTTTTACTACAAAAGCAATTGCGCCTGTGCTTTCCTACCTTGAACCATACCTGCAGGTGCCTTACAAATATAAAGCTTTGCGACCAACATAGCGCAGTAAACTTAATTTATATTTTTAAGGAAGCCTGAAAGCAATTCCATCCTTCTTTTCCACACAAATGATCTGCGCTGCTCAAACCTTTAGCCAGCCCCGGAAGCCGCGCCCGCCATAATAAGATTCCGCACCATTGTGATAAACAAAAACCCGTCCAAACCGGTAGTCGCCAAAAAGAGCGCCGCCCAGCGCGCGCATTTCCACCGGGGTTTTCAGCCAGCTGGAGGTTTTGGTATCCACAGGACCCAGCTGCTGCAGCTGCTGGTATTGCGCTTCATCTAACAGCTCTATGCCCATTTCTTCGGCTATTTCCCGGGCGCTGCTTTCTGGCTTGTGTTGTTTCCGTGAAGCCCAGGCTTCGCCATCGTAGCAAAGACTGCGGCGGCTTTTGGGGCTTTCCGGCGCGCAGTCATAAAAAATATAAGCGCCGGTTTCTTTGTCAAAAGAAATTACATCCGGCTCACCGCCGCTTGCTTCCATTTGTTGCAACGACCACAGCTTTTCGGGATGCGCCTGCAGCCGTGCGGCCACATCCACCCATTTTATGCCTTTATGGCGGTTCTTGTGTTGCTCAAAGCGGGCCTGAAGCGTTTGTAGCAGCGCTTCCTGCTCTTCGGAAGACAGTTCCTTTTTATTGCTGTTCATGGACAACAAATTTGAAGAAAGTTCCTCAGAAAACCCGTTGGTAATTTATGCGGCCGGCAAGGGCAAGGGCTTTTAACGCCAGTCAGTTTCCGGTTCTGTCAGTGCTTCGTTCTTGCCGGCTTACTGCCTTTTACCTGCACCCGCCAGCCCAGCCAAATGCCCATCAGCAGCGCCGGAAGAAAGCCGAAAACAGCTATCCAGAAAAAGGGTTTCAGGATGTAATCTTCAAAAGGGTTGTCGCCGGTGCCCAGGTTATCCATTCCTTCCCGGAAGAAACCCGGCCACCCCGAAAGAAAAGCGGTGCTCAGCAATACGGCAAGGCCGCATAAAATGCCGGTCAGGATTGGATTTCTTCTTTTAAGGAGGATGGCTTTACCCGCCCATTGCCCGTAAAAGTGGCCACAAAGAAGCAGGATAACGCTGCCGGTGAAGAGATTCAGTTTGTAATCCGTCCGCGAAAACCAGAAAAATGCCTCAGGGAAATCCTGGTCCAGAGACACAAAGAAAGTCATGATAAGTTGCGCAATTACCAGCCCGGCTATTGCAGAAAGAAGTCCCTGCCGGCTGCCGATTCGTTTTGCTGTCTGTTGCGTCATTGGTGAAGCTGCTTTTCCCCCGGATAGTAGCAAGTCAGGATACCACTGCGCCTGCCTTTGCAGCCGCGCACAGCTCGCCTATCAGGCTTTCATCCTGCTCAATGGCATTGCCTACTACCAGCACCGTAGCGCCGGCTTTGGCCCGCAGGTACACATCTTCAGGCGTGCGCATGCCGCCGCCCACAAACAGCGGGGTGCTGGTATGGCTGCTTACTTTTTCAATCATCGGCACCGGTATGGGGTAACGGGCGCCGCTGCCGGCATCCATGTAAAGCAGGTGCATGTTCAGCAGCTCGCCGGCCCAGGCCGTGCATAGGGCTATATCGGGCTTGTTGGCGGGGATGGGCGCCGCGCCGCTGATGTAGGAAACCGTGGTAGGACTGCCGCCGTCAATAATCATGTAGCCGGTAGCCATTACTTCCAGTCCGCTGGCCTTCACCACCGGCGCGCTGATGACGTGCTGCCCGATCAACAGCTCGGGATTGCGGCCGCTGATCAGCGAGAGGTAAAGCAGGGCGTCTGCCTTGCGGGTAACCTGCGCGGGGCTGCCAGGAAAAAGAATCACGGGAATATTGCTGGCCGCCTTAAAGGCAAGAATAGAATTGTCCAGCTCTTCGCTCACCACCAGGCTGCCGCCTACCAGCAGGTAATCCACACCGGCATCGTTGCAGCGTTGTGCCAGCCGCTCCATTTGCAGCGGCGATGTTTTATCGGGGTCTACCAGTACCGCAAAGGCGCTTTGCCCGCTTTTTTTTCGCTGGGCTAATTCCTGGTAAATCTTGCCTGCCATAATAGGTTGGATATCTTTTTTGTGGGCGATAGGTATACGTGGGTAGCGCTGTTTATTGTTTTTCTTTCAGCGAGTCGCGAATTTCAGTCAGCAGCGTGTCTGTTGTAGACATGGGTGGCGGCGTGGCTTCCTTTACTTCCTGCTTCTTCAGGTAATGAAACAGGTAGCGCAGCACCACGAAGATAGACAAGGCGATGATCAGAAAATCTACCACGCTTTGCAGGAAGTGCCCGTAAGCAAAAACCGATGCCCCGGCGCCTTTAGCGGCATCCAGCGTGGCATAAGGCCCGGCCTTTGCCCCTTCTTTCAGCACTACAAACTTGTCCGTAAAGTTGATGCCGCCCGTAAGCAGCGATACGAATGGCATGATGATATCGTCTACCAGCGCGGTAACGATTTTGCCAAAAGCAGCGCCGATGACCACACCAATGGCCAGGTCTATGACATTGCCCTTTGCGGCAAAAGCTTTAAAATCCTTAAGAAAAGACATAGACGCAAAGATATAGTAGTTCCGCGTGATGTAACCCCGTTATCCGGAAACGCCGGTTGCCTTGCCTTCTTTTTCCTGCTTACTTTGCAACTATGGCCGAGAACCTTTCCCTTACCCTGGTACAGCCCGATATGATTTGGGAAGATAAAGCTGCTAACCTGCGGCAATACGAAAGCCTGCTTTCTGCCAAAGACGCACAGCGGCAGGTGGTGCTTTTACCGGAAATGTTTACTACCGGTTTCAGCATGAATCCTGCCCCGCTTGCCGAAAGCATGGACGGGCCTTCTGTGCAGTGGATGCGCCACATGGCCCGGCAGCACCGCATTATCCTGTGCGGCAGCCTTATTATTTCGGAAGGCGGCCATTATTACAACCGCCTGATCTGGATGCAGCCGGATGGCGTGCATTATCACTACGACAAACGGCACCTCTTTACCTATGCCGGCGAGCAGAAGCAGTACACACCGGGAAATAAAAAACTCATTGTGCAGGTAAACGGCTGGCGCATCTGCCCGCTTATCTGCTACGATCTGCGCTTTCCGGTATTCAGCCGCAACGACGCCGCACAACCGTATGACCTGCTGTTGTACGTAGCCAACTGGCCGCAAAAAAGAAGCCTGGCCTGGCAAACACTGCTGCGCGCCCGCGCCATCGAAAACCAATGCTATGTGGCAGGCGTAAACCGGGTGGGGCAGGATGGGAATGGCCATGATTATGCCGGCGACAGTGCGCTCCTCAACCCCATGGGCGAAACGGTTTGGGAAGAAAGCAATCACCCGGCTGTAAAAACGCTGGTTATTAATAAAGCGTTATTGACTGAATACCGGGCGCATTTCCCGGTACTGAAAGATGCAGACCCATTTGCATTGCTGTAATTTCGCTCTTATTTTTTATTTTTTGTAATGAAAACGCTGCGACTGCTGTTCCTGTTCCTTTTTGTGTCTCTTGCTGCCACGGCCCAGAAAGTATCGGTGGATAAGAAAACCAATATCGTAACCGTAGAAGGCGAACCCTCTTTTGTGCTGAAGCCCAAGAACAAGATTCTCTGGCAGAGCGATTATGCCCTCGAAAACCTGGATGGTCAGGAGCTGGCTTACTTTAAAGCCGAAAAGCGCGAAAAGTGGAACAACACCACCCACAACTACGACAATGAGCTTTTCTACGGCATTACCTTTTCGCAAAGTGGCAATTATTGCGAGCTGCGCAATTTTACCAGCCTCAGCATCGTAAAAGCACTGGCCAAGGAAATTGCCGCCGCCCGCCTGGTGCAGGGCAATGCCATCAGCCCCGAGGCAGAACAAAAATTTGTGGTGATGCACAACGGCGTGTTCCTGAAAGACCCCAACAAGCAACAGCCGGCCGTAGTGGTCAACGTAGGTGGCAGTGCGGCTGGCGCACCGGCAGCAGCGTCTGCGCCGGCGAGCATCAGCATCAGCGGCGAAAAGATTTATAACCATGATGAGCTGACCGGCACTTTTCGCAAAAGCAGCGAAAACGGCTACACCACTATTTCCATCTACAACCGGGACGACAACAAGGTGGCCATCGCGCGCCACAAGGATAAGAGCGATGAAGACTGGGAAATAATGCCCGAAGGCGGCAGCAAGATTTCCCTGCGCTTTTACACCGACCAAAGCCTGGAGCGCCTCTTTAAATACCTGGCAGAGAAGGGGTATTTGTAGCTAGAAGCGCCATGGCGCCGCTTTGCTGTTGTGCTGTAGCTTTTCTGTTTGAGCGGTTATTATCAACTGCGCCTGCCTCCGGTTCCGGTTGGCAGGCTTAGCTGTGTGCCTGGTTGGCACGGCGGCACCTAATTTCTAAAGCGAACGGTTCCTTTCGACAGCCCTTTTAGCTGTGGTTTACTGCTTTGCTTCCTGTTTCGAAAGAGCACACCCGGACAGATATCTCAAGCCGTCATTAAAACTTCCGGCCCTGTTTTTGCTAAACCTTGTCCATTTGCTTTATGGAAATCAGCGCCTTCCTGCATCCATAAAGTTATCCACCCTTAGTTTGCACCTGCTTTTTTAATCCAAAGCCCATGAAATCTTTATTCCTCCTTCTTTTTTCCCTCTTTATTCCTGCTATGCTTTTTGCGCAAGACGATTCCTATAAAAGCCCTTATCAAAAAGACTGGCAAAAAGTGGACAGCCTCATGGACCGCGGACTGCCGCAAAGCGCGCGGGGCCTTCTGGAAAATATTTATGCAAAAGCCCGGAAGGAAAACCAGCAGGCCGAGGCGCTGAAAGCGCAGCTATACCTCTTGCAAACGGGCATGAGCGAGGAGGACGCCTATAAAACAGCCATTCAAAAAGCCGACAGCCTGGCGCAGACTTCCGCCTTTCCTTTTAGCAATATCTGGCAGTCCATCTCCGGCGAAATGCTTTGGAATTACTACAACCAGCAACGCTGGCAAATATTAAACCGTACCGCTTTGGCGGAAAATGACAGCAAGGATTTGGACGAATGGGACGCGCCCAAATTTTTCCAGGAAATCAGCAGCCGCTACCGCGCTTCTTTGCAAAACGAAACCGGGCTGGTTGGGATAAACATTGAATCGCTGTTGCCTGTGGTCAGCGGCGCGGTGAATACCAGAAACCTGCGGCCCACGCTGTATGATTTGCTGGCCTTTCGTGCCCTGAACTGGTTTGAAAACAATGAAAAAGAATTGCCGAAACCCACGCCTTATTTTATCCTGAACGATGCCGCTTTTTTTGCGCCGGCAAAAACGTTTGCAAACCTTTCCATTCCGCCGGTGAAAGGCGATGAAGCTTCGCTGCACTACCGCGCGCTTAAAATTTATCAGCAAATATTACGGCGCATGGATGCCGGCAATAATATACAGGGTTTGCTGGATGCAGATTTGGCGCGGCTGAATTTTGTGTATCAGAACAGTGTGTTGCCGGACAAGAAAGATTTGTACTGGAAAGCGCTGGCGCAACTGGCGAAAAACTATTACCAAACGCCGCAGACTGCCGAAGCGCTCTACCGCATGGCCTGGCTGGATTACGGGGGTGGAGGTGATATAGTTAGACCACAACCGCGTTTCAGTCCGCAGGGAGATAAAGCAAAAAAACCGGAGCGCAATTTGCCGGAAATCAAAGCGCGCCTGAAAACCATCATTCAGAAATACCCCAATACCGAAGGCGCGGCCCATGCGGCACAGTTGCTGGCAGAAATAGAAACTGTGTCTGTTGCATTGACGGCTGAAGAAGTGGTATTGCCTGGTGAGGCCTCTAAGGTTTTGGTGCAATACAAGAACACGCCGCAGTTGTTTTTCCAGCTGCTGCGGTTAAATGAAAACAGTTTCCTGCAGCTGCAACGCGGCAATGATTCCACACGCCAGAGTTTGCTGCGCAAAGCGACAGTGGTTAAAAACTGGCAGGAAAATATGCCCGGCACGCAAGACCTGGAAACACATACCGCAGAGGTAAAAGTGGATGCAGTACCGGCCGGTTTTTATGCCGTGCTGGCCAGCGAAAATGCTGATTTTAATACCGGGGAAAATGTGTTGCAATATGTGCTGTTTCAGGCGAGTAATATTGCGTTTGTATTAAGCGAAAGCCCGGATAACGGCTCCCGTGCGCTGCTCTTACATCGTAAAAATGGCGGACCGCTGAATGGCGTTTCCATAACGCTGCTGCGCGAAACCTGGAATCAAAAAAGAGGGAGCTATGATTGGAAAGAATCCGCCATTGCACAGAGTAACGCCAATGGCGAAGTAATTCTTACCGAAAAAGACGCGAACGGCATGGCGCGCATCATTTATGGCAGCGACACACTCCTGCTGGATGGTTATTTTTCCTTTTACAATCCCCGGCAGGAAGATAAAAAAAACACCCGCACTTTCTTTTTTACGGACCGTTCAATTTATCGTCCGGGACAAACCATTTACTTTAAAGGCGTTTTGGTTGAAACAGAAAAAGGCGGCAGAAAGAATGACATAATACCTAATGAAGAAACTGATGTCACACTCTACGACGCTAATGATGAGAAAATTAAAACGTTGACTTTAGTTAGTAATGAATTCGGTTCTATAAGCGGCAATTTTGTGGCACCGGCAGGCCTTACCGGAGCGATGCGTATTGCCAATGAAGATGGCCGCATTTCCATTCAGGTAGAAGAATACAAACGCCCGAAATTCAAGGTGGATTTTGATACCCTCAAAGCCGCTTATGCTCTGAATGAAACAGCCGTGGTGAATGGCGTGGCCATGGCTTATGCCGGTTATCCATTGGATGGTGCTACGGTAAAATACCGCGTGCTGCGCGAAGCCCGCTGGCCGTTTTGGTGGTATGCCTGGCGCTGGGGGGCACCTGCTTCTGAGCAACAGGAAATCACGCAAGGCACGGCTATTACAGACGCGAATGGAAAATTTTCGGTCAGCTTCCCCACTGCTCCGGACCCAAGCGTACCGGAAGAAAGTTTGCCGGTGTTCCGCTACACGGTGTATGCGGATGTCACGGACATCAACGGCGAAACGCATTCCGGGCAGCAAACGCTGAGCGCCGGTTACCGCTCGGTGAGCATTCAAATCAACGCGCCGCACAATGCCGGTTTAGAACAACTGGATACCATCCGCATTGCTACCCAAAATCTAAATGGCGAGTTTGTGCCACTGGCTTTGAAAATCGCTGTGCAGCCGCTGGTGCAGCCGGAAGTGATTTATAAGGAACGCCGCTGGGAGCGTCCCGACCAAAACTTAATGGATTCCGTTACCTTCCGCCAAAACTTCCCGCTGGATGAATATGGCGATGAAAGCGATTTCCGTAACTGGGCGGAAGGAAAATTTACTTTCCAACAGGAAATAACGACAACGAAAAACGGCGTACTGCAATTGCCCAAATCTGCCTTTCAGGAAAACGGTTATTACGTGATTACCGCTACCGGCAAAGACCCCAAAAGCGGAAAGCCGGTGGAAGAAAAAAGCTTCATCGCGGTATGGGATAAAAGCCTGCCGGGCAACCTTATGTCGCCGCTGAGCGCACAGCCAACAGAAGCCACTTATCAGCCCAATCAAAAAGCAGAGGTAAACGTGATGAGTGGTTTCCAAAATGCACGGTTGCTGGAAGCTGCTACTTACCCGGGCGATGTCTTAAAAACAAACGCTGTGGACCTTGCAAACATGCAACCCTATAGCTGGAATAAAACCATCACGGAAGACGACCGGGGCGGTATTGCATTGCAATGGCTCCTGGTAAAAGAGAACCGTGTGTACGCGCAAAGCAGCTACGCAGCTGTGCCCTGGAGCAATAAAGAACTGGACATCAGTTGGGAAACCCACCGCGACAAGCTTTTACCCGGCGCGCCCGAAACCTGGACGCTGGTGGTACGCGGCCCCGGCAAGGAAAAAGTAGCCGCCGAGCTGGCCGCCTCGCTTTACGATGCTTCACTGGATGCTTTGCTGCCGCATGACTGGCGTTCGCTCATTGGGCTGTTCCCCACTACGCCCAATTACAGCCTGTATCAGACAGAATATGGTTTTAATAGTCGGGAAGGCATGCAGTTGGGAAATCCCCGCTATCATGAAGTAGCAGGTTACGACAAAGCCTACGACATGCTCTTGTACGTGCCGCAATCTTATTATGGCCGCTACAGAATGATGGCACGGCAAAGCATGGCTGCCGGCAATGTGAATAAAGAAGCGATGCAGGATATGGCTGCGGCACCGGCAGCTAAATTTACGCCTCCTGCCCTTGAAAATGTCGCCGAAGGAATTTCCAATGCAGATACTATTTTGCCGGAAGTCAACGCAGCCCAACCCCTGCGCAAAAACCTAAACGAACTGGCCTTCTTCCGTCCCGATTTAAAAACCGACGCTGAAGGGAATGTGCGCATTTCCTTTACCATGCCTGAAGCGCTCACGGAATGGAAGCTGCTGGCCTTCGCGCATACCAAAGACCTCAAAACCAGTGTCTTTTCCGGTACGGTGAAAACCCAAAAAGATTTAATGGTAACACCCGGTCTGCCACGCTTTTTGCGACAGAACGATGCCATTGAAATCAGTACCAAAATCAGCAACCTGAGTAATGGTATTTTAAACGGTACCGCCACTTTGGAAATCATAGATGCCAATACCCTGCAACCGCTGAACACCTCATTCCGCCTGAGCCAAAACACCGTTTCCTTTACTGCAAAAGAAGGCGGCAGTACGGTGGCCAAATGGCTGGTGCACGTACCCGAAAGCCGTTACGAACCGGTACTGATTCGCATCTCTGCCCAAGCCGGCAACTTCACCGATGGCGAGGAAAACATGCTGCCGGTGCTCACCAACCGCATGATGGTAACGGAGACTTTGCCTCTGTGGATTAATGGCGCAGGCACCAAAAATTTCTCACTCACCCCGCTTGTAAACAGCGGCAACAGCACCACACTTTCGCCCTATGCTTTGACGGTAGAATACACTGCCAATCCAGCCTGGTATGCCGTGCAGGCATTGCCTTATCTGATGGACTATCCCTACGAATGCAGCGAGCAGACATTTAACCGCTATTATGCCAATGCGCTTGCCGGCCAAATCGTAAAGCTTTCTCCGAAAGTGGAAGCCATGTTCCGCCAATGGGAAAAGCTGGATACCGCCGCGCTTATCAGCAACCTGGAGAAAAACCAGGAACTGAAAACCGCACTGCTCGAAGAAACGCCCTGGGTGATGGAAGCCAAAAACGAAACCGAGCAAAAGCACCGCATTGCGATGCTGTTTGAGACCAGCAAACTCAGCCGGCAGCTCAGCGCCAACCTGCGCAAGCTGGAAGAACAACAATTACCCGAAGGCGCCTGGCCCTGGTTCCGCGGCGACCGCCCCGACCGCTACATCACGCAGTACATTGTAACCGGCCTGGGCCGTTTACAAAAACTGGGCGTTGAAGGCAAACAAACGGAAGAGATGTTGCGCAAGGCAGTGGATTATTTAGACCGCCAAATCGTGCGCGATTATGAAGAGATGCTGAAGCGTCCCAAAGTAGACACTTCAAAACAGCAAATCAGCGCCTTGCAGGCCCAATACCTGTACATGCGCAGCTTCTTTGGCGCGCCATCCGGTACTACCGCCAAAGCCTTTGACTTCTACAAACGGCAGGCAGCGAAATACTATCCTGCTTTCCGTCCGCAAACCAAAGCCATGACGGCCCTGGCGCTTGCCCGCTTTGGCGATAAAAAGACACCGCAGGTTATCCTGCAATCGCTCCGCGAAACCTCGGTGTACAAAGAAGAAATGGGCCGCTACTGGGTAGCGCCGGGCTTTAGTTACTGGTGGATGGATGCGCCCATTGAAACGCAAAGCGTGATTATTGAAGCTTTCAGCGAAATAGCCAACGACCAGAAAACGGTGAACGAGTCCAAACGCTGGCTGCTCAAAAACAAACAAACCAACAACTGGGAAAGCACCAAAGCCACGGCAGATGCCTGCTACGCGCTGCTTTTGCGCGGCGCCGACTGGCTGCAAAGCACACCCGAGGTAAAGGTGCATGTAGGCAGCATGGTGATTCAACCTAATAAAACCGAAGCCGGTACCGGTTATTTCAAAGAGCGCATTGCCGGCAAAGACATCACGCCGGAAATGGGCAATGTCACAGTTCAGACAAGCGGCAACATTCAGGAAGGCCAACCTACCTGGGGCGCGGTGTACTTCCAGTATTTTGAAGACATGGACAAGATTGAGGCGCACAACACACCGCTGGCGCTGGAAAAGCAACTGTTTATCAAACAAAATACCCCTTCCGGTCCGCGGCTGGTAGCCATCAAAGAAATGAGCGAATTGCAGGTGGGCGACCGCGTTACCGCGCGCATCATCCTGCGTGCCGACCGCGATATGGAATACATCCACCTCAAAGACATGCGCGCCGCCTGCTTTGAGCCAGTGAATGTTTTGAGCGGTTACCGGTGGCAGGGTGGCCTGGGCTATTACGAAAGCACGAGAGATGCGAGCAGCAACTTCTTCATCAGCTTTTTACCCAAAGGCAATTATGTGTTTGAGTACGACATGACCGTCACCAATAAAGGACAATTCTCCAGCGGCATTGCCACCATTCAGTGCATGTATGCGCCGGAGTTTAGCGCGCATAGTAAGGGAATCAGGGTGGAAGTGAAATAGGAGATTTCACGCAAAGGGTTTCACACAAAGGCGCAAAGAAACGTGGAGGCGCGGCGGGGTGGCGGCGATTATTCTTTACTTGCTTTGCTTCTTATCATACCGCGCATCCACTGGGTGGCCGGGTTGCGGCAGCAGCAGGATTTAAATTGTTTTTTAAAGCAAGATTTTTAATCGCCTCCGTAAATAACAATAGCGCCGTGCCAGATGACAGCATGCCTGCAACATGCTGTTTGCCAGGTATAGCGATTGCTTTGAAAGGCTGCCGGATGCCGCCGGCTACCGTGTAGCGGCAGGCAGCCGGAACGGTTGCGGGGTAATGCGACTGACCCTGACAGCCCCAAAAGATAAGTGATGAGCGATGAGTAATAAGTGATGGAAAACGACACAAAAAAAGCCCAACACTTTTCAGCATTGGGCTTTGGGTTTTGGAATTTGTCCTTTGGAATTTCCCGGTATTACTCCTGCTCCAGATACGCCTCGGTAGGCTCGCACACGCAAATCAGGTTGCGGTCGCCCACAGAGTTGTTGACGCGCTTTACGCTGGGCCAGAATTTGTGGGCGCGCACATAAGGCAGCGGGAAGGCAGCTTCCTCGCGGCTGTATGGATGGTTCCACTCATTCCCGGTTACATCAAACACTGTGTGGGGCGCGTTTTTCAGGGCATTGTCCGTTTTATCGGCAGTACCTTCTTCCACGGCGCGAATCTCGGCGCGGATGGCAAGCAGGGCATCGCAGAAGCGGTCCAGCTCCTCTTTGTCTTCGCTTTCGGTAGGCTCAATCATGATGGTGCCCGGTACGGGGAAACTCATGGTTGGCGCGTGGAAGCCGTAGTCCATCAGGCGTTTGGCCACGTCTTCGGCTTCAATGCCGGCTTTTTTGAATGGCCGTAAATCCACGATGAATTCATGCGCGCAGTAGCCGCTCTTGCCGGTGTATAGAATCGGGAAATCGTTCTTCAGCCGTGCCATCATATAGTTGGCATTCAGGATGGCGTATTCCGTTGCTGCGCGGCAGCCTTCGGCGCCCAGCATGCGGATGTAACCATAGGAAATCAGCAGGATGGAAGCAGAGCCATAAGGCGCGGCACTCACAGCGCCGGCGCGGTTCAGCTTCCCTTCGGGATTGTCGGATTCGGTAGGCACGCTCAATTCTGTTACGGCATGGCCGGGCAGGAAAGGCGCCAGGTGGGCTTTGCAGCAAATAGGGCCCATGCCGGGACCACCGCCGCCATGCGGAATGGCAAAGGTCTTGTGCAGGTTCAGGTGGCAGACGTCTGCGCCGATGTGGCCGGGAGCGGTCAGGCCCACCTGCGCGTTCATGTTGGCACCGTCCATGTACACCTGTCCGCCGTGCTGATGGATGGTATCAATAATTTCACGAACAGTTTCTTCGTACACGCCGTACGTGCTGGGATAGGTAATCATGATACCCGCCAGGTTGTCGGCATGCTGCGCGGCTTTTGCCTTCAGGTCTTCAACGTCAATGTAGCCGTTTTCCAGAGCTTTTACCACCACCACTTTGTAGCCAACCATCACGGCAGAAGCCGGGTTGGTGCCGTGGGCAGAGATGGGAATCAGCATCACCTTCCGGTGGCCTTCACCGCGGCTTTCGTGGTAGCGGCGGATGGTGAGCAGGCCGGCGTATTCGCCCTGCGCGCCGCTGTTGGGTTGCAGCGAGCAGGCGTCAAATTGGGTGATTTCACAGAGGTAGCGGCTCAGCTCATCTACAAGCTGCAGGTAGCCCAGCGCCTGTTCGGCCGGCACGAAGGGATGGATTTTCGCCCAGTGCGCCCAGGAGAGCGGCATCATTTCTGTAGCCGCGTTCAGCTTCATGGTGCAGGAGCCGAGCGAAATCATGGAATGATTCAGGCTCAGGTCTTTGCCTTCCAGCATACGCAGAAAGCGCATCATTTCGGTTTCGGAATGATGGCGGTTAAAGACTTCCTGCTGCAGGAATTCAGAAGTACGCACCAGCGTGGTTGGGATAGCCGTCAGCATCTGGTCGTCGGCAATTTCAAAGCTTACCGGCTCATCGTTGATGTTGAAGACGGAAAGTATGTCGGCCAGGTCGCTGAGCGTAGTGGTTTCATCAATGGAGATGCCCACCAGCAGGGGCGCAGGGCTGGGTATCATCCCTTCTTCCCACACCGGGGGTAAGTCCTGAGCGTAGTACCGGAAGTTGATGCCTTTGTCTTCGGCACGCAGGCGGATGGCCGGCGCGTCTATCACTTCCACCACTACCGTATCAAAAAATGTTTCGTTGTAAAGCTTGTACCCGTAGCGTTTCAAACCATCGGCCAGGGTGTGTGCCAGCACGCTTACGCGTTTGGCAATGTTGGTAAGGCCATCCGGGCCGTGGTACACGGCATAAGCAGCGGCCATGTTGGCCAGCAGGGCCTGCGCGGTGCAGATGTTGCTGGTAGCCTTTTCGCGTTTGATGTGTTGCTCGCGGGTTTGGAGGGCCATGCGCAGGGCGCGGTTGCCGGCGGCGTCCACGCTGATGCCGATGATGCGGCCGGGAATGGCTCGCTTGAATTCATCTTTGGTAGCAAAGAAGGCCGCATGCGGACCGCCAAAGCCCAGCGGAACGCCGAAGCGCTGGGCAGAGCCAAAGGCGCAATCGGCACCCAGCTCGCCGGGGGCTTTCAGTAGCGTCAAAGCCAGCAGGTCGGTAGCCATGGCTACATAGCCGCCCGTGGCGTGTACTTTTTCAATGAAAGCGGTATAGTCGGGCACGCTGCCGGTATCGTTGGGATATTGCAGCAGGGCGCCGAAAAATTCGTTGTTGAAATCAATTTCTTTCCAGTTGCCAACCACTACTTCCACGCCGATGGGCGTAGCGCGGGTGCGCGCCACATCCAGCGTTTGCGGGAAGATGTGCTGGTCCACGAAAAATTTGGGGCGCTCAATTTTATCGCCTTTATTGACCGTATGAAAGAACATGCTCATGGCCTCGGCGGCAGCGGTAGCTTCGTCCAGCAGGGAGGCGTTGGCAATGGGCAGGGCCGTCAGCTCGCTGACCATTGTCTGGTAATTGAGCAGCATTTCCAGGCGGCCCTGCGAAATCTCGGCCTGATAAGGGGTATACTGGGTGTACCAGCCCGGGTTTTCAAAAACATTGCGCAGAATTACGCTGGGCGTGTGGGTGTTGTAATAACCCTGGCCGATGTAGCTGCGAAAAACCTTGTTGCGCAGCGAAATGTCTTTCAGATGGCGCAGATATTCGGCTTCGCTCAGGGCAGTCGGCAGGGCCAGTTCGCCCTTCAGGCGGATGTCTGCAGGCACCGTTTGGTCCATCAGCGCACTCAGGCTGGAAACACCAACAGTAGAAAGCATGTGGCGCACGTCTTCCTGGCGCGGGCCCAGGTGGCGGCTGGCGAATTCCTGGCGGTTTTGCTGCTCAAAAATGTTCATAAATTATAAAAAGGAAAGGCAAATATTGCCGGACATGAAAATTTGCGTGCAAAGGTAGCACCCCAAGACCGTTTCCCGTACAGTGCTTCACTGCGGGTTAAAGTATAATTGGTAATGTCAGATTAAATAACCAGCTTTCCTCTTCCTTAAAACCGCTTTATTATGAGCCGGCAAAGAATTGTTTTGGTATCGGGCGCCTTGCACCTTTTCGCCTGGTTATATGGGCACCGATATGGTGATGGCCGTGCCGCAGTAGTACCGCGACCAGCTTGTAGCGCAGAGGCAGGCCGGGCGGTAGGCACGGGGGCGCACCTGGCCAGCTTTCCGGCCAGCGATGACGCCAGCTTTTCGCGGCGCTAAATTGTTACCAGTGAAATTTAATCCCGAAAAAACAGCAGTCAGAAAAATATCCCGGTATATTACTCAGCTAGAACGGCAGGCACTGAAGAAAGAACAGACTCAGCAGCTGTATTTTTCAGGCTCTTAGCAGCAAATGGTCGTGGCGGAACAGACATGCCAGGCTTCCTGCTGCATAATTGCCACAAAACGCAAAGCCCGGCAACTAAAAGATTAATCGTTAGGATGCTGGCGGCTATCCGGTAAAACCCAACCGACCAGTTTTCCCAACCCATTACATGAGAAATGAGCAGCATTAACGGAAAGTGCAGCAAAAACATCAGCAGCGTAAACCGTTGTATAAACTGATAGTGTTTTTGAATGCCCGGCAGGCGTGCCTTCATTAGTAGCTGAAACAGCCATAGTGTGGAAGTAAGTTGGGAAAACAGGAAAGGAGCAGCAGTGTACGAAGACTGAAAAACCTGAAGCAACAAAGCTTCGGTTAACAAAAGCAGCAGCGCATAAGTACCCAGCTTTTTCAGCCGCAAAAACTGCGCTTCATTTTTAGCCACCAGAACCCCGGCTAATACAAAAGGCAGGGCATGTGCGAAGTACCTGACAATGGTCAGCAGTACCAGTGGGTGCAGTCCAGGTACCGGAATACTCATTTTCTTCGTCAGCAGTACGGCAACCGGCTGCAGGGTACCACTTACAAATTGCATGAAAAGGAAGGCAAGCGAAAGCAAAACCGCAAAGAACTTTAAGTGGCCGGCCCGCTCCAAGCGAAAGCACAGGTATATACCGAAACACAATGGAGGCAGAAACCAAAGGGGCGGGTAAGGACCTATAAGGAATATCAAACCAACCAGCCCGTTCCAGTCGTGAATATTAAATTGGCCGCTCAGACATTTGGGCAAGGTATCTGTCAGGATATAAAGCAGGCAAAACGCGGCATAAATGAGGGCCAGTTTCGAAACGTAGCTGCTTACATACTTTACCGGGTTGCTACGGGTGGCCCAGCCCCTGTAGGCCAAAAACCCCGACAGCATATAAAAACAGGGCACTATGACAGAGAAGTACTGGGAAAAGCCAAAAATATAGCTATCCAATACGCCACCCATAGCATTGCCGGATAAATGAGCTAAAACAATAAGCATCGCCCCTATCAGCTTAAAAAGTGTAAAACCCGGATAATACTTACGCATAGACTGCTGATTGCTGAAGATGATTGCCAAACTGAAACCTGAGCTCTTCCTCCGCTATTTTTCCGGAACCGGAAATAGGAAAAGCGGGCAAAATCAAAAAATGCTCGGGTACTTTGAACCTGGACAGCAACTGGCCTGAAAACTCCCGTAAAGCGGCTATGGAAACCTCAATTCCTGCAGCAACTGTGATGGCCGCGCCCACCTGCTCGCCGTAAAGCTCGCTGGGCAGCGGCAAAACATACGCCGCCATTACGCCGGGAAACTGCAACAGCACCTCCTCAATTTCCACCGGAGAAATTTTCTCGCCGCCCCTGGAAATGAGCCTTGACGTACGGCCGGTAATGTAAATCGCCTGCTTATCTGTTACAAAGCCAATATCGCCTGTCCGGAACCAGCCATCTTCTGTAAAGCGTTCCTGGTTCAACCCTTCCTGAATGTATTTCATGGTACGGCTGCTTTTAATCCATAATTCTCCCTGCGCACCCGGTGGCAGCCAGGTTTGGGTACGAAGACAACGAACCCCTACCGACACATCTTTGGCTACTTTTCCGCCTACACTATAAGGCGTTTCAAAAAATTCCTGCTGATCCATGTAGCTGTTTATATAATTGCCTCTTTTCAGTACAGAAAGTAAAAGGCCCATAGACCGGCTTTGGTTGCGTTGCAACAGGCACAGGCTGTTTGCAATGCCGCCTGTTTCAGAGGTGCCGTAAGTAACCAGAAACCACCGCAACTGTGCATAACCGTCTATAACCCGCTGGATGATATTCCGGTCCACAGCCGAAGAAGTGAAGATGAGTACTTTGATCTGCTGCAGGGCAGCCTTCGCCGCATGGGTTACCGTTAGCAGCGACTGAATCATAAACGGCGTTCCCAGCAATACGCTGGCTTTGGACGCTGCCATGCATTCCAATGCCGCTACCGGATGAAAGCGCCGCAGCAGCACCAGCTTTATGTTGCAAATAGTGAGCGGCGTAAACAGCAGGCTCAGGCCGGCATAGTGGTAGAGGGGCAACAGGCTGGCAGCTGTAAACCTGCCCGCAAAACGGTCAAATACATAGCGGGGACCCCGCTGCAGTTTGTTGGGCCGGCGCCTGCTTTTTCGCTGACCGCCCAGAATACTGTTTATCGTGATGGCTATGCCTTTTGCCTTTCCGGTGGTGCCGCTTGTAAATAAAAGAAAAGCCGGCATATTTCCGGGTATGTCTTTAAAGCAGGCTGCCACTTCCGGAGTTATTTCTAAAAGTGCTGCCAGCAGGCTGCTAAACGGCCGCACAAAGGGCATGGCCGCTGTTTCCGCTGTGGTGCCCACCATGAAAACAAGCTTTGGAAACCAAGGGACGGCAGCAGACTGGCTGCCTTTTTCCTCTTCAAATACACTATGTAACTGTGAAACCACCTTATGCGCCGGCGCATATCCGGTAATCAGGGCAACAGGACGAACGGTTTCCAGAATATTTTTTATTTCCGCGGCAGTGGCATAGGTGTTCAGCGGCGTTGCAACAGCGCCGATAGCCACCGTGGCATAAAGGGAAATAACCATTTCCGGGCAGCCTTCCATTAAAATAACTACATGGTCGCCCTTTCTGACTCCGGAAATATAAAGCTGCTGCGCGGCCAGCTGCACTTTCTGATAAAGCGCCTGCCAGGTATCGTCTTCTTTGCTTTGCGGAAAGGAATAGCCAACACTTTCGGGAAATTGCCTGGCACGTTGCGCCAGCAGGGCCAGCAGCGCATTTCCGGAATGAAGCTTTGCCTGCTGCTTCCAGTCGGTTGCCACAGGTTTTGGATTTTGGCTGCCCAGGAGCCGCCCCAGGAATTTCCCACGCACCCAATAATGATAACTGAGGAGACAAAAAAGCGTGATGAGGGTAAAGACCAGAAAAAGTTTTAGCGCCCCCGGAACGGGCAGGTTCATCAACAGGCCCGGCACAATTAAGGTGAAAGGCACATGCACCAGGTAAACCCAGTAAGAGGCATCGGTAAGGTAACGACCCCACCCCGTTTTCACATCCAGAAACCGCAGAAAAAAGCCAAATACGCCCCACACCAGCATCCAGATACTGCCCGAGCAAATGAAGCTTTGAGCGAATGGATGGGCAGAAAAGCCGCCTTCCAAAATAGAATAAGCATATAATGCGGCCAGTAGCGCACCTCCTGACAGGCATTGCCAGGTATACTTTTTAATGGAGGCAAAAGCGCTCTGATTATAAAAAAGCAGCCAGCCGTAAGCAAAGAAAAGGAAGTAGGCAGCCAATACCTGCGGCCTGGGTACAAACCCAAGCGAGCCTTCTATCCCGGCATGAGCAGGGCTGGCTTTTTGCATGGTATGGAGCAGAAGCGCCGTCAGCCCAATCAGGAAGAAGGAACCGGCAGGCAAAAAAAACAAACGCTTTGCAATGCGCCGCGAAACATTCCGGGAAACCTCAGACAACTGCTTCCAGCAGGAAACAGCCAGCACCAGCACCACATAATAAATCAACAGGTAGTATAAAAACCAAAGATGAAGCAACCCCATTTCAGAAAGCAGGGAAGCAGCCGTCACTTTTTTTCCATCCAGCGGCACACCCTGCTTTAATTTGTCCATCACCGTTAATATGCCTTCTATGCCACCCAGATAGGTAAAAGCAGAAGCCAGGATGGTGGTTACGAAAAGAAACGGCCAAAACAAAAGCAGCGGAATCAGGATACGTTTGGCACGGTTGCGCAGCATTCCTTTCCAGCCGTAACGCTGATACAACAGGCTGGCAAAAAAGCCGGCAACGATAAAAAACAAGGGCATCCGGAACAGGTGCAGCAGCAGTGTCAGCACACTGACGCCATAGCTGGCGTCAGGATCCTGGAAAGGAGTAACAACGCTAAGCGTAACAGTAGCATAAGGTAAGGCACAGTGAAACAGCACGCCCAGAAACATCATTCCCGCCCGAAGCTGATCCATGCTATGATACCGTTGATGAATAAAACGGTCCGGCATTTGGATGCTTTTTAAGTGGGTGTAAAGGTATTATCGGCCCAGCAGGATAAGCTTTTTCATATTGCGTAATAATACGTATAATATTAGTTAAAAGGGCCTTCTTCGCCCATAATATTATTTATTTATGATATGCCACTGGCGATATTAATGCCGAATGCTATGCGTCGGCAACCATTTCCTACCTAATTAATATTTTTTATTTAAATCCTTTTCGTTTAAAAAAGTTGTCACTGCTTTCCTGTAACAGCTTCCTTTTCATTTTTGGAACAACTGACAAAAAACCAGCCTGCGCACCGCCCGGCTGCTAACACAGGCCATCAAAATTCAAAACGTCCTTCCCCTTATCTTGCAAGCCGCAACATGCTTTATTCCATCCTCAGGCTCATCATTGGTTCGGGACTGCGCCTTTACTTCCGGCGAATTGAAACGCAGGGTTTGCAAAGGCTGGAAGGCAGCGGGCCGCTGATTATAATCGCCAATCATACCAACGCGCTTACCGACCCCCTGCTGCTGGGGGTACTATTAAAACGGCGCATTCATTTTTTTGTGCGGGGCGATGTGTTTGAAAACAAGCTGGCCCGCGCCTTGTTTACCCACTTGGGCATGATGCCCGTTTACCGGCTGCAGGATGGCCGGGAAAAGCTTTCCGGAAACGAAGCCAGCAACCGGCAGGCCATTCAGATTTTAAAAGAAGGCGGCGCGCTGCTCATTTTTGCCGAAGGCAGCAGCAATGAGCAGAAAGTGATGCGCCCGGTAAAGAAAGGGCCTTTCCGCCTGGCAGTGGAAGCCGCCCAAACCCTGCCTGTGCCGCCGCCCATTGTGCCCCTGGGCATCAATTACCTGGAGCCGGAACAGGCGGGTACCACCGCCTGGCTGCTGGCAGGCCCGCCGCTCAGCTGGCCAGAAAATATTCCTGCCGGCGAAAATGCCCGCCTCAGCCTGGCGCTGATGCAAAACGCGACTCTGGCCTTTCCGCCCCTGACACTTCATGCCGGCACTGCCGAAAGAGCAGCAATAGCAGAAACCTTATTACTGCTTTGCAAAAACACCAAAAGCCGCCAGCAGGGCAAAGAAGGATATTTCAGCTTTAAGGTAGCCCAGCAACTGCTGCAGCGCCTGGCCCTGTTGCCGCACACGGAATTTGTGGATCTCTGCAAGAAAGCCAAAGCGTATGAAGTATTGCAGCAGCAGCTGGGCTTAAAGGAAAATGCTTTCAAGAAATCGCCGGCTGCCGAGCTTTGGACAAGTGCGGTGCTGGGCGCAGCGGTATGGCTGCCGGCCCTTATTTTTCACTGGCCGGTTACTGCCCTGTCGCGCTATATTGTGCAGCGAACGGTGAAATCCCCCGATTTTATTTCTTCCATACACGTGCTGTCGCTTACTTTTTTAAACCTTATCTGGTATTCACTGGCCCTGGTTCTGCTGAGCGTATTGTGGAGCTTCACCGGCGCACTGCTGCTCCTGCTGGCACTGGCCTGCTGCGGCATCGTAGCGCATACGGTACTTCTGCCGGCCCTGCACCAGTTAAGGCAGCAACTGCGCCTGGGCCGGCTGGCAAAAACAAGAAAGGAGCCTTTTATAAAGCTCCTTTCCCTGCGCCAGGAATTAATTGCGTGGCTGTCTGCGGCAGATTAGTTCCGGCGCGGCGCACGGTTTTTCAGTTTCTCTGCCTGCGCCTTTTGCAACTCTTCCATCTTTTGCGCCCACTTGCTGGGGGTAGCCGGCTTGTTGCGGTTTTCCTGCAGTTTGGCGTGGATTTTCTTTTCATCAATCACGTATTTCTGAATGATGTACTGCTGTGCAATAGAAATAATGTTGCTGAAGAAGTAGTAGAAAGTAAGGGCTGCGGCCATCTTGTTGAACACACCCAGCAGCATGAACGGAAATACATAAGGCATGTATTTCAGCATGGGGTTGTCCATGCCCTGCCCGGAAGTCATGTTGCGGTTGTAAAGTGCCAGCCAAAGGCTGGAGGCAGTCATCAGCAGGGTAAAGAGCGATACGTGGTCGCCATAGAAAGGAATATTGAAACCAAAATTCCAGATGCTGTCATAGGTGGAAAGGTCATCTGCCCAGAGGAAACCCTTCTGCCGCAGGTCTATGGAGCTGGGGAAGAAGTAATACATCGCAAACAGAATCGGAATCTGGAACAGGGTGGGCAGGCAGCCGCCCAGCGGGTTCACACCGGCGCTGCGGTACAGCTTCATCTGCTCCATGCCCATGCGCTGCTGGTCATCGCCGTACTTGGCGCGCAGCTCATCCAGCTCGGGTTTTAATACCCGCATCTTGGCCGCGCTCAGGTAGCTTTTATAGGTAAAGAAGGAAAGGATAAGGCGGATAAAAATCGTCAGCAGCATGATGACGATACCCATGTTTACAATGCCCATGGTATCGTGCAGCAGGTGAAACACAGGTATAATCAGCCACTTGTTGATGTACTTCACGAAAAAGAAAACCCCAAAGCCCAAGGGCACCATTTCATCCAGGCCAATGTGATAGCTCTTTAGAATCTTATAGTCATTGGGGCCAATGTACCATTGCAGGTTGGCCGTGCCGTCTGCTTTAAGCGGCAGGGTAAAAGAAGTAGTCTGGCTGGCCACCAGGTTGCTGTCGGGCAGCGTGGTGCTGGAGGTAACCGCTGTTTGGGACAGGCCGTTGCCATCCTTATTGATCAGCGCCGTGCTGAAAAAGTGCATGCGGAAGCCAAGCCATTCCAGGTTGCCATCGCCCATGGTTTTATCCTTGTTGCTTTCGCGGATGGTATAGTAATCGTGGTCGCCGTTTTTGTATTGATAATAAATCTGGCTGTTGATGCGCTCATTAGACAGGTCGTGCTCGGTGTGCCGGCTGGTCATTTGCCAGCGCATAGGCAGCGAGCCGCCGGGTATGCCGGTAGCCTGCACCCGGCACTCCAGCATATAACCTTCCGCGGGCAGGGAATAATCAAATTGCAGGCGCTGCCCGTTACCCATGTCGGCTACGAAAGAAGCGCTTGACGGCCCCTGCTGCGTTGGGATAAAGTACAGATCATCGCTTGCCTGAGGCGCGCCGCCGGGCAGTCCGGGCAGGCGGTCTATCACCAGCTTGTTGGCTTCACCGTTAAAAAGATAAAGCGGCTGGCCTTCGTAGGTTTTAAAATCTTTCAGCAGGGCTGCTACCGGCGTGGCGCCTTTGGTGCTGAGGTCCAGACGCAGGTTTTTGTTTTCCAGGCGAATGGTTTGGGCAGTACCGCGATAGGCAGGCGGCATGCTGGCCAACAGCGAGTCCGGCAATTGCTGCTGCACAGGCTGGCCTGCGGGCGTCACAGCCTGTTTCAGGCTGTCCGGCACTACAGGACGGGTGCGGGCAATAGAATCCTCGGTATGCTGTTTTTGTTTTTCAAACTGGCGCTGCGTATAATTGTTGTAGCCAAAGTACGCGAGCACCAGCACGGCCAGGAGGGCAAAGCCGGTAAGGGTATTCCGATCCATGAAGGAAAAGCTGAATTTTTTAAGGCTGCAAAGGTAAGGCAATGTTTTTGGGCCGTGCCGCAGGGCTGTACTACACCGGTTATTTTACCATTTCTGCTTTATATGCTTTAAAAAAAGCCTGTTTTACCCAGCGCCGGTGTGCCAGCCATCCGTTTTGGTGGCAGGTGTATTAATTTTGGCGGGCATTTTTCCCTTCCTCCCGCATTCTAATAAACATAATAAATTTTGTCTGCCACCAAACCTGCCCTGTTGCCTGCCCTCTTTACGGGCAAATGCCCGAATTGCCGCAAGGGTTATGTGTGGCAGCAGAAAAGCGTCTTTCCCCTGAAGCATTTGCTGCAACTGAAAGCAAACTGCCCGGTCTGTGGCCAAAGGCTGGTGTACGAGCGCAACAACGGGGCGGGCATCAATTATGCGCTCACCATTATCCTGTTCTTTTTGAACCTGGCCTGGTACTGGCCTGTCTTTGGCCTTAGCTACGATGACAACAGTGTGGAATACTTCCTGCTTACCAGCATTATCATCGCCATTTTGGCGCAGCCCTGGCTCATGCGCCTCGGGCGGATGATTTACCTCTACCTGTTTATTCAGTTCGGGAAAGGCGCGATGCGCTGATTCTCTGCCTGCCAACCATTATCCTGCCGCGATAACACTCATCGCTTTCAGGCTGTAATCCGTTGCCGGCGCGCCGTTGACTATCACCGTTACTTTAAGGCACAAAAACCAGGGCACTCCTTCCGGCGGCGCAATCAGGGAAAGCACGCAGGTGGTATCTTCCTGTAAGTCAATAGGATAAACCGGCGAGTTCATGCTGTTGCTGCGCACTTCCTGCAAGGGATCGCCCTTTACCAGAATAGCGGAAAAACGATAACCGGTGATGCCTGTTGCTTCTTTGCGGATAGCCGGGGTGTTTTTGCTCAGATCAATATACAGGCGCATGGCGTTTTCCACGCGCTCCAGCTGCAGGGGAATGCGTACCAGCCCGCTCATGGGGAAATAGGGCTGGAAATCATAACCAGGCATAAAACTGTAATCTACCCTGCCGTTTTCCTTGAGGGCTTTGCCCAGGCGCGCGCCCAGCTTTACGGTAATACGGCCGGTTTGCAAATCGTGCAGGTGGTGGCGAATGGAGGCAATAATGCTCTTGGCAGCCGGGCTGGTTATTTTCATGCGACCGGCACTTTCTTTAAGCACCTCGTTGAGCAGGGCCGGCTTGCCCAGGCCGCGTTTCATGCGCCAGTAGCTGCCTTCTTTGGTGTGGACTAAAACGTAATAGCGGGGGTCGGGGCAGGGGGGCAGGGGTTTGGTAGTTTCAGACATTTCGTGAATCATCAATTATGAATGGCGCGATGGGAACAGGTGCAGTACCATCACTGATCCCCCATCACTTATCGCTCATTGCATTTGGCGGCGGCAAACTTATAGCAATGTTGCAGAAAGAAAAACATCAGTTTTCCACAGGCCATTCCAGCCAGGGAAAGCGATTTTCCAGCGCTTCCTTTTTGGCGGCTATTTGCGCCAGAAAGCGCTGATGGGCGGCTGTTTCCGGAAAGCGCGGCCGGTGCTGCAGGCCGGTAAACACTGCCTTTACTTCCTGCATGTCGGCGTGGTCTTCCGCGGCGATACAGCTGTTCTGAAAGGTTTCCCATACAAACTGCGTTGCGGCAAAATTGGGGTGTACCAGGTCCAGGTCGTAAAAGCGGTAATCGCGCAGCACATCTATCACCAGCTCGTAGGCGGGAAAGTAATAAAGATGGCTATAAGTCTGGCATAGCCGGTGCACTACTTCCAGCAGGCGGGCTTTGCTGCGGTTGTTTTCCACCACGCCATCGCGGATGTGCCGCACCGGGCTGATGGTAAGAATAATTTTTAAACCGGGATTAAACCGGGCTAATTCTTGTAGCGTCCGGGCCAGGGTGGTTTCTATGAAATCAATTTCCAGCAACCGCTTTTCAAACCATTGCCCGGGCGCGCGGTGGTTGTTGGCCACCGGGCGGTTTTCTTCTTTTAAAAAATATTGAAATGCCGAGCCCAGTGTAATCACCAGCCAGTTGGCCTCCTTTAAAAAAGCTGCTGCCTGCGCCCTGGAAGTCTTCATTTGCTCAGCCGCTTTTTCTTTTTCCGGGTGCGAAAAAAGCGAATGATAATCCCAGCTGTTCCAAAGTTCATTCAGATAAAAAAGTTCCGGCTCAAAGGCTGCTTCCAGATAACTTTCCAGGCTGCGCGCTACGCTCAGCGGATTAAACAGAATACCATTGGGATTTTCCAGCACCGAAAAGCCATGCTGCCGCAGCTGCCGCGCCATGTGTCCGGTAAAGCAGGAGCCGGTAAGCATCACTTTTTCACCAAAGCGAATCGGCGGATGCAGGGGCGGAATGGAAACAGGAAGCTGAAACTGCATGTATCTGGTAATTTTTAAAAAAAGAGGGGCCGGGATTCCGGCAAATTTCCATGCATTCTTCCTTTTAACCTCATGAAAAAAGCCACCCTTACGGATGGCTCTTTGGTTTCAGTTGAGCTGTGATTAATGCCGTCCATGGCCATGCCCTGCGCCACGGCCGTTCCCATGACCGTTTCCATTTCCCCTTCCACGATTATCGTGTTTGTCATACCGCTGCTGATCGCGGTGATCCTTGCGGGGCGCCTGATAATAAGGTGCGGGTTTGTTGCGGCGGTTGTATTTATTGCCATAATAATCGTTTCTCAGAAACGGCGCGCGCTCATGCATTCTTACAAAATGAGTCCGGCGCCAGTCATGATGATAGCCATAACGGGCAGGCAGGCGGCGGGCATACACCCATTGGCCCTGTTCCGGATACACATAAACCTGCCTGTTTACATTGTAATACACGCCATAGTCGGGCAGATAATAATAATCGGCTACTTCATTGTAAATAGGCTGGCGGTAAACGGGCGTACCCAGATTGACGTTGATGTTGACCTGGGCCATAGCGGGAGCACTGAGGCAGAGCAGCAGGGCAATCAGGGAAAGCTTTTTGATACGTTTCATGGCTGATAAATAATTTTTGGGGTGAATAAAAATGCTAGTTGAGTTAGCGAAAGCAAAGGAGGTGCCGGAAACAGGCAGGTTAGTTAAAAAAATGTTGGCGCTGGTTTTCCCGCTTCTTTAAAATAAAGCAGATTCTGCCTGCATCCAGCCGCAGGCGCTTATTTTTACAAAGTGCGCTTCGTATATCCTCTCTTCCTTCTTGCCGGCCTGACGCTGCTGATACCGGTGCTCATTCACCTGTTTAACCTGCGGCGTTACAAGAAGGTGCTGTTTCCGGATACGCGCTTTCTGAAAAGCCTGCAACTGCGCAGCCGCAAGCAAAGCCAGCTTCGGTATAAATGGCTTTTAACCCTGCGCCTGCTGTTCCTGGCCTTTCTGGTACTGGCCTTTGCACAGCCTTTTTTCAATGCCGGGAAACAGGAACAAACGGAAAACCTGCAGGTGCTGTACCTAGACAACAGCCAGAGCATGTTGCTGAAAAGCGGGCCGCGCACCCTGCTGGAAGCTGCAAAAAGCAGCGCCCGGCAGCACATCCTGAACCAGCCATCCGCGCGCTTTCTGATACTGAGTAATGATGGCCCGCTTACTTATAGTCCGCTGCCGGCCACGCAGGCAGTGAGCCGTCTGGATGAAATAGCACCCGGCCGGCCGGGAAAAAGCAATCAGCAGGTGTTTGAGGAAATACAAAACCTGTTGCAGAGCTTAGGCGGGGGTGGAAGTGAAAACGCTGCTGTTTATTACTATTCTGATTTCCAGGAAAATAGTTTTGCGCCCGGGCTTTCCGCTTCGCTCACGCAGCAACTTTCCATCCATTACCTTCCCTTCCAGAGCAAAGCCGCGCGCAATGTGTATATAGATACCGCCTGGCTGGAGCAACCCATTTTGCAGGCCGGACAAAGCAACGCCGTGGTGGTGCGCACCAAAGCCGCCGGGCCGGTTGGCGAAAAAAGCAACATTTTGCAGCTAAGCATCGCCGGACAGGTAAAATCTGCCGCCACTATTTCCTTCCCGGATTCCACACAAACACGCACCGATACGCTGGCCTTTACCCCACCCGCTTCCGGCTGGCAGCAAATCAGCGTGTATGTGGACGATGGCGCCGTTCCCTTTGACGACACTTTTTACCTTGCTGCCCGCAGCAGCCCCGGTTTTTCTGTTCTGAATTTAAGCGAAGGCACGCCCAGCCCGTTTATCAGTGCAGCTTTTCGCAGCAGTCCGTTGTTTCAGTTAAAGCAGGCAGACGTGGGCACCGCACAAAGCCAGGACTGGCAGCAATACAATCTGATTGTGCTCAGCGGCCTCACAAGGTTAGAAGATGCGCAGGCAGAAAAAATAAACCAGGCGCTGGCCGCAGGGCAAAGCGTAGCGCTGTTTCCGGCTAAAACATTTCAGACAACAGCGCTCAGCAGCGGACTGAACAAAATAGGCGGCATCACGATAAATGGCATGGACACCAGCCGGCAAATGGCTACTTCTTTGCAGGCCGGCAGTCCGCTGGTGCGCGATATTTTTGAGACCATTCCGCAAAACGCCGAGCTGCCCGAAGCGCTGTGGCATTACCGCATTTCCGCGAGCCTGGGCGCCAACATGCAACCCGTGATTGCCTTTAGAAACGGAGACCCCTTACTTGCTGCTTTCTCGCCCGGACAGCGCGGCAGGTTTTACCTCAGCGCGGTGAGCGCCAACCTGGAAGGCGGCAACTTTCCGACCAGTTATTTCTTCGCGCCTTTTCTGTACCAGATGGCCGCGCAAAGCAAAGGCGGCGATGTGTATGCCCTGACGGCAGGCAACAATGAAGCGGCCTTCCTTCCCACGCGGCAGGCAGGCGAACGGAACATGGTGCGCCTGCTGGCCCCGGGCATGGATGCCATTCCGCCACAGCAGCCGGCTGCGGGTGGCGTGCTGGTGTACCCGGACAGGGTGACCGCAGGCACTGGTTTTTATACGCTGGCTGCCCCGGCAGGCGACACGGCGGTGATAGGCTGGAATGCGAACCGCACAGAAAGCGCTTCGGCGCTGTGGGATATTGCAGCGCTGAAAAAAGAAACGAAAGACGCGAAATGGGAAGACGCAACCGGCAGTCCGGTAACTGCTACTGGCAATAACTGGCCCTGGTGGAAAATTTGCGCAGCAATTGCGCTGGTGTGGTTGCTGGGGGAAAGCTGGCTGCTGGTGAGGGGAAGCCGCCGGCCTTCAGCGGTAAGGGTACAACAGGTATAAAACAAAAGCGACTCCTTCAGGATTTCCAAATTTTCAAGCCTCAAAATCATCCCTTCTTAACTTCGCAGCCCAAAGGCCTTTCTTCCCGTGCAGCTTTCCCAGGTTACCATCATAGACCCTTCTTCGGCATATCACCGGCAAACGGTGGATATTTCCATTGAAAATGGCAGCATTCAATCCATTACCCCTGCCGCCAAAAGCGACAACGAAACTTTTGTGAGTCCGGGCTGGGTAGATGGCTTTGCCGATTACCGCGAGCCGGGCTACGAACAAAAAGAAACCATTGAAACCGGCCTGAAAGCCGCTGCTGCCGGCGGCTTTACGGATGTGCTCTTAGCGCCCAACACACAGCCTGCTATCAGCACCAAAAGCATTGTGCAATACGTACTTCAAAAAGGGATAGGCTATGTGAGTGCCCTGCACCCGCTGGGCGCGGTGAGCAAAGACATAGAAGGCAAGTCGCTGGCCGAAATGCTGGACATGCACGCGCAGGGCGCCGTGGCTTTTACAGATGGCTGGCAGCCCATTCAAAACGCCGGACTAATGCTCAAAGCGCTGGAATATGTGCGCGCTTTTGACGGCGTTATCCTCCAGATTCCTGAAGACAAAAACCTTTCGGCCGGCGGCCTGATGCACGAAGGCCCGCTTTCTACCCTGCTGGGCCTTTCCGGCATTCCCGAAGAAGCCGAAACGCTGATGGTGCACCGCGATATTGAACTTTTGCGCTATGCCCATTCCCGCCTGCACCTCACAGGCATCAGCACCGCTGCTTCCGTAAAAATGATTCGCGCCGCTAAAGCAGAAGGCCTGGATATTACCTGCTCGGTAACACCCTACCACCTGGCCCTGACCGATGAAATGCTGAAAGGCTACGAAAGCTATTACAAAACCAGTCCGCCGCTGCGCCCGGAAAAGGACCGGCAGGCACTTATAGAAGGATTAGCCGACGGCACCATTGACTGCATTGCTACCCACCACCGCCCGCAGGACTGGGACGCGGTGAACAAAGAACTGGAATACGCCGGCTGGGGCATGGCCCTGCAGGAAGTGGCTTTTCCGCTGTTGTATGAAGCGGTAAAAGAAAAAGTAAGTTTAGAGCGGCTGATAGACGCGCTGGCCATTCGCCCGCGAAAAATCTTTGGTTTGCCGCAGGCATCCATTGCTGAAAAGGATAGCGCTAATCTTACTATTTTTACCACCGCCGGCGGCAATCAAAACGCAGCTGTCAATAGCTTTTCCATGGCTTACAATAATCCTTTCAAAGGCAAAGATTTTAGTGCCGCGGTAAGGGGCATTGTGCGGGAAAACAAAGCTTATTTCAACAAAAATTAAAACCATTTTTATGGAAAGAAAACAAGTACACACCGCGTATGGCGTTATCACGGCGCTGCTGATGATTGTGATAAACGTAGTGATGCTGCTCACCGGCAATCAGGACAATAAAGCCATTAACTGGATTGCCTTCCTGCCGTTCCTTGGCGGCATTATTGCCTGCTGCGTGGCTTATTCCAAAGCCAACAACAAACTGGTAACCTTTGGGCAGGTATTCAGCAGCGGCTTCAAGGCCAGTGCTTTGATTGCCATCATCATTATTATCTGGAGCTTTCTTTCCCTGTACATCTGGCCGGATATTCAGACCCGCGCTATTGAAAAAGCCAGTCTGGACATGGAATCCAAACACATGGATCAGGCGCAGATAGACCAGGCAATTGGCATTACCCGCAAGTATTTTAAAGTGTTTATGGCAGCCGGCGCGCTGTTCAGCACCCTGTTTTTCGGCGCCATCTTTTCCCTGATTGGCGCAGCCGTGGCACCCAAGAAAGGCGTGCCGCACAATCCGCAGGTTACCCAAAAGTTTTAAGCCTTGCCTTCTGCCATGCCCCTTCTGGACCTATCCATTGTTGTACCCGCCAAAGAAGAAGCCGAATCCCTTCCGGAACTCATGGAATGGATAGACCGCGTGTGCACCGAACACAGCTATCATTATGAAGTCATTTTTATTGATGATGGCAGTACAGACAGGACCTGGGAAGTCATTGAGCAACTACGCGAACCGTATCCTGCCGTACGCGGCATTAAGTTTCAGCGCAACTACGGCAAAAGCGCCGCGCTGAACGAAGGTTTTAAAGCAGCACGCGGCCATGTGGTTATCACCATGGATGCCGACCTGCAGGACTCGCCGGATGAAATACCCGAGCTCTACCGCATGATTGTGGGCGAAGGCTTTGACCTGGTGAGCGGCTGGAAGAAAAAGCGCTACGACAATGCGCTGACGAAAAACATCCCTTCCAAGCTTTATAATTACGTGAACCGGAAGGTTTCCGGCATTCAGCTGCACGACATGAACTGCGGCCTGAAGGCCTACAACCACCGCGTGGTGAAAAGCATAGAGGTTTATGGCGAGATGCACCGCTACATACCCGTGCTGGCCAAATGGGCCGGCTTTCGCAACATTGGCGAAAAAGTGGTGGTGCACCGCGCCCGTAAATACGGCACCTCAAAATTTGGCTGGGAACGCTTTATAAATGGTTTTCTGGATTTGCTGACCATTCAGTTTACCAGCCGCTTCGGCAAAAAGCCCATGCACTTTTTCGGGCTGTGGGGCACCCTGGCTTTCCTGATTGGCCTGAGCATCACTATGTACCTGATTATCGCGCGGCTGAGCATTGGGCCCCAATTCGGCCTCACGCGCAGCGTCACCTTTTACCTGGCGCTCACCACCATGGTGATCGGCACGCAGTTTTTCCTGGCCGGCTTTATTGCAGAACTGGTAACGCGCAATGCGCCGGAAAGAAATAATTATCTGATAGAGGAAAGGCTGGGGTAAAGGCTAGCCGGGTTGGGAATTTGAAGATTTGAGGATTTGAAAATTTGAAAATGGTTTCCTCATTAACCATCCCTCATCCCTCATCCCTATCTTACCAGCGTCACCTCGCCCTGCTTTTCATAAGAATGGCCATCGGTACAGCGGTATTTCAGGTAATACATGTAGGTACCCATATCCTGCAGTACGCCCTTGTAGGTGCCATCCCAGCCGGCAGTGGGTGCCTGGCTTTCATAAATAGTCTGTCCCCAGCGGTTAACCACCCGGAACGTGGCAATTTCCTGGTGCCCGCGTGTTACCGGCTGAAATACATCGTTGCGGCCGTCGCCATTAGGGGTAAAAGCAGTGGGCAGCTCCAGCGTACAGCAGTTTTCTGTACCAACATACACACGGTCGGTATTGGTGCAGCCATGTTCATCCACAACGCCGACGGTTATCCAGTCGCTGCGCTGTATCCGCACCCGGGCCACGCCCCCGCTTTGATCTACCAGCCAGCCCGCAGGCAGCCACTGATACGTATAGCCGGGGCGGTAGGTTGTGTTTATCGTAATGGTATCCAGCGTGCACGCCGCATCCGTAAGGCTCAGGATGTGCAGCTCCGGACGGGGATTGATGTAAATGGAATCTGAGGCAAATACATCGCCGCAGCCGGTAAGGTTGCCATGAAAGGTAACCGTATGCCAGCCGGCATCCTGCCAGCGAATGCCAAAAGGTCCGCCACCCATGCCGTAAACCACTTCCCCGCCGCCAAAATCCCAGCCATAACTGCCGCCCACACCCATAAACGTGCGGGAAAGCTGCAGGGTTTGCACCTCGCCCTGGCAACCGGCCTGCGACAGGTTGAAATCCAGGAAAGGCACTTCATTGACGAACAGGTGCAGCGTTACTATCGAGTCGCAATCGCCTGATTTTATGTTGTGGCTATAATTGCCGGGCAAAGTATAATTGCTGCCGTCAAAGTGATACACCTGTCCGGCGCAGATAGTGTCATATACATCGGAGCGAGGGGGCGGATTTACAGAAAGCACCAGCGTTACCGTGCTGTCGCAACCCTTTGCGCTGCTGAAAACATGGGTATAGTTGCCGGCGGTGCTGTAATTGTTGCCGGCAAAGGAAAAGCTGCTGCCCTGGCAAATATTAACGGGCAGGGTCTTGGTGGTAACCGGCCATTGTTCCAGCGTGAGGGTCACGGTGCTGTCGCAGCCGTTGGCAGCCGTAAATACCACCGGGTAAGTACCGGCAGCCGTATAGGTAGTGCCGGCATAGCTGTAACTACTGCCCTGGCAGAACCCTGAATTAAGTGTGCTGGCAGAAAGCGGCAGCACCGTCAGGTGCAGTATCATAGGCGAATCGCAGCCTTTACCGGAAATAAACGTATTCGGATAATCGCCGCTGGCCGTATGGCTGGTGCCGCCATAATAATAGGAAGTGCCGGCGCAGATAGAAACGCTCACGTTTGTATCGTACACAGGTGCAGGCCATACATACACCGCATGATAGGCCGTATCCGCGCATTGCAGGGTGTCTTTGGCTATATGCATGATGTTGAAAGAGCCGGGCAGCGAGTAGCTATGAACAGCAGTGGTGCTGCTACTGGTAAAGCCATCTGCGAAATCAAACAGGTAGGTGGCCGGCCCGCTTACCGTGCTGGTGCTGTTTACCGTTACCGGCGTGCCCAGGCACACGGTGTCATCATCCACTGTAAAAGAGGCAGACAAGGGGTGCAGGGTATTGATAGTGATTTGCGCACTGTCTTTACAATCGCCCTTCTGTGTCAGCAGCTTGATGGTGTAAATACCCTGTGTGTTATAAACGTGGCTGGTGGTAGCGCCGGTGCCGGTGGTGCCGTCTCCGAAAAACCAGGTGATGCTGCCGGGGGCGGTACCGGCGCCGTTCAGCGCGGTAAGCTGTACCGTATCTGCCGTACAGCCTTTTTTCAGCTGGTGCTGAATGGCTGGCGTCAGGTTGGCGACACGGATGTACACACTGTCTTTGACAGTGCATACCTGGCGGAAGGCAATATCGTCCAGGGCAAAGTCATTGCCGCCGCCGGCGGTCTGCTGATCAATGATGCAGATGCTGGCGGTGGTATTGCTGCCGCTGTTCCAGACGGCATGGAAAGGCGTCCATACGCCGGTGGTTGTTGGCAGGGCCAGCGGGGTGCCCATCAGCACACCGTTGATATTGAATTGCAGGATTGCCGGATTGTCGCCGACGCAACTGGCGCCCCAGGCGCTGAAATCATAATCGGTATTGGGCACTACCGGGATGGTCTGGCACCACACCGGTGTGCTGGCCGAGGAAGCGCCGTTCATCACCATCATCAGCCCGGCTACGTCGCCGGTATGGTCAGAAAAGATGGCAAAATTGGTATGTACCAGGTGCGGGTTGGTGGTAATGGCATAGGTAGCCGGATTGGAAAGCGGGCCCCAGGTGCCATAAGGCAGCGTTGGCACCGTATAGCTGGAGGTAAACCCGGTGTTGCCACTGCTGAAATTGCCGTTGACTACCAGGTTGGTAGCCGAAATGGCCGGCACTTCCAGCACGTATTTTACGGAAGCGGTACCCAGCGTTACCACCGGGTTGATAATGTTTGGATTGCTCAGGCCTGTGGCTGGCGTCCAGGTAGTATCCAGCGGGGTGGCGCCCCCCGTGGTGGTTATGGTGGGGCTAAGGGTGAGCGTGGTGTATTTGCAGGCTTCAATAGTATCTGGCAGACCGCTGATACCGGCACATTGCGCCGATGCCGGCCGCACCTGGCCCATCAAAAAAAACAGAAAGGCAAAAAAGGAAAGTAAAAAGCGGCCCATGAAAAAGATATTTATCGGAAAGCAAAGTAAGGAATTTATATTGGCGTGCTGCCGCTCTTTATCTTGCTTCCCGCGCTATAAAGACATGAAAAAAGCCGGTTTGGTTGGTAGGGGAAACACGCTGCAGCAATAATTTTTTGCTCTTTCCTGTCTCTGCTTTCCGGAAAGAAATACCAGCCGTTTCCAGCTATATGCTATTACAGGTTATAGCCTGCCGCAAAAAACGGCTGTTGTTCCGGCAGTTTTTCGTTTTAATAATATTGCAGGCACAAAAAAACCACCCCGGCCGGAGTGGTTTTTAAAATACTGAGCGCTTTGGCTTAAGGGTTCACCTGCATGGCGGTGTCTACCACGGTGCCGTCTGCCGGCGGGGCCATCATGGCCGTATCGTTGGGAGACAGCGGCGCGGGGTTCATATCTTCAGGGGTAGTGCCCATATCGCCGGGGTTGCCACCATAAAGATCATTTTTACTCCACTCGGCTAGCCATTTGCCTTTTTGCTTTACCAGGCGCAGGGTATGCGGGGTATTGTCGTCGGTTCCGGCGCCAGAGATGGTGTATTCTACGGTAGCATTATCGCCTTCCACCTTTGGATCCTTTACGTCCACTTTAATCTTCTTGGATTCTTCCTTGGCTTTTTCACCGCCCATATTCATGAGGGTGGCATAATTGTCCACCTGCTTTTTCGTTTCTTCCGTAGATACAGACTTGGCCGCTTCAAAATCCATATGGTAAAGGCCGTTGAGGAATTTCTCGGCAGCTGCCTTCGGAGAACCGCCGCCGCAGCTCATCAGCGTAAGGGCAACCAGGCATATCGTTGCCAGGGATAAAAATGATTTTTTCATGAAAAGGGTTTGTTTTGGAGTTTCTGAATTTAGAGGTGCAAATGTAGCGAAGGCAGGCAATACTACAAGCGATAGATATAATCGCGAATCATTTTTGCGCGGCTGTTTTCATAAAGATCGTCCACGCCTACATACTGTTTGTGAAACAAAGTAGTGAGCGGGAAAAACGCGCTGTCTGCCGTGGCCCGGCACACGGCTTTGTACACAAACTCTGCGCAATAAAGCTTGTCGTTGCTGGCCATGTCAAAATCCATATCAAAACGCACCCCGGCTTTATAATATTCCCACACCAGTTGGTGCAGCTTTTCTACCTGAGGCGCGGATAAGCCCAGGCGGACAATGCCCAGCCGCTGATTGTGTGCCGGGCTGAAGAAAAAGCTGGCAGAATCGCGCCGCAGGGTTTCCGCAGGATTGTCTTCGCCGCCAATGCTGTGGTACACAAACGGATAGCCGTTTTCTATCATCACTATCCCGCAATGCGAATAGGTTTTGTTTTTCTGGTTCATCTGCCGCAACATGTAGCTGATGGCATCTGTGCCGGTACGCAACACCAAATCGCCGCTTTGCAGCAGGCGGATGCTGCTGTCTATGGCTTTATAATTTTCCGGGTTGTCCGTAAGGTGGCGCAGCGGCGGCTCCTTTCTTTGCGGCAGCGCGGCATACAGCCCTATGGACAACACCAGCAGCAGCAAGCCCAACAGCAGCCAGGACTTTCGTGTTTTCATGCGCTGCAAAAGTAAACTGCACCCTCGTTGCCCTGCCGGTGTTAACACGCATTTACCCCGCCTTTTTAACGGCATGCCGCCCCCGAAAGGATTTATCTTTGGGCGGAAATCCTGCCCGCTCACGGGTTTTCTTTTCATTTAAAAATAATCATGGCTTACAAATCGCTGCAGGAATTTATTGCCCGGCTGGACGCCGCCGGCGAGCTGGTGCGCATCTCCGAATTTGTGGACCCCGTGCTGGAAATCGCCGAAATCACCGACCGCGTTTCCAAAACGCCGGCGCAGAACAAAGCCCTGCTTTTTACCAATACAGGCACGCCCTTTCCCCTGCTGATTAACAGCATGGGCAGCGAAAAACGCATGTGCATGGCCCTGGGCGTGGATACGCTGGATGATGTGGCAAAAGATATTGAAGCGCTTTTCAAAAAGCTCAGTGGGCCTAAACACGGCCTCATGGAAAAGCTGGCGCTGCTGCCACAGCTTGGCAAATTTGCCAGCTGGATGCCCAAAGTAATTTCCGGCCGCGGCGCCTGCCAGGAAGTAGTGATGGAAAAACCGGATTTAGACCTCCTGCCTATCCTGAAATGCTGGCCTTTTGACGGGGGCCGTTTCATCACCCTGCCTGCCATTCACACCAAAGACCCCAATACCGGTCAGCGCAACATCGGCATGTACCGCATGCAGGTTTTTTCCAAAGACATGACCGGCATGCACTGGCACAAGCACAAAGTGAGCGCCAGGCATTTTAATGAATACAAGAAACTGGGCAAGCGCATGCCGGTGGCCGTGGCTATTGGCGGCGACCCGGCCTACACCTATGCTTCCACCGCGCCGCTGCCCGAAAATGTGGACGAATACATGCTGGCCGGCTTCCTGCGCAAAAAGCGCGTAGAGCTGGTAAAATGCCTTACGCAGCCGGAAGTGGAAGTGCCGGCCGATGCCGATTTTATTATTGAAGGCTATGTGGACCCGGGCGAGGAATTAATCTGGGAAGGCCCTTTCGGCGACCATACCGGCTATTATTCCCTGCCCGACTGGTATCCGCGTTTTCACGTAACCGCTATCACCCACCGCAAAGACGCCGTGTATCCGGCTACCATCGTCGGCATTCCGCCGCAGGAAGACGCCTGGCTGGGCAAAGCCACCGAGCGCATTTTCCTGGCGCCCATTAAAATGACCATGGTACCCGAGATTCAGGATATGAACATGCCGATAGAAGGCGTGTTTCACAACCTGGTCATTACTTCCATAGAAAAAGAATATGCCGGTCAGGGGCAAAAGGTGATGAATGCCATGTGGGGCGCCGGGCAGATGATGTTCAACAAAATTTTGGTGGTGACGGATGGTAAGGTGGATATTTCCAATTACCTCCAAACCGCGCAATATGTCTTTCAGCATTTAGACCCTGCTACAGACGTTTATTTTGGGCAGGGACCGATGGACGTGCTGGACCACAGCTGCAGCAAGCTGGGCTTTGGCGGCAAGATGTGCCTGGACGGCACGGCCAAAACCGAAGAAGAAATGAATCAGCCGCCGCAGCCTTTTGCCCTGTCGCCAGACTTCAACGAAACGCTGCTTATAGCAAAGCTGCCGCACATACAGGCCATCAACAGCCGCCTGGCAAAGGAATGGCAGCTGCCGGTGCTGTTTGTGGCTGTAGAAAAAGAAAAGCCCGATCAGGTAAAGGAAACCCATCTTGCGCTTTGCCAACTGCCCGGCCTGGCAGGTATTAAAATGGTGCTTTATGTAGAGCCCAATGTGGACGTACAAGACATTGCCGATGTGCTGTGGCGGCATTGCAACAACCTGGATCCCCGCCGCGACCATACCTACGATGAAAGCGGAAAAATCCTGGGTCTGGACGGCACGAGAAAAACAAAAGCCCTGGATGGTTTTGAGCGTCCCTGGCCCAATGTGATTGCCGCTGACGCGGCCACCATTGCTGCGGTGGATGAAAAATGGAACCAACTGGGCCTGGGTGGTTTCATAAAATCCCCATCTTTAAAATATCGTTACCAAACCTATTTGGGTGAAGCTGCTGTCTTAGATAACGAAAGCGAAACGTAATTAATAACCAAATCCGTAACTTTACAAAAAAACAATCAACCCCATGAAGCGTATACTGTTATGCCTTTCCCTGCTGGCGCCTGTTGCCGTATTTGCACAGGACGTTCACAAGCCCATGACCAACATGGAGGCAACCCGCCAAAACACCAAGATGGATCTGGCCAATAAAGTTCAGGAGCTGGATGCCAGCATGAGCCGCAACAATACCGAGAACACCCAGAAGGTAATGAATGACCTGATGGCTTCCATGCAGCGCTACATTGCTACCGAAGCCAACAACATGGAAAAAGGCAAAGAAAATGAAACCCGGAAAAAACTGGACAAGCTGAACGCTGTTTACAGCGAAGTAAAGACGATGTCTGTGGATCCTGCTAAAAACAAGCAGGGTATTAAAACCCAGGTAGACGCTTTTATTAAGCTTATCTAAGCCACAATATTTTTAAAATATGCAGAGAGACAAGGCGGCGCCTTGTCTCTCTTTTTTTTATTGGGGCCTGTCCCTGCGGGCCGGGCTGCTCCGGGCTGCGCTGCGCTCCGGCCCTGCGGGCACGCACTGCGTGCGTCCCTGCACATCCCTCAGGCAGGCACCCATCACGTTATTTCTTCCGGCTGAAAAACTCTTTCAGCTCGCGGCTCATCTGCTCGCCGCGGCGCTTCAGGTCGCTCAGCTCGGCATTCATGCTGCCCTGGAAATTGGCCATCGTCAGCGGACTGCCGTCGGCCATTTCGGCCAGTTGCTGCGGCGTGCGCGCCGCCGGGATGGCAATCCAGGCAATGATGTAAATCAGGAAACCAACACCTGCCAGCAAAAACAGGGCGGCCCATACAATGCGTACAATAGTGGGGTCCACATCCATGTAATGCGCCAGGCCGCTGCACACGCCGCCAATCACGCGGTCGTTGGGGTCGCGGTACAGGCGCCTGCGGGGTTTTACATAAGTAGCCGGGAGATAAGGCGAAGAGCCGGTGGCTGCGCCGGCGCTGCTGCCAATATCGCTGGCGGCGCCCATGGTGCTGATAACCTTGGCCACATCGGCACGGTCTATGGCCGGCGCGCCGCTTTGCAGGCGGATGATGAAGAGCTCGGCAATGCGGCTTTCCATATCCTGCAGCATGTCGGCATAGCCCGGCTCGGTGGCAAACTGGCGTTCCAGGGCAGTGAGGTAATCTTTTAAAAGCAGGTAGGCGTCTTCTTCAATAGGAATGACGCGGCCGGCCATGTTGATTTGGATGATGCGTTGCATGGGATGAGGTTGAAAAGTTGATAGGTTGAAAAGTTGAAAAGTTGAAAAGTTGAAAAGTTGATAGGTGTATTCAACATTGCCGATTCACGTCAGGATGTTCACCGACTGGCTAAGCTCCTGCCAGCTTTTCAAAAGCAACTGGTACATCTCTTCGCCTTCCGGCGTCAGGGCATAATACTTCCGTGGCGGACCGCCGGTAGATTCTTCCCAGCGGTAGGTAAGCAGGCCGGCGTTTTTCAGGCGCATCAGCAGCGGATACAGCGTGCCTTCCAGCACCACCAGCCTGGCTTCTTTCAACTGGCTCAGCACATCGCTGGGATAGGCCTCGCCTTCGCGGCGGATGATGCCCAGGATACAAAGCTCCAGCAGGCCCTTTTTCATTTGCGATTCCGTGTTCTCTACATTCATGGCGGTTGGCTTTACAAAAACAAAAATAAGGCAATGCCAGTACTGTGCATCACAAGGTACTGTTTTTAACTTTTTATGGAAATACTTTAGAGGCCGCCGGAGAAATGCTTTTTCCATATTCGGCTGTTTAGAGATAGGCCATGCCCTGTCTCTGGATGTGTTCCGGCCGCATTACCATACTTCACATATCCTCCCAAACTCCCTTAATTCACGAACTGTTCAAAAGACTTCCCGCCCCCGGCACAAAATCTTCTTTAGTTTTGCATGACTTCTGAAGGAAAAAGCCCGTTCGGGCTATTATTTTTTCCGGACCGGTCATTACAACAAAGAAAATTATGGCAAAGTATATTTTCGTGACCGGCGGCGTCACTTCTTCCCTGGGTAAAGGCATCATTGCGGCCTCGCTGGCCAAACTGCTGCAGGCCCGCGGCTTTCGCACCACCATCCAGAAATTTGACCCCTACATCAACGTAGACCCCGGCACCCTGAACCCCTACGAGCACGGCGAGTGCTATGTAACCGAAGACGGCGCAGAAACCGACCTGGACCTGGGCCACTACGAGCGCTTCCTGAACACCCATACCTCGCAGGCCAACAACGTAACCACCGGCCGCATTTACCAGTACGTCATCAACCGCGAGCGCGAGGGCGCTTACCTGGGCAAGACGGTGCAGGTGATTCCGCACATTACCGACGAGATTAAGCGCCGTATGACCCTGCTGGGCGCAGACGACCGCTACGATATCATCATTACCGAGCTGGGCGGCACCGTGGGCGATATTGAAAGCCTGCCTTATGTGGAAGCCGTGCGCCAGCTGAAGTGGGAAATGGGCGATGAAGACTGCCTGGTAGTACACCTGACGCTGATTCCCTACCTGAAAGCGGCCAAAGAACTCAAGACCAAGCCCACGCAGCACAGCGTGAAAATGATGAGCGAGCATGGCCTGAACCCCGATGTGCTGGTGTGCCGTACCGAAGAACCGCTGTACAAAGAGCTGAAACGCAAGATTGCCCTGTTTTGTAACGTAACGCAGGACGCGGTGATTGAAGCCCGCGACGCGGATACCATTTACGCGGTGCCGCTGGAAATGATGGCCGAAAAGCTGGACCTGATTTGCCTGAAAAAACTAAACCTGCCCCTGGGCACCGAGCCCGATTTAGCCCGCTGGAAGGAATACCTGAACAAGCTGCGTTACCCCAAAGGCAAGGTCGTGATTGGCCTTATTGGCAAATATGTAGAGCTGCAGGACGCTTATAAAAGCATCCTGGAAGCCTTTATCCATGCCGGCGCGGTAAATGAATGCAAGGTGGAAGTGCGCAACATCCACAGCGAGCACCTGGCCCCCGAGATTGCCCGGGAAAAACTGCAGCAACTGGATGGCATCCTGGTGGCGCCCGGCTTTGGCAGCCGCGGCATAGAAGGCAAGATAGAAGCCATTCGTATGGCCCGCGAAAGCGGCATTCCCTTCTTCGGCATCTGCCTGGGCATGCAAATGGCCTGTGTGGAATTTGCGCGCAACGTGCTGGGCCTGCCGGAAGCCCATTCTACCGAGATGAACGCTTATACCTCCACGCCCATTATCGGTATTATGGAAGATCAGAAAGACATAGCGCAGATGGGCGGCACCATGCGCCTGGGCGCCTATGACTGCAAACTGGCAGCCGGCAGCCGCTCGGCCGCTATTTACGGTACGGATCTGATCTCGGAAAGGCACCGCCACCGCTATGAATTCAACAACCAGTACCTGGAGCAGTTTGAGGAAAATGGCATGGTAGCCGCAGGCCGCAACCCGGAAACCGGCCTGGTGGAAATCATGGAAATACCGGAGCATCCGTTTTTTATCGGCGCACAGTTTCACCCCGAATACAAAAGCACGGTAGAAAACCCGCACCCCCTGTTTGTAGCTTTTGTAGCTGCGGCCCGCGAAAATGCGGAAGCCAAAGCAGGCAAGGTGGCAACGGCGGAAAACGCTTAAAGCAGGTAACGGGACGCTGGCCCGGAAAACCATTAAATACATCTCTTAGCCGCGCCTTTGGCCGGCTGGCATGGCGGGCAGTTCTGTTACCAACAGGCTGCCCGCTGCTTTATGCCCGGAAGGAAACAGGACGGGCAAGGCATAAAAATGCACGCAACGCTCAATTTTCCGTTAATTTGGCAGCTTCAAAAAAACTAACCACACAATAGTTACACATGTCGCAACTAATTGACAATGCAGAAGAGCTGGGCGCAGCTTCCGACCGGCCGTTTGAGCCTGATACCCATCAGCCGGCAAAGGGACACCCCAAAGGGCTTTACCTGCTTTTCTTTACCGAGATGTGGGAGCGCTTCAGCTACTATGGCATGCGGGCCATTTTCGTGCTCTTCATGACCAAAATCCTGCTGATGACGGATGCTGACGCCTCTAACATCTATGGCAGTTACACCGGCCTTGTTTACCTGACCCCGCTGCTGGGCGGCTATCTTTCCGACCGCTACCTGGGCAACCGGCGCAGCATCATCACCGGTGGCCTGCTCATGGCCCTGGGTCAGTTTCTGATGTTTTTCAGCGCCAGCAGCAGCGGCTCGCTGGGCCTTACTTACATGTGGGCCGGCCTTACGATGCTGATTGTGGGCAACGGGTTTTTCAAACCCAACATCTCTACCATGGTGGGTCAGCTTTACCCGCAGGGCGACCGCCGGGTAGACAGTGCGTTTACCATTTTTTACATGGGCATCAACCTGGGCGCGTTTTTCAGTCCGCTGATTTGCGGCTCTCTGGCAGAAAATGTGCACTTTAAATGGGGCTTCCTCGCAGCCGGCATTGGCATGTTGCTGGGCCTGGTTACCTTCCTGGCTGCCAAAAACAAACTGTTGGTAAACCAGGAAGGCAAAGCCATTGGTATGCCGGTGGCCAAACTGGATTTTACGGCCATTGGCTCTATCGTGGGTTCCATTGCGCTCATCTTTTTCCTGATGAACTTTAAAGGTATCGCTGTATGGGCCGGCATTCCCGCCGCTTTCGACCCGATTAGCTACCTGATTTATGGCGCCATGATTATCATCCCCGCCATCATCATCAGCAATAAATCACTCACCAAAGAAGAGAAAAGCCGCATCTGGGTAATTTTCATCCTGGCGTTTTTCGTGATTTTCTTCTGGAGCGCCTTTGAGCAGGCCGGCGCCTCGCTTACCATTTTTGCCGACAAGCAAACCAACCGCCACATCGGCAGCTGGGAAATGCCGGCATCCTGGTTTCAGTCCGTAAACCCGCTGGCCATTATTGCGCTGGCGCCGCTGTTTTCTATGTTTTGGGGCTCGCTGCACAAGCGCAATATGGAGCCGGCATCGCCGCGCAAGATGGCCTATGGCCTGGTGCTGCTGTGCCTGGGCTACATCGTTATTGCCCTGGCGGTAAAAGGCGTAGACAGCACGGTGAAAATTTCCATGTGGTGGCTTATCGCACTGTATGTGCTGCACACCATGGGCGAGCTTTGCCTGAGCCCCATTGGCCTTTCCATGGTTAGCAAGCTGAGCCCTGCGCGCTTTTCCAGCCTGCTGATGGGTACCTGGTTTTTGGCCAATGCCGCCGCCAACAAGCTGGCCGGTTCGCTGAGTGCCCTCATTCCGCCAACCGGCACAGAACCCGGACAGGCGGTAAACTACCCGGCTATCATGGGCTTTCAAATCACGAACCTCTATGAGTTCTTTATGGTGTTCATTATCATGACCGGCGTGGCGGCTGTAATCTTGTTTGTATTGAGCAACACGCTGCTGAAAATGATGCGGGGCCTCCGCTAAACAATTTTATAAAGGGAAAGCAAATTGCTTTCCCTTTTTTAGCAGGGCCCGGCTTTACAGCTGGCAGGTTCCGGGAAAATAATGAAATAGCCAAGGGTTTAAAAGAAAATGGCACCTTTCTTGTTACACCAAAAATTAAAAACACAATAAGCCCTTATCCGCTTCGTCATCACCAGTAGCAGCCGCAGGCTTCTCTTGTATTAATCCGATATTTACCCGCAAACAGTTTAGATACGCATGTCGCAAAACACATCTCAGGCGCTGAGCGCCGAAGCCCAGCTGGAAGAAATCCATGACTTTAAGGGCAAATATCCCCGCCAGCTCTGGTCGCTGTTCTTTTCTGAAATGTGGGAGCGCTTTTGCTTCTACGGCATGAGGGGCGTGCTTACTTACTTCATGATTACGCACCTGGTTTTAGAAAACGGGATGCACATGGGGGAAAAACAGGCCAACCTGCAGTACGGCGCCACACAGGCCTTTGTATATGCCTTTACCTTTATCGGCGGCCTCTTTGCGGATAAAATCCTGGGCTTTCGTAAATCGCTGTTTTGGGGCGGCCTGCTGATGATTGCCGGTAGCCTGATACTGGCCGCCGACCCTTTTCCGGAGCATAACTTTTTCCTGGGCATCAGCTTTACGGTGATTGGCACGGGCTTTTTCAAGCCCAATATTTCTACCATGGTAGGCATGCTTTACCGCGGCAATGACCCCCGGCGCGATGCCGGTTTTTCGCTGTTTTACTCGGGCATTAATATCGGCGCCCTGCTGGGTGGCTATGCCTGTATTGCCATTGGTAAAGGGCAATTGCTGGGTGGCGTGGTGCCGGAGCAATACCGCTGGAACGTAGCCTTTGGCCTTGCGGCCGTAGCTATGACCATCAGCCTGATTAATTTTTTATTTACCAGGAAAAAATTAGGGCCCATTGGTTTGTCGCCCTTTAAAACACCGGCGCTCTATACCGATGTGCCGCAGCCGGCCAGCTTCGAAACACTGAAGACAAAGCCGGGGGAAGTAAGCCGCGATGTGCCCAGGGGCAAAAAATGGTATGAATATGCCACCTACATTGGCTCGCTTGCCATTGTGCCTGTAATTATGACCATGGTGGCCAAGCCGGAATACACGGACTGGTTTATGTACATCGTAGGCCCGCTTACACTGGTTTACCTGTTTTATGAAATGACGAAAGTGAGCAAGCCAGAAGCCAAAAAACTGGGCGCCGCGCTGATATTTATTCTCTTCTCTATTTTATTCTGGGCGTTTTTTGAACAAAGCGGGGGCTCGCTGAGCATCTTTGCTGCGCACAACCTGAACGATAAACTGCTGGGTGTGATTCCTGCTGACCCCAACGGTGTGAACAATGCCGCCAACTCACTGTTCGTGATCATTTTTGCACCGCTGTTTGGTTTGGTCTGGCTGGCTATGGCGCGCAAAAAAATTGAACCGAATACGGTGGTGAAATTCGGGCTGGGCTTCCTGTTTCTCGGCGCCGCTTTTTTCGTGTTTTTCTCTACCCGCTTTTTTGCCAACGCGGCAGGCATCGCCAGCCTCGACGTCTTCGCGATTGCTTACCTGGTGGTGACTTTTGGCGAATTGTGCCTTTCTCCTATCGGCCTCAGCATCATGACGAAATTAAGCCCGCAGAAACTGCAGGGCGTGATGATGGGCATGTGGTTTCTGGCAAGCGCCTATGGGCAGTATGTGGCCGGCCTTTTGGGCGCCGGGCTTGCGGAAGCCGGCGAAAACGATGCGCCAATGCAAAAACTCATCACCTATACCGAAGGCTACAAGCAACTGGGCATTTATGCCATCATAGCCGGCGTGGCGCTGATTGCCATTTCGCCGCTGGTGCGCAAACTGATGGGAGATGTGAAGTAGGTTTTTGGTTGAAAAGTTTTTCTGATAAAGAGACGGGAAACCGTCTCTTTTTTTATGGAGGCCATAAGAAGCGGTTCCGGCCTTTTTCAAAAATAATTTTTGCCCGCAGGTTACCTTTTCTTCTTACCGGCATTAATAGAAAATCACACAAAGAATGAAACTTGTAAAATTTGGCATGATTGCCCTGGCTCTCGGACTGTTTGTTACTTCCTGCAACAACGAAACCGCCAGTGACGAAGTAGTCGCTACAGACACCACTGTTGTAACTGAGCCTGTTGTTGAAACTACTCCTGCTACTACCGATACCGTTGGTAACGTGGAAACCACCACCACCACTACTACCACTGTAGACAGCAATATGAACCACTAATTAAATAGTGCTTCTATTTGGAAAAGCCCTGCTCTGGAGCAGGGCTTTTTTAATTTGGTTCAGGATTGAAATCTTTATCTTGGCCTTAACCTTGGCCTTATTCTCCGCCTCCATACATCACCGCCATTTTGTTTTTCTTCTGCCAGCCCGCATCGCTCCTGTATTTGGTGAAGTAGATAATTAAATCTGCGTCGCTTTTGTAATCCACGAAATAGATTTTCTTGTCGGCATCGCTCTTGTAATCCACAAAATACCAGAGGCCTTTATTGCCATTCGCGTCGCTTTTGTAGTCGCATTTATAAACCACCAAATCCGCATCGCTCTTATATTCCGTTACATACACCTTTACATCCGCATCGCTCCTGTAAGCCACGCTATAAACCTTTTGCGCCTGTGCGGCAGGGGCAAACAGGAACAAGGAAACAAAAAGCAGGGAAAGAAAAAGAGGTTTCATGGCGCAAGCGTTTTAATTAAGAAACACAGCTGCATCAAAAATAAGGCCGCACCGTAGCTTTGGGCGGTATGAGACCTGTGTATGTTGTGATTGTGGCCGGCGGCCGTGGCAGCCGGATGCAATCGGCCACGCCCAAACAATTTATTTCCCTGACCGGGAAGCCTGTGCTCTGGCATACGGTCAGCGCTTTTCAGAGGGCCCTGCCTGCAGCGCGGCTTATTGTGGTGCTGCCTGCCGATACAGACGCGGCTCAGATCCGGTTTTTGCAGGAACCGCCCTTTGCCAGCGCCGTTACTTTGGTTACCGGCGGCGAAACCCGTTTTCACAGCGTACAAAACGGCCTGCAGTCTGTACCTTCAGATGCGCTGGTACTGGTGCACGACGGCGTTCGCCCGCTGGTGAGTAAAACGCTTATTGAGCGCTGCCTGCGCTTTGCGGAAGAACAGGATGCTGCTATTCCTGCGCTGCCGCTTACCGACTCGCTGTGCCGTGTAGATAATGGCCGCTATACCGTGGTAGACCGCTCTACGCTCTTTGCCGTGCAAACCCCGCAGGCGTTTAAGGCTTCTTTGCTGCTGCCTGCGTTTGAACAAGCCTACCGCGATACTTTTACCGATGAAGCCAGCGTGGTTACGGCCATGGGCGGCACGGTACTTCTGGTAGAAGGCGAAAAGCGGAACATCAAAATCACCACGCCCGAAGATCTGCTGCTGGCAGAGCTTATGTTGCAAGCCGGCATGCAGCTGTCCGCCCAATGAAGTACTTCTTTTTAATTATCCTGTTCCTGACTGCCGCGCAGGTTCCTGCCCAGCAGCCGGATACGTCCATCTTCAACTTTCCGCTACAGATGGACGAAGTAACCGTGCAGGCCGCTAAAAGCGGTTTTGATGTGGCGGCGTTCATCCAACGGGTACAAAACGACACGACTTTTTACAAAGCCTTTCGCTCGCTGCGCATTACGCCGCATCAGATCCAAAACAACATTCAAATCCTGGATAAAAGGGGAAAAACTGCTGCCAGCCTGAAAAGCAAAACCATTCAGCTGGTGCAGAACGGCTGCCGTACCATGCGCACCGAAAACGAAACCACCACCGGCAATTTTTACAAGCGCAATGGCGACTACCGCTATTATACTGCTGAACTGTATGCGCATCTTTTTTTTACCAAAGGGAAAATCTGCGGCGAAACAGACATTGTAAAAGGCAGCCTGGAAGCCAGGGAAGGCGGCGGCCTGGGCAAAAGCAAATACCAGCTCAAGCAACTGATGTTTAACCCCGGCAGCAAGGTGCAGGGTGTGCCGTTTATGGGCGACCGGGCGGCAATTTTTGAGCCTTCCGAACGCAGGAAATACGACTTCAAACTGTTGTCCGTGGAACTGAATGGCGAAGCATGCTGGCTGTTTCAGGCTATTCCCAAACCCGGATACCGCAACGATGTCGTGTACAACGAGCTTTCGACCTGGTTTCGCAAAAACGATTATGCCATCCTGGCGCGCAACTATGCGCTTTCTTTCTCTACCGCCGTCTATGATTTTGATGTGCGTATCAAAGCCCGCATGACGCAGGCACATGGCCGGATTTTACCGCAGCGCCTGGAGTATGAAGGCAACTGGCGTGTGGTAACCCAAGGGCGCGAGCGCGCCACCTTCACCGCTATTTTTGCATATTGATGTTTCAAAAGAAATCCATGGCCGAGCTGGACCGGCCCACAGCCGAAGCAGCAAAAGCTTCCGATAAGCTTCCCATCCTGATTATCCTGGACGATGTGCGCTCCATGCACAATGTGGGCAGCGTGTTCCGCACCGCTGATGCCTTTGGCGCGGCCGGCATCTTTCTTTCGGGCTATACGCCCCGCCCGCCGCACCGCGACATCCACAAGACGGCCCTTGGCGCGGAGGATACGGTGGCCTGGCAGGGGTTTGGCAGCATTCAGGCAGCGCTGGATAAAGCCCTGGAAGAAGGTTACACCCTTGTGGCCATTGAGCAGTGCCACGACGCGCTCTCACTCCCTGCTTTCCGGTTGCAACCCGGCCAAAAGCTGGCGCTGATCTTTGGCAACGAAGCACTGGGCGTCAGTGACGAAGCGCTGGCCAGGGCCACGCATTGCCTGGAGATCCCGCAGATGGGCGCCAAGCATTCCCTTAATATTTCGGTGAGCGCAGGTGTGGTCCTGTGGGAACTGGTACGGACTAAATTTTAATGTTTTACCGGCCTTTAATTCTCAGTGCTGACATCGAGGGATATTTTATAAAATTAAGAGGCCCCTGCTGTTTATGGCAGGGGCCTTTTCATTATTAAACCAACCAGGTTCTTAATTAGCTCATTAGCTAATTAGCTTATCTAATCAGGGTCACATCTCCCTTATAAGTACTTACCGTACCATCGGGGAACGCTACACGGATAATATAGGTATAAATACCCATGTCCTGTGCCACTC
>Ga0182744_1000290_pt1 | contig 50429 bp, 46 predicted proteins | sample eDN3rd30CKraftMG_FD_128525 | JGI IMG/M metagenome (GOLD analysis project Ga0182744, IMG submission 128525) | Enriched Miracle-Growth compost microbial communities from Emeryville, California, USA - eDNA 3rd pass 30_C Kraft MG (version 2) (version 2) ... | reverse complement strand
CACGATCCGACAGCCGACTATCCTGCTCCGGGCTGCTACCCGGAGCAGGACATTCCTCACGGAATATTCAAACTCTAGCAGAGATCGCTGTTACAAGGTGGCCCTTGCGCAGCAAGGGTCGGAGGAAGGTGCTTCCATTCACGCGGCACTGTCTATGTTCGATCGCCCAATCAAGATTTCGGATGCCCGCCCTCATCCGACCCTCGCGATGCGAGGCCACCTTCTCCCGTGAACGGGAGAAGGATTCACTTGAATTGGTTTTCATCTAATCCACAGCACTATGGATTGAATTTCGCGCCGCCGCATCGTATGAGGCCCGCCTCATTCTATTCGATGCAGAGGCCATGATGTCTGGTGTGAAGTTATCCGTGCGTCAATCGACGACACACGGCAGGGGGTTGTTCGCAGATCAGAACATTCCGGAAGGAACCACGATCATCCAGTATACGGGGCAGAAGATCCCCAAGAAGGAAGGCAAGCGCCGCGAGCGCTTCTATGAGTCGATCGGCTACTGCCTGCTCTTCAATTTCGACGACACGCACGACATCGATGCCATCGTCGGCGGCAATGATTCGATCTACATCAATCACAAGAGCAGGAAGCCGAACCTGCAGGCGGTGGTCGACGAGACCGGCATCTGGTTCGAGACTTTGCGCGACATCAGGCGCGGCGAAGAACTGTTCTTCAACTACGGCTTCAAGCCTGAAAAGCCGAAGAAATTCGCCTAAGGCTAGGCATTGACTTGGTGATCCCGGATGAAGAAAGCCATCAGCAAAACCGGGAATAAAGCCTCTCGCCGCTCCGCCGGCGAGAAGAGCTTGCAGGACTTCGACCTGCTTCAGCACCTGCCGCACCTGTTGCGGCGGGCGCATTTCGAGGCGGAAGCCATCTTCCCGGATATCTATGGCGACGAGGTCACTTCTCGCCAACTGGCACTGTTGACGGCCATCGGCCAGCGGCCCGGCCTGTCGCAGAGCGCCGTCGCCCAGCAGGTCGGCATGGATCTCAACACCTGCAGCGATCTGGTAGCCCGGCTGGTGGCCAAAAAACTGGTGCGCCGGGAACGCTCGGAAGCCGATGCGCGCACCTATTGCCTGTATCTCGCGCCGAAAAGCGCCCGTGTCGTCGACATGGGCATCGGGCTTGCCGGCGCCTACCGCCAGTCGGTGGCCAAGCGCCTGAGCGAGGCGGAGCACGAGCGATTGGTGGCCTTGCTGCGTCGCCTGCTTGGCCTTTAGCAAGCTGACCGTTCACGCGGCGCTTCTGCCCTTTATTTGATCCGGCGGCCGGATTGACAGTCACCGGTCTCGTTGGCAGATTAACTACGAATACGTAGTAATTGATCGGATGCCGCTGCATCGCAGGCGGTATCGAGCTGCAAAGGACGGGGTAGATGAGCGGGTTAGTCGCGTTCGAGCCAGGCGGCTATCAATATCTGCCTGGCGGCTTTCAGTATTCGGCGGCAGTAGCCGCGTTGCCGGGCTGGGAGATCGAGCGTGCGCGCTTCACCGCGCCCGTGCCGCTGGAGGAGGGGTTTGCGCTGATCGAGGCGCATCTGGCCGCGCTTGGCCGGCCGCCGACAGCCCTTTGCGCCTGTGAGTTGCGCTCGCCCGAGCCGATGAGCGAGCCTGTCTTCATCGCCTTCAACCGCGGTTATGTGCAGCCGCTGGAACGCTGGGGTCTGTTCCGCGACGACGCCAATCCGGTGGCGCGCTGCAATCTCTGCCCGGAGCTGGATAAGCCGGATGGCCCGAGCTTTTATGCGTTCAGCTACACCTTGCCGGCGGCGGGCAAGGCGCTTCGCCACAGCTTCGTGACGTCGGGCGCCGCCGAATGCCCGGATCGCCCGAACTATCGCGACAACATCGTCCGGCTCGGCGAAACCTCGCCCGACGCGCTCACCGACAAGCTGCGCTTCGCCATCGGCGATCTGGAATCCCGCTTCACGACGCTTGGCGTCACCTGGGCCGATGTGCTCGAGACCAGGCTCTACACGGTCCACGATCTGCATCATGCTGTCGCCGCCGAGTTCGGCCGTCGCGGCGCTCTTGCCGGCGGCCTGAACTGGCATCTGGTGCGTCCGCCGGTGAAGGACATCGAGATCGAAATCGATGCACGCGCGGTCCGCCGCGAGATCATGATCGGCGTCTGATGGATTTGAGAAGAGGTGTGACATGACCAGATTTCGCATGCGCGTCTTGGCAATCCTTGCGGCTTTCCTGCTGACCGGCAGCCCGCTGTGGGCGGCTTCACAGGCCTTTGTCAGCGGCGGGCCGGTCCGCATCCTCGTCGGCTTCCCCGCTGGCGGGACCATCGACGTGGTGGCGCGCCTGCTGGCGGAGCAGATGCGCCACGATCTTGGCGTGCAGGTCCTGGTCGAGAACACCACTGGCGCCGGCGGCCAGCTCGCCGCGGTGGCTTTGAAGCGCGCCGCGCCCGATGGCCACACGCTCATGGTGGCGCCCGATCACACCATGGTCGTCATTCCGCTGACCATCGCTCAGCCCGGCTTCGAGGCTGCCGATTTCGCGCCGGTCGGCGAGATCGCCACCTATGTCGGCGCACTGGCCGTCGGCGCCGGAAGCGATGTGAAAGACATCGACGGCTTCATCCAGAAGGTGCGCACCAATCCGAAGCTCGGCAGCGTCGGCATCGCGGCGGCCGGCAGCAAGCCGCAGTTTGCCTTGCTCGCAATCTCAAGGGAAAAGGGCGTCGCGCTGACGCCAGTGCCCTATCGCGGCTCGGTGCCGATGGTGCAGGATCTTGTCGGCGGCCATCTGCCGGCCGGCATCACGGCGCTCGGCGATTTCATCGAGCAGCACGCGGGCGGCCAATTGCGCGTCATCGCCATCACCAACGAGGAGCGTACATCGCAGCTTCCGGCCATCCCGACGGCGCTGGAGCAGGGCTATCCGATGAGGCTGAATTTCTGGCTCGGCATGTTCGCGCCGGCAAAAACACCGGCGGATGTTCTCGACATGCTCTCGGCCTCGATGACCAAGGCGCTCGGCGATCCCCAGGTGATGGAACGGATGAAGGCGCTGGCCTTCGATCCGCATCCTTCCTCGCCCGCTGAAATGACCGCCGAGATGCAGGCCGATACGAAATACTGGGCGCCGCTGGTCGAGGCCTCGGGCTGGGTGAAACAATAGACGTAGTCTTCCTTCGCCCGCTTGCGGGAGAAGGTGGCCCTTGCGCAGCAAGGGTCGGATGAGGGTGTCGTACGCTCACCCCTTGCCGACGACCTTCCGCAGGATCGCCGCCACATCGGCTGGCGCCTCGTTGCCGGTCCACACCACATACTGATCCGGCCGTACCAGCACCAGCTTGCTCTCGTAAGCTTCGCGGCCGCCGGCATAAGTGTCGCGGATTGCCTTGAAGGGAATGCCGAGCGCCCGCGCGGCATCCTCGAACGCTTTCACCACCGATGCGTCCACATCGAACGCCAGCAGGGTGAAGCCGCCGCACAATTCCTCATAGACATCGCGGCCGTTCGATAGCGGCTGCGGCGTGAGATGGTGGCCGGGTCGGGCTTTCAGCATATGCACGCCATGCGCGCTGCACTTGCCACCCGGCGGCCCATACAGGATCGGCGAGCCTTCGAAATTCGGCTCGTAGCGGGCGGCCATCTGGCCGTCTTCCTGCTCCTGCCGTTTCCAGGCCGCCTCGAAGGCGTCGCGATCCACGTCCGGATTGTAGGTGTTGAGGAACTCGCCTTCCGCCTCGATGCGCGAGGCGATGAAATCCTCGCCCGTCTCCTTGAATACCGGGCGACGCTCTTCGCTGTAGGAGGGGATCAGCTTGTCGCCGCCCCAGCCTTTCAGCACAGCGGTCAGCTTCCAGCCGAGATTGCGCGCGTCCTCCAGCCCGTTGTTGAGGCCGAAGCCGCCGTAGGGCGGATGGCTGTGCGCCGCGTCGCCCGCGATCAGCACCCGGCCGACCTGATATTTGTCAGCCACCGCGACACGCAGGTCCCAGAAGCCGAGATGGTCGAACGTCGCCTTGAATTTGAAGCCGGTCGCCTTTTCCAGCACGCCCTGGAAATCGAAGTCCTTCTCATTGGCGGCGGCGGCAGGGACGGGAGCATGGAAGAAGAAGCCGTTGCCGACATCGATGCGGCCGAAGAACTGCCAATAGCCGTTCAGGTCCGGATGCATGACGCGATACGTCGAGCGCTCGGGAAAGCGCTTCAGGCCTTCGTGCAGTTCGGGTGAGCGGAACACGGCGAGCATCATGATCTGGTCGAAGTCGGTGCCGCCGCGCTCGATGCCGACCTGCGCGCGGATGGTCGAATGGGCGCCGTCGCAGCCGACGAGATAGTCGGCCTCGATCGTCTCCGTCTTGCCTGCTTCGTCGGAGATGTCGAGGCGGACACCGTTGGCGTCCTGTTCCAGCTTGCCGGCGGTCCAGCCGAACCGTTGTTCGACGATCGGCATGGTTTTCAGGCGACCACGCAAGACATCTTCCATCTGATATTGCGGCAGCCGGTCATTGTCCTGGAAGAAGAAGCGGCGCACCGTCTCGCGGCCCGCATGGGCGTGCCAGTATTCGCTCATCAGGTTCTTGTAGGCCGTGACATTGCCGATGGGGTAGCCCGGCGGCATGACTCTCGCGGCGCGCAACTGGTCGACGAGGCCCCAGAAATAGAAATGTTCGAGCGTCCGCTGCGTCAGGTTCTGGCCGCGCGGGATGCGATGATGGCGCGTGCGTCGCTCGATGAGAATGCAGGAAATGCCGCGCAGACCCAGATCCAGCGCGAGCCCCAGGCCGACCGGGCCGCCACCGACAATAGCCACCTGATAACGTTTGCTCATTTCCGCCCTGGCCCCTGTTATTCGTTTTCTGCCAACTTTATTGCCCGGTTCGCAGGCAACGTGCAATCGGCAGGCAATGTGGGTTTTGCCCCACTACCGGTTCTGTAAGACGTCTGTTATAGCCAGCCGCAATGGCCTGCAACCGCGGGCAGCGCGCTAAAATGCATATCAGGAAGGAAACGATAAATGAGCAGCGATCGCAGCAAGCCGGTACAAGGCAGCATTCCCCTCGCCACGGCGCGGTTTGACGGCAAGGATGCGCTGGTGCGCCCGTCGAATGCCGAACTGGGCTGGGCGTCGGATGCCATGGCCGAAGTGCTGCGCCGGCTCGACCTGCGTTATATTGCATTGACCCCCGGCGCCAGCTATCGCGGCCTGCACGACAGCCTGGTGAACTATCTTGGCAACCGCGATCCGCAGATGCTGGTGTGCCTGCACGAAGAGCATGCGGTCGGCATCGCGCAGGGCTATGCGAAGGTGACAGAGCGGCCGATGGCCGTGGCGCTGCACTCCAACGTCGGCCTGATGCATGCGACCATGGCGGTCTTCAACGCCTGGTGCGCCCGCAATCCCGTCTTCATCCTGGGCGCCACCGGTCCCGGTGATGCCGACGAACGCCGCCCGTGGATCGACTGGATCCACACCTCCAAGGACCAGGGCGCGCTGATCCGCCACTACACGAAATGGGATGACGAGCCGCGCTCCGCCGTCGCCGCCGTCGAATCCATGGTCCGCGCCTATCAGATCGCCTCGACGCCGCCCTATGGCCCGACCTATGTGTGCCTCGATGTAGGCCTGCAGGAATCCCGCCTTGAGAAGGAGATGGTGTTTCCCGACATGGAGCGTTTTGCGCCCGGCGTTCCGCCGGCGCCGGCAGCCGACGCCGTCGAGCGCGCCGCCCGTATGCTCATCGACGCCAAGAAGCCGCTCATCCTCATGGGCCGCGTCTCGCGCGATATGGGCGATTGGCAGGCGCGTATCGATCTCGCCGAAGCGCTGGGCGCGGCGGTGCTCACCGACATGAAGACGGCGGTGGCCTTCCCGACCGACCATCCGTTGCACACCATCGAGCCACGCTTCCGCCCGTCGCCGGCCAGCTCGCAGATGACCAAGGACGCCGACGTCATCCTGTCGCTCGACTGGATCGACCTGCGCGGCCATTTCATCCAGACGCTGGGCAAAGATACGCCGGTCGACTCCAAGGTCATCCACTGTACCGTCGACGATTATCTCCACAACGGCTGGAGCATGGACCATTTCGGCCTGGCGCCCGTCGATCTGAAAATCCTCGCCACGCCCGACCAGCTTGTGCGGCCCTTGCTCGAGGCGGTGCGCCGCCTGCGCGGCACCAGCGACAAGGCCGCTCCGAAATGGCCGGTCCGCGCCGTCAAGCCGCTGGCGCCGCCGCGTCCGCAGGGCATGATGGGCCTGCGTGATCTGGCGCTCGTCGTGCGCGAATTCTGCGATGCGCGCGATGTCACGGTCGCCGGCTATGCGCTCGGCTGGCCGTCCGACACGGTCAACTTCAAACACCCGCTTGATTATGTCGGCGCCGACGGCGGCGGTGGTGTCGGCTCGGGGCCGTCGAACGCGATCGGCACGGCGCTGGCGTTGAAGGGCTCAGGCCGCTTCGCCATGACGGTCATCGGCGACGGCGATTTCACCATGGGCTGCAACGCTTTCTGGACGGCCGCCCATATGGGCATTCCGCTGCTCGTCGTCATCGCCAACAACCGCGTCTACTACAACGACGTCGCCCATCAAGAGCGCATGGCCGTCGTCCGCGGTCGTCCGGTCGAGAACAAGTTCGTCGGCCAGGAGATGGTCAACCCGGTCATCGACCTCATTGGCCTCGCCAAGGCCCAGGGCCTCGACGGCGAAGGCCCGGTCGAGAACGCAACCGACTTCCATGAGGCGATGCTGCGCGGCGAGAAGGTGGTGCGCGCCGGCGGCGTCTATGTCATCGACGCGCGCGTCGATGTCGGCGCACCGGGCGAGGGCAATCGCGGCCACACCGCCGGCCGCAAGGACTAACTCACTCTTCCTTCTCCCGTTTTAAACGGGAGAAGGTGGCCCTTGCGCAGCAAGGGTCGGATGAGGGCATCCCTCAGCCCTTCGTTTTCTGTATTTCCGACGAGGTGATTGCCGGCTCCCTGGGCGCATCTCCGGAGATGCGCACCAGATCGCCATCGGACAACCCATCAGGCGGAGCGGTGACAATACGGTCATTGGCGGCGAGACCGGAACCGAGTTCGATCTCGCGGCCAAGATCGCGCGCGATCGTCACTTTCTTGAACAGAATCTTGTTGTCCGGCCCCACCGTCGCAATGCGCAGGCCGCTCTGGTTGAAGATGAGCGCCGTGGCTGGTACGTGCAGAGGCGCGGCCTCGCGTGCCAGGCTCATCTTCACATTCGCATAGCCGCCTGGCAGTAGTTCGCCATTGGCATTGTCGAGTCCCAACTGCATCCGTGTCGTGCCTGAGCCGACATCGACCGATTGCGACGAGGCTTCGACTGTGGCCGGGAAGGTCTTGTTCGGATAATCAGGTACGGTAATCACGGCCTTGGCGCCGATCTTGATCGACGGCACATAGTTCTGCGGCACGTCGACATAGACGCGCAGCTTTGCCACGTTGGACACCACGAACATCGCCGCGCCGCTGCCGGTGCCGCCGGAGATCAGCGCGCCGACGTCGGTATTTCGCTGGGTGATGACGCCGTCGAACGGCGCAGTGATCTTCTTGTAGCTTGCGAGCGCTTCGAGCCGCTCTACGTTGGCGGAGCCGGAATTGACCGCCGCGTTCTTGCTGGCGAGATCGGCCGTGCGTTCGTCGATCTCCTGCGCCGAGACAAAGTTCGAGGCCACGAGCGTCTTGCGGCGGTCCAGCGTGGCTTTCGAGAGCCTGGCAGCGGCCTGCTGGTTCGCCAGGTCGGCACGCGCCTGCAGGAGCTGCTGGTCCATGTCCGGCGCATCGATCTCGGCGATCACCTGGCCGGCTTTGACCTTCGCGCCGATATCGGCGCTCCAGCTCTTCAGGTAGCCGCTGACGCGGGCGTAGATCGGCGCGCGGTAATAGGCTTCCAGCCGGCCCGGCAGGTCGAGCGTGGCATTCAGCTTACGCGTCTCGGGAAACGCCACGGCAACGCTCGGGATCGCCTGATCATCGGTCCAGGCCTTCAACGCATCGCCGCTCTTGGCGCGGGCCATGATGCCGGAGGCTACAACGCCGCCGGCGACGGCCAGTGCGACGATTCCGGCGAAGGCCAGCTTGCCGCGGGACACGGCAGGCTTGCGGTCAGTGGACATGCAAATTCTCCGAAGTAGCTGAAACGTCTACGCCGAGCCGTTTATGAACCATGCTGAAGACGACAGGCACGAACATCAATGTGGCGATCGTAGCAAAAATCAGGCCTCCGATGACGGCGCGGCCGAGCGGCGCATTCTGCTCGCCGCCGTCGCCGAGACCCAGCGCCATCGGCGCCATGCCGATGATCATCGCGAGCGCCGTCATCAGCACCGGCCGGAAGCGCACGAAGCCGGCTTCCGAGGCTGCTTTCACAGGATCGCCGTGAATGCCGTAGCGCTCTCTGGCGAAGGAGATCACGAGCACAGAATTGGCCGTGGCGACGCCCATGCACATGATGGCGCCGGTCAGCGCAGGCACCGACAGGGTTGTCTGTGTCGTGAACAGCATCCAGACGATGCCGGCGAGCGCCGCCGGCAAGGCCGTGACGATGACGAACGGGTCAGACCACGACTGGAAGTTCACCACGATCAGCAGGTAGATCAGAACGACCGCGCCGAGCAGGCCGAACAGCAGACCGCTGAAGGCGGAATTCATGGTCTCGACCTGGCCGAGCAGGGCCACGGTGCTGCCCTTCGGCAGGTCTGCCTTGGTGTCGGCGACCGCCTTGTCGATATCAGCCGCCACCGCACCAAGGTCGCGCCCTTGCGTCGTCGCGTAAATCTGTACCAGCGCCTGGATGTCGTATTGTGACACCACGGCGTTCGACGTGCCGCGCGTGATGTTGGCGATACCGCCCAGCAGCGGGGAGGTGGATGTCGCCGCCGCGGTGATAGGCATACTTTCGAGCGAGCCGATCGAGTCCATCCGGTATTGCGGCGTCTGCATGACGATGTTGTAGGAGACGCCATTGTCCGGATTGAGATAATAGGTCGGCGCCACCTGCGAACTGCCGGCAAGATTGACGATCATGCTGTTGGTGATGTCGCGCGTCGCCAGCCCGACCTGTTGCGCGCGGGTACGGTCGACGTCGATGTTGAACACCGGGCTGTTCGGCGATTGCTGGATGCGCGCATCGGCAATGCCGGGAATACGGCGGATCCTCGCGAGCAGCTTGTTGGCATATTCGAAGTTCGCCGCAAGGTTGGCGCCGCGAATCTGCAGGTCGATCGGCGCCGGTGCGCCGAAATTCAGGATCTGGCTGACGATGTCGGCCGGCAGAAAGGCGAAACTCACGCCCGGGAATTGTCGCGGCAACTGTTCTCGCAAGGCCCGGATATAATCGGCTGTCGGTTTGTGGCCTTCCTTGAGCTTGATCTGGAAATCGCCGTCCTGCGGGCCGATCACGCCGGTGTTGTTATAGGCGAGATTGATGCCCGAGAACGGCATGCCGATATTGTCGGTCGTGGTCTCGATCTCGTCCGGCGGGATGATCTTGCGGATTGCTTTCGTGACATCGGCGAACTGGTTGGCGGTTTCCTCGATGCGCGTGCCCACCTGCGTGCGCACATGCATGACGATGCTGCCGCTGTCGATCGACGGGAAGAAGTTTCGGCCTAAGAAAGGCACCAGCAGGAACGAGGCGGCGACGAACGCGAGAAAGCCGGTGACGAAGATCGGGCGGCGCGACAGCGCCAGATCGATCAGGCTGTGGTAGCCGCCGCGTATGCGCTCAAAGCCGGCCTCGAAGCCGCGCTGGAAGCGCACCAGTGGATTGCGCGACGGCGGCTTTTCTCCTTCGTGATGAACGTGCGGCTGCAGCAGATATTTCGCCATAGTCGGCACCAGGGTGCGCGACAGGATGAACGACCACACCATGGCGAACATCACCGCTTCGGCCATCGGCACGAACAGGAATCTGGCGATGCCGTTGAGAAAGAACATCGGCACGAAGACGATGCAGATGCAGAGCAGGGACACGAAAGCCGGCGTCACGATCTGGGCGGCGCCGTCCATGATCGCCGTCTCGACGTCCTTGCCTTGCTCGAGGTGATAATTGATGTTCTCGATCGTCACTGTCGCGTCATCGACGAGAATGCCGATGGCGAGCGCCAGGCCGCCGAGTGTCATGATGTTCAGCGTTTCGCCGACGAGCGACAGCATGACGATGGCGCCCAGCACCGCCAGCGGGATCGACACGGCGATGATCACGGTCGATCGCCAACTGCCGAGAAACAGCAGGATCATGACAGACGTCAGCAGCGCCGCGATAATGCCTTCATGGGCGACGCCGGTGATGGCGCTGCTTACGAACAGAGACTGGTCGCCGATATAGCTGATCTTCAGCGCATCGGGCAGGGCGGAGCGGTACTCAACGACCTTCTGCTTGATGCCTGAGATGATGTCGAGGGTCGACACCGAGCCGGCCTTCAGCACCTGCATCAGCACCGAGCGATTGCCGTCGACATGGACGATATTGGTCTGCGGCGAGTTGCCGTCGCGGATCGTGGCGACGTCATCGATATAGATCGTCGCGCCGTTGACGTTGCGGATCGGCAGCCGGCCGAGTTCGTCTATCTTCAGCACCGAGTTGTTGAGATTGATCGTATATTCGAAATTGCCGATCTTCTGGGTGCCGACCGGCGTGATCAGATTTTGTGCAGCCAGCGCATTGGCGACGTCCTGGCCGGAGAGACCGCGCGCCTGCAGGGCGCTGGGGTCGAGATCGATCTGGATCTGGCGCTGCTTGCCGCCGAAGGGGGCAGGGATAGCGGCGCCGGGCACGGTCACGAGCGGCGTGCGCAACTGGTTGAGGCCGATGTCCGACAGATTCTGTTCGGTCAGTCCGTCACCCGACAGCGCCAGATTGATGATTGGAACCGTCGAGGCTGAATAGTTCAGGATCAGCGGTGGCGTCGCGCCCGGCGGCATCTGCTTGATCAGCGTCTGCGAGATCGCGGTGACCTGGGCATTGGCGGTGCGGATATCGACGTTCGGCTGGAAGAAAATCTTGATGATGCCGAAGCCGGCATAGGAATTGGCGGTGATGTGCTGGATGTCGTTGACGGTCGTGGTCAGCGCGCGCTGGAACGGCGAGGTGATGCGACCCGCCATCTGGTCCGGCGGCAGGCCGGTGTACTGCCAGATCACGCTGATGACGGGAATGCGGATTTCGGGAAGGATATCGGTCGGCGTCCGCAACGCGGCCAGCGGCCCCGTAATCAGCAACAGCAAGGCAAGCACGACAAAAGTGTAGGGCCGGCTTAGGGCAATGCGGACCAATGCGATCATTGAGCGGGCAGCCGAAAAAGGGCTCGAATGAGAGCCTGTGCTTCAGATTTCATGAATTGTGCAGTGCGGTAGATTTCTTCGAATCCCTATAGCGCCCGCTGGATGCCTCGGCAATATGCTCTTCCGCTGGTGCCTGAGGTACAGAACCCTGCTGCAGCAACTTCCGCTTATGTTTCAGCGGTGTTGGCCGGTGCTACACGTTTAGTTGAAACGCCGCCGGAGCATCCGGCGGCGTTACGGTTCGCCATAAACGCGGAGATTTCAACCTTTGATTGAACGATAGATCAGAGTCACGAAATCCGCGCTCTGCTTATCATTGGCGCCGATCTTGGTCTGGATGTCGGCCAGCGGCTTGGCGGCAATTGCGTCATCGACACTCTTGCCTTCGCCGATCAGTTTGGCGACCCGCGACCGCGCCGTCTCCAGCATGGTGCGATAGGCGACGAGCCCGGCCTTGTCGGTGAGCGGCCCGTGGCCGGGGACGATCTTCGTCTTGTCGTTCGCCAGCTTGATATAGGTGTCGGTGCCGGCGATCATGCCCTTGATGTTGCCACCGTTGGCAACGTCGATATTGGGGTAGCGGTTGCCGAGCGTCACGATATCGCCGGTCGAGAGCACGTTGGCATCGGCGAACCAGACATAGGTGTCGCCGTCCGTATGAGCGTTGTTGACATGACGCAATAGCGCCAGCCGGCCTTTGACCCGCAGCTTCATTTCCTTCGTGTAGGTCTTCGTCGGTATCGCCTGCTTGTCTTCGACAGGCGGCGTCTTGGCGCCGGTGAGGCCGTTCGTCGTGCCGGCGGCCAGCCGCTTGCCGACATTGACATGCGCGGTCACGATCGCGCCGTCCTTGGCGAAGCCGGCATTGCCGCCGGTGTGGTCGCCGTGAAAATGCGTGTTCACCAGATAGCGGATCGGTTCTTTCGAGACGGCGGCAACGGCCGCCTTGATCTTGTCGTGCAACGGCGCGAACTGCCCGTCGACCATGATGACGCCATCATCACCCGCCGCCACAGTGATATTGCCGCCCTGGCCTTCGAGCATATAGGTCCGGTTGCCGAGGTCCGTGGTCTTGATCTCGACCTTGGAAAAATCCGGCTGCTGCGCGCCGGCATATCCGGCGGCGAGCATGAAAGCCCCGGCCAGCAAAGTCCGCCTGATCGATTGGTTCATCATGTCCTCCCGAAGGTCGCTGCCGATCCGGCAGGACAGCCCCAGTCTTTTAAGCCGGAAATGCTACCGCCAAGGTATCAATCCCGCGTGATCGGGGCTTCTCCGCTCCAGGCGGAGCCTTTCGTTTGTAGCGCCCGCGATGCAACCTTTTGCTCCGCAAGCCGTTTCCCTTTTCTGTAACAGGGGGTGCCTGCATGGCCAATCAATCCGCAACGAAATCCAGAGCTTCGTCCATCGGCTCGCATGGCGCGCAGGAGCTGCCGTCGGTCATCGTCGACAGCTACAACGTTGAGGCCAAGGACGATGAAGGGTTTGTTGGAGACCGCGCCAGCCGCCGCGCCTTCCACGACATTCTGGAGAACTGGCGCAAGCCGCTGCGCAAGCTTGGCACCGATCCGTTCGGCGAAGAAGATAGCGAGGAAATCGGCAAAGGCCGGCTCGATGAGATTCTGGCCAGCGGCGACGCGGAGGCTGCGGCGGTGATTCAAAGTGCGGTTGAGGAATTCGCCCAGGAACTGGCGCTGGTCGCCCGCCGCTTCTTGCGCCTCAAGGCTTGGGACAAGACCGAGCGTATCGTCATCGGCGGCGGCTTTCGCCATAGCCGCATCGGCGAACTGGCCATTGCCCGCGCCGATCTCATTCTGAAGGCCGATGAGACCAAGATCGACCTGGTGCCCATCCGCAATCATCCCGACGAGGCAGCCCTGATCGGCTGCTGCCATCTGGCGCCGGGCTGGATCTTCGAAGGGCATGATTCAATTCTCGCCGTCGACATAGGCGGCACCAATATGCGCGTCGGCGTCGTCGAACCCAACGTGAAAAAGGCCAAGGACCTGTCGAAGGCGCGTGTCTGGAAATCCAAACTCTGGCGCCATGCCGATGATGGTCCCAAGCGCGACGAAGCGGTGGGCGAACTTGTCGGCATGCTGAGCGACCTTGCGCGCCGCGCCGAGAAGGAAGGCTTGAAGCTGGCGCCCTTCATCGGCGTTGCTTGTCCTGGCAAGATCGAGGAAGACGGATCCATCGACAAGGGCGCGCAAAATCTTCCGGGCAACTGGGAGAGCAGCAAGTTCAACCTGCCGAAATCGATTGTGGCAGGCATTCCGGAACTGGGCGGTCACGAGACGACCGTGTTGATGCACAACGACGCCGTCGTGCAGGGGTTGAGCGAAGTACCGTTCATGGACGACGTCAAGCGCTGGGGCGCGTTCACCATCGGCACCGGCCTCGGCAATGCGCGCTATACCAACCGCTCCGCGGTCGAGAAGTAGGCGCCGACGGCCGTCCGGTCCATCGGGCAATAACAATATTTCCATAATCGAAAAACAACGCGATGGCGGCGAGGCGGACCGTAAGGTCTCGCCAAGCCCGCTGCGTGATGCTATCGAGCAAATCGAACTGATCGAAATCGAAATGCCGCGCGAGACGGCGAAGTGGGCGTGACGGCCCAAAGGGACGAAACATGGTCGACACGCTGGTCTGCAGCGAAAGCGAACTTGCCGAAGGCAGGATGCGATTGGTCCAGGCGGGGCAGGCGGAAATCGCCGTCATTCGCAAGGACGGACGTTATTATGCCTATGAGAATGTCTGTCCGCACCAGGGCGGACCCGCCTGCGAGGGCGTGATGATGCCTGCTGTCCGCGACGTCATAGACGCCGGTGGGATTTGTCGTGGGCAGCAATTCGACGAGGCCGAGATGCACATCGTCTGTCCCTGGCATGGCTATGAGTTTCGATTGTCGGATGGCCGCCATGCGGTGGCCTCCGGACTGGGGCTGCGCCGGTTCGAGGCCTTCGCCCGCGAAGGCTCGGTCTTTGTGCGTGTCTAGCCGATCAGGAACAACCAGAGAGAAGACCGATGGATGACCGGGTAGGGGGCGAAGAGCAGGGCTTCGACACATCGAAACTGCTGAAGAACGCGGCGCGCCAGCGCGACGAGCGCAATTACGATGACTTTCTCATCATCGATGTCGACTCGCACCACTATGAGACCGAGGCTTTCCGCGAGATCGCCCAATACATTCGTGATCCGGTGCTGCGCAACGAGGCTTTGTATCAGGGTGCGGGCAGCGGCGGCATTACGTCCGAGCTCGGCAACTATCAGTCGATGGCGGGCAGGGTGACGCGCTATCCCGGCCGCCGCAAGGAGAAGACGCCGGCGAAGCCGCATCGCGACATCACCCTGATGCGGCGCTGGATGGACGCGATGGGTGTCGACATCGCCTGCATGTTTCCGACCCCGATGCTCAATCTCGCAAGCTGCCAGCGCATCGATGTGCAGGTTGGCTTGGCCACGGCCTATAACCAATGGCTCTGCGAGCACATTCTGGACGAAGACTCACGACTGAAATCCATGCTCTACCTGCCGCTGCACAGCCCGTCAGCCTGCGAGGAGATCATCGCCGAATTCGCCGACCGCAAGGGCGTCATCGGCTTCATGGTGACAGCGCCGCACTATGCCAGCGTCTACGACAACGCCTATGCCAAGAGCTATGCTGCGCTGCAGGAGCGCGGCCTGCCGCTGGCCTTTCATGCCGGCTTCCCTTCCGGCGACCAGGCGCTCAAACTGACCAATCGTTTCATCGGCCTGCACGCGCTGGGCTTTCCCTGGTTCAACATGATCCATATGACCAACTGGATCATCAACGGCATGCCCGAGCGGTTTCCTCAACTCAAGACCATCTGGATCGAAAGCGGCCTCGCCTGGATTCCGTTTCTCATGCAGCGGCTCGACAACGAGTTCATGATGCGCACGTCCGATGCACCGCTATTGAAGCGCCTGCCCAGCGAATATATGCAGGAGATGTTCTATTCCTCGCAGCCGATGGAGCGCGTGCGCAACGCCAAGGCGCTCGAAGTGACCTTCGAGATGATCAACGCGCCGAGCCAGTTACTCTATTCATCGGACTATCCGCACTGGGACATGGACCTGCCGAGCACCATCTACGATCTGCCGTTCCTGAGCGAGACCGCCAAGCGCGACATCCTGGGACAGAACGCTCGCAAGCTGTTCAAGTTGGGCGATGCGCTGTCGGACACCAAGCTGGCGCGCCGGCACGCGAGGGGTGGCGTGCGGTAGTCTCTTTTGTGTCATTCCCGACGCACCGTAGGTGCGAGCGGGAATCCAGAAGCCAAGAGCCGCAACGTTGGCCGTCACGTTGCCTCTGGATTCCCGCTCTGCGCTTCGCTTGGCGGGAATGACACCAGGGTTGCAGCCAAGCGGCAGTATCGCGGCCGCCTTCTTCACCCCTCCAGATCGGGGTACTTCCGCAGCGCCTGGCGCAGATGATAGGCCCATTCGGCGCCGCCTGACGGGCGGTTCTTCTCGCGGCGCAGGAATTCGTTGCGCGTCGTCTCGATCGCTTCCTGGCTCACCGGATGAATGCGTCCGCCGGTCGCCATCACCCGTTCCTGCAGTTCGCAGGCCGAAATGAGCCGGCGCATCCAGACGAAGGCTTCGGCAACCGAATTGCCGATCGTCAGCAGGCCGTGATTGTACATGATGAGCGCGCGGCGCGTGCCGATATCTTCCAGCATACGCGGCACTTCCTCCGCCTCGGTCACGAAGCCCTCAAAACCGTGATAGGCGAATTCCTCATGCAGCATGCAGCCCGCCTGGTCGAGGATCATCAATCCATCCTCGAGCGATGAGATGACCACGCTGGCCGGCGCATGCACATGCAGCACGCAGTTCACATCCGGCCGCGCCCGCAGAATGCCGCCATGAAAATTGTAACCGGCCGGCGCCAACGCGACCTCGCGCGGCTGCCGCTCGCCGGTCTCGAGATGGATTTTCGCCAGATTGGCGGCGGTGATCTCGTTCCAGCCGAGGCCGAGCGGGTTCATCAGGAAATGCGCGCCATCTGGCGTGCGCGCCGTGATGTGGTTGAAGATCTCGCGGTTCCAGCCGTAGTCGTAGGCGGTGCGGAACGCCGCCGCCAGTTCGATGCGCAGCTTCTGCTCGGCGTCGTCCCGCATGTCGCCGCGGACAGGACGGATGGGTGTCACGGACATGGTTTCCCCTTGAAGATTATTGCGGCGTCAGGCCGGCATCGTTGATCAGCTTATGCCATTTTTCCGTTTGCGCGTCGACGAAGGCCGGGATCTGGCCGGCGGGCAGGCCGAACGGCTCGGCGACGGCCGTGGCCAGGAACGCCTTCGTCTCATCCATGGCGACGATGGTCTGCATCCAGCCGTTCAACCGGTCGACGATGGCCTGCGGTGTCGCGGCCGGCACGGAAATCGCCATCCAGCCGTTGAGCTCGTAGCCCTTCGCGCCGGCTTCATCGAGCGTGGGAATCTCCGGCGCGGCATTCATGCGTCGTTTCATGGTGACGCCCAGCGGCCGGATCTGGCCCTGCTTGGCGCGCGCCAACGCTGCTGTCGCATCGACGACGCCGAAATCGAGTTCGCCGGCGGCAATGTCGCGCAAGACATCCTGCGATGTCTTGTAGGCCACATAGGTCGCCTTCGCGCCGATGATGGACTTGAACAGTTCGGCGGCCGCCATGGTCGTCGATCCGCTGGCGCCATAGACCGCCTTTGCCTTGCCCGCGAGGCTCTTTTTCAACTGATCGACGGTCGCGGGGCCGCCGTCCATCGGGACCATGAGCAGGAAGCCATATTCGGTCGCCGTGGCGACGATCTTGAGGTCGCGGCGCGCATCGAACGGCAGATCCTTGTAGAGGAACTGGTTCGAGGCATAAGTCGAGGTGGCCGCCCACAGCAGCTTGTAGCCATCGGGCCGGGCCTGCGCGACCTCCTGCGCTGCCAGATTGCCGTTGGCGCCCGCCTTGTTGACGACGATGACGGGCTTGCCGGCGAGTGTGCCGAGCCGCTCGGCGAAATAGCGCGCCAGCACATCCATGCCGCCGCCGGCCGCATAGCCGGCGATCAGCTCGATCTGGCGCGTGGGATAGTCCTGCGCCGCAGCGGCATGGCTGCCCAGGACACTCGCCACTGAAAACAGGACGCCGATGCGCCATTGAAGCCAGAACATGGGTTTCCTCCGACCGTGATTTCGCTGACGCGATTTTCCAATCACTATGCCGGTCTGGCGCCGTGCTGCAAGCAAAGACGGCGGACGAAACCCTTTTTGGTGACGTTCAGATGCTGATGAGCCGTGCAATCTCCGGCACGGGATGGTTCACATAATCCTTGGCGACCTGCCCAACGCACCTCGACATCAACTCCTGCGAGGCAAAGCCCCGCACAACCGCCAGCGCGCGGGCCGGAGCGGCGACGACGACCTGTTTGACATTGTTCTCCCGGCAGTGGGCGTCGAACTCGCTGACGACATTTTTCAGGAAGGCTTCCTCTTCCTGTGTGTGGAAATCCGTCTGTTCGATGGAGCTGATGCGTCCCGCGGCGTTGTTGGTGCGGCCTGGCTTGTCGGTTCCCATGTCCGATGTCCTGGCCGGCGTATCGGAACGAAACTCCCGCTCGACCATCAATTGCGGCGCCAGGGCGTTGCCATCATTCCGCAAAATCAAGGCCTTCGTACCGTCACAGACGAGCAGGTGGGCTTTGTGATTGAGTTGAAAGTCGCTCATTTCTCCTCCTGTTGTGGCCCGTTTCCAACGCGCAGGCCTGCCGCTGGTTGCGCCGGCGGTGATCTGCAATTGGCGATGGTCATGGTACGGCCCTTGCTACCTTGTCGGCGGCTGGCACCGATCGGTAGAATTGAAACGAGCCGGGCAAGGCCGTCCGCTGTGTAGGAAAAGATGATGGCGACGCGACGGGATCTTCTGCAATACGTCGGAGCGGCCGGCGGCTACCGTGCCGCATATCTGACGATGCAGGCGCTTGGCCTGCTCGGCGTTGAGACGGCGGCGGCGCGTGAGCGGCTCGAACCGGCTGCGGCGCATGGCACCCGCGTGGTGATTTTGGGGGCAGGCATGGCCGGGCTGAGCGCGGCCTATGAACTGCGCAAGGCTGGATACATCTGCACCGTGCTCGAAGCCCGCGACCGCGTGGGCGGCCGCAACTGGACGATCCGGCGCGGCACGAAGCTGGAGATGATCGACGGTACCCGCCAGACGAGCGACTTCTCGCCCGGGCTGTACTGGAATTCCGGGCCGGCGCGCCTGCCGAGCCACCATCAGGCCATCCTGGGCTATTGCCGCGAACTCGGCGTTCCTCTTGAGGTCGAAGTCAACGCAAGCCGCGGTTCCCGTCTGCTGAATCTCCGGGCAAATGGCGGCACGCCGATCGAGATGCGGCAGGCCATCAATGACTCTCGCGGCGCGATCGCCGAACTCCTGGGCAAGGCCATCGATCGCGGCGCGCTCGATCAGGAGCTGACGTCGCGCGACAAGGAGCGGATGATGGACTTCTTGCGCCGCTATGGCGACCTCGCGCCAGACCGTGTCTATCGCGGCTCCGAACGTGCGGGATTGAAGACGCTTCCCGGCGCCGGCAATCAGGGCGCCGCGGCGCGCGAGCCTGTGCCGATGGGCAAACTGCTCGACATCGATCTGTGGTCGGGCATGCTGTTTGAAGAAGGCTTCGATTTCCAGGCCACGATGTTTCAGCCCGTCGGCGGCATGGACCAGATCCCCATGGCGTTCGGCCGCAAGCTAGGACAGATCATCCGGCTCAACAGCGTGGTGACGTCGATCAAGCGCAAGAACAATGGCGTCTCCGTCAGCTACACGCAAAGTGGTAGGTCAAACCAGGTCGAGGCTGATTATTGCCTGATCACCATTCCATTGAAGGTTCTGGCTGGGATCGAGAATGATTTCTCGCCCGAGACTCGCAACGCGATCGCCAGCGTCGAATACGGCAACGCCCTGAAGATCGCCTGGGAAACAAAACGCTTCTGGGAAAGCAGGGATCATATCTACGGCGGCATCTCCTGGGTCGCGGGTCCAACCAACCTGGTCTGGTATCCAAGCGACCGCTTCTTCTCGCAGACCGGCATCCTTCTCGGCGCCTATACGACGCGCAGCGCCGACGAGGCGTTCCTGGCGAAACCGCTGGTGGAACAATTCGAGGAATCGCGCAGGATGATCGATGCGCTGCATCCAGGCCACGGCGCAGGTCTGCAGAAGCCGATGGGCATCGTCTGGTCCAAGGTTCCCTACAGCCTGGGAATTTCAGCACGCTATCGCAGCTACAGCGACCCGTCCTATGTCCGCCTCAACGTACCCGACGGGCCGTTCTATTTTGCCGGCGAACATCTGAGCCAGGTCGGCGCCTGGCAGGAGGGCGCTGTATTGTCGGCGCAACGCTCGATCGCCATGATCGATGCGCATCGCCGGCAAACCGGCGGCAAGCCGGCCCTTCGCCAGTACGACATGGGTTAGGACGTCTATTCGACTTCGAAGATGGCCTCGACCTCGACCGGGTCATTGCCGGGCAGGGATTGAACCCCGACGGCGGAGCGCGCGCTCCTGCCGGCGTCGCCGAAAATCTCGACCATCAGGTCCGAAAAGCCGTCGATCACTTTTGGCGGGTCGGTGAAGCCTTCCGGCGCATTGACCATGCCGAGCACTTTCACCACCCGCTTCACCTTGTCGAGGCTGCCCAGCGAGGCGCGCACGGTGGCAAGCAAGTTGAGGCCGGATTGCCGCGCCGCCTGCTGTCCTTGTTCGACGGTGAGCTGCGCGCCGACCTTGCCTTTGGTGGCAAATTGCGACGTATGTCCGGAAACGAACAGAAGATTGCCCGTGCGAACGGCATTTGCACGATTTGCAGGCGGCGCGCCCGGTGTGCGCAAGGTGATGCCGGCCTGTTTCAACCGTTCCTCCGGGGTAGGGCTTTGCGCGAAAGCGCTGCCGCACAGAATCAATCCGGTGAAAGCGCCAATCGCAATCCTGGCGGCAGCATGCATTTTCATCCCCTCGGGTTTTGGAAGCCGTCTGGATGAAAGCTACGTGGCTCTTGCACCGGGCGCAACAAGCATGGATGCTGACTGTCCAGCTACGCTTGAAAGGGAGAGACCCGTGATGCCATCAGCCCGCTCCCTCCTGGGCGCCATCGCCGCCGGTATTGGTCTTGCTCTCGGCGCCTATGCCGCCTGCGCGCAGACGACGGAGATGGCGAAGCCGTCGGCCGACGATGTGCTGTTCCGCGCTATCTACAAGGAACTCGTCGAGATCAACACGACGGAATCCGTCGGCGACACGCTGGTGGCGGCCAATGCCATGGCGAAGCGGCTGCTCGATGCGGGCTTTCCCCCGGCCGATGTTCAGGTGCTGTCGTCTGGACCGCGCAAGGGCAATATGGTGGCGCGCCTGCGCGGCAACGGCAGCAAGAAGCCGGTGCTGTTGATGGCGCATATGGATGTCGTCGAGGCCAAACGCGAGGATTGGGACTTCGACCCGTTCATCCTGCAGGAGAAAGACGGCTATTTCCGCGCCCGCGGCTCCATCGACGACAAGGCCATGGCCTCGATCTTCCTCGCCAATCTCATCCGCCTGCGCAATGAAGCCGTGGTGCCCGATCGCGACATCATTCTGGCGCTGACGACGGACGAGGAGCTGGCGAATTCGCCGCACGATGGCGCGCGCTGGCTCCTGGAAAACCATCGCCCCCTGATCGATGCGGAGTTCGCACTCAACGAGGGCGGCGGCGGCACATTGCGCAATGGCAAGCCGGTCAGTTCCAACATTCAGCTCGCCGAAAAGGTCTACCGCAGTTTCACGCTCGAAGTGAAAGACCCCGGCGGCCACAGCGCATCGCCGCGCCGCGACAATGCCATCACCAAACTGGCCGAAGGCCTCGTGCGCATCGCCGATTATGAATTCCCCGCCAGGCTCAATCCGGTGACGAGCGCTTATCTGCAGATCGTCGCGAAGTTCGATCCGCCGGAAGTGCGCACCGCGCTGGCGGCACTGGAGGCTGGCGACAACCGGCCGGAAGTGCTGGCGCCCTTGTCGAAGCGCGTCAACTACAATGCGCAGATCCGCACCACCTGCGTCGCCACCATGCTGGAGGCGGGGCATGCGGAAAACGCCATGGCGCAGACGGCGCGTGCCACCATCAACTGCCGTCTTCTGCCTGATGAAAATCCAGATGATGTCGCGCGCCAGTTGAAGGCCGCCGTGAAGGACGACAGGATCGCGGTGATCCCACTCGGCACCGTGGTCGACAGCCCTGCCTCGCCGATGTCGCCGGAAGTCATCAAGGCGGTGGAAGCGATCGCCGGTGACATGTGGCCGGGCATTCCGGTCATCCCGACGCAATCGGGCGGCTATACCGACAGCCGCTGGCTGCGCAAATACGGCATTCCGGCCTACGGCGTCTCCGGCGTCTTCACCGAGGAAGGCAAGAGCGGCGTGCACGGCTTGAACGAACAGGTCGGCGTCAAGCAATTGTTCGAGGCCAAGGAGTTTCTCTATCGCCTAGTGCGTCGTGTCGCGATGGGCGATCCGCGCTGAGACGCTTTTTTGCATCGCACATCGATTGAGCAAATTGCTGTGATTGATGGCGTATTGCACAGTCTTCAAACGCCGCTGCGGCATGCACGCATCCTTTGCGCGGAAATCTTGAAGCGCCCTCAAAAAGCACTTGCATAGCCAATCTGAAATATCACAGTATCTTTACCGGCGTAATCTTCCGATGCCGATTGGCTCTTTGCAGTTGGCTTCGACGCCCAAAGGGCCTTGGGGATCCGAATAAAATTTTTAGGGATCGCGCACATGCTGCCTACCGCTCGCAAACTCTCCTTCTCCGAAGTCCCCGTTGTCGATCTCGCCCCGGCCTGGACCGGACAGGAAGGCCGACGCAAAGTCGCGGATGCCATCGCCGAAGCGGCAAGCCGCGTCGGCTTTTTTTATATCATCAATCATCGCATCGCTGATGAAGACATCGCCGCGATCTTCCGCACGGCGCAGGATTTCCATGAACTTCCCATGGACAAGAAAATGGAAGTGTCGCTGAAGCTCAACACTCATGCCCAGGGCTACCTGAACGGCATGACCAAAGGCAACGATAAGACCATCAACGAGAACCTGCAAGAGGCCTTCCAGATCCGCCGGCCGCTGCCGCCCGATGATCCGGGCATCCTCGAAGGCAAGCCGCTGCATGGTGTCATTCCATGGCCGCCGGCCATGCCTGATCTGAAGCCGCGCATGATGGCTTACTATGACAAGATTGACGCGCTCGGCTACGAAATGCTCGACCTCTTCGAACTCAGTCTTGATTTCGAGCCGGGCACCTTGAAGGCCAGTTTCAAGAAAGACATGAATTCGCTGCGGCTGCTGCACTACCCGACGCAGCGTCCCGATGAACCGGGCATTCACCTGGGCGCGCGCGCCCACACCGACACCAATGCCTTCACCATCCTGGCGCAGGATTCCAACGGCGGCCTGGAAGTGCGCAACCGCGATGGCGAGTTTGTCGCCGTGCCGCCGATCGAAGGCACGCTCGTCGTCAATGTCGGCGAGGTGCTGAAGGTCTGGACAGATGGTGTCTACAGCTCTGCTGTCCATCGCGTCATCAACCGCTCCGGCAATGAACGCTATTCAATCCCGTTCTTCATGTATCCGAGCTATGACGCGCTGATCCAGCCGCTGATCAAGAATCCGGATCCGGCCAATGTCGCCCCCGAAGACCTGCCGACCTCGTTTCCGCGCGATCGTCCATTCATCTACGGCGAACTCAAGTCCTACAACACGGCCCGTATCATGCCACGCAAAACCGAGGCAGCCTCGTAATGGCAGGCGTGCTGTCGCCGGAGGTTCAGGATCGCAAGGCGTCGGAAAAAGCAGCCGATGTCCATATCTCGGTCCGCAATGTCGAAAAGGTCTATCGCTCCCAGCGCGGCTCGGTTGTCGCGCTGGAGAATGTCTCGCTCGATGTGGCGAAGGGCGAGTTCGTCAGCATTCTCGGCCCCAGCGGCTGTGGCAAAAGCACCTTGCTGAAATGCATCGCCGGGCTTGAACCTTTAAGTGGCGGCGAGATTTTCGTCAGCAGGCAGCGCGTCGCCGAGCCGCCGAAGGATCTTGGCGTCGTCTTCCAGCGCGACATCCTGTTCGACTGGCGCACCGTGCTCGACAATGTGCTGGTGACGGTGGAGTTCCTGGGCCTGAAGCGGCGTGGCTATGAGGCGCGCGCCCGTAGCCTGCTGACAACCTACGGATTGGCCGGTTACGAGAACCGTTATCCCTGGGAGCTTTCGGGCGGCCAGCGCCAGCGCGTCGCGATCTGCCGCGCCATGGTGCATGATCCGCAATTCCTGCTGATGGACGAGCCTTTCGGCGCGCTCGATGCATTGACGCGTGATGAGCTCAATCTCGAGTTGCAGAACCGCTGGTTCGCTGACCGCAAGACCATCATCTTCATCACCCACGGCATTGCCGAAGCCGTGTTCCTGTCCGACAGGGTCATCGTGATGGGCCGCAATCCCGGCCGCATCATTGCCGATGTGAAGATCGACCTGCCGCGCCCGCGCGGCGTCGCGTTGCGCGACACGCCGGCCTTCACCGCCTACACGGGCAGGATGCGGGCGATCATGGATGACGCCAATGCCGGCATAACCCACGCGGGAGTGCTGTCATGAGCGACAAGGTCCGCGACCGGCTGTCCGGCCTCGCCTGGGTATTGGCGATCTTCCTCGCCATCGCCGCGGTCTGGGAAGCGGCCGTCAAATTCTTCGGCGTGCCGCTGTTCATTCTGCCGCCCATCGAAGATGTGGTCACTGAGTTCTTCTCGTCTCCGGCGCTGTTTCTGCGCAACGCGGCTTTCACCGTGGCGACCGCCGTGGGCGGCTTTGCCATCGCCCTCATCGTCGGCCTGCTTCTGTCGGTCATGATCGTCTCCTCGCGTCTGCTGGAACGCATCTTCATGACCTTGCTGGCGGTGATGCATTCCATCCCCAAGGTCGCGCTGGCGCCGCTGTTCGTCATCTGGCTCGGCACGGGCTTCGAGCCCAAACTGGCGATCGCGGCCATGATGGCGGTGCTCGTTGTCGTCGTCGACACTGTCGCCGGCATGCGTTCGGTCGATCCGGAAATGCTGAACCTGGCGCGGGTCGCCCATGCCAGCCCGCTGTCGGTCCTGCTCAAGATCCGCTTTCCCGCCGCCTTGCCGCAGATTTTCGCGGCGATGAAGGCGGCCATTTCCCTGTCGGTGGTCGGCGCCATCGTCGGCGAATATGTCGGCGGGCAGAGCGGCCTCGGCTATGTGATCATCGTCGCCCAGGGCAGTTTCGACACGCCGCGCGCTTTCGCGGCGGTGCTGCTGCTCAGCATCATCGCCACGGCGCTGTTCTACCTGGTCGTCTGGGCCGAGAGCCTGTTCATTCCCTGGCACGTCTCCCAGCGGCCGCGCGCCACCGGCTGACGTCTTCGCTTCAACAAAGGATTATCCATGCGTTCGAGCTTGCCCCGCATCCTCTCCCTGGCGGCATTGGCCGTGGTTTTGGGGCTGACCGCACCAGTCCACGCAGCCGACAAGCTCTCCGTTCAGATGGCCTTCTATCCGCAAGGCCCGCAGGCCTATCTCTTCGTCGCGCAGGAGAAGGGCTGGTTCAAGGAGGCGGGGCTCGACGTCGAGATTCTCGACGGCCGCGGCTCGAACTATTCGATGCAGGTGATCAGCGGCGGCCATGCCGACATCGGCGAAGGGCAGTTGGCGCCTTTGGCGTCGGCGCGCGACAAGGGCGCCAAGGTGAAGATCATCGCCGAATGGTTCAAGAAGGACGGACCAGCCGTGATCGTGCCGGCGGAGTCCGACATCAAGACGCCGGCCGATCTCAAGGGCAGGAAGGCCGTGCTGATCGCCTCCGGCCCCTGGCCGCCGATCCTCGATCCCTTCTTCAAGCTCTTCAAGATGACGCAGCAGGACGTCTCGCTCGTCTATGTCGATGCCACATCCCTGTTCACCACCTATGCAACCAACAAGGTGGATGCGATGCTGACCGTCGATCTGGCCTATTCGGAAGCCAATCCCATGCGGGCCTCGCGCCTCATGAGCGCCGTCGATTTCGGCGTCAAGCTGCCGGGCAACGGGCTGTTCGTGTCCGAAGATACGCTGGCGAAGAAACGCGATGCCCTGATCCGCTTCGTGCGCGTGGCGCAGCGGGCCATCGATTACACCTACGATGGCCACGAGGAAGAAGCGGCCCAGGCCATTCGCAAGCAGCGGCCGGACACCAAGCTCGGCGCCGAACGTCTGCTCTCGCAGATCCACATGTTCGGTCCGCTACGGCCGTCGCCCTCGACCAAGGACAAGCCTGTCGGCTGGCAGTCCGATGAGGACTGGGTGGAACGCATCGCCTTCCTCAAGGAGGCCAAGATGATCCGCGAGGTGCATTCGCCGCGCGATTTCTTCACCAACGAGATCATCGAAGAAGCTTCAAAGAAATAGGGTCCACATGCCGGCTTACGTCATAGGCGAAGTTAAAATCCTCCATCGCGACCAGCTCGGCGACTACGGCAAGATGGTCGCCGACGCCGTCAAGAAATTCGGCGGCCGCTATGTGGCGCGCGGCGCCGAGCCGTTCGTTCTCGAAGGCGGCCCCGCCCACAACATCCTGATGATCGAATTCCCCGATGTCGAGACGGCCAAGGCCTGGTACGCCTCGCCGGAGTATCAGGCGGCAAAGGCGCTGCGCCAGGGCAAGACGAACCTGCGGCTGATCGTGATTGAGGCGGGATAGGGCAGAAGTCCGGATTGCCAGCGCCGGACTGGCCGCTAGAATGAAGCGCAACGACTGCGGCGGCTCCAATTTGGCGGTACTGGATGCGATGTCTGCTCAACCATGCCGGCATGGCGGCAGCGCTCACCGCCTCGCTGCTGCCGGCCTGGGCACTTGCCGCAGACGCTACCGACGCCAAGGCAGACCCGTCGCCATGGCCCAATATCTACTTTGACTTCAGTACAACCTTCTCGACTTCGCCTGCCGGCACGCTGGCCATAGGTGCGAGAGCGTTTCCGCTCCAGACCTCGGCGAGCAGCTCCTTGCTGTTCGGCGCGCCGCTGTCGGTCGATGTCACCGATCGTCTGACCATCTATACCGGCCCTGCCTGGACGAGATCGAAATCCTCAGGCTCCAGTTGGACGCCCTGGGTACCGGGCACCTGGACGACTGGTTTTTCTTACGACGTCATCTCCACCGATACGGCGGGTCCCACATTGACGGTGACCGGAGCTTTCGCGCGGCCTATCCGCTCTCCGATCTTTGGCGGCTATACGACGTGGTCAGGCGGCTTGAATCTGGATTATGCGCTCAATGACGACCAGACCAATGGCTGGCGCGCCGATTTCTCCTTCGACAAGACGATATTCCAGGGCGTAACGGCTTTCGTCCATCCGACGATCATGGCGTCTGCCGGCGCTTATCACAAATGGGACAATGGTTGGAAGCTCACCGGCCATGTGGGATTCCAGATATTTCGTGGCGCCGCAGTCGCCAATCTCATCAAGCTGAAAGGTACAACCCAGCCTTTCGTCGGTTTCGATTTCGAACGCTACGACGACAATGACAACAAGCTGTTCGGCATCACGATGGGCGTTGGATGGTCACGTGCTCCCAGTGTGCTGTTGACCGTCAGCACACCGCTTTATTTTATAAGACATTGACAATACGTCACCGGCAGGCGCTGAAGAAGCCGATGTCGAGATGAAAATGATTGGCATGGGCCGCGTTGTAATCCGGCCCGAGAGTCGTGCGGAACACCCCGCACGCGCCATCATGCACGGCGCGCAGGAAATGCCCGGCGGCCGTGTCCTTGCCCCAGTTGCCGCGCACATCGATCACGCGGCCATCGCGCAGGCGAAAAGACTGAATGTCGATCGCGGTCGCGGTGGCATGTTCGCTCTGGCGTGAGACTGAGCCACGCACGGGCCGGCACGCGTAGATGCCGAGGTGGCCGATGCTTTCCACGTCCGTCGACAGGAAACGGCGTGCAGCCGGCAGGACAATCTTGCGCTCCCACACGGACAAGGCTGCGGCCAGCCCGCAATTGGCACGCACGGCCGGCGCATAGGACGTGGCGCTGCGCTCCATGATCAGCATGTTCTCCTGGGCGCATTCCGCATTTGCGATGTTGTCGGGCAGGGGCCTGAACTGCACCTGCGCCATGCGAAGCGCCGCCCGGCAGGCAGGCGCGTCGCCGCGCAGCCGCGCCAGTTTCAGGCTGGTGAAAAAACCGACATCGGCATTCAGGTCCGGAACGCTCCACGGCACATACTGAGGCGGCAGCCGCACGACGACCGTGACGGCGACGGCAAGAAGCACGACAACAGCCAATAACCCGAGGGACTTGCGCATCTTCTATTATATCGGTGGACGATCTATTTCAGGAGGCGTTGCTGCCTTGACACATCTTCGTTAATTTATTCAAGTATTTAATCCATTTTTCCTCGATCAGTTCCATGACAGTTCTTTTCACGCTCCTGCTGACGCGCGCCGTCTGGCTGCCCGTCCTCGTCTTGACCGCGGTCATCTACGTCGTGCTTGCCGCCTATGTTTTCGGCAACATTGATGTGCCGTTTCTTTATCGCGCGGCGGCGGGCTGATGACCATCAAATCGGGTTCTCTGCTCGTCGGTCGTCTGGCCTCGCTTGATTTTCTGCGCGGCGTCGCGGCGCTGGCTGTCGCTATTCCGCATTACCTGATGCTTGGGTCGACCGACTGGCCTGTGGCGCAGGTCGTGTCGATTCTCGCCGTCGAGGTCTTCTTCGTGCTCAGCGGTTTCGTGCTGGCGCCGCAGATTCTGCGTTGCCTCCAGTCCGCATGGCGATCGGATGCTTTGACCTTTCTCGCCAGGCGGTGGATGCGGACCATCCCGCCTTATCTCGTGGCTCTGGCCGCCATCACCATCGTGTCCGGCAACATCTTCTCAGGCGATGTCGCCGCCTATGTCTTCTACGTGCAGAACTTTTTCGCGTCGCTGCCGGAAAAGCGCGATTACTTCGCCGTCGCGTGGAGCCTGTCGGTCGAGGAATGGTTTTACATCGTCTTTGCCCTGCTGCTGTTCGGCGCCAGGCTCGCCGGGCTAGGCCGGGCCGGCCTTCATCAGGCTCACCATCGCCTTCATGCTGGCTGCCGCGCTTGTGCGCTTCAGCTTCGGCAATATGGCGGATTGGGATGCGGCGATACGTCGGACGACCATATTTCGTTTCGATTCGATCGGCGTCGGTTTTCTGCTCTACATCGCAATGGACTGTTTCGGGCAGACGGCCGTGCCCCGCCGGGCGGCGCTCCATTCCATCGCTCTCGTGCTGCTCACGAGCGCTTTGGCTTTCTGGGTCGGCTGGGCCGCGACTTTCGATAACGACCGGCTAGCGCAGCATCTCTATCCGTTCACGTCAGGCCTGTTCGGCGCCGTACTGATCGGCGTTCTCATGTTGCACCGTGACGTCTTTCAGGCGCGGCGCGCGGCGTCGCTCTGCTATTTCGGTGGCAAGGTGTCCTACACGATCTACCTCTTCCATACGATCGTGATCCTGCTCCTGCGGCCGTATCTGTCCAGCCTGCCGATGCTGCTCCAGCTCGCCGTTTTCACCGCGGTCCTCGTAGCCTTCTGCGCCGCGTTCTTTTACGGGTTCGAGGCGCCGATCCTCGCCATGCGTCCAGCCTATCGCGGCGTCGTGGAGACACGCCGCAAGGCGTCCGGGAATCTCGCGGCATTGTCTGACGCGCTCCGGCAGTCCTGGAAATTCGACAACCGCGCCGGCGCCATCGCATCGGGGCTGGCGACGCTCGGCGCTGGCGCCCTGGTCAACTGGTCCTATCACGCCCCGTATCCGCTTGTGTTCTACATCGCGCTCATCGTCGCCGCCGTTGCGCTATGCCTGTTTCTCATCGCGACGCGGATGTTTCGCTACGGCGGCTTGCGTACGATCGCGCTTGTGATGCTCGTATTCGCCATCACATTGCCGGCGGCGGATTTCATCTATGCGCGGATCATCAACGCCGAGGTCAGCAAGCCGAAGCTTGAAGCCTATTCGTTTCGCGACGCCAAGGGTGATCCAGCGGCGTTTCAGGCCTGGTGGGCGTTCTTCGCGCAACAATGGATGCGCGGCGCCAGATTCGGGCTCGAACTGCCGGATCCCGAGGGCAAGCTGCCTTTCCTGCAAAAGCCGGACTCGCGCGGCCGCTTTTTCGAAGCGGACATCCGCATCAACAATCGCGGCTTCCGCGGTCCGGATTTTCCAGTCGAGAAGGCCGATGGCGAGTTTCGTGTTTTTGTTCTGGGAGACTCGGCGACATTCGGCACATTGACCAGCCCCGAGCAGCGCGCGTGGCCGGATGTTCTGCAGCGCCTTGTCGAGAAACGCCTGAACTGCCGCGGCTTCGTCCGGGTGGTCAACGCCGGCACCGTCACTTACAGCCTGGCGCATTCGGTCGAACGCCTGCGCCGCTTTATCGTGCCGCTGAAACCCGACATGGTCATCACCTATCAGGGCTTCAACAATCTCACCTTGATCGATCCCGAGATAGCCTTGATGCCGACGCCGCCGGACTGGCGCCCGCGCGGCTCCATGCTGATCGCCGAGGCGTTCTACCGCACCCGGCTCCTGAGCTATGGCAAGCGCATGCAGGCGTTCCAGAAGCCGGCGGCCTCCATCAAATATTCCGACACTTACGACCGGCTCTATGGCGAGATCGTCGACATGGGCGCTGCCAACGGCTTCATTCCAGTTCTCGGAACCATGAGCCTCGTGGTCGACGAGCAGTCGCCACAGGAGGTGATCGACTTTTACGGCCGCACGTTTGTGCCCATCAACCGCATTCTGCCGGCGCTGGCTGAACATAACCGCATCGTCGAGAGGGTCGCCCATCGCACCTCGTCTGTCTTCCTCGATACGCAACCGGCGCTGTCGGGCAGATGGAACGATGACGATTTCATCGACATCATCCACTTCACCCAGAAGGGCTCGAATGTTCTGGCGCAGACCGCGTATGAGAAGATCGCGCCTCTCCTGCAGGCCAATCCCGCCCTGCAGTGCGCGCCGCAATAGTGGCGTCACCCTGGCCGCTGTATTGCAAGCCGTAGAACACGCTCAGCTGCCATCGCCACATCAAATGCATGATATCAGGGAGATTGTGAGCTGCCAGCATGGAGTGTAATGTGGCGCCGTCGTGATGATCGATTGCTTGTCGATGCCGTCCGAAAGGGGTTTACATGAGCGGTTTACAGATCGCCCGGTTTTCCACCGACTCCTATCCGGCCGGCGAGCGCGTGGCTGCGTGGAGTGAAGCCCTTGGCCGCCACTGTGGTGTGCGTATCGATATCGATCCCCGGTCCGCCGTGGACTTCCGGTCGAGCGCAAAAATTGCGCGCTCTTCGACTTTCGGCCTGATCGAAGGCTCGACATCTCCGAATCGGCAAGGGAGTTCCCGCAGCTTGCTCGTCAATGACGATGTCTCCTTCGTCAGCGCGATGACTTCTCCGTGGAGTGCGTCGCACCTCGGCCGGAGTCTCGATCTGCATCCGGGAGACTGGTCGTTGTTGAGCAATAGCGATGTCAGCCAGATCACGATTCCCGCAAAGTGCCGCTATCTGGCGTTCACTGTTCCACGCACCGCCATAAAACCTCTTGTCCCCGATCTCGGCGCCATGTTCGCACGTCGCATCCCGGCTTCAAGCCGGGCGTTGCAGATGCTCATGCGATACCTCGATCTCGCCCGGCGCGACAATGTCGTTAACACGCCGGAACTTGCCGCTGCCTTCAGCGATCATATCGGCGATCTTCTGGCGCTCGTGCTGGGTCCGACGCGTGATGCGGCCGAGCATGCGAAGACGCGCGGTCTCGCCGCCATGCGGCTGCAGGCGATGAAGGACGACATCGCGGACAATTTCGGCCGCGCCGACCTCTCCGTGCATTCCGTCGCGGCCAGGCACGGCGTAAGCGTTCGTTACGTGCAAATGCTGTTCGAAGAGAGCGGTTGCACCTTTACGCAGTTCGTCTTGGAGCAACGGCTCTCCGCCGCGCACGAGGCTCTGGTCGCGCGCCTCGATGAACCGATTACCAGTCTCGTGTACGACCTCGGCTTCAACGACGTGTCGTACTTCAACAGATCGTTCCGCCAGAGGTTCGGTTGCACGCCGAGCGATGTCCGAAATGCCGCTCGCACTCTCGGCGATGAGGGGCTGGATCGCCGATAGCTCTGCGATGAGGAGCCTTTTCGGACCCAGCATTCCAGAAAAATTATCTCGCGGTCTTCCGCGCGGCGATGCTGTAAGCTGCGCTCCAGGCGGGTGAAGCTTGCGTGCCTGCCGGGGGATGACGATCGGAGGGATCGAATGGCAAAGCTGTCCGTTTCAGTCTGGAGTGAATGATGGAATTCTCTGCGATGACGCTGAATATGTTCTTCCCGAGCAATGACTCGCCGGAAGACGATCATCACGTCATATCCCTTTGTACCGAGCAATCCATTCAGATCGCCGAACTGGGGTTCAACCCGTGGTTCACCGATCACCATTTCCGCGGCCCCTGGCATAGCAATCCGCTGCAATATGCGGCCTATATCGTGCCGCAGATTCCGCGCGATCGTCATGTCGGCTTCGGCGTGCTGTCGGCGCCTTTCTATCATCCGGTCCGTCTGGTCGAGAGCATGAATCTGCTCGATCAGATGACCGAAGGTCGGGCCCTGTTCGGCCTTGGCAGCGGCTGGTCAGGCACCGAAGCGGAAGCCCTCGGCATCGATGCGGAGTATCACTCGTCGGGCCGCGCGGCTGAAGACACGCTCGACGTGATGCTGAAACTGTGGAAGTTCCGTAACGGCGATACGCCGTTCGATTTCGAGGTCGGCGGCAATCGCGGCCACATCAAGCGCCGCGTCATGCCGGCGCCCTATACCAACCGCCATCCCAAGATCATCCGCACCGCAACGCGCCAGGCTTCGCTGCTCAAGGCCGCAAAAAACGGCTGGCCGGCCTTCCTCGGCATCTTCGGCAGCGACATGCGCCAACAGGCGCACGACTATCGTCATGCGCTGGCTGAGGCCAATCATCCCCAGAGCGTCGTCGAGGAATGCCTGCGCTGGTGCACGGCCGATTGGCTCGCCGTCGTCGTCGCCGATACTGACGAGAAGGCGAGGGCGAACGCACAGTTGGCGCAGAACGAGATGATGGCGATCCGCCGCGCCTACGCCGGCAAGCATGGACGGCTCGACGGGCCGGTGATGAAGGCGAAGCCTGGAGAGTCGACATCCGCGGACTATGCCAAGGGCGGCGATCTGAAAGGCATCATCGCCGGCAGTCCCGATACCATCGCCGAGGAGCTGCAGAAGGTCGCCGACGTCGGCATCAACCATCTCATGCTGCGCTTCGTCGGTGAATGGGCGGGCGAGACGCGTCACGTCTGCGAAACCTCGCTGAACCTGTTCGCGAAGGAAGTCATGCCGCGCTTCCGGGACATTCCGCCGCTGCGCGATCCGCTGGCGATCGAACTCGCCCCGGCGTGAACGAACCTGCGCTGCCGGCCTTCCGACAGTCGGAGGCCGGCGGGGTGCTCTATTTTAGAAACTCTTGCAGCCGCGTGATGACATCACGATAAATCCGGTCGAGCACGATGAGCGTGAAGCCGTTGATCGTGTATTCATGACCGGTGATGGCGATGAGGCCGCTCCCCACGGGCAGATGCAGAATGCGCGGCTTGCCTAATTGCGGAATGGCCATCACCGTCCAGGGTTCCGCAAACAGTTCGCCCGGCAGACGAACCACGCCGGTTTGCAGGTCCGTGTTGCCGGCTTCCAGAAAAGCCGTGGCGGCGAGGTTGGCAACAACGGGCGGCACCCATTGCGCGGTCGCCGCGTTCATGATCGCAACATGCAAGGCCATACGCGCCGACAGACGAAGCGCCAGTTTAGAACTCGACGCGCAATCAACGAATTTGAGTTGATGACGGTCGAACCATAGGCGCATTTTTTGGGTCGATTCCAGACCGGCCGCGCGAGCGACCTGCACCTGGGAAAAGACCGGTTCCCACATATCCATATCGAAGCCCCCGCTCTGATATAGCAAGCAGCTCAATTATTTGATGAGAAAAGTCAACAGGTTGATAAGCCGTACGCAAAATTGTCGCGCCAGCCTCGCGGAGTTTTGTTCCCAAAGAAAACCCCTGCTGCCATGATCGAGTTTCCCAATTCAATCTTTCGATAGTTTCGGAAAGTCGGCAGCGTTATCGTTGAGGCCTTGGCTGTGGGATTTGGGAGGCGGGATGCGAGCGGCCTTTGCAGTGTTGTTGGGCCTGAGCTTGAGCGCGGTGCTGGCGCAACAAGCATCGGCTTACGATGCTTATGATCCGGCCAATTGCAATGGGGCTGGGGAAGAGAAGCGTCCGATCACCGTGTCGAAGGTGACGGCGCGTCCGCGCATCAACTTCGTCAAGAGCCCTTACGACGATGATTTTACCGCCGCGACCTGCCCGGCGGCGACCAAGGCTTGCCAGAAGCGGGATTACCTGGTCACTGGCAATCTGGTGCTCGCGGGCGCGTCGCGTGGCGAGTTCACCTGCGTCTCCTATCAATCGCCCCTGGCGAAACGGCAGAACTGGGCCAACGGCTGGCTGCCCACGGCGGCGCTCACCCCGGTGGCGCCCATGCCGTCACCGAAAGCGGCGGACTGGACCGGCCGCTGGACCCATCCCGGCGGCCACGTCGAGATCAAGGCCGGTGAGCGCGGCAAGCTGCGCATCGAAGGCGAAATGGTCGTTCCCACCGCGCGCGATTTCCACAACGGCGGCTTCAAGGCGCAAGTGCCTCTACAGGCGACGCCGCAAAGCGCGACGCTCGCCTTCACCGATGACGGCAGCAGCTACGGCGACGACTGCAAGGTGCGGATGCAGCGCATCGGCCCCTGGCTGCTGGTGGTCGACAACGCCGGCTGCGGCGGCGCGGGAGTGAGTTTCCTGGGGCTCTATCGTCGGGGAAAGTGATGCCAGCCTTCACCCGCTTCATCGGCATCGACTATTCGGGAGCAGAGACACCCACGGCGGTTTGAAAGGCTTGCGCGTCTATATGGCGGAAGGTGATGCAGCGCCGGTCGAGGTACAGCCACCGTCGCTGAAGAAGTATTGGACACGGCGTGGGATAGCCGAATGGCTGGTGGAGCGGCTGATCGAAGACAGTCCCACGCTGGTCGGCATCGACCACGGCTTTTCGTTTCCGCTGCCCTATTTTGAGGCGCACGGGCTCGCGCACGAATGGCCGCGTTTCCTCGATGATTTTCGTCGTCACTGGCCGACTGACGAGGATCACATCTACGTCGATTTTGTCCGCGAGGGTGAGGTCGGCAACGGGGCGGCCCGCATCGGCAATCCGCGATGGCGGCGCGCGACGGACAAGCGTGCGCACGGCGCGAAGTCCGTGTTTCATTTCGACGTACCGGGATCGGTGGCGAAATCCACCCATGCCGGGATTCCCTGGCTGTATTTCATCCGCCAGCGTCTAGGCGATCGCGTTCATTTCTGGCCCTTCGATGGTTGGGATATTCCCGTTGGGCGCGCAGCGATCGCCGAGGTCTATCCGGCATTGTGGTCGCGCGGCTTCGCCAGTGAGGGCCTCAGCCGCGATCAGCACGACGCCTTCTGTATCGCCGCCTGGCTGTCGCGGGCCGACCGCGATGGAAGCCTCGCAGCGTTGCTGAAGCCCGATCTTTCAACATCCGATCGTAAGGCGGCTGAAATTGAAGGCTGGATACTGGGAGTTCCCGGTGTGATCCAAGTACAATGCACCCGGTGATCCCGTTACTGGGAAGGGCGGCGGCTAAGTCTCGGAATTTACGGACTTGCAGATGACTGAACGGCCGGCCGCGGCAGGCCCAGATGGTCGCGCAGCGTGTTGCCGCGATAGGCGCTGCGGTACAGGCCGCGGCGCTGCAGCTCCGGTACGATGAACTCGACGAAGTCGCTCAGGCCGTTCGGCATCATCGCCGGCATGATGTTGTATCCGTCGGCGCCGCCGGCCTCGAACCACTCCTGCAGGGTGTCGGCGATATCGGCGGCGGTGCCGACGACCTGGCGGTGGCCCTTGGAGACCACCAGGCGCTCATACACCTGCCGCACGGTCAGGCCATCGCGCCGCGCCGTCTCGACAATACCGAGCGCGCGGGTCTCCATCAGTTTCGCGCTCTTGATCTCGGGTAGGGGGCCGTCCACATCGACGCCCGTCAGGTCGGCGCCGAGCGTGCGCGACAGCGCCGCAAGCCCCGCCTGAGGGTGGATCAGCATCTGCAATTGCTCATATCTGTCGCGCGCCTCCTGGCGCGTGCGCCCGACGATGGGCAGCACGCCCGGCATGACGAGGGCGTGCTGCGGATCGCGGCCGAAGGAGACGGCCTTCGCTTTGACGTCGGCATAAAACGCTTGCGCCTCGTTGAGGTCTCTCTGGATGGTGAAAATCACCTCGGCGAATTCGGCCGCCAGGTTCCTGCCATCTTCCGACGATCCGGCCTGCACCAGGATGGGGTGGCCCTGCGGGCTTCGCGGCAGGCTGAGCGGGCCGCGCACGCGGTAATACGCTCCCTGGTGATTGAGCATATGCATCTTCGCCGGATCGAAGAAGACGCCCTCGGCTTTGTCGATGGAGAGGGCGTCATCCTCCCAGCTATCCCAAAGCCCGCGCACCACCTCGACGAATTCATGGGCCTTACGGTAGCGTTCCGCATGACCGAGATGTTCCTCGAGGCCGAAGTGGAATGCCTCCAGCGGCGAGGACGAGGTGACGATGTTCCACCCGGCGCGGCCGTTGCTGATGTGATCGAGCGACGAGAATTTCCGGGCCACATTGTAAGGCTCGTTGAACGAGGTCGTCGCCGTCGCCACAAGGCCGATCTTGCTGGTGGTGGCCGCCAGCGCCGAAAGCAGCGTGATCGGCTCAAGGCGGAAGGAATCGGCGCGCATGCCGTCTGGTGTCAGCGAGAAGACGTCCGCGACGAACACCATGTCGAAAAGCCCGCGCTCGGCCATCTGCGCGGCGGCAATATAGCTCTGGAAGCTGAAGCCGTTCGGATAGGCATCCGGATGCCGCCACGCGGCCAGATGATGCCCGCCGGGCGCGAAAAACAGCCCCAGTTTCATCTCGCGCATCGTCGCTCCTCCCGTTTAGCGGCGTCCCCGCGGATCATACAGGGCGCCGGTTTGGCGACAGCATACCCGATTATGGTGAAGGACAAGCGGCTGATTTCGGGGAGCGCCTATGCGCGGGCCGGACCGGTGCGCTCAAGCACATCCGGCGGCCGCATAATCTGCTTGGTTGGGAGAATGAGACAGGAGCGCGGCCGAGGCACGCCATGGACAATCTGAATTCAGAAGATGGCAAGTCATGGAGTCTCGGCGACACGGTCGAGACTGTCCTGGACGTCTGCTGGGCGATCCTGGAGTTTTTCGCGTTCTTCAGTTGGAGCTAGAACGACAGAGGCTGTGCAAGAGTTTGCGATAATCCGGCGCTCGGTTATCCCAGACGGGTCCGCAATGCGCTGCGCGCAAAGGATAAATCCCACATGGCAAGAGGATTGAAGTCGGCCAGTTCAGGATTGCGCGGCAGCCGCATCCGTCGGGTGTTGGAAATACCTTCCGCGCTCGGAATTGGATAGGCCGACAACTCCGACCTCAGGATGTGATACAACTTCACCGTGTCGGCGTCAGCGCTGAATTCAAGCAGGCGCATCGGTTCGCCTCGGCAGATGGCGAGAGCGGCCTCGGGATCATTGATGAAGAGGTATGTCGCGTCGAAGGCGGCTTCGACAAGCGTTTGTATATCGTCCTTGCGGGCGGCGATCGTCGGTTCGAGCGTCGACAAGGTGACATTGCCAATGAACCCATAGCGTCCGATCGGCATTTCTTTCAATCCCGCGTTGCGAGGCTCGTTCTGGTAAAAATTCGTCACGAACGTGCCGTGGCATGCGCCAGACACAACCTGCCGCCATTGCCCCCAACGTCCGACGTCCTTTTCCGAATAGATGACAGGCGTAACATCCTCACCGAGACCATTGTCCTGCAACCAAAGGCCGGGAATGAGTTCTGACGGACCTGTTCCACGAATAGCAAATTTCCTGCCCCGCAGATCGCTGACACGATCGATATCCGGGTGCACGAACAAGGTCTCGTTGAGCCAGGTCACCGCGGTAACCAGGCTGACGATCGGCGTGCCGTTGAAGGCGAGGCTCTGTAGGCCCCAGTAATTCTCAGCCAGGAGATCGGTGGCGCCCTCGACAAGAAATTCGGGATAGCGACCGCCCAGAGGCGCCTTCTCGATCACGAGCTCAAGACCCCGCAGCGCCGCGGCATGCTTCAGCGTGTAGAGGTAAGGCGCGCGATCGTAGTCCCGATAGAGCAGTCGAAGCGAAGCCATCTGTTTCTCCCGGCCATGAGGTTGAGGTTAGGCGCGGAGCGCTTTTGTGCGCGTGCTGTCGATACTCAGATCCTGGGCGCGAACTGCAATTCCGTAGTCTTTCTCAGCAGCCTCGATCGAGACATATCCATTTTTGATGTCTTCCACGACCAACTCCGGCGCCCGCTGTCGAGGATCGCCATAGCCGCCGCCACCCGCCATTTCAATGCTGAAGCGATCGCCCGGCATCAGCTTGATGGTTTCGAGCGGCCGCAGGACGCGTTCATTGGCGGCGCCCGGGTTGAGAGTCGCCCGCATCGCGCGTGGCGCCTTTCCGCCGAAGACCCCCCAACCGGAAAAATCGAACTGATGGCCCAGGCGCAGGGTCAGCGTGGCCTCACCCAGCAGTTCGTAGACCTTCTTGTTGCCCAGGCCGCCGCGGTGAATGCCGGCGCCTGCCGAGTCCTTGATCCAATCATGGCTGACGACCCGCACCGGAAACTCGGTCTCGATCACTTCGATTGGGGTGCTGGGCGTGAGGTTCAGGAAACCGACCGTGCCCGACGAACCATCGTTCGTGGATGTGCCTCCCTGCGCTGTCGCGAAGAGATCGTATTGCACAGCCTTGCGCCCCGTGCGATTGCGCTCATAACCAATGGCGACCGCACCCAGACCCAGACCTGCGGAGGCGACAGCCCGCTCCGGGTTGAACTTGGCGAGCGCCTTGCCAACCGTACTGTAGAGAACGTTGGACAGGCCGTAATAGCTGTTCACCGGAGCAGGCCACCTCGGGTTGGTGATCTTGCCTTCCGGATTGACGAATTCCACCGCCCGCCGGACGCCGTCGTTGAAGGGAATTGACGGATCCAGCATGACCATCAAACCGAGCAAAGCTGCAACCTGCGACGACTGCGGCCGCAGGTTGGTTGGACCTTTCACCTGATCGGCGCTCTCACTGTAGTCGAACGTGATCGAATCCCCCTTCTTGACCACCTTGACGTGCAGGCGAACCGGCTTGTCGAGATCTACGCCATCGTGATCGACGAAGGTTTCCGCTTCCGCTTCCCCGTCCGGCCATGCGCGCAGCTTGTCGCGCACCTGCTTTTCCGAAAGGCGCAGCAGCTCCCCGAAAGACGCCTTGACGGTCTCCGTTCCGTATTCCTGGCACAAGGACTGCACATGTTGAACGCCGATCAATGAGCAGCCGACCTGTGCGCGAAGATCGCCGGCGATGACTTCGGGAATGCGGCAGTTGCGTCGGATGACCGCCTCGACTTCCTTGTTGACGCCGGCCTTGCTCCAGTAGCGGACGCCGGGAAGCAGCAAACCTTCATGAAAGATTTCGCGCGCTCCCGCGCCGGACGAACCGGGGACGAGACCGCCCATGTCGGGCTTATGAGCCATGCTGCCGACAAAGCCGATGATGGCGTCGTCGGCATAGATGGGCGTGAAGATAACGACGTCGGGAACGTGCAGCGAGCCGCCGATATAGGGGTCGTTGACGATGAAGCAATCGCCGTCCTTCATCTCGTCGAGCGAATAATTCTCGCGGATGCAGCGAAGGGAATAGTAATAGGGAAGCAGATGGATCGGGTGGCCGGGAGATTCGACGGCATAACCGTCGATGTCGCAGATGACAGCCGAGCCGTCGTGCGATTCCCGCAGGATCGTCGAGTAGCCGCTATGGAACAGCAGGTGCTCCATGGTGGCGCCGATTTCGCGCAACCGATTGCGGATGATTTCGAGGGTGATGGGATCGACTTGCATAGGATGCTCCAGGGCCGTTCAGGCCTGTATGTTGGTCTTGACGATGATGTTTCCGAACGGCTCAACATGCGCGCTCTGTCCGGGCAGAATGACCGTCGTTGAATCCAGTTGCTCGATGATCGCAGGCCCCACGATCGACGCTTCAGCGCCCAGCCGGGCTCGATCGTAGATGGGCGTGTCGACATAGCCTTGCGAAAGATCGAAGAGAACCTTTCGCGTGCTGACCGGTTCGGGCGCCCCCAATGTCGGCAGGCGGGCAAAGTCCAGTTTGGGCACGCGGCCGACGGACGTCACGCGCACGTTGACGATCTCCGGCATTTCCCCGCTGGCGGACGTGCCATAGATTTCCCGGTGAAGCGCATCGAAACTGCCGCGGATGGCGGCACGGTCATCGTCTTTGAAGGCCCCGGCCGGGCAGTCGATGGTCAGTTCATAGCCCTGGAACGGATAACGCAGATCCAGGTGCCGGGTGATCTCGATGGACTTCGGATCAAAGCCTTCCTGCTCGGCGTCGCGCATGGCGCGTGCTTCCAGTTCGCTGAAGCGCCGGTTGAGTTCGTCGGACGGCACGGCATCCAGCGCGCCCATACGGCTTTGCAGGTATTGATGTTTCACATCCGTCTGCAACAGGCCCATCGCACAACTGATGCCGGGGTAGGGCGGCACGATCATCCGTGGCATGCCGAGATTCTGGGCGACACGCGCACCGAGCACCGGACCGCCACCGCCGAACGCCATCAGTGCAAACTTGCGCGAATCGAGGCCTCGTTCCACGAAGGAGAGACGCACGCCCACCTCCATATTGACGCACAAAACCTTGATGATGCCGAGTGCGGCCTCTTCGAGCGACAGGCCCAGCGGCCTGGCGATCTTTTCCGTAATGGCCTTGGCGGCAAGCTCGGGCACGATCTTGAAGCGGCCACCGATGAAGTTCTTCGGATTGAGGTAGCCAAGCACGATATTGGCATCGGTGACCGTGGCCTCCGTTCCGCCCTGATCATAGCAGGCGGGGCCGGGCACGGCGCCGGCCGATCGTGGCCCTGCCTTCAACAGGCCGTCCGGCCCGATCCAGGCGATGGTGCCGCCGCCGGCGCCCAGGGCGCGGATCTGGATCATCGGCGTGCCGATATCCTGATCGTGGATTTTGCCGCGCCGGGTCTCCTGATAGGTGTTGTTGGGAAGCACGCTGATATCGGTGGAAGTCCCGCCGATATCGAAGGTGACCACGTCCTTTTCACCGGTAAGCTTGCCGATGCTGGCGCCGAAAACGACGCCGGCTGCGGGGCCGGAGAGAAGCGTTTGATTGGGATATTCGGCGGCGATATCGATCTGCATCAGGCCGCCGTTGGACTGCATGATGAAAAGGCTGGGTGTGCGCAGCCCTTCTTCACGCAATCGTCCCGATACCGCCTTGAGATAGTTCGCGACGACCGGCCCCGCGTAGGCGTCGAGAACCGTGGTCGACAGGCGCAGATATTCGCGAATGGTCGGCAAAACCACCGATGAGAGCGAGACGCGGCATTCCGGAAATTCCTCCCGGATGATCTTTGCCGTGCGCTGCTCATGCGCATCGTTCATGAAAGAAAAGAGGTAGCAGACCGCGATCGACTGCACGCCTTCGGCCTTGAGCGCGCGCGCTGCTTTGCGTACCGCGTCTTCATCCAATGGCTCGACTTCGACGCCGTCGAACCCGATGCGGCCGCCGATCTCATGTGTCAGATGCTGCGGAACCAGCCCTTGCGGCTTGCGGTAATGGGTATCGATGAGATCGGTGCCGACAGGAGCGTTGCCGCCGCGAAGGTCATAGATCGCGCGAAACCCCAGGGGGATCAGCAAGCCGCTCTTGGCGCCTTTGCCCTCGATCGTGGCATTGGTCGCGACAGTCGTGCCGTGGGCGAAGAACTCCACATCCTCCGGCTTGATCTCGGGATGTGTCTCGATGAGATTGCGCAAACCCGCGGCGACAGCTCGTGACGGGTCTGACGGAATCGACGGAACTTTGGTGACGCAAAGCTTCTTCGACGTTACTTCCATGCCCACGACATCGGTGAAGGTTCCACCGATGTCGATACCGATACGCCATTTTGCCATTGCTCTATCCTTGCGCCTTTGCGCTTGACGGACTTCCGTCCGCGTGTGTTTACAAGACCGCGATAAACTCGAGTTGAACGATGAATTCGGGCGATGCCGGGCCGCCCGCGGTGTGCCGGACAGGCCGGCTCTTCTCGTCCGGGAAAAACTCCAGCCAGTACTTGTTGACGACATCGCGCATCGAACGATCCTTCAGCGACACCGACAGTTTGCCGATATTCTCAAGCGTCCCGCCGGCCGCTTCGACAGCAGCCTTCATATTGGCGAAGGCATTTGCGATTTGCCTTTCGGGCTCGGAGGGGACTTCGCCGGTCGCCAGATCCATGCCTGAGATGTTGGCCGAGAAGATCATATTGCCGACCCGCGACACTGTCGGAATGGGCTGGCGATGCATCGGGTGACCGGGCGGATCCATCGATTGACGTTTGGTCATGCTGCAATCTCTCCAATGTTTCCTCAACGTCCGCAGGGTGGGGCTCTTGTCGGGACCCTCGCGGTGCGACAGGCGGGCGCCCATGGGGGCATCGCACCTCGTCGCTTATGCGGCGCTATTTCCACAATGGACAAACAGTTTTGTCAATAGTAAATTACGCGCTATGTTTTTGCTGGAGAATGAGGGTTCAAAATGGCTGAGATCGTACTGGGTTTGGGAACGTCACATGGGCCCCAATTGATGGTGCCGCCTGAGATGTGGGAGTTGCGCGAGGCTGCTGATCGCAAGAACACGCATCTTCACTATCAAGGTGAGATCTATGACTTCGATCGTTTGGCAGCGAAGCGAAAGAGCGAGCGGGATTTTCCTGCGGAGATCCACCTCGAACGCAAGCGCGCGCGTTTCGCGCAGTGCCAAACCAGCCTGAAGGCGCTTCGCGATGCTTTTGCCGCGGCTCAAGCCGATATCGCGGTTGTGCTCGGCAATGATCAGTTCGAGCTGTTCACGGACGTGAACATTCCCGCATTCAGTGTCTTCTGGGGGAAGAGTTTTCAGAATATCCCAAAGACAAAGGAACAGATGGCGAAGCTGCCGCAAGGCGTGGCGCCTGCCGAACAGGGCTATGCGCCCGCGGCCACGGCCGACTATGCGGGCGAGCCCGACTTGGGAAAATTCATCATCGATCGGCTGATCGACGCCGAATTTGACGTCGCGCAATCGCGGCAACTTCCCGTCGGCCCCTTCGGCAACAATTCGGTGCCGCATGCCTATGGCTATGTGTATCGGCAGATCATGATGGACAAAGTCATTCCGAGCGTCCCGGTCATGATCAACACGCACTATCCGCCCAATCGTCCGAGCGCGCGCCGCTGCTTCAATTTCGGCATTGAATTGGCGCGCGCCATTCGCGCCTGGCCAGGTCAGCAGCGCGTGGCGATGATCGCTTCGGGCGGCATGACCCACTACGTGATCGATGAAAAGTTCGACGCGCAGGTCTTTGACGCGGTGCGCGCCTCGGATTGGGAGACGATCCGCTCTTTGCCCGAGACCATGTTCGAGGCAGGTACGGCCGAGCACAAGAACTGGATTCCGCTCTACGGCGCCATGGCCGAGGCCGGCAAGAAGCTGGAATTCATGGACTACGTGCCTTGCTACCGCTCCGAGGCGGGGACCGGCAATGCGATGGGCTTCGCCTACTGGCGTTAGAGCATCGTGCGCAGCCTTGGGGCACTGCCGCCCGTGAGACGGCAGTGCCCGAGTTCCTAGAGCATTTTCGAGCGAAGTGGCTGCCGGTTCGCGTGAAGAAAATGCGTCAAAACAAAAACCTAGAGCTCGGTTCTGATTCCATCAGAACCGAAAAAGCTCTAAAGCCGGCTGTCTTGAAACAGCGGGAACATACGCCGCGGATTGTCGTGCACGATCTTCAGCCTGTCGTCGTCGGTGAGGAAGTCGAAGCTCTCCAGCATGGCGAGAACGTCATCGGACGGCTTGTTGGTTTGCGGATTCAACAGAGCAGAGCCTGATCCCGGCACCTCCGTTCCGAAGACCATGCGATCGGGTCCGCGCTGATGGATCGCACCGCTCAGCAGATACGGATCATAGGCGCAGGTATCGAAAAACAGATTCTGGCTGAGATCGCGCCGGATGACGTCCTTCTCCTTCGTGGCAAGTCCAACCTGGCCGCCGGCTTGCTGGCCGCTCTTGGTCACGCGGTTGTCCCTGCCATGCGCCGCCGCGACGGCATCGACTTGATCATCCGCCTCGAGCAGCCTGCGCAACGCGCCGCCGCAATGGCAGATGACGATGCGCAGCTTGGGAAAGCGCTCGAAGACGTCGCTGTTTTCGAGCAGCATCGTCGCCAAGGTTTCTTCGGAGAGATTGTTGAATTGGTAGGAATGCGGAATCTTCTCGATGCGCGGATCGCGCGAGATCGATGGATGAACGACAAGCGTGCAATTGAGCTTCTCGGCCGCCTCATAAAGCGGATACCAATATGCGTCGTCCATGCCTGGTGTCTGACCGTCCGCGCCAGGATCGGGATTGACGAGGGCGCCGACGAAGCCGAGTTCTTCGACGCAGCGACGCATCTCCGCAACACAGTGCGCGCACCCTTCAAATCGTGTCTGCGGCAACTGCGCGATGCCCGCGAACCGTTTCGGATATGCGCGGCAGTTGTCGGCAATGATGTTGTTCGTCACCTTCGTCCAATCATGGACGATGAAAGGGCGTTCCCAATGCAGCATCGCCACCGGTCGCGGCGAAATGAATTGAACGTCGATATTGCGCTCGTCCAGCATCTTCAGATGGCGATCCTGTGCCGCCTTCATGGCTGCTTCGGGAAGCAGCAACGCATCCCCAGGGGTCCGCAACGCCACTAGGTTCAGGGCATGCGCCCGGAAATGCGGTGGCGTTGAGAGATGGCCATGCATGTCGATGACGAGCTTGCCCTTGTACATCATTCCTCCAATTGCAACCGGACCTGAGCCGCTCTCGCATCCCGCCGATTGTGCGTAATGTTGAATAGAACATGCATATATTTAATAGACGAAAAGTGCTGTCAAGTGCCCACGCGCACGCGCATGCCCGGGCGCACGCACGGTAACTGATAATAACCATCTGTTTTTAAGGTGATTATGCGCGGCGTTGGCGGGCCGCACGAAGCGGCGTGGCCGGCGCGGGCGCTTCGACAGTCAAGCTGCGTTGATGGCCGAGTTTGGACGAAAGCAGCTGGGCTGTCTGCTGGACAACCGGGATAAACGCCGTCTGTTGCTCCGGCGTGAGGATGGTTTTAGGGCCAAGCAGCGTGATGGCCGCCACCATCTGTCCGGAATAATCGAAAATGGGGGTCGAGATCGCGCCGAAGCCATTGGCGCCTTCGTGCTCCGTCGTCGAATACCCTTGCTTTCGGATATTTCCGACATCGGCCTTGGCCGCGCGCGTGTCACGCGGGAACAAGGCCTTGTCCACGGAGCCCGCCGCGTTCTCCCAATCGATGACCGGCGCCAATGTCGTGGCAGGCAGATAGGCCATGAAGACGCGTCCCGTGGCAGAATGCTGAAGCGAGAGAACATGGCCGAGGCGGATGACGAACGAGCCCTGCCGGTCGCCGTCGAATTTCAGCGCGATGGAAGGACCGCGATTTGCCCAAATGGCAAGGCATGTTGCACAGCGTGTTTTATCGCGCAGCGCGCTGAGTTCGTCCTTGGCCATGGTGACGACGTCAGCCTGCCGCAGCGCCGCCAGGCCGAGTTGCGCCGAAAAATTTCCAAGGCCGTAATAGCCCGTGTCGCGATCCTGCGCGACGATGCCTTCGTGAATGAAGGTTGCCAGATAGACGTAAGCCTTGCTCGGCGACATGCGGGTCGCCGCTGCGATTTGCTTCAGCGGCATGGGACCGTCAGCGGCTTCAAGGACGCGAACCAGACGAAATCCAATTTCGATCGACTGTATTCGTCGACGCGGCGTGGCTCCTTGTTCTTTGGCTGGCATGGCTTCTGTCATTTCGAGGGCTCTGGCAATTAGAGGTGATTCAAAAGAATTGTCTAGGGCATGCAAATGCGCGCCCGGACGAGATCGCACGTTCCGCGCAAATTTTCAACATTGACAAACAAGACATGCTAGTAGCACAATCATCAAATGCCGCGAAGAGCTGCCAGAAATGTCGGGAGGATATGTTGTCGAGCCGCAGAGGATTTTTGCAGGGGGTCATGGCGACCGCTGCCCTTTCATTGAACGCGACGGAAAGCTTCGCGCAAACGGCGACAACCTTGCGGTTTGGTTCTCACGCGCCCGCACCCTCGGCGATGGTCAAAGACGGCCTCGCGGTGATGCTCAAGAACATCGAGCGGGACGCTGGCGGGAGCCTGAAAATCGAGGACTATTGGGGCGGCGCGCTCATCAAGGCGCCCGACAAGCAATACGAGGCGCTTCTCAACGGCATTCAACAGGCGACGATGGTCTTTCCGGCCTATACCGAAGCCTTGTTCCCCGACTTCAGCCTCTTCAATCTGCCCTTCCTCTTCAAGAGCGGGGAAGAGGCAACCACCGTCGCCTGGAAGATGCACGAAGCAGGCCTCTTGCGCGGCCTGGAGAAAGTAAAGCTGCTGTCCATTTTCTGCAGTCCGCCGGCCGGCATGTTTCTCGCCCGTCGCGAGACGGCGATCAGCGCCGTCCACGGCAAGCGCATCCAGGGCGGTGGCCCGACCGAGGCCAAAATCATTGAAGCGATGGGTGGAGCAGCGGTTGCCATGAGCGTCGCCCAGGCGCCTGAAGCCCTATCGCAGCGCCTGATCGATGGCTGCCAGACGAGCTGGACCGGCATTGCATCCTTCAAGGTCATCCGGCTGCTCAAGACCTTTATCGACATGCCATTGGGGCAGTCGGTTTATTTCGCCGCGATCTCCAAGGAATTCTACGATTCGCTTCCGGAAGCGGCTCGTGCCGGTATCGACAAGAACAGCGGCCTGCAGGAGAGCCTGCGTATGGCGACTGTCCTGCATGAGGAAGCCGACCGTTCAAAGCAGCAGGCGAGGACAACGGCGGGGGCCGTCGTCATCAAGCCCGAGGCCACAAGCCAGGAGTATAAGGACCTGGAAACCAAGTTCCGCGTTTTCCACACAGATTGGATCGGCAAAACGCCGGACGGCCAAAAGAAATTTGATACCGCATTGCAGCTTCTCGGCAGGTCTTGAGCGGTGACGTCATCCGGCCAGGAGCGCGTAATGGATGAGTATGAAAGCGCGGGCAGCCCGTTGCAATCCGCGGCGACCTGGATCGCAATGCTCGGTGGTCTTGCCATCCTGTTGATCGCGATATCCATCGTGGTCGATGTGACTTCGCGCGCGGTCTTGAATTTGCCGATCAGAGGCGTGACAGACCTCAACAAGTACAACTACGCGATTGCGATCTCTGCCTTTTTCCCGCTTTGCCTGGCGCGGCGAAAATTCTTGACGGTCCGCTCGCTGGGGACGTCCTGGTCGCCGCGCGCCTGCGCCGTTCTCGATAGCATCGGCGATATCGCGGTTTTTCTGACATTCGTCGTCCTCGCCTGGCAATTCATCAAGCACGCGCTCATGGTCACGCAGAGCGGCATGTCGTCGTTTCTGCTCAATGTGCCGCAGGCGCCATGGTGGTGGATCACCACGGCCACCCTCTGCGGATGCGTCGTGATCCAGGCCGTTCTTACGGTTGACGGTCTGCGAAACATTTTTCGCGAGCCACCGCCTGTTCATCCATCACAGTCAATCTAGCAAAACATACATCCATGAGTCCCATCTTCCTAGCAGCGCTCGTCTACGTCGGAATGGGCGTGATGATCATCGTGCATGTGCCGATTGGCGTGGCGATGGCCATTGCCGGTTTCGCCGGTCTCTGGGCCATGGTCGGCCTGTTTCCCGCGTTCAGTATGTTCGGCACGATTCCGACCGATGTTCTGACGGACACCAATCTTGCTTCGATCCCGATGTTTCTCATGATGGGAAGCTTTGCGGCCGTCGCCGGTCTCTCGGCCGATCTCTATCGGCTCTTTCACGCGTTTTTCGCGCACCTGCGTGGCGGCCTGGCCATGGCGACCATCGGCGGATGTGCAGGCTTCGGCGCCATCAGCGGCTCCAGCATGGCGACAGGCACCACTTTCATGCGTGTTGCCTATCCCGAGATGGCCAAACGTGGATACGCGCCGTCGCTGGCAAGCGGAACAATCGCGGCCGGGGGAACGCTTGGAATTATCATACCCCCTTCGGGTCTCCTGATTCTCTATGGAATTCTGACCGAGCAGTTTTCAATCGCGCTTTTCTTTGGCGCCATTCTTCCCGCCATCCTGACGATCGCTTTCTATATCGTCGCGATCGCCGTCTACGTGCGGATGCGGCCTGATCAAGCGCCTTCCGCCGAACGTACGTCATGGCCCATTCGTTGGCAGACGCTGAAGGAATCCTGGGGCCTCGTGCTCCTGGTCGTACTGGTGAAGGGCGGCATCTACGCCGGGCTCTTCACCGTGATCGAAGGCGCCGCCGTCGGATGCGTCACGGCATTTCTGTTCGCGGTGTTCAGGCGTCGTCTCTCATGGCCGGCCATGCGCAGGGTGCTGACGGAAACGGCAACAACGACCGCGATGATCTACATCATCATTGTCGGCGCCTTCATCCTCTCGACGTTCACGGCGTTGACGCGTGTGCCCGATATCGTCACCGAGCAGATCAAGCAGTCCGGCATGTCGCCGTTGACGGTGATCTTTTGCCTGGTTGGCATGTATATCATCATCGGCAGCGTGTTTGACGAAGTCGCGGCCATGGTGATCACGCTGCCGGTCGTCTTTCCGCTCGTCGTCGGCTTTGGCTACGATCCGATTTGGTGGGGCGTCATCAATATCATCATCATTCAGATCGGGCAGATCCTGCCTCCTATTGGTCTGCTGGTGTTCGTTCTCCACGGCATGCGACCAGAAATTCCTCTGAAGACCATGTACGCCGGCATCATTCCGTTTGCGATCGTGGATTTCCTGCGGCTGGCGATCATTATTCTCATACCGGCCCTTGTAACCTGGCTGCCAACTTACATGGGGATGCAATGATGCAACCGGCGACGCGGTCTGAAAGCGAACTTCGCATCGATCTGGCGGCGGGCTATCGTTATGCGGATCAGAATGGATGGGCTGATCTTATCTTCAACCACATTACGGTGCGATCGACGAACAACCCGGCACATCTTCTCATCAAGCCACACGCCCTGATGTTCGCCGAGGTGACGGCAAGTTCTCTTCTTACGGTGACCTTCGATGGTGCACCGGTGGGCAGCCACGAGGCGATCAACGCGGCCGCGTTGACGATCCACACGGCCGTCCTGGTGGCGCGCCCGGAAATCAATGCGGTCATGCATATTCACAGCAAGCCCGGCCTGGCGATTTCGGCGCGTGCCGGGGGACTTCGCTGTCTCACGCAGGAGTCGATGATGTTCTTCAATCGGCTTGCCTATCACGACTTCGAAGGTCTTGCGCATGATCTCGATGAACGAGGCCGGCTGGCGCGCGATCTTGGTTCTCACAAGGCCATGATCCTGCGCAATCACGGCCTGCTGACCTGCGGGCGCACCGTTCAGGAGGCCGTCTTGCAGATGCGCGATCTCGTCATTGCCGCGGAAGCGCAGTTGACCATAGAGGCGACGGGCGCGGCCGTCACCGAACCCTCGCCACGCGTCTGCGAGCACACCGCGCGGCAATTCGAAGCCGCATACGACAGGAACCAGTGGATGCCGCAATGGACCGCCGTCAAGCGTTCGCTTGATCGCACCGACGCATCTTACAAGGATTAAGCAAGACGCGGGTGGCGCATGGAATACCGGCAGGTTGGTGCATCCGACGTCCATGTCTCGCTGATCGGGCTCGGCACGAATAATTTCAACTTGCGACTGGATGCCGTGCAATCGGCGCGGGTCGTGAGAGCTGCTCTCGACGTGGGTGTCACCTATTTCGATACAGCCGACATTTATGGAAAGCGTGGCGGCGCCGAGCGCTTTCTTGGGGAGGCCTTGGGCAAGGATCGCCAGCGCGTGGTTCTGGGAACCAAGTTTGGCATCGACATGGACAAAGAAGGTTTGAAGCGAGGAGCATCGCGGCGCTACATCGTTCAGGCCGTTGAAGCGAGCCTGCAACGTCTGGGAACCGATTGGATCGATATCTATCATATCCATCACGACGATCCGGAGACGCCTCTCGAGGAAACCTTAGGCGCTTTGGACGACCTTGTCCGTGCTGGCAAAATCCGCCACTCGGCCTGCTCCAATTTCTCGAAACGACGCCTTGAGGAGGGAATCAACATTGCGCGACTTCATGGATTCTCTCCCTGGGTTGCCGTGCAGGATGAACTTAGCTTGTTGCGCCACGACAATGTGGATTTACTTCTGCCTGTGACTGGTCGGGCAGGATTGGGCTTCCTTGCCTTTCCGCATCTTCGAGATCATCCGCGACGAATTCAAAGACGAAAAAGCGGCCCGGACAAAACGTCTCGCTACCTTGAAAGCGGATACGGCCGTCGGCGAAGTGCGGTCTGTGCATGAAATCATGACCGGCCTGCTTGCGAAGGAAGGGCTAGCGCCGGCCGATACGCCCGAACATCGCAGGTTTGCCCAGCATCTACAGCGCGCCGAAATGGAAGCGCTTAAGCGGGGTGCGGAACGCGACGACGGCGATTACAGCGGCGTGCCCACCGATCCTGTCGTGAAGCAGCCCGTGACCGCTAGGACGCTGCGCGCGAAGGCGGGAGGTGTCGCCGACTAACAACGAAACCGCGCCGGAGTTATCGCCGCTGTAGTTCGCGTTGAACTGGTTTAGCTTCTCACGGTTGATCTTGGGGTCGGTCGTCTTCGTCGAAAGCAAGCCGCTAGGACGGCCACCGCGACCGAACAAATTGGCGGTGTGCATTTCGAGGCGAAGATAAAGCGCAATGGCTT
>Ga0182744_1000288_pt1 | contig 50989 bp, 42 predicted proteins | sample eDN3rd30CKraftMG_FD_128525 | JGI IMG/M metagenome (GOLD analysis project Ga0182744, IMG submission 128525) | Enriched Miracle-Growth compost microbial communities from Emeryville, California, USA - eDNA 3rd pass 30_C Kraft MG (version 2) (version 2) ... | reverse complement strand
GAGCGCGCCAATCTCGGAGGGCAGCATGTCGGCGGTGATCTCGTCTTCCGGCCGGCCCGAGGCAAGGATCATCAGCCGCTCCACATTGTTGCGGAGCTGGCGGATGTTGCCCGGCCAGTCATGGGATTGCAGGATCGCCATGGCATCGGGGCCGATGCGTCGCCGCATCATGCCGGTGGTCAGCGCCACCTGCTCAAGGAAGTACTCGACAAGCTCGCCGATGTCTTCGCGGCGTTCGCTGAGCGCGGGCGCCCGCAGCGGCACGACGGCTAGGCGGTGATAGAGATCCTCGCGGAATGAACCGTCGGCGATGGCGGCGGTCAGGTCCTTGCTCGCCGACGAGATGATGCGCACGTCGACATGCACGCGGGTGGCGCCGCCGACGCGCTGAAAATTCTGGTCGATCAGCACGCGCAGGATCTTGCCCTGGGTCTCCTTCGGCATATCGCCGACCTCGTCGATATAGAGTGTGCCGCCGTGGGCTTCCTCAAGAGCGCCGATCTTGCGCGTGCGCCCCTCCCCGCCTTCGATGCCGAACAGTTCGACCTCCATCGTCTCCGGCATGATATTGGCGGCGTTAATGGCGACGAAAGGCGCTGCCGCCCGGTTCGAGGCTTCGTGAATGACACGCGCGCACAATTCCTTGCCTGTACCGGGCGCGCCGGCGATGAGGATGCGCGAATTGGCGGCGGCGACTCTCTCGATCTGCTGACGCAACTGGTTCATCACCGACGACTTGCCGACGATGCGATTGGTGGCGCCCGAGCGGGTGCGCAGATCGGTCAGTTCGCGCTTCAGCCTGGAGTTCTCCAGTGCGCGGTCGGCGATGAGGACAAGCCGGTCGGCCTTGAACGGCTTCTCGATGAAGTCGTAGGCGCCGAGCTTGATCGCCGACACCGCGGTCTCGATATTGCCGTGGCCCGAGATCATGACGACGGGCAGGCTTGGATTCTGTTCCTTGACGACCTGCAGCAATTGCAATCCGTCGAGCCGCGACCCCTGCATCCAGATGTCGAGAAAGATGAGTTGCGGCCGCCGCGCTTCGATGGCCTCGAGCGCTTCGTCGGAGTTCTTGGCGGTGCGTGTGCCATGGCCCTCGTCTTCGAGAATGCCTGAAACGCCGTCGCGTATGTCGGCCTCGTCATCGACGATGAGAATATCAGCGGGCATGGATGAAACCCTTGGTCATCAGGTTGGATCCTTTGTCGGAGTGCTGGCTGCGTTTTCGAGCGATGCTGTGGAACTGGTCTTGTCAGAGTCTGGCGACACATGCGCGACCGAAAGCGTTTCACGGAAGTACAGACGTACCCACGCACCGCCTTCCGGCGCGTCGAGCAGTTCGATACCGCCGCCGTGGTCTTCCAATATCTTGCTGACGATCGGCAGACCAAGGCCGGTGCCCTCGGCGCGGGTGGTCATATAAGGCTCCAGCAGGCGCTGGCGGTTTTCTTTGGGAAAGCCCCTGCCGTTGTCCATGACGTCAATGGCGACAAGGCCGTCGTCGCTCCTGGTCAGGCGCACGAGAATGCGGGGCTCCTTGGGCGCTTTCGCGGCAATGCCTTCGGTCGCGTTCTTGACGATGTTGGTCAAAGCCTGGGAGAGCAGCCGGCGATCGAACTGGACCATCAGCGGCTGGTCCGGCAATTCGTCGGTAATGGCGATGTCGGGATGACCGACACGCATGAGGAAGAGCACCTGGCGCACGCATTCGGCGAGATCATCTTCCTGCATCCGCGCCTTGGGCATGCGCGCGAACGATGAGAATTCATCGACCATGCGTTTGATATCGTCGACCTGGCGGATGATCGTCGAGGTGCATTGATCGAAGATGGCCCGGTCCTCGACGATGACCTTGCCGTATTTGCGCTGCAGGCGCTCGGCCGAGAGCTGAATCGGCGTCAGCGGATTCTTGATTTCGTGGGCGATGCGGCGGGCGACGTCGGCCCAGGCCGAGGTGCGCTGCGCCGACACGAGATCGGTGATATCGTCGAGCGTGATGACGTGATTGCGGTTGGCTTCCTGCTTCTGTTCCGACGTCACGCGCACGTTGATGGTGCGCTCGCGGCCGCGCCGATGCATGGTGATCTGTCCATGATAGATGCGCAGCGGACTGTCGAGCGCTTCACTGACGAGATCGTCGAGCTCCGGCACCACGGTCTCGATCTGCTTGCCGACGAATTGCGCGACGTTGGTGTCACCGCTTTCGCCCTGACCGATGAACTGCGCGGCGAACGAATTGAGGACCAGGATCTTGCCGGAGGAATCGACGCCGATGACGCCGGCGGGAACCCCCGACAGAACGGCTTCGGTGAACACGCGTCGCTCGTCGTTGAGCCGGCTCGCCGCCAGCAGGCCGTTCTGCTGCAGGCGTAGCTCCGACGTCATCTTGTTGAAGGTTTCGCCGAGATGGCCGAGGTCGCCGTCGCGTGAATTCACCGGCACCTGCACATAGAGATTGCCAGCCGACACCTGGTCTGTCGCCGTGATCAACCGTCTTATCGGCATGACGAGGCGATTGGCGAAAGACAGGCCGAGCCATGTCGCCGACAGCAAGGTGATGAGCGCCACCATGGCGAACATCGAGGCGAAGGCGATCTGGATGTTGCGCCGGTGCCCTTCATAGGCGTCGTAGAGCGCCCTCAGATTGGAGACCTGCACCGGAAATTCGATGGCCAGCGGATCGATGGCGCGCGCCGTATACATGAATGTATCGGTGAACGTTTCGAGCTTTCGCAAGGCGACGAAGGTGCGGCCCTCGTCGAGAATGAGGCATAGCGGCTCATCCTTCAAGGCGTCCTCGAAATCGGTGGGCTCCGGCGTGACGACCCTGGAATCCTGCGAGGTGCCGTATTCGAGCACGCTGCCGTCGCGCTTCATCATCACCGCGGTCGAAAATCCCAGGGTCTGCGCCCGGGTGGCGAAGAAGTCACGAAACAGCGCGCGGTTGCTGGTGAACAGGGTGTTGACCCGGTCCATATCGCCGGCCGTCAGCTTGGTTTCCTGCAGCAGGGAGCGGCATTGCGCCTCGCGGAACACGCGCGCCACTTCCGACGTATTGTCGATGAATCCGCGCACGTCCTGCAGGAACGCCGGATTGAGCGTGCGGTCGAGAGTGATGGAACCAACGAGCGCGATCAGGATCGCCGGGAAAGCGGCGATGCAGGAAAACAGCGCCACCATGCGGATATGGACGCCCGACCCTGCGGCCTGAGCCCGTCTGGCCGCAAACAGCCGCCAGAATTCGGCGATCAGCAGCATCAGCAGGATCAGGATGATCGCCGCATTGACCAGAAGCAGGGAGACGACGACGCGGTTGGTCGGCGAAATCGGCGTATAATCAGCGAAAATCAGCAAGGTCCCGATGGCGCCCGCAAGCGCCAGGGTGACGGCGATTGGACCGAGACGGCTGAGAATCCGCCGCCCCCGGCGGTCTCCGGCAAGCGTCGGCTGATCGAGATCGGACTTTGAAGCCATATATCCCGTGAAATTCGGTAGAATTCGACACAGCCCGACGGGCGACGAAAGACTCATCGCGTCGCGATGGTCCGACCATCAGAACGCATTCGTTGCAATATTGCAACGGTGTTGCCGAATTGCGACAAATTCTGGGCGAAAGGCGGGTTTTACCCGGAGATTGCGGCCTGGTGGGGTCCGTCAGATTCCGTATTTCGTCTCGAGAACATCGGTCGTCAGCAGGCGACGTTCCAATGCGCGCATCTCGTCATAGCCCATGAGGGCCATAATGTCGTCGATTCCTACGGTGAGATCCGGCCTATCGGCGGGCACGCCGGTGCGAATGACCTCCTTCATGCAATCGAGCGCACGGCTCATTCCCAGGATGGCCGCCGCCGGCAGCATCCGCGGCAGGCTGACGCGGCGCACGCCGATTTTCGCCAGCACCGGCAGCGGGATCAATGGCGTCGTCGGGCGTGCGCGAATGCCAAAGCCCATGTTGATCGTCACCGGCGCGCGCGCGGCATCGACGATCTGCCGGATCTCGTCTTCGGTCCGGGCCGCGTCCGGAAAGATCATGTCAGCGCCGGCGCCCACATAGGCGCGGACGCGCCGCAAAGTGTTCTCGATCCCCTCGACCGCGAGCGCATCTGTGCGCGCGATGACGACAAAGGCATCGTCCCTGCGCGCCAGACAGGCGGCCTCGATCTTCTTGACCATCTCCTCAAGCGGCACGACTTCCTTGCCCGGCATGTGGCCGCAACGCTTGGGATGAACCTGGTCCTCGATATTGATGCCGGCGACGCCGGCCTGCTCGAACTGCCGCACCGTGTAGTGGACATTCATCGGATTGCCGTAACCCGTGTCGGCATCAGCCGTCAGCGGGATGGAAATGGCGCTGGCGATATGACGGCAGTGCCCGACATTCTCGGCAAGGCCCATGACACCGATGTCGTCGATGCCAAGCAGGGAATTCGAAACGGCCGCGCCGCTGGTGGCCGCGGTCTCGAAGCCGGCGGCTTCGACGAGGCGCGCGCTATAGCCGTCATAGACCCCCGGCGCGATGATGAGATCGCCGCGTGACAGCAGTTTTCTGAGGCGTTGCGCTGGGCTGGACATGAGATCCCCTGATAATGGCGTCAAATGCTGGATGTAAGACGTTCGGTAGCGCGGCGGATGTGAGCCCGCATGAGCGATTCAGCGAGCGGCGCATTGCGCTGTTTCATCGCCGCGGCGATCTGCCAATGTTCCTCCTGCGCCTCCACGCGCCGGCCCGGCGCATCGCCGGATTGCCGGCGATACATGCGCAAGAGGTAATAGAGCTCGTCGCACAGCAGATCGCGAATGCGGCTGTTGCCGCAGGACACCGCGATCTGGCGATGAATATCGAACCCCTGCGGAGAAAGAACCGGGCCTTCGACCGCGCCGACGAGACGTTGCAGATCGTCATCGCTCATATGAGCACAGGCGAGCCGTGTCGCGACGCCCTCAAGCCCTTCGCGCATCTCGAAGACCTCGCGAATTTCAACGGTGCCGAGCGAGACCACGCGGGCTCGCGTGAAGGGGCTGCGCACAATAAGCTTGCGGCCTTCGAGCCGACGCATGGCTTCGCGCACCGGGCCGCGGCTGACGGCAAGATTGCGCGCAAGGTCGGCCTCGTTGAGCACCGCCCCCGGCCGGAACTCGCCGTCAGCGATGCGGGCAAGCACGTCGGCGAGAACGCGGTCGGCCAAAGTGTCCGCTGGTTCCGTATCGTCCACAGCCACCGGCTCAAGTGTTGACATTTCTGCCTCTCTTTCGATCTATTCGCGTTTCTTACGACGCTTTTGGGCGACATGCAAATAAAGTGTTGACACTTTTGCCGAGCTCATTCCTTATGGCCTCAAAATCGGGGAGTTCACGATGTCGCTTACGCGCATGGTCGGTTGTGTTGTCGCTTCGCTGGCGTTTGCCGCGTTCACCGGTCTGGCCCGCGCCCAGGCGCCCTATTACAAGGGCAAGCAGGTCCGGGTTCTCGTCGGCTTTTCTCCCGGCGGCGGGACCGATCTTTTCGGCCGTCTCATCGCCAAGGGGCTGGGCGAGCATCTTGCCGGCGGTCCCGTCGTTCTCGTTCAGAACATGCCGGGCGCGGGCAGCGTCGTGGCGTCCAACTATTTCAGCCAGGTCGCGCCACGCGACGGGACCGTACTGCTGATCGGCACCGGCCAATTGCTCCTGCGCATCGTGCTTGGTCTCGACGGAGCCAAGAGCAAAGCCAATGACCTGGAGCCGCTGATCGCCAGTCCCATGGGACGCATCGCTTATGCCCGCAAAACCGCGGGGGTCCCGACGGCGAAGGCGCTGCTCAATCCGGGTGAACCGTTGATTGTCGGCGTGCCCGAAGTGATCGCGACCTTGGATACGGTGCTGGGTCTGAAAGTGCTCAACGTCAAGTTCAGGGCCATCATGGGCTATCCAGGAAAGAACGATACACGCATGGCGCTCGAACAGGGCGAAGTGAATGTCGATGGACAGACGACCCCCGTCTACAATTCCAGCGTGGCGCCAATGATCCGCAGCGGTCTTGCAGCGCCGATCTTTGCGCAGGGACTGATGGAAGGCGACAAGCTCGTGCGCGATCCCGCGGCGCCCGACATCCCTTCCCTCGCCGAAGTGTACAAGGACATCTACGGCAAGGATCCGGAGGGTCAGGCCTGGGAAGCCTATAAGGCGTCGGTGCGCGCCTTCGGGAATGGTGGCAAGATCCTTATGACGCATCCCAACATTCCGCCTGCCGCCATGAACGCGCTGACCGAAGCAGTGGAGGCCATGACCAAGGATCAGGATTTCGTGCATAGCGCCGAAGCCGTGCTGGAAGGCTATTCGTTTCAGACCGGCAAGCCGCTGCGTGACGGCGTCTCGGCGATCGGACGTACCGATGCCGCGACGATCTCCTGGCTCCAGAACATGTTGAGCACGGACTTCAACATGAAGTTCAACTAGGGCCGCAGCGTGAACCGCGTGCAACAGCCCCCGAAGCATCTGCCGCAGACGCGTCTCTTCGAGGCGGGAACGCGGCGCTTTTGCCATATCGAGGTGCGCTCGATCATCGGCGGAGAGGTCTATGACCGCATGCCGTTCGTTGCTCGCGTGCTGGCGGAAAACCTGCTCCGTCACGGGATGCCGAGCGACGCGGTGATGCGAACGCTGGCGCAGCGCACGGCCGCGCCGGGCACGGTCGAACTGCCGCTGCAGATGGCGCGTGTCATTCTGCCGGATTCGTCGGGCATTCCGGTTCTCATGGATCTCGCGGCCTTGCGCTCGGCATTGTTTCGCAGGGGCCTCTCGCCCGAGAAGGTCCGCAGCCAGGTTCCTCTCACCCTTGTGGTCGATCATTCGCTGCAGGTCGACGTCGCCGGCCGGCCGGGCGCCGTGGCGGAAAATCTGGACTTCGAATATCGACGCAACACAGAGCGCTACCGGTTCCTGAAATGGGCACAGCAGGCCTTCGAAGGACTGGACATCTTTCCACCGGGCAGCGGCATCATCCATCAGGTTCATCTGGAACGCGTGGCGGAGGTGGCTTGTGTCGATGAGCGCTACGAAACGGCGCTCGTCTATCCCGACACCGTCGTTGGCGGCGATTCTCACACGCCCATGGTCAATGCGCTCGGTATCGTCGGATGGGGCGTCGGCGGCCTGGAAGCCGAAATGGTCGCCCTTGGCGAGCCCTACCCGCTGCCCAATCCTGAGTTCGTCGGCGTCGAACTCCACGGCGCTCTCGCAGCCGGCGTCTCGACAACCGACCTGGCGCTCACCTTGACGCATCTGTTGCGACAGCACGGGGCTGTTGGCGCATTCGTCGAATTTTTCGGGCCGGCTGCCGAGACAATGAGTGTTCCCGATCGCGCAACGCTCGCCAATATGGCGCCGGAATACGGGGCCACGACTGGCTTCTGGCCGATCGACGAACAGACTCTGGACTATCTGCAACTGACCGGCCGGCCCTCCGACAAACTCGATCTGGTTCGTGCGCATGCTCGCTCCGCCGGCCTCTTCCGGCAGGCCGGCCAGGCGACGCCCGCTTATGATCGGATCGTTCGCCTCGACCTCGCAACGGTTGCGCGCAGTCTCGCGGGACCGAGCAAACCAGATCGGCTCGTGGGTACGGCAGGGCTGGCAAAAGCTTTTGCCGGCAAGCTCGCAAGAGCCGTCGAGCCGCGAGATGCATCTCATATCGCCGATGGCGATGTCGCTATCGCTGCGATCACGTCGTGCACCAACACTGCCAATCCCATCGCGATGATCACCGCAGGCCTCGTCGCCCGCAATGCGGTCGTGCGCGGGCTGAAGCCGCGGCCTTGCGTAAAAACCTCGCTTGCCCCCGGCTCGCGCGCGGTGACCGCCTATCTCGAGCGGGCCAGCCTGCTCACGCCGCTCGAGGATCTGGGATTTCACGTGGTCGGATATGGTTGCACGACCTGCGGCGGAAAATCCGGCCCGCTTGCGGCCGATGCAGCCAAGGCGATTGCCGACGGGCGCGCCATGGTGGCCGTGCTGTCCGGCAACCGGAACTTCGATGGCCGCATCCATCGCATGATCTCGGCAAGCTTCCTTGCTTCACCGGGGCTCGTCGTCGCTTACGCGCTCGCCGGCAGTGTGCTTCCCGATCTTGATACGCAACCGCTTGCATCGGATGAAAGTGGCCGCGACGTCTGGCTTGCCGATCTCTGGCCGGAGATGGAAGAGGTCGAAGCGATCGCCCGCCACGTCCTCACGCCGGATCTTTTTTCGACAGCGAACCTGCTCGACGAGGCGTCGATCCGACGCTGGGAGAAAATCGATGCACCCGCCGGAGCGCTTTTCGCCTGGGACCCCTCATCGACCTACATTGTCGAACCGCCATTCTTCGAAGCAGCGGTGGACCGCTTCGGTGCCATGGAGCAGATCGAAGGCGCGCGTGTATTGGGCCTGTTCGAAGACGGCCTGACGACCGATCATGTTTCACCCGGCGGCGAAATTCCGCCCGACAGTCCTGCCGGAACCTATCTTCAGGCTGCCGGCATCGCGCCGGCGCAGTTCAACACCTATGTGGGGCGCCGCGGCAATCATCACGTCCTGGCGCGCGGAACCTACGCCAATCTTCGTATTCGCAACCTGCTTGTGCCGGAGCGTGAAGGATGGTGGACGCGCCACTTTCCCGACGCAGGCATTGTCAGCTTTTTCGATGCCGCAACCGCCTATCAATCGGAAGGCGTGCCGCTGATCGTGCTGGCCGGGCGGGACTTCGGCTCCGGCAGCAGCCGCGACTGGGCTGCCAAAGGCCCGGCTCTCCTGGGCGTCGGCGCGGTTCTCGCACAATCGTTCGAGCGGATTCATCGCTCCAATCTGATCGGCCTTGGCATCCTGCCCCTACTCTTTTGCGATGGCCAAAGCGTGCAGAAACTCGGCCTATGCGGCGACGAGGTGTTTTCATTCACCGGCCTCAGATCCGCACTTGTCTCCGGAGGAGTCGTCACCGTGACCGCGCGCCGGACGGATGGCAGCGATCTCCGCTTCGACGCAGGCGTGGATGCGCACACGCAAGCCGAAGTGGATCTCTTGCTGGGTGGCGGCGTTTTCCGCGCCGCATTGGCCCGGCACGCCCGCGACGCGTGACGGGCGGAGCGCTGCGCCGAAGCCCGGCATGAGCCGCGCTTCCAATCGCTTCGGCTAGACCAGGACTAGCGCGAGGCGCGCAGCAGCCGGATATCGAGATCGCGGATTTTCTTGCGCAATGTGTTGCGGTTGAGGCCGAGCAGATCGGCCGCCTTGATCTGGTTGCCGCGTGTCGCCGCAAGGGCTGCGGTAAGCAAGGGCACCTCGATCTCGCGCAGAATGCGATGATAGAGACCGGCCGGCGGCAGGCTGTCGCCATGCTGCTTGAACATCTCGGCCAGATAATGCTCGGCCGCGATGGACAGCCGCTGGCCGGGCTCCGGTTCACGGTCCATGGCCGAACTTGCCGGCGCGCCGGCGCCGTTGAGCGGCGTGCGGTCGAGCGGCGCGGCGTCGGTGCCGAGTTCCGCCTCGACGAGTTGCTCGCCGATGACTTCCTGCGGATAGAGCGCCGCAAGACGGCGGATCAGGTTTTCGAGCTCGCGGATGTTGCCCGGCCAGCGATAGCGCTTCATCCGTTCGATGGCGGCGCCGTCGATGGATTTCAGCGGCAGGCCCTGGGATGCGGCGAGCTTGAAGAAATGGCGGACGAGATCGGGAATATCCTCCGTGCGCTCGCGCAGCGGCGGCAGGCGCAGCGGCACGACGTTGAGACGGAAGAACAGATCCTCGCGGAACAGGCCCTGCTGGATAAGGATGCGCAGGTCCTTGTTGGAGGCCGCGACGATGCGCACGTTGGTCTTGATCGGCGTGCGGCCGCCCACGGTGGTGTATTCGCCCTGCTGCAGCACGCGCAACAGCCGCGTCTGCGCCTCCATCGGCATGTCGCCGATCTCGTCAAGGAACAGCGTGCCGCCTTCGGCCTGTTCGAAGCGGCCGACCGAGCGCGCGTTGGCGCCGGTGAATGCGCCCTTCTCGTGACCGAACAATTCGCTCTCGATCAGGTCGCGCGGGATCGCCGCCATGTTGATGGCGATGAACGGGCCGTTGCGGCGCTTGCCGTAATCGTGCAGCGCGCGCGCCACCAGCTCCTTGCCGGTGCCGGATTCGCCGTTGATCATGACGGTCAGATCGGTCTGCATCAGGCGCGCGAGGGTGCGATAGATCTCCTGCATCGCCGGCGAGCGGCCGACGAGCGGCATGCCTTCCATCTCTTCAGGCGTATCGCTGCGCGGCGCCTTCGCCTTCGGCTCATTCATCGCCCGGCCGACGATGGCGACAAGGTCCTTCAGATCGAAGGGCTTGGGCAGATAATCATAGGCGCCGCGTTCGGAGGCGCGGATGGCGGTCATGAACGTGTTCTGCGCGCTCATCACGATGATCGGCAGCTCGGGCCGCAGCTTCTTCATGCGCGGCAACAGGTCGAAAGCATTCTCGTCGGGCATGACGACATCGGTGATGACGAGATCGCCCTCTCCCGCCTGCACCCAGCGCCATAAGGTCGAGGCGTTGCCCGTGACCCGCACCTCATATCCCGCCCGCGACAGCGCCTGGCTCAAGACGGTGCGGATGGCCGTATCGTCGTCTGCTACAAGGATATTCCCGGTTGCCATGAAGGCACTCTCTCCAAATTCGGCCCGGCCCAACTACGGCTCGGACTGTCGGCCATCCCGCTGCGCGAACACCGGCATCAGGACTCTGAATGTCGTCCGCCTTGGCTGCGGATCGCATTCGACGATCCCGCCGTGATCGCGTACGATCTTGGCAACCAGTGCAAGACCGAGGCCAGTTCCTGACGCCTTATTGGTCACGAATGGATCGAAGAGGTTGTCGGCGATTTCCGGCGAGATGCCGGGGCCGTTGTCGCGGACGCAAAATTCCAGCGGCAGCGCCACGGAGTTTTCGGCGCCGATGCCGCGGATGCGCACGCCCGGCCGATAGGCCGAGATCAGCTCGATCTCGCCATCGATGGCATGTTCGCCGATGGCTTCGGCGGCGTTCTTCACGAGATTGAGAAAGACCTGAATGAGCTGGTCGCGATTGGCGTGAACCGGCGGCAACGACGGATCGAAGGTCTCGACAAAGCGGATGTGACGGGCGAAGCCGGCCTGGGCGATGCGCTTCACGTGGTCGAAAACCATGTGAATATTCAGAGCTTCACGCTCGATCGGCCGGCCGTCGGAAAAGGCTTCCATGCGATCGACGAGCTTGACGATCCGATCGGTCTCGTCGCAGATCAGCCGGGTCAAGGCACGGTCATTGTCCTGCAGATCGGCTTCCAGCAGTTGCGCTGCGCCGCGAATGCCAGACAGGGGATTCTTGATCTCGTGGGCCAGCATGGCGCCAAGCGCCGTGAGCGATCTGGCGGCGCCGCGATGGGTCATCTGGCGGTCCATCTTGTCGGCGATTGTACGTTCTTGCAGCATAATGACTATTTTTTCATCATTATCGCCCAACGGGCCGGCATGAATGTCTACAATTCGGTCATTCCCCAGGCGAGGCGAGCCGATTTCCACGCGATGCTCGTTGACGACCGAGCCACGCCGGCGGACATCGTCGATGAGCGCCAGCACCGGCGAGCGCGGCGGCAGCAGATCAGAGATATCGCTGCGCAGAAGATGGGATTCGCCGAGCTCGAAGAACTGCTCGGCGGCATTGTTGACGCCCAGGATGCGCCCGTGCGGATCGACGCACAGGATCGGATACGGCAGGGCGTTGAGCATGAGTTCGGAGAAGCCAGCCGGCTTGCGGTCGTTGCTATCGAAGCGCATCGGGTCGTCCATCGTCACTCACGCTGCCTGGGATAGGAAATCCTCGGAAAATGCCGCTTCGAGCAGGGCGTTCGCCTGCCGCGGGTCATCGGCGGTCACCAGCCGCAGCCGTAACTCTTCCGGCGCACCGGCGAATTGGGCATAGGCGGAAAGATGCTTGCGCGCATGCCGCAGGCCGGTCTGGGCGCCCATGAAACCCAGCAGGGTTTCGAAATGTTCGACAGCCGCGTCTTTACGGTCCGCCAGCGGAACGGGCTTGCCCTTCCGCCCGGCCAAGGCGTCGGCGATTTCGCCGACCAGCCACGGCCGCCCGACGGCGGCGCGGCCGATCATGACGGCGTCGGCGCCTGACGCGGATAGCATGGCCTGCGCCGGCTCCACGCCGTCGCAGTCGCCGTTGGCGACGAGCGGAATGGTAATCGCGGCCCGCACCGGGGAGATGGCGCTCCAATCGGCTACGCCCTTGTAGAACTGTTGGCGCGTCCGCCCATGGACGGTGACGAGCTTTATGCCGGCGACTTGCGCCAGCCGCGCCAGTTCGGCCGCGTTCAACGTCGCGTGGTCCCAGCCGAGCCGCATCTTCAGGGTAACGGGAATGCGCACCGCGCCCACCGTCGCCTCGATCAGCCGCAGCGCCAGCGCGGTATCGCGCATAAGCGCCGAGCCGGCATAGCCGCCAGTGACCCGCTTGGCCGGGCAGCCCATGTTGATGTCTACCGCCGCAGCTCCGCTCGCCTCGGCGAGGCGGGCGGCTTCACCCATCCAATAGGGCTCGCAGCCGGCGATCTGAACAATATGCGGCGTGACGCCCTCGCCTTCGGCGCGCAGACGGCTTTCCTCGGCGCCGCGCACATAGTCATCGGAGGCGACCATTTCGGAGATGACGGCGCTGGCGCCGAAGCGCATGGCAATGCGACGCATGCCGACATCCGTGACGCCCGACATAGGCGCCAGCAGCGCCCGGCCCGAGATCGCAAGCTCGCCGATGGATAGATCATTGCTGCTTAAAATTTCAGCACTTGCACTCATGCCCACATTATAACCAATAACTCTCCGAACGCCAGCCCTTGCCGCACCGCAGCATAAATAATTGTGCAGTAGCGAATATCTATCGGCGCGATTGACGGCGCGGCGAAAAAACCTCAGAGGTCAGGCAGGGCAATGATGATGAAATCGGCAAACATAGCTGTTGTGCTCGTCGCCGCCGGACGCGGCGTCCGGGCCGGCTTCGAGACACCGAAACAGTACCAAGCGCTCGCCGGCATGGCGGTGGCGACGCGGACGTTGAATGCGCTTGCGGACCTGCTGCCCGACGCCCTGATCGTTCCCGTTATACACCCGGCCGATCAGGTTTTGTTCGATGCTGCCGCGGGCCGATCGAAGGCCAAAAACCTGCACGCTCCGGTTGCAGGAGGCGCCACCCGCCAGGCCAGCGTATTGGCTGGACTTAAAGTTTTACAAGAGGAATTTAAATCAAATATTATTGTGTTAATTCATGATATTGCTAGACCTTTCTTAACCAGAGAAATAATCGATCTAGGATTAAATACTGCGGCCCGCGCCGGCGCCTGCGTGCCGGCCCTGCCGGTGGCCGACGCTCTCAAGACCGTCGACGCGGCCGGCACCCTGACGGGCGTTATCGACCGGGCCGGCGCCAGGATCGTCCAGACCCCCCAGATCTTCCGCCTCGGGCTGATCCACGATGCGCATATCCGGGCCGAGGCCGCATGCCTCGCGGACTTCCCCGACGATGCCGCCGTCGCCGTCTGGGCCGGCCATCCGGTCTCGACCTTTGCGGGCGATCCTGCCAATGTAAAGCTGACGACAAGAGAGGATTTCGCCTTGGCCGAAGCCCGATTGCTGTCCGACCTGCCCGACATCCGACTGGGGTCTGGGTTCGATGTTCACGCCTTTGGCCCTGGCGACCATGTGGTGCTGGGCGGCCTGTCCATCCCCCACGGCAAGGGTCTCGCCGGCCATTCCGACGCCGACGTGCTGCTGCATGCCCTCACCGACGCCATTCTCGGCGCGCTCGCCGACGGCGACATCGGCTCGCATTTCCCGCCGTCCGATCCGCAATGGCGCGGCGCGTCGTCCCGCATTTTCCTCGAACACGCCATGACCCTGGTCCGCCAGCGCGGCGGCATGGTCGCCCATCTCGACGCAACGGTCATCTGCGAAGCGCCGAAGATCGGCCCGCACCGGGAGGCGCTGCGCCGCTCGATCGCCGACATCACCGGCCTCGACCTCGGCAGAGTCGCCGTGAAAGCGACAACGACCGAGAAACTCGGCTTCACCGGCCGCGGCGAGGGCATCGCCGTCCAGGCCAGCGCCACTCTTCGATTGCCGTCTCATCTTGCTGTCGGAGCAAACGCATGACCGATCTGAGCAGCCCCTTCCCGGCCGATTTCATCACGCGCGCGACCCAGTTGCTGCAGGCCTGCCGCGAGGCCGGCCTGCGCGTGGTCACGGCCGAATCCTGCACTGGCGGTTTGATCGCCGGCTTGCTGACGGAAATCCCCGGCTCCTCCGACGTGGTCGAGCGCGGCTTCGTCACCTATTCCAACGACGCCAAGGCGGAGATGATCGGCGTGCCGATGGCGCTCATCGAACAGCATGGCGCGGTCAGCAAGGAAGTGGCGCAGGCGATGGCCGAAGGCGCGCTGACGCATTCGCGCGCCGACATCGCCGTCTCGGTGACAGGCGTCGCCGGCCCCGGCGGCGGCACGGCGGCGAAACCGGTGGGTCTCGTCCATTTCGGCGCGGCGCGACGCGGCGGTGAGACGATCACCGTCGAGAAGCGCTTCGGCGATCACAGCCGCGCGGCGATCCGTCTGGCTTCCGTCGCGGTCGCACTCGATCTTTTGGACGGGCACCCGGCCGGTTGAATGGGGCTCGCCCTCATCCGACGCGAGGGCCACCTTCCGCAAACGGGAGAAGGATTCCGCGTCTATATCGGCTTGATACCGGCGGCTTCCGTCACGCGTTTCCACTTTTCCATTTCGCGGCGCTGGCGCTCGGCGGTGTCCTTCGAGCCGCCACTCAACGGCGTGCCTGCGACGGGAGCCAGGAATTCCTTCGTCTCTTCCATCGCCATGATCTGTTTGAACCAGCCTTCCAGCCTGGCGACGATCTCCGGCGCCGTTCCTTTGGGGAGCCAGGCAGCCCACCAGGACGCAAATTCATAATCGGCCACGCCGGACTCGGCCATGGTCGGCACATTGGGAAAGCTGGGATGACGCGTCGAGGCGGTGCACGCCAGCGCTTTCAGCCGCCCCGCCTTGATCTGTCCTGAACCGAACGTGCCGTCGATGATCATGAAATCGACGGCGCCGTTCTGGACGTCAGGCACCGTATCAGCGGCCGTCTTATAGGACACCGGCACGGCCTTAACGTCGGCGAGTACTTTATAATATTCGGTGGCGATTTGGGCGGTCTGGTTGGTGTAGGCGTATTTGGCGCGGTCGGTCGACTTCAGATGTTTGGTGAGATCGGCAATTGTGTTGAGCGGAGAAGTCGGCGCAACGACAAGAAAGAACGAAGTTTGCGACAGCAGCGCGACGGGGGTGAAATCCTTCACCACGTCGAAGCTCATATTCTTGAACAGATAGGGTGTGCCGGCCATGTTGGAATTGGCCGAGAACAGCATGGTGTAGCCATCGGGCTTCGCGGTGGCGGCCAGCGAAAGCGCAAGGTTGCTGGTGGCGCCGGGCTTGTTCTCGATGATCACCGGCTTGCCGCAGAGATCTTCCAGCTTCTTGCTGTAATAGCGCGCCAGGATATCGGCGCCGCTGCCCGGCGCGAACCCAACGATCGCCTTGATGAGTTGCCGCGGATAATCCTGATCTGCAATGGCAGGCGCGATGCCGGTGGCAAGCGCAGCCGATGCGCTGGCCAGCTTGGTTACAAATTGTCTGCGGTCCACGTGATCCTCCTACAGATTTGCCTTACGCATTTTCTTCACGCGAACCGGCATCCACTTCGCTTGAAAATGCTTTGATCCGCTTTTGTGTCACTGCGGTTCAACGCCTGCGGCCTTCACGGCGCGCGCCCATTTTTCGATTTCGGTTCTCAACTTGATGCGAGTGGCAGCGCCATCTTCCACAGAGACATTGCTGCCGGAGATGGCGAATTGTTTCTTCGCCGCATCCGAGCGCATCAGCTCAAAACTCCAGTCCTGCAGCTTCTTGACGATGTCGGCGGGCGTGCCACGCGGTGCGTAGAGCGCCCAGAACGGCGCGAACACAAAGCCTTCCATGCCTGCCTCGCTCATCGTCGGGACGTCAGGCATGGTTGGCGAGCGCTTCGCCGTCGTGACGGCCAGCGGTTTGATCCGGTTGTTGCGCAATTGCGCTGCTGCGAAAGCGCCATCGAGCGCCATGAAGTCAAGCGTACCGCTGCCAAGATCAGCCACCGCTTCAGCGGCCGTGCGATAGGAGACGGGTTCAGCAACCGCGCCGCCCAGGGCGAGATAGTAAGCGGCGGTCAGTTGGCCGGTCTGGTTGGTGTAGCCGTAGCGGTTGCGGGTTTTTGACTTCAGTTGTTGCGTCAGTTCGGCGACGGACTTGAGCGGCGAATCCGGCGCAACCGTGATGAGGAAGGTCGCCTCCCAGAGGCCGGCGATCGGCTCGAACGCGGCTTCCGTGTCGACGTTGAAATCCTTGTAAAGATAACGGCTGCCTGCCATCGCCGAACTGGCGGCGAGCAGCAGCGTATAACCGTCGGGCTTCGCCTTGGAGGCGAGCGCCACAGCGATATTGCTGCCGGCGCCCGGCTTGTTCTCGACGATGACCGTCTGGCCGCTTGCGTTCTGCAGTTGCGAGCCGATGAAGCGCGCGCCGATATCGGCGCCGCTGCCGGCGGGAAAGCCGATGAGCAGATGGATGGGACGATTGGGATAGGCCTGCTGCGCGCCGGCGGAAGATGCCGTCAGCAAAGCCAAGGCGAGCGCGATTTTGCCGATCAAAGGAAGGCCTCCCCAGCCAGTTGTTTTCAGCAACTTGCCGCGTCTTGCGCGCGCCCGCAAGGTGCTGGGACGCCCTGCATGCAATTATTTCGCATCAAGAAGTATCTGCGCCCGGCTCAACGCCTCAGGCGGCAAGGCATAGACCCGCGCGATCTCCGCCTGCAGATCACCGCCCGACAGCTGTTCGGTGACGAGGCCTTCGCGATTGGCGTCTGCGTTCGCATCGGAATCGGTGAACATGGTATCGAAGGCGGTCCGCAATTGCGCCAGCCGATCCGGCGCTATCGCCGGCGGGGCCGTCAGCGCCCAGACGAGATCACCTTCCGTGTCGAAGATGGACATCACCTGCCGGCCAAGTTCATCGCGCGCCTCTTCGCTGGCAGAAGGCACCCGCGTCTTCCAGGCGAAAGGCGCGAGACCGAAACGGGTAAGCAGCGCGATCTTGCCGTCGCGCAACCAATCGCCGTGGCGCGCCTGCAGCAGGTTCATCGTATAGCCGCAGGCTGCTTCGATCTCTCCGTTCTCCAGCGAACGCGAGACGTCGAACGTGTTGGAATAGCCGGCGACGATGCGGAATTGCGTGCCGGCGAATTCGTTCAAGGCCATGAGATGCGCCTGCCCGCGCGAACCGGCGCCGAGCGTTCCGGCAAAGCCGGCATAGACCCTTGCATCGTCGAGCTGGCGCAGGATCGAGTTGTGCCAGGCGAAGCACACAAAGGTCTCGCGCGTGCGCGCGCCAACATACGCGATGGTGCGGAAAGCCCGCTGCAGGTCCGTTTCCGGATTGAGCGACGCGAAGAACGGATTGGCGCCGACAAGCGCCAGAACGCTGCCATCAGCAGGCGCCGTCTCGACCAGATGACGGGCCGCGACGAGGCCGCCGGCGCCGGGCATGTTGCGCACCTGGATTTTCGGAGCGCCGGGCAGAAACCGGCCCAGGTTCAGACTCAGGAAGCGCGCCGACTGAAAATAGGATGCGTCGGGCGTGAGCCGCAGATTGGCGAGCGAACTGGGCTCCGGCCGGATCGGCTGATCGATGCCCTGCCCCGGTGAAAAGCCGACAATGAGCGTGATCTCGGTTGGAAATGGCGGTGCGCCGCCAGTTTCAGCTTGCGCGGCGGCGGGGCGAGACAGCGCGGCAATGATGGACGCGAACAGAATCACGTACATCTTCACCGCGGCCCGGCCGGCCATCAGGTCGACGCCGGGGTCCGTCTGGCAGCGGGCCCATAGACGATATCGGCGCGCCGTTCGAAGGCCTCGGAGAATTTGCGGAATGCCGCATCGAACAACCCGCCCATGAGAATGCCGAGCATGCGGCTGCGAAATTCGTAATCGATAGCGAAATCGACGCTCGACGCGGCCTCCCCCGTGTCTTGAAAAGTCCAGACGTTCTCCAGATGGCTGAACGGGCCGTCGATATATTCGACCAGGATTTTCTGGTTGGAGCGGTCGAGCGTCACCCGGCTGGTAAAGGATTCGCGGATCGCCTTGTAGCCGACCGACATTTCGGCAACGAGAACCTCATTGCCGGCCGTATCGGTGTTGCGGCGGCGCACGCGCAATCCGGTGCACATGGGCAGAAACAGCGGATATTTTTCGACATCCGCCACCAGATCGAACATTTCGGCAGCCGAATGGCGAACCCGCCGGGTGGTCTTGAAACTGGGCATACAAATCCATCGCGCTGTTAAGCCCGCCTCATACCACAGCCGGCCGGCAAAGCGCCACTGGACCCGTCCAGGGTTCTAATTGGCGATGTAAGCCTTGATCTGATCCGACATGAACTGATCGGCCGTATGAGGCTGCTGCAGCTCGCCCATTTTCCGCATCATGTCGATCACCGCCTGCCAGCGGTCCGGCTTCACCCGATAGTCCCACTTCGGCAGCGGCATCGTCTTGAGCAAGGCCGGGTCGAGACCCGTATATTCCGCCACGTTCCGGCGGGCGCGATCCTCGTCCTCGTTCATGTATTGTATGGCCTCACGCATGGTGCGCGCGAAGGCCTCGACAGCCTGCGGATTCTTCTTGGCGAAGACGGACGTTGCATACCAGACGCCGATCGGCTGTTCGGGCACGGATTCGACGAAGTGCCATGACAAGACCCGGCCAACGCCCGATGTCTGAAGCATCGTTGTGTAGGGATCGACCGTCACGATCGCATCGACCTGTTTGGATTTCAGGAGATCGGCCTGCGAAGGTGTCGGGGTTTCGACCATGTCGACTTTCGAGATGTCGACGCCGGCCTTTTGCAGCACGTATTGTGCTGCGATGGTCTGCTGTCCGTGCAGTCCGGAGGTGGAGATGCGCTTGCCGGAAAGGTCTGCCAGGCTCCGATACGGCGAATCCTTGAGAACGACGATGGAGCCGGAGTCGGGCGGGCTCGCGTGTGACGTCTCGTTTTGCGCCACGGCCATGAGATCGAAGCCTCGCTCGCTTGCCTGCATGGCGATGCCCGGAATGGCGAGGAGAATATCGACCGCGCCGCTCTTCTGCGCCGCGATCGCCTCCTGGCCGTTGCGGAACTCGACCAGCGTGACATCGAGGCCGTTCTTGCTGAACATGCCCTGCTTGTGAGCCACCGCCAGATCCGTAGAGGCAGCGAACTTCAATGTTCCGATATTGAGTTTGCGAAGTGGTGCCTGCGCCCAGGCCGTATGGCTGAGCGCAACGAGCACGGCGGATATGGCGAGGCTTTTCCGAATGCGGAACATGGACATCTCCCCCTTGTCGTCCGATCCAAGCGGACGCGCCTTTTGTTTGTATTTGCCAAGTATCGACGATTTCGTCAGTAGCCGCAAGCAGCGCTCCTGTGACGAGGTCGCTATCGTTATTCTTCCGGTTCGGTCGTAAACAGCAGCGGGTAGCCCTTGGCGCGGCCTGCCTCGGTGGCGCGCGTCGCCTTAGTCTCGGCGACATCCTGCGTATAAACTGCGACAACGCAGGCGCCTTTGCGATGCGCCGTCATCATCACGCGATAGGCCTGGTCCTCGCTCATGCGAAACTCGCCCTTCAGGATCGCCACGACAAACTCCCGCGGCGTGAAGTCATCATTGATCAGGATGACCTTGTGCAGGCGCGGACGCTCGACTTTCAGCTTTGGTTTCGTTTTCGCCGGCGTCTTGGGCTTGGTATCAATATCACTCATCGGAGCCGATACTCCCGGTGATGCCCCTCCTCATACTTTCCTACAATATTGCACGGCCGTCCATCGCCAAGCTGAACAGCAAAAAGCCCGGCCAGTGGCCGGGCTTTTCTTACTATGAGCACAGATTACCTGCTGGGCTTGCCGCTGGTCAGGCCCTCATCGGTCGTTTCCTGCTTGATGTCGTTGGTGCGCTGCTGCTGCATGTCCTTGCGGGTCTCAGCCCCGGGGGCGCCCGGAGGAGCGCGGTTAGACGCCGCCGCTGCGCCCTGGTCGGTCGTCCTCTGCTTTACGTCATTGGCGCGCTGTTCGGCGCGATCCTCGCGATCGACGCCGCCGCCCGGCGAGCCGGACGGAGCGCGCGCGCCCGGCCGCGTGCCGGTATCCGTGGTCACATCATTCGGACGCGTATTGGTGGGGGCCGGAGCCTGCGCCATCGCGACAACACCCATCGTCAACGAAAGGGCGCCCGCCAACGTGGCGATCGTAATGGATTTGCTGAACATTATCAGTCTCCCGTTTCGACCGTGTTCGGTCATGCCGGAAGAACGGTCGATGGCAGCACTGGTTCCCGGTTTTTGCCAATCTTATTATAGCTATAGCTGCATCGTGTCCGCGAGTTGTGATGGAACCTTAATGGGCGCGGAACGTCGTAAGGGGTTGTCCTAGAGCATTTTCGGTTCTGATAGAATCAGAACCGAAGCTCTCGTTTTATGTTTTGACGCGTTTTCTTCACGCGAACCGGCGACCACTTCGCTCGAAAACGCTCTAATATTCCCATTCGACGCCGACACCCACCGATGTCCTGCCGTCCGCGCCGACTTCACCGACACCGCGGATGCGCTTGGTAATGTCGACGTTGACGCCGACCGTCGATTGCTCGGGCTTGGCGCCGGCTCGCACCCCGACGCTGATCCTGTCGGAGATGTAGCGCGAGGCGCCGGCGCTGACGCCGTTCTTGTCCTCGCGCACATCGAGCGTATCGACACCAAGCGATTGCCGCAGTTTGTCGAACACCCCAAGGCCGCCGCCGGCGCCGGTGAACTGGGCCACCGTCTGCGCCAGCATGACGGCCTGAAATGCCGACAAGCCGCCCGAGGGCTTGGCGAAGAGAATGCGCGACAGCACTTCGTCCGACGGCAATTGCGGTTGCGATGAGAACGAGAAGGTCGGTTCCGCCGCGGCGCCCGCCACGTTGACCTGCAAGGTCGCATCCGACGCCGAGGTTTCAGCGACGAAATCGATTTCCGGCGAGAGACCGCCGGTGAAGGTGAGCTTGCCTCGCGTGATATCGATGCGCTTGCCGGCGATGCTGATCGAGCCGCGGCGCATGTCGAACTGGCCGATGGCAACGGGCTTCTGCACGGTGCCGCTGAGACGCAGGTCGCCGCCGAACTCCGCATCGATGCCGCGACCGCGCACGAAGATGCGGGCAGGCGCGGAGACCGAAAGATCGAGCGTGGCGTCGAAGGCGGAGCGCGCCTTGGCGCGCGCCTTCGCCTTTCTCTCCAGCGCCAGTATTTCGCGTACGAAAGGCGTCGGGTCGATATGCTTGGCGTTCGGCAACGGTCGCAGCGAGATGGGCAGACGTTCCGGCACCGTCACGTCCATCGAGTTGAATGTGATCTTGCCGGAGACATTGGGCTTGCGACCGAGCGCGCCACCCAGTGCGATGTCGAAATCGGCGATGCTGGAGACGCTTTGCGTCGCGCTGATCTGCGCATTGCGGCCGGTGATGCGCAACGTGCCGGGGAAGCCGGCGGCCGGATCTATGGCGACACGGCCATTGCCGCTGATCCTGCCGCCGTTGCGGGTCGTCGCCGACACTTGTTCGATGTTGAGCTCGCGACCGGAGCCCGTCAGTCGTGCGCTCAGATTATCCAGCCTGATGCCGTTGAGCGGGTCGTTGAATGTTCCGCCGTTCATGGTCACCGTGCCGGAAACCTGCGGCGCATCGAAGCCGCCGGTCAGTCTGACGTCGACAGCGGCCCTGCCGGTGACGGTCTGGCCATTGGCGGCCAGCATCGTGTTGGCAGCGCTGGCATCGAGCGTTCCACGCGCCGACAGATCGAGGCGGCGCGATCCGTCGATGGGCACATTGCCGGTGATCTGCAGATTGCCTGCCCTGCCCGCGGCAACCTGCGCGCTCACCGTCGTCGAGGTTCCCTGCAGCCGTCCGTTGGCGTTGATGTCGAGCGCCGAAAGGCCTGCCGAGCGTAACGACGGATCAGACAATCTGGCGATACGAACTTTCCAGTCGCCCGTCGGCGCCGCGCTCGACCCTTGCAGGCGCGCTTCGCCATCGAGCGTGCCGCTGAGATTGAGGCTCGGTGCGACCAGCGCCAGAAGTCCCAGCGGCAGCGACTTCACATCCACCGACACATCGAGCGCCTTGCCGGCGCGGCCCGACGCCGTCAGCCGGCCGCTGTCGGCTGCAACGGTGATGCGGTCGAAGGACAGCGTGCCGTCCTGCCAGGTCAGGGTGGCGGGTGCAGCAAGCGCAATACGCCGCCCCGCGCGGCGCGCATTGAGTGAGGCGATGTCGACGCGCAGCCGGTCACCCGGCGTCATCGTCGCCTTGCCGTCGATCGCAAAGCCCTTTGCCTCGCCGGTCAGGTCGAAAGCCGTCGAGGCCTGATCGCCTCGCGCCACGACACGAAGCCGCGGAATATCGGTGCCTTGCGCTCTGGCGTTGTCGATGGTTGCCGTCGCATCGATCATCAGCTTGCGCCAAAGATCGGCGACCTTGCCGCGCAGATCGACACGCCCGACCGTGATGTCCCCGGCGCGGATGCCGCTGCCCGAAGCAGTCACATCGGCGGATTGCGCGCCGCCCGTGGCGTCGAACGAAATGTCGGCGTTGAGGCGGCCCTGCAGATCGCGCAGCGCGAAAGCCGAAAGATCTTCCAGCGCCGGCGCCGCGATCGTCAGCTTGCCGGATGCAAGACCGGACGGCGCCACGCTGCCGCTGCCATTGATGGTGGCGCGGCCGATAACGATCTGCGAGGGCGCGATCTTCCAGCCGCTGTCGGACTTCGCCACCGCGAGCGTGCCGCTGGCTGGACGATTGTCGACATCGCCATCGAGCTTCAAGGCAAGGTCCGGCAGATTCAGAATGTCCTTGCCGGTGACGGTCATCTGCAGACGCCGGATCGGACGTCCGGCCGCAGTAGCGTCTTCAACCGTGAGCGTGCCGTTGGCATTGGGACGCTTCGGATTACCGGTAACGGTCATGGCGAGATTGGCGACGCCGGTCAGACGTTCGTCCAGGGCCGAGAGATTTGAGATCGATGCATCGACTTGCAATGCCTGCCCGCCACCAGATTTCACGGCGGCGAGTTTCGCCTTGACGTTCTGGCCGGCGACATCGAGCGCGCTCTTCCCAAAGCCTGCGTCGGAATATTCGAGCGGTCCCTTCAGGGTCAGCCTGCGTCCGATCAGGCGGTCGAGCGCGGGCGTGCCGGTCTTGGCGTTGTCGAGATGGCCATCGACGTTCGCCGCGTAAGCGCCGGCCTTGAACTTCGCGTCGAGATCGATCGCCAGATCGGCGCTGCCAGACAGTGGCCGCTCCGCAATCGCGCCCAGCGGTGCGATATTGGGCATGGCAAGCTGCAACCGGCCTTTCAACTGCTCCGTGCTGAGCGCGCCGGCATAACGGATCGAGGCAGAGGCGGTTGCGAGTTTGAGATCGTCGAATGTCCAGCCGCCGGCAGCCGGGATACGCCCGCTTGACGTGATCGTCATCGGATCGGCGAACAGGGCAGCAAAGCGCTGCGGCACGAGGCTCGAGATCCTGCCGCTGCCGTTGAGCGAGAACTGGCGATCGGCGCCTGCCTTCTGCAACCGCGCATCGGCCTGCGCGCCGACCTTCTCGCCGGCGGAAAATGTCAGCCGCGCCGAGAAGTCGTCGAGCTTGCCGTCGCCCTTCACGTCGAGCTCGACCGGCGGCCTGCCATCGATTTTGAGCGCGCTGGCAACCACACCGCCGGCTGGTTCCTTCGCCGAAATCGCCAGGGCGAGATTGGTGGTCTTGGGATCGTAGTTCAGTTTCGCGCCGATGGCCCCCGGCGCGTCGAGACGCTGGGCCGCGACATCGACGTCCATGCCGACGGAACTGTCGCCGAGCTTGGCGTGGCCGCCAAGGCCGATGCGGGCCGCCTGCCCCACCACATCCGGCCCCAGAGACAATTCGCCAAGACGGAAGCTGCGAATATCGACCAGCACCGGCAGATCCGGAATGAGGGACTTCGGATCGAAGGGCTCGCTGTCGGCCGGCGCGGGCGCGGTGCTGCTGACAGGCTTGCGCAGGACTTCGGCCTTGCCCGCATCCAGTCCGTCGACTTCAAGGCGTCCGCGCAACAACGCCACGCGGCTCCACACCAGCCGCGCATGATCGAGCTTGAACCAGACGCCGTCCCTATCGGCAATCGTGACGTCTCGGATGGTCGAGTCCGATGACAGAGCGCCGTCGATCGCGCCGATCGATATCTGCATGTCGGGCGACGACAGCATGCGCGAGATGAAGGAGACCAGCACGCCCTTGTCTTCCTCCGCGCCCAGCAGGACACCGCGCCCGGCCCACAGGCCCGTGGCCAGCAGGCCGACAAGCGCCAAAGCGATGAAATTGCGCCAGGAGGAGAGAATGCGAAGTGCTGCCATCAGAAGGACTGCCCAAGACCGACATAGATCCCGTAACGGGGATCCTCGTTCTTTCTGTTGAGCGGTACGGCGACATCGAGCCTTATGGGGCCGATGGCGGTGAAATAGCGCAGGCCGAGGCCAGCGGCGACCCTGATGTCCTTGAAATCCGGAATGGAAGAGGCGCCGGCATTGCCGGCGTCGACGAAGGGCACGATGCCGATCGTATCGGTGACCTTCAGGCGCGCTTCCAGTGATCCTTCGACCATGCTGCGGCCGCCAATAGGAATGCCGAAAGGACCGCGCGGGCTGAGCGATTTGTAGCCGAAGCCACGCACCGAGCCGCCACCGCCGACGAAGAACCGACGATTGGCCGGAATATCGTAGAGGTCCGAACCGGCGAGCGAGCCGACTGCAACGCGTCCGGCAAGAATGTAATTGGAATCATCATCCAGCGAGTAGTAGGCCGAAGCCTGTGCCTTGGTTTGGAATAGATTGATCGTCGACCCGAAGGCCTTGGCATAGGGTGAGAACGACGCAATCGCACGGATGCCTTTTGTCGGATTCAGCAGGCTGTCGGTGCTGTCGTAATTGGCCGAGGCCTGCAGGCCGATGAGGGTGTAGTCGACCGTTCCCAAAATATCCTCGACCCGACCACGCTCTCCGTCCACGCCGAGCGAAACATAGGTGTTTTCGCTGAAGCGCCGTCGAAGGGCGATGGTCGCGCCTGCCGTCTCGGCGATATAGGAATTGGTGCGTTCACGCGCGACCTGGGCATCGATCAGAAGATCGTTGCGACTGCCGCCCAGCGCCGGCTTCAGAAAGCTCGCCTTGACCCGGCCGGTCAGGTTTTCAGGATCGAGTTTTTTGGTCGGTTTGAACTGTATGCCGCTGGTCGACGTCGCATAGCCGCCCTCGACATCGAAGCGCAGACGCTCGCCGCCGCCGAACAGATTGCGATCCATCCACCAGGCACGCAAGGTCGGACCATCGACCGTGGAATAGGCCGCCGAGGCGCCGACCGAATGGCGCGGACGTTCCGACACGGTCACCGTCACAGGAAGATTGCCGTTCGCGTCGAGGTGGTCCGCCTCATCGATACGCACCGAGCCGATAGCCTCGATCTTGGAGATGGACTTGCGCGTATCCGCCAGCCGCTGCGGATAATAGGGCTCGCCCGGTTCGAGATAGATATAGGAGCGGACCACTCGCGGATCGATGCCAGGCGCGCCCTCGAGCGTCACCGGACCGATGCCCGCCTTCTGGCTGGGGTCGATGGAGATGGCGAGATCCATTGTCGCGCTGGAATGCTGGACGACCGGCGCAATCGAGACGAGCTTCGCCAGCGGCCGCGAATTGTCGCGAAGGTACCCAATCTCCTGATTGGCGCCGGTACGGATATTGCCGGCGCTTGCCTCGTCGCCGGGCTTCAGCGGAAAGCCGCGGGGCGGAATGAGGTCCGGCGCCAGCGGCTGGTTGGTGCGCGCGTCGAAAACGCGGATGTCGCGCAGCTTGAACAGGGGTCCCGGCGTCACCTCGACATTGACGGGCACGAGACTGCGGCCGCGCACGGCTTCGGCGGCCGAGGCCGGGCCGGGATTCTCGCCGCTCGGATCAAGCGGGCGGCCGGCGACGATGATGCGGACCTTCGCATTGTAATATCCCGCCCCCCACAAGGTTTCGGCGAGGCGAGGAATATCGGCGACCGCGCGGCGGACAAGACCGTCACCTGACGGCGGCGGTTCGCGCCGCAATTGCCAGAGGTTGGAGCTGTCTTTGAGCGCCTGCGCCAAATCTTTCTCCTGAACGCCCGTGATGTCGGCATTGTAGGGGAGATTTTCACGAGACGGCGACGGCAAAGGCGGCTCGCCGCCGAACAGGCCGAAAAAGTCGAACGCTTGCGCGGCCGGCGACAGCACAGATGCGAACAGGATCGCCAATGCAGCCGTCCGGGCAATACGCACGCGCCTCAACACTCCAATCCGGCAGATCAAAAACAGAATCAGCCTGGCCCTACCCACATCACGAGGAGGTTCGTGCATCTTTGCGCGAAGACCCCTAAAAAACTACCAATTTATCGAAAGTTCCGGCCGCAATACCACCAATGCGCTCAGGACATATCGGGTTCCGAGCAAATCGGGGAAACGCACCAGCCGGCCGGATAGCGGCTCACAAGCCGATTCAACTTGTTCAATTATTCTTTTGAAGTTGCGTATTTTTTTCGGTTGGCCTCAACCGGCCGACTTCGCCGATGCGCACATAAAGTTCGAGCAGCGGCGGCACCAGCTTCTGGGTGGCGGCGACGACTTCGCCATTGTAGGCGGCGCGCTCCTCCTCGCTCTCGATCTTCTTGCCGGCATTGGCGAAAATGACGTTGAGCATGCCGTTCATGGCGGCATTCACCTGTGCGGCGGCCTTCGGTCCGCCTTCGGTGGTGAACATGGGAAGCAGCGACAGGTTCTGGGCGGTGACCCGACCGACGATCTCCTGCAGCTTGAAAACCTCGGCCTGGACGCTCTCACCGGTCACCAGTTTCTGAGCCACCACGGAATAGAGACCCTGAAAGTCTTCCATTTTGGCGCGCAGATCCCCGTAATTGCGGATGACGAAGTCAGTCCTGATCTTCTGCGCCTCGAACTGGGCGTTGACCTGGGGCGCCAGAAAGTAGGTGCCGAATGATCCGGCGCCGAGCAGCAGCACAGTAAACCACATCGGCGTGCGGTCGCCGGAGAGAAAGGATTGAACGGCCCGGCTCTTGCGGGGTTTCACATCCTCGGAACTGCCTGCCGTTTCGCTCAATGGTCCCTCGGCGCTGCGTCCGGCAGGTGCGACCAGACTCCGAAAACGCCTCGCGGGAGAAGACGTTAAATGGTGGGCGCGACAGGGATTGAACCTGTGACCCCTCCCGTGTGAAGGGAGTGCTCTGCCGCTGAGCTACGCGCCCGGACACCATGGGTAATGGCGGCTATATCCTCTGTGCGCCCTATGAGTGTCAAGCGACGCTTCGAAATTCCCTCAGACTCTTGTGGTCGCGCCGATTTTCAGGCTCTCGACTGCGTCCCAAAGCGCGTCAAAGCCCGAAATGATGCGATCCGGATCAAACGTGCGCACCGGCGCGTCCGTGTAGCCGAAGTCGACGGCGACCACGGGAATGCCGGCGGCCTGGGCGGTGTGGATGTCGGTTTTCGAATCGCCGATCATCACGGCGCGGGCGGGATCGCCGCCGGCGCGTTCGATCGTCATCGTCAGAGCGCGCGGATCGGGCTTGGAGATCGGCTGGCCGTCGACCTTGAAGGTATCCTGGCCGCAGATTGCCTTGAACCGTTGGGCGACGCCGAGCTCGCCCAGCAGTTTCAGGGATGGCCCCTCGACTTTGTTGGTGCAGACGGCAAAGCGCCAGCCGGCCGCCTCGAAGCGATCGAGCGCCGCGACGACGCCGGGAAACAGATGGCTTTCCTGGGCGATGCGACTTTCGTACTGGGCAAGATAGTCCTGGAACAGAACCTCCAAGCGGTCGGGGTCGACGGCGCGGCCGGACGCCTTGAAGCCCTGCTGGATCAGCGCCCTGCCGCCGGCGCCAACCATTTCGCGGCCATCGGCCAGGCTGACCGGCGCGATCTTCTCGCGCTCCAGAATGACATTGAGCGATCCGATGAGGTCGCCGGCGGTTTCAGCGAGCGTACCGTCGAGATCGAAGACGAGGATGGGTGGAAGAGTGGGTGTAGCGCGGGGCAAGGTCATGGCTGCCCCGTACCACAATCTGCGTCGGGCACGAAAGCCCGCGCATCTTTTGCCGCGATCCCCTGTAAAATCACATGCATCGATTCGTGGCGGCGCAAGATCGCGTCCGCCGTTCAGAACGGGCAGGTTTGATATGACGATCAGGGCGATTTCGGCGGCAATCCTCATTCTGGCCGGGACGGCGGGCGGCGCCCTGCCCGCGCTGGCGGCGAACTACCAGTTCATGTCCTCGCCCGCGACCGGCCTCAACCTGATGTATCGGCTCGACACGCTGACCGGCGAGGTCGGCGCCTGCCAGTACGGCCTGAAGGACGGCACGGTCGGCACGACGCTGTGCTACCGCTCCGGCGAGGGTGCCGGGCCGCAAACGTCGTCCGAATACGCGCTAGCCGCCTCCCATCACGAGGGCGAGGCCGGCATTTTCCGGGTCGACCTGCGCAACGGCACCATGTCGATCTGCTACCTGCTCAACGACGCCATCGTCTGCACACCGCCGGGCAAGTGAGCGCAGGCAAATAGGTTAGCCGATCTTCAGGGTTGACCTGCCGCCGCCAAGTCCATAACGACCGGGGCATTGCAACGAGATTTCGCCGGGGACGGTTTTGGACAACGCCAAACGCATGGCCGCCGAACGGGCCGCGGAATTTGTCCGCGACGGGATGCGGCTGGGACTGGGGACTGGCTCGACCGCGGCGCATTTCGTCGATTGCGTCGGCGAGCGCGTGGCGGCCGGCATGAAGCTGATCTGCGTCCCAACTTCGGAAGCCACGCGGAAACAGGCGGAAAAGCTTGGGATCCCGCTCTCAACCCTCGATGAGACACCCGAGCTCGACCTGACAGTCGATGGCGCCGACGAGTTCGACCGTGATTTGCGCCTCATCAAGGGTGGCGGCGGCGCGCTTTTGCGCGAGAAGATCGTCGCCAGCGCCTCCGCCCGGATGATCGTCATCACCGATGCCTCCAAAAGCGTCGCCCGGCTGGGCCGCTTCCCGCTGCCGGTCGAAATCGTGCCCTTCGGGGCGGAGGCGACCCGGCGGGCGATCGGTAAAATGCTGGCGGATATGGATCAATCCGGCGCGATCAAGCTGCGCATGGGCGCCGACGGTCTTGTTTTCGTCACCGATGGGGGCCACTACATCTATGATTGCGCGCTGGGCTCTATTGCCGACCCCGAGGCTCTGGCCCGTGCGCTTCATGAAATTCCCGGCGTCGTCGAGCACGGATTGTTCCTCGGGCTCGCCGATGCCGTCATAGTCGCCGGCGATACCGGCGTCGAAATCATTGGAAATCCCGGGGCCTGATCCCGTCTGCGATACCTTCTGGAGACTGAACGTGAACCTGACCCGATCCTCTTTACTGTCGGCCTGCCTGTTTTTCGCGCTTCCCGCCGCTGCCTTCGCGCAGGCGAAACCCGCTGCACCCGCGCCCGCGGCACCGGCGGCGGCTGAGGCCGACGCCTATACGCCCGACCACCTCGCCGCGGCGCGCCAGGTGGTGCTGACTTCCGGCATCGCCAATACGTTCAACCTGTTCTACCCGCAGCTCGCCGATCAGGCCGTGAATGCCCTGACGCGCACACGTCCGGAGATCCGCAACGATCTCATCGCCGTCCTCAAGCAGCTGGAGCCGGAATTCACGGACCGCAAGGAGGAGGTCATCAAGGCCACGTCCAATGCCTTCGCCGGCGCCATGAGCGCCAAGGACCTCAAGGACACGGCCGCCTTCTTCGCTTCCGACGCCGGCAAGGCCTATGTCGCCATGCAGCCGAAGGTCATCAACCAGATGGTCGTCGCCATCGACGCCTGGAACCGTCAGCTATCGACCGATCTCATGGTCCGCGTACGCGAAGAGATGAAGAAAAAGGGCATCCAACTCTGACATTTACGTGATGCCGGCTCTGCAAATGCCGGTCTCGCCCCCATCTTCGCGACGTGAATCTGAATAACACCGATCGAGGCGCGTAACGTGGCTGAATACGACGTCGACCTTTTTGTCATCGGGGCGGGCTCCGGCGGCGTTCGCGCCGCGCGCATCGCCGGCGGCCATGGCGCCAAAGTCATGGTGGCGGAAGAGTTCCGTATCGGTGGAACCTGCGTCATCCGCGGCTGCGTGCCGAAGAAACTCTATGTCTACGCCAGTCGCTTTCTCGACCATTTCGAGGACGCCGAAGGCTTCGGCTGGTCGTTTCCAGAGAAGCCGACGTTCGATTGGCAGAAGCTCGTCCAGGCCAAGGAAGCCGAGATCACGCGGTTGTCGGGCCTCTACCGCAAGGGCGTCGAGGGCGCGGGCGGCGTTCTGATTCAAAGCCGCGCCGAAGTCGTCGATGCGCACACGGTGCGGCTGATCAACGAGGGCCGCAATGTCACCGCCAGATATATCCTGGTCGCCACCGGCGGAACGCCGACCCTGGTGCCGCCGATCCCCGGCATAGAGCACGCGATTTCCTCGAACGAGATATTCGACCTGAAGGAATTCCCGCGCCGGCTGCTGATCGTCGGCGGCGGCTATATCGCTGTTGAATTCGCCAGCGTGTTCGCCCGCCTCGGCGCCAAGGTGACCCTCGCCATGCGCGGCGAGAATGTGTTGCGTGGATTTGACGAAGATTTACGCAACGGCCTGCGTGAAGCGCTGGAACATGCGGGCATCTCGCACCATTTCGGCACCCTGCCCGCCAAGATCGAAAAGCTGTCCCACGGCCTCGACGTCACCTTCTCCAACGGGTCGACGGGTGATTTCGATCAGGTGCTGGTCGCCACCGGGCGTCATCCCCATACGCGCGGCCTCGGCCTTGAGAATGCCGGCGTCGAGCTGGACACCTACGGCGCGGTCAAGGTCGACGGCTATTCGCGCACAAATGTTCCCTCGATCTATGCGGTCGGCGACGTCACCAACCGTGTCAACCTGACCCCGGTCGCGATCCGCGAAGGCCATGCATTCGCCGATACGGTGTTCGGCGGCAAGGACGTTCGCGTCGATCTTCACGATGTAGCGACCGCTGTCTTCTCCACACCGGAGGTGGGCACCGTCGGGCTCAGCGAAGCCGACGCGCGCCAGGCCTTCGACATCGTCGATATTTACCGCACCAGCTTCCGGCCGCTGAAGGCGACCCTGTCCGGCCGCCAGGACCGCACGGTGATGAAGCTTGTCGTCGACGGCAAGACCGACCGCGTGCTCGGCGCGCATATCCTTGGCGAGGATGCCGGCGAGATGGCGCAACTGCTTGGCATCGCTGTCAAGATGCGCGTCACCAAGGCTGATTTCGACGCGACCATGGCGGTGCATCCGACCGGCGCCGAAGAACTCGTGACCATGCGGACGCGTACGGCACGTTACGAAAAATAAATTTGAAGCGCACCGTTTGAGTTCGCATACATTGGGAGGACGCCGCGTGGTCAAAATCACACGCATCGAGGCGATACATGTGCGCATCGCGCTGCCGCGCGATTTTCGCGGCAGCATCTATCACGTGCCCGAGAAGAACGCGATCATCACGCGCATCCACACCGACCACGGGCCGATGGGCGAAGCCATCAACGGCGAAGGCAATGCCGAGAGCCATGCGGCGGCGGTGAAGGTGATCGAGACTGAGCTGACGCCACGCCTGATCGGCCAGGATGCGTCCAACATCGAAGCGCTGTGGACGAAGATGTGGGAAGCGACGCATGTCTCGACCCGCGATCGCCGGCCGGAAGTGCGCGCCATTGCCTGCATCGATTCCGCGCTGTGGGACATCAAGGGCAAGCAGGCGAACATGCCGCTCTACAAGCTGTGGGGCGGTGCCCGCGACAGCCTGCCGATCATCGCCATCGGCGGCCAGTATCACGACGGCTATGCCGCCGCCGACTACGGCAAGGAAGTCGCCTTCTACAAGGACTACGGCCTCGCCGGCTGCAAGTTCAAGGTCGGCGGCAAGACGCCGGAAGAAGATGCGCATCGCACACGAGCGGCGCGCGCGGCCGTGGGTGACGATTTCGTGCTCTGCGTCGACGCCAATCGCGGCTGGTCGCTGGCGACCGCGCTCGACTATTGCAAGCTCGTGGGCGATCTCGATCTGCGCTGGTTCGAGGAGCCGTGCCATTGGCATGACGACAAGCGCGACATGGCGCAGATGCGGCTCAAGTCCGGCCTGCCGATCTGCGCCGGCCAGTCGGAGATCACCGCCGAGGCCTGCCGCGATCTCGTGACCGGCGGCGCCATCGATGTCTGCAATCTCGATGCGAGCTGGGGCGGCGGGCCGACTGCGTGGCTGCGTGTTGCAAAGCTCGCCGGGGTCTTCGGCGTCGAGATGGGGCATCATGGCGAGCCTGTCGTCGGCTCGCATCTGCTTGCCGCCGTCGCCAACGGCACTTATGTCGAGACGCATCACCCCGACCGCGATCCGATCTTTCACAAGATGGTGGGCGGCCGTGGCAAGATCGCCAATGGCACTTACGAACTGCCGCAGGAGCCCGGCTGGGGCGTGACGCTCGATGAAGAGATGATTGCGAAGTACCGCGTGAATTAGTTGCGCGTGGCGCCCCCGTCCTTCGAGACGCAACGCTTTGCGTTACTCCTCAGGACGAGGGCAACAGGCAGCATCTTAGGGAGGGAACACTGACCATGCGCATCACACGCCGCAATTTCATTTCCGCCTCTGCCGCAGTCACAACCTTCCCTGCCCTGTCGCAAACCAGCGACTGGGCGGCCGTCGAGCGCGCCGGCAAAGCAGAGGGGCAAGTCGTCGTCTACAATACCGGCGTCGGCCTGCATCGCGATGTTGCAGGCGCGTTCGAGGCGCGCACGGGAATAAAAGTGAACTTCCTCGACATGCGCGCCAGCGAATTGCGCGAGCGGGTGCGCATCGAGCAGGCGGCCGGGCGCTTTGGCGCCGATGTCTGCCTCAACGGCAGCACGGGTTCCATCGTCATGGACCGCACCGGGCAGTTCCAGCTGCACGGCGGCCTGCCCAACGAAGCCAATCTCATCCCGGCGTTCCGCGAGAACGACACACGCATCTCGATCTTCCAGAACGTCTTCGGCTTCATGATCAATACGCGGCTGGTGCCGCCGGCGGACGAGCCGAAGAGCTTCGCCGACCTGCTGCATCCACGCTTCAAGGGCAGGATCCTGGCGGACGATCCGCGCGCCTCTGGCGAAGGCTATGCGACGTTCGCCGTGACCCTGGAAAAGCTCGGCCGCGATTACCAGAATGCACTGGCGAAGCAGGATCTCGTGTTCACCCGCAACCTGCTCGAAGGCGCGCAGCGGGTCGCGCGCGGCGAATATGCGGTCTATTTACCGCAGAAATTCTCCGACTATATTTTGTTGAAGCAGTTGCCGGTGAAGTTCGTGTGGCCGGCGGAAGGCTCGCCCTATCAGACCTTCATGCTCGCCATGCTGCGCAATGCGCCACATCGCAACGCGGCGCGGCTGCTGATGAACTTCTTCCTCGATCCGGCAGGCCAGGCCTTCTATGCGAAATCAGGGCGCGGCGTCACCGTGCGCGGCGCGCTCGACGACGCACCGCCGGAAATCCGCGAGGCGCTGAAGGCGAAGCTGCTCGGCACCGCGGATGCCGACCGTGAAGCGGAATTCCTCAAGCTGGCGCAGGAGATTTACGGGACGTGATCTGCTTTTTGGATCGCGGCGCGCTGACCTTACGCCGTTTGCCCGTCGACGTCGCTGAACGACCAGTCGTCAAGCTACTCTGCTCGACCAATTCCATACTCATGGGAGCCCTGCTGTAGACGTTGTTCACGTGCACAAGGCGGGATGCCATTTCGAGAAATTTGCGCCTGTCGTCCTTGTTCAAGGGCGCCAGAATTCGCCGCTCGCATTGGTCGATCAGCGGAATGATTTTGCGAACGATCTCGCGGCCTTTGGCGGTTACCGCCAGCTCGAGGCGGCGCCGGTCAGCGGCCGAGACCCGACGGGTAATAACTTCTTTCTCAACCAGGCGATTGAGCACTTTCACCAGAGTCGTCTTGTCTATCGCCACCATGCGGCTAAGGGTCACCTGATCGATGCCCGGCTGGCGCTCGATAATGTTCAAGGCCGCATATTGCACCGTCGTCAGTCCAAGTGCGGCCGTTTCCTCGAGAAAGATCGCGACCGAAATCTGATTGAGCCGTCGGATCAGGTGACCGGCGCGAGAATAAAATAGGTCGAGATCCATTTTTACGTCCAACTGGGGCGTCCTGCGCCGATGCTGGTCGTAGCATATGGGGATAGCTCGTCAAATTGATGCTCAATCCAGCCGCGCACCAGAGCTTTTGACGACTTTACCGAGCCGTTCCGTTTCCGATGCAATGACCTTGGCGAATTCGCCCGGATCGTTTCCGATTATTCTGCCGCCCCACTCGGTCAGGCGTTGCTTGATCAAAGGGTCGCTCAGCGCCTTTACAAATTCAACGTTCAGTTTGTGAACGGCGTCGTCGGGCGTTCCGGCCGGGGCAAGAATTCCGAACCAGACTTTAAGATCCAGTCCCGGGATTCCGGCTTCTTTGGCCGAGGCAACAGTTGGAAGCAGCGGCGCGCGCTCGCTGTCGGTGACAACCAGGGCGCGGAGCTGGCCGCTTTCGATCAGTGGCGCCATACTTCCGACCGCGCCGAAAAAGAGCGCAATCCGATTGGACATGAGGTCGGGAACGATCTGGGACGAGCCTCTGTACGGCAGGTGGACGATCTCAATACCTTTAAGCGACTTCAGCATCTCGCCAAGGAGATGCGCACCGCTTCCAATCCCCACCGAGCCGTATGTCAGGCTGCCAGGCTTTGCCCGGGCCCCGGCTACGAGATCTTCAATCGATTTATAAGGGCTATCGGCCGGAACTACCAGCACATGAGGCATCTCCACCAGTTCGGTCACCGGTATGAAATCCTTAACCGGATCATAGGAGAGCTTGCTGTAGAGTGACACGTTGATGGCATGGGTGCCAATATCACCGACCAATAGCGTATGGCCGTCGGCCGCAGCCTGACGCACGCCGGAGATAGCGATCTGGCCACCGCCACCGGGCCTGTTCTCGATGACGACTGGTACGCCCAGGTTATCGGCGGCTTTTACCGCCACCAATCGCGACACCTGATCCGTTACACCGCCAGCAGAGAATGGAATAATCAGAGTGATCGCCCGCTCCGGAAATTCCTTGGCCTGAGCCACGCTTGCGATGGCAACGCATAACATGGCGATCGAGCATCGTTGCAATAGCACTTTCACGGTTCCCTCCCGGATGCTTCGCTCTTCTTCTACACGGGCGGATTGCCTCGTATTTTTGACGCTGCCGCGACATCGTACTGGTAGAATTCCGCCAGCTTGAGACCGGTCCTATCGCCACCGAGCCTATGCTGCAGGGCAATCCTGACGTCGCGTTTGATGCGGGCCCACTTGGACGTGAGATGCATCTCCTTGCCTCGCGCCCGCGCTTCCAGGACAGCATGGCGCGTCCGCGGCAGGCGCAGCCTTTCGTAATGTTCCAAGGCTCCAGATAGATCGTGCGGCATCTGGGAAACAAATGCCGCGAGCGCATAGCCATCCTCGATGGCCATGCAAGCGCCCTGGCCGATATGAGGCAGCATCGCGTGTGCAGAATCGCCGAGAAGGGTCACGCGGCCCTCGGTCCAGCGATCAAGCGGCTCCCGGTCGTATAGCGCCCACTTGTAGTAGCGCTGGGATGAGCCCAGCAGTTGCAGCAGTGGCGCATGCCAACCAGCGAAAGTGTCCATCACCTCGGAGCGGTCGCACTCCTGCGTCCAGGATTCGCCAGTCCATTTGCTGGTTTCCACGTGGGCGACAAAATTTATGAGTTTGCCGCCGCGGACCATGAAATGAATGACGTGGCTGCGCGGCCCCATATAGAGCGTGAGGTCCGTGCTTATCAGGCCCGCTGGAAAGGCATCAATCGGAACAAGTCCACGCCAACACACCGATCCGGTGAAGCGGGGCGCTGTCTCGCCAAACAGACTATGGCGTACCGCTGATCGAATACCATCCGCGCCGACGATGAGATCGGCTTCGATCGTTTTTCCATCTGCGAAGCGAGCCGACGCGCCCGATGCGCCTGTGTCGACCCCGACGCAACGGGCATTAAGGTGGAAGACGCCACCCGGTAGCTGACGGCGCAAAACGTCTACCAGATCGGCCCGATGCATGGAGAGGTAAGGCGCACCGAACTCCCGCTCGTAGACGCCTTTCCGGAACACTTTTGAGACAATGTCTCCCGTGTCCCAGGCGCGAACGAGCTGGTTGTCTGACTCAAAGCCGATGTCGGCGATCTGCTCGTATAGACCAAGAGAGCGAAATGCCTTGATCGCATTCGGCGACAAGGAAACGCCGGCGCCGATTTCACCGATTTCGGACGCCTGTTCGTAGACATCGACGTCGATGCCGCGAAGATGCATTGCGACGGCAGCCGTCAACCCGCCGATGCCGGCGCCGATGATCGCTACACGGGGCTTGCCGGACATTTGTATCTCATCCTCCGTCATAACGTCTGGGGCGCTTTCGCCAAATTAATATGTATACCAATGAAAATGTCAATGACGCCTCCACATTTTGCGACAAATGTTGACAATTAATTGGTGTACATACTATTTTGCCAAGAAACTCTGACGCTGGAGACGTAAATGGCGGGTCGCGCTGATGTGGGTGTCGTCATCGTTGGCGCGGGAATTGGCGGGTGCACATTGGCGCTTGCCCTGCATAAGGCCGGGATACCGAGCCGCCTGCTCGAAGCGGCGCCGGACATCAAGCCTCTTGGTGTAGGGCTTAAACCTGTTACCCGCGAGGCGTCGAAGGCGAAGCTGCTCGGCGCCGCGGACGCCGACAGGGAAGCTGAGTTCCTGAAACTGGCGCAGGAATCTACGGCGCGTAATCCCGGCCAATCACTTCTTCAAAATGACGTGCGTCGCTTTCTCAGACGCCTCACGGGCGGCGACCTGATAGCCGAGCGAAGGCAGGTCGATGCCGGCGAACATGGCTTCGCCTTTCCCGAGCACGACCGGCGAAATGGCGAAGTGGATTTCGTCGACCAGGCCCGCCTGAATATACTGCCGCACCGTGCCGACACCGCCGCCGATCTTGATATCCTTGCCGCCGGCTGCGGCTTTGGCACGAGCGAGCGCGTCCTCGATGCCGCTCGTGATAAAATGGAACGTCGTGCCGCCTTCCATGACGATCGGCGCGCGCGGATGGTGCGTCAGGATGAACGTGGGCGCATGATAAGGCGGATTGTCGCCCCACCAGCCTTTCCAGCTTTCATCGGGCCACGCGCCGCGAATGGGGCCGAACATGTTGCGACCGAGGATGAAGGCGCCAAAGCCGGTATTGCCTGACGCCGCATATTTCGCGTCGACGCCTTCCGTTTCGCCCTCCTTGCCGAACATCGCCTGGAAGGTCTGGGTCGCGAAAAACCACTGAAACAATTCGGGGCCGCGCTTGCCGAGAGGGTCGTTCAGGCTTTGCTCCGGTCCGGCTCCAAACCCATCAAGCGAGAGAGAGAATGCTGCAACCCGCACCTTCGACATGACGGCCTCATCCAATTGCAAATCAAAACCAGTTCCACCTTGCCATCTCTGATCTTGCTTCGCAACCAGTTTATGGAATTGAGCGAAGGAACTGCACGCCGCGAGGCCTCCTTCAGACGCATTCGACACCGAAGCTAACGCCATCGTATTACCCGGCAAACTGGAACAAATAAGTTGCCGGGATGTCGGCTAGTGAAAGCCTCCCTACGCATTACGATGAGCGACAAACAGCGGCGTCATGCTGTTGGCAAAGGGAGGACCGCATGAACCGGACACGGGCACAAACCATATTTACGACCGTGTTCGCCATGTCTCTGCTCGCAGGGGCCGGCGGCGCCCTGTCCCAGGATCAGACGTTCTACAAGGGCAAGACTGTCCGCTTGATGGTGGGTTTCAGCGCTGGCGGTGAATATGATCTGCAGGCGCGCCTCGTGGCGCGGCATCTGGCACGGCACATTCCAGGCGTTCCTACAATCATCGCTGAAAACATGGTCGGCGCCGGCGGACTCACCATGGCCAATTATCTGTACACCGTGGCCGCGCAAGACGGCACCGCCCTGGGCGCGATGACGAATACGCTTCAACTTCAACAGGCATCGCATCTGCCCGGCGTCAATTACGACGCTGCTCAGTTCAAATGGGTTGGAGCCTTGTCGCCGACCGTCGAAACGCTGGCCGTCTGGCGAAGCTCAAAAGTGCGAAGCATCGAGCAGGCCCGCAAGGAAGAGGTTGTCATCGGCGCTGTCGGTCGCGGCGGCATCACATACACTTTCCCGGCTATGCTCAACGAGTTCGCCGGAACCAAATTCAAGATCATCAACGGCTATCCCGGCGGCAATGATGTCAATCTGGCCATGCAGCGCGGCGAGGTCGAAGGACGAAACAATACGCTGTCGAGTTGGCGCGCGACGAAGCCCGAATGGCTCGCCAACGGCGATCTGCATATTCTGGTCTATGGCGGAACGACGGATCAGCTTCCCGGCGTGCCGTCGGCCGAAGATCTTGCGCAAAGCGCAGACGAAAAGGCCGTCATCTCCTTCCTGATGTCGGGTGCACGGATTGGACGGCCGATCGCGGCGGCGCCCAAAACACCTGCGGATCGGACGGCCATGCTGCGGAGCGCATTTAATCAACTCGCAACAGACGCGGAATTCCTGAAGGAAGCCGCCGCGCTTCATGTTGAGGTTAAAATTGTGCCTGGCCTGGAGATTCAATCGATCATTCAACAGGCGTTGTCCGCGTCTCCCGAGGTGATCGCCAAGGCAAAACCGCTCCTGAATTGAGGTAGAGACGATGCTGTCAGCCGCTGCCGCAAGAACCGCGTGTGCCATTTCTCTTTTGCTCTGGGCTTCACCTTCGCAAGCCCAGGAGGACGTCGCCGCCTTCTATCATGGCAAGACCTTGGAAATGCTGGTGCCGACGACCGCCGGCAACGACTTCGACCTGCGGGCGCGCCTGCTGGTCCGCTTCATGTCCGACCATATTCCCGGCAATCCGACATTCATCACGCGCAACATGCCGGGCGGCGGCGGCATTGTCGCCATGAACCATATGGCGGCGCGCGTGCCGCGCGACGGCACCACTTTGCACATCATGTTTCCCAGTGTCGGCGCGCTGCAGGCCATCGGCACGCCGGAGATCAATTTCGATCTGCGGCAGTTTCGCTTTATCGGCAACACCAGCACCAGCCCCAATGTGATGACCGTCTGGCATACATCGGGCATCAGGACGCTCGAGGATCTTAAAACCAAGGATGTCGTGCTGGGTTCGACGGCCGGCGACAGCGGCGTCTACTATGCGCGTGCGCTCAACGAGATCGCCGGCGCAAAAATCCGCCTCGTCTCCGGCTATGCAGGCGGTGGCCAGGTCAACCTGGCGATGGAGCGCGGCGAGGTTCAGGGCCGCGCCACCAATTCCTGGGCGGCCTGGAAGACGACCAAGCCCGACTGGATCACCGATGGCAAGATGATCACCGTGCTGCAGATCGGCCTCACCCGGCATCCCGACCTCAAGGACGTACCTCTGCTCATCGAACTCGCGTCCAATGACAACGATCGCAAACTGCTTGAATTCCTGTCGGCCAGTGTCGCCATCTCACGCGCGGTGGTGACGACGCCGGACGTTCCCGCCGCTCGCCTGACGGCGCTGCGCAAGGCCTTCGATCAAACCGTTGCCTCGCAGGCGTTTCTCGACGAGGCTCACAGGATCAATCTCGACATCAGCCCGTTGAGTGGAGAGCAGGCGCAGATTGTGTCGGATAGCATTGTCAATGCCCCACCCGACGTCGTCGCGCGCGCCAGGGCAATCATGCTGGGCACGAAATAGCGACAGGCCTATTTGCCCATTCTGCCGATGGTTCTCGGTATCTCGCTCTTCAGATAATCGACGAAAGCCTGCGTGCGGCTCGATTGCGAGCGTGCGCCGGAATAGGCCGAGATCACTTGCCCCCATGCAAGGAGATTGTCGAAGAGGACGACCATCGATCGCTTCTTGATGTGTTCGAGCGCGACATAGTCCGGCACACGCCCGATGCCCAGCCCCGCGACGACCGCCTGCTCGAGCGCGACGGCATTGTTGGTGGCGAGCATGCCGTCGACCTTGATGGTGTTGATAGCGCCATTGGCCTTCTGGAAGCGCCACAGGCGCGCCGCCCGTTGCCGCTCGTGGATCAGGCAGTTGTGCTCCTTCAGGTCTTCCGGCCGCTTTGGCCTGCCCCGCTTGTCGAGATAGCTGCGCGATGCGCAGACGAGGTAGGACACTTCGTGCAAGTGTTCGCAATGCACGCTCTTGCCGCGCTGGTCACCGCGATGGGCAATGGTGATCAGGATATCGACGTTGCGCGGCATCACCCCCGTCGGCACTTCGCCGATCGTCAGATCGACCGATACGGTCTCGTGGCGCTGCATGAAGCCCACGGTCAAAGGGGCGATCAGCCGCTGGCCGACGCCGGAGGTGGCAAGCACGCGCAGCCGGCCGCTCAATTGCGTGTTGCGACCGCGCGCCTCTTCCGCCGCTGTGTCGAGTTCGCTCATCACCGTGCCGCAGCGCTCGGCATAGGTGCTTCCGGCCTCGGTCAGCGCCAGGCGACGTGTCGTACGCGTCAACAGACGCACGCCAAGGCTTTCCTCGAGCTGGGCCACATGCTTGCTGACGGCGGATGCCGACAGGGCAAGCTCGGTCCCCGCCGAGGTGAAAGAGCCGGTCTCGACCACTTTCAAAAAGGCCGCGATCTGATTGAGATTCAGGCCCGCGCGGTCCGTCCTCCTGTTCGCCATTCCTTCTCCAATGGAAAAAGTAAGATGCAGATTATGTGTATAGATCAGTGCAATGAGAGAGGCTAGCATGCCTGGAAATGAACCGCGGCTTCACAGGGCCGTGGGGCAAACCATCACCATCATCTAGGGATCGGGAAACATGGCCGACAAGACCTACGAGAACATCAAAATCACCCGCGAAGGCGGCATTACCTTCCTTTCGCTGAACCGGCCGGACAAGCGCAACGCCATGAGCCCGGCGCTGCACTACGACATGGAAGACGCGGTGCAATGGCTGGCGCGCGATGCCGAAACCAAGGTCCTGGTGCTCACCGGCGAGGGCGAGGCCTGGTGCGCCGGGCAGGATCTGAAACTCTATTTCCGCGAAACGGCCAACAATCCGGAGGAACGCGCGCGCTCCAACACGGCAAGCCACCACTGGCGTTGGGAGCTGCTGTCGCGCTTCCCCAAGCCGACGATCGCCATGGTCAACGGTTACTGCTTCGGCGGCGCGTTCACGCAGTTGCATGCGGTCGATTTCGTCATCACCGCCGAGGATGCGATCTACGGCCTGTCGGAAGTCAACTGGGGCATCATCCCCGGCGGCATCGTCAGCTGGAACATGGTGCAGATGATGCTGCCGCGCCATGCCATGTACTACGCCGCGACCGGCGAGCCGTTCGACGGCAAACGAGCTGTTGAGCTGGGCATCGCCAACTTCGCCTTCCCGAAGGACCAGCTGCGGGCCGAGACGGTGAAGATGGCCGAAAAGCTCATGAACCTGAACCCCAACGTCCTGCGCTTCACCAAGGAAGCCGTCCGCTCGGTCGCCAACATGACCGCCGAACAGGCGCGCGATTACCTCGGCGCCAAGCAGGACTCGCTGGCGCGCAACGACAAGGAAATCGCCGACAAGCGCGGTATGAAGCAGTTCCTCGACGAGAAGAGCTACCGCCCCGGCCTTGGCCCCTACCCGCGCGGCGAATAAGTCCAGATGAGCGTTCCCGATAACATCGATGCGCTGCTGGCGCCGCGCAATATTGTTCTGATCGGCGCCTCGGACCGCAACTGGTCGCTGCGGGTGCATGAAAACCTGCAGCGGTTCGCCTTCGGCGGGCCTATCTTTCTGGTCAATCCAAACCGAGACCAGTTGTGGGACAAGCCCTGTTACCGGACGCTCGCTGACCTGCCGGAGCCGCCGGATCATCTGGCGCTATTCGTTCCGGCGGACCAAACGCTCGACATTCTGGACGATGCGCGCGGCGCCCGCAGCGCCAGCCTCTACGCGGCCGGTTTCGGCGAAGGCGGCGAGACGCGCGGACTTGAGCGTGCCGCGCGGCTGCGGCGCATCCTGTCGCGCACGCGCATTGCCGCCGTCGGCCCCAATTGCATGGGGCTCGCCGTCGGCCAATCACGCCTGAGCACGGTCCCCGACGAGCAGCTCTCCGCGCTCAAGCCAGGCCCTGTAGCGGTGCTGACCCAGAGCGGCATGCTGGTGCAGACCTTGAGCCGCGGCGTCGAGAGCACGGGCCATTCCCTGGCCTATCTCATCTCCTGCGGCAATCAGATCGGCCTGACATTCGCGGATTATATCGACCGCCTGGCTGAGGATAACGACCTGCGCGTGATCGCCTGTTATGCCGAGGCCGTTCCTGATGCGGAACGTTTCTTCGCGGCGGCCCGCAAGGCCAGGCGCAACGGCAAGACGGTGGTTCTCGTCAAGATCGGCGGCTCGAAAGCCGCGCGCCAGGCGGCGCTTGCCCACACAGGCGCCATGGCCGGTGGCCATGCGGCCTTCGATGCGCTGGCGCAGGAAGCCGGCGTCGTGCGGGTTGACTCGCTGGAGGATCTGGTGGAGGCGGTCGCGCTGCTGGCGCGGGCGCCACGGCCGCGCGGCAAGCGCGTTGCGGCGCTCACCAATTCCGGCGCCATCAAATCCCTTCTGACCGAGGCGGCGGACGCTGCCGGCGTCGTGTTTCCGCCGCTCAGCGAGACGACCCACGGCAAGCTTCTGGCGGCGATCCCCGACGCCACCCCTGCCTCGATCTACGACACCAAGAAAACCATCTCGACGGATCAGTATCTGGCCGGCGTCCGCGCGCTGCATGATGATCCCAATATCGATGTGGTTCTGGTGGCGGAAGAACTGCCCCGCGCGGCAGGCATCGACCGCAAGATCAACAACCTGCGGGCGCTGGACAAGTGGATCGCGACCGAAGCGGTGAAGCCAGTGGCGATCTTCTCGCCGATCACCCTGAGTGAATCCGCCTATATGCAGGAGATCCGGGCCGAGTTGACCAGCACGCCGTGGCTGCGCGATCTGTCGAAGAGCCTGCGCGCCATCGCCCGCACGGCGGCTTGCGACCTGCCGCCATTGCAGCCGGGCAGCATCACGCCCGAGCGGCGCGCGGCCTTGCGGCAATTGCAACAGAGCCGCACCGGATCGGCCGGCCCCGAAGCCCTGAGCGAAGCCGCGTCGAAGCACATCCTTTCCCTCTACGGCGTACCCTTGCCGCCTGAGGAGGTCGTGACCGGCATAGAGGAAGCGGAACGCGCCGCCGGGCGCATCGGTTATCCGGTCGTGCTGAAAGCCGTGTCGGCCGACGTGCCGCACAAGAGCGATGCCGGCCTGGTCCTGCTGGGGCTGAACGATGCGGCAGCCGTGCGCGATGCTGCCCGCACCGTCACATCGCGGTGCACGGCCATCAACGCCAGGCTCGAAGGCCTGCTGGTTGCACGACAGATGTCCGGCGGTATCGAAATGGCCGCCGGTATTCATCGCGATCCGGAAATGGGTCCTGTGATCATGGTCAGTCTGGGCGGTGTCTGGCTCGAAGTCTTCGCGGATTCCGCCTTCGGGCCGCCGGGGCTCGACCTGGCACGCGCCAAGGCGTTGATCGCCAGTCTCAAGGCCTCGCAACTGCTCGCGGGCTACAGGGGCGCGCCCGCCTGCGATGTCGATGCGCTGGCCAGCATTCTGGTCGGCCTTGGCCAGATGGCGCTCGACTTCGGCGACGCGCTCGACTCCATCGACGTCAACCCGATCTTGGTACGGCCCGACGGCGCCTATGCCCTCGACGGGCTTGTCGTGCTTGCAGCGAAGGAAACGGCAAGAGAGGCCGCACAATGAAAAAAGCAACAGTCCTGGCCGCCATCATGCTCGCGGCTCCGCTCGCCACGGCGCACGCACAGTCGCCGGCGGAATTCTACCGCGACAAGGTCATCAACCTGTACATCGGCTATGGGCCCGGCGGCGGTTACGATCTTTATGCACGCACGCTCGCCAAACACATGGTGAAGCACATCCCCGGCGGGCCGAGAATCCTGCCGACCAACATGCCGGGCGCCAGCAGCATGACGCTGGCGAATTATCTCGCGAAGATCGCGCCCAAGGACGGTCTGGCATTCGGCGCGGTGAATTCGGCGCTGATCTTCGATCCGCTGTTTTCAGGCGCGCACAGCAAGGCGCAGTTCAACCCGGCGGATATGACGATGATCGGCAATATCGTCAGCTCCGCCTCGGTGCTTGTCAGCTGGGCGACGTCCGGCGTGAAGACCATCGACGACATCCGCGCCAAGGGCCTGACCATCGCCGCGACGTCACCCTCCGGCGACACCTATCTTCTGCCTCTCGCGGTGAAGAACGTTCTCGGCCTCGACAAGCTGAAAATGATAACCGGCTATCCGGGTTCACGCGAAGTCGCGATTGCGCTGGAGCAAAGCGAAGTCTCGGGCCGGGTGTGGGACATGGAGGGCATCAAGTCGACCCGTCCGGACTGGCTGCGGGACAAGAAGCTCAACATCGTCGCGCAGCTTGCGCCGCACAAGATGCCTGAAGTGCCGGCCGATGTGCCGCTCGTCAAGGACTACGTGACCAGCAAGGAAGACAAGGACGCGCTCGACGTGATCTTCCTGAGCACGGTGCTCGCCCGCCCCTATATCGCACCGCCCGGCATGCCGCAGGATCGCACCAAGGCTTTGCGCGACGCCTTCATGGAGACGACGAAGGATGCCGAATTCATCGACGATCTCGCCAAGATGCAGATGAATGTCGACGCAACCTCCGGCGAGGACATGCAGAAGATCGTCAAGGACGCCTATGCGTTGCCGGCCGCGACCGTCGAGAAGGTGCGAAAGGCTCTGACACCGCCCTGACGGAATAGCCATCGAAGAAGAAACACATCGGGAGGGAACATGATCAGCAGGAGACAATTCGTCGGCGCAGCCGCGGGCCTTGCCGCGGCGGGAAATGTACCCCTCGCCTTCGCCCAGGCGTATCCGTCGCGGCCCGTGCGGTTTCTGCTTGGCTATGCGGCGGGCAGCGGGCCAGACCTGATTGCCCGCTTCTATGCGGAGCGGCTGCGCCCGATGATGAAAACGATCGTCGTCGAGAACAAGCCGGGGGCCGGCGGCAATATCGCCGCCGAACAGGTCGCCCACGCGAAACCCGATGGCTATACCTTGCATCCCACAGGCGGAGGGTCGCTGGCGGCAGCGCCTGTCATCTACCGCGAAGTGCCGTTCGACGTGGAGCGCGATCTCGTGGTCGTCGCCATGCTGGCGCGCCAGCACACCTTGCTCGTTGTCGGCGCCAATTCTCCCGCCAAGGACATGAATGAACTCTCGGCCATTCTGAAAGCCAAGGGCGACAAGGGCCGCTGGGGGTCCGCCATTCCCACCGCGCGGGTGCTCGGCACGCTTTATTCGCAATCAATCGGCGTCGCGCCGGTCGAGGTGCAGTACAAAACCTCGGCTGACTGGATTCCCGATCTCGCCAACGACATGCTGGATTTCGCCTTCATCGACAGCGCCAGCGGCCTTGGTCATGCGCGGCAGGGCCGCATCCGCGCGCTTGCCGGTTCAAGCGCAACACGCATCTCCGCCTTGCCCGATATCCCGACGATGAAATCCTTCGGCGTCGATGTCGATATGGCAAGCTGGTGGGCGGTCTACGCGCCGGCGGCGACCCCGGAGCCGTTGCAGGACCAGATCAACCAGTGGTTCAACGAACAGAGCGCGACGCCGGAAGCCAAGGCTTTCCTCAATGGCATCGGCAACGAGCCCTGGCCGCTACCCCGGCGCGAGGCGCAGGCCTATCACCTGGAAGAAGTGAAGAACTGGGCGCGCTACGTGAAGATCGCGGGGATCCAGCCGCAAGGGTGAGAGGACACGGCAGCCTTGATGGGCTGCCGGAGGATCAATTGATCCGGATCCCTGCGGCCTTGATCAGCGGCTCCCAGCGACCGATTTCGGCATCGATGACGGCGCGAAACTCGGCTGCCGTGCTGCCGACCGGTTCCATCTGTTGAGCGGCCAGCTTGTCGCGCGCAGCCGGGGATGTAATCACCGCAGACGCCAGCGCCTGCATCCGCGCGAGAATTGCCGGCGATGTACCCGCTGGCGCGATCAGACCCAGCCAGGCGTCGGCTTCAAGATCAATGCCAGCCTCCTTAAGGGTCACAGTATCAGGCAGGAAGTGCGAACGCTTCCCCGTCGAGATGGCAAGAATCCTCAGCGTTCCCGATTCCAGTTGGGGCGTGACGGCAATAGACGGAAGCAACGCGATCTGCACATCGTCGCGCAGTAGCGCCGTCATGGCGGCGGGCGACCCCTGCAAAGGCAGATGCACCATTTTTGCTCCCGCCTTCTGCCCGATTGCCTCCATCGCCAGATGCGACAGAGAGCCGACGCCAATCGATCCGTACGTGTACTTGCCAGGGTCCTTCTTCAGCAGAGCGATCAGGCCCGCGACGCTGTCGACGCCGAGACTTGTGTTGACGACGAGAACGCTGGGCTGGATGGCAAGCAGGGTAACGGCTGCAATGTCTTTGGATGGATCGTAGGGAAGCCGGCTGAATAGAACGGTGTTGATCGCCAGGGGGCCGCCGATGCTGACGCCGATCGTGCTCCCGTCAGGCGCGGCCTTGGCGACCGCATCCGTCCCGATGTTGCCGCTCGCGCCCGGCTTGTTCTCGACGACGAATGCCGAACTCGCGAACTTCTGTTGCAGGCCATCGGCCAGAATGCGTGCGACAATATCGGGCGTGGAACCGGGAGCGAACGGAACCACGATCTTGACGAGCTTCGTCGGCCAGTTGCCGGCTTGAAGACCTTGGGGGCCTTGGGCCCAAACCGGCGAGACCGGCGCGCCACACATGGCGGCGGCGAGGACGAGCGCAGTGCTCAATTGCATTTCGGATAACCTCCCCTATTCCGGCGCCTCAGGCGTCCTTACGTCCCAGGAATGCGCCATCCCGCAGCAACCGGTCCTGCAATGCGGGGGTCGAAATGTCCCCGGGCGCGGACTGGGCGGCGATCGCCATGTCGGCGGCTGTTCCCGCGGCCTGCCCCATCACGAAGCAGGCTCCGGAGACACGTGCCGCAGACTGCCCCATGTGGGTCATCGAAGCGCAGCGTCCAGCCACCATCAGGTTGCTGACCCGTTGCGGCAGCAGCATCCTGAAAGGCAGTTGATTGTAGCCTCTTGAGCCTTCCGGCGCCCATTTGACAACAACATCGCCGCTTACATGCGCTTCGATCGGCCAGCCATTAACACCGATCGTATCGTCGAAACTCGCGCAATTGAGGACGTCGTCTTCGCTCAACATATACCTGCCGACGATGCGGCGCGTTTCGCGAATACCGATCTGCGGCGCGATATCGACGATGTAGGAATCCTCGAAGCCTGGCACCGTCTTCAGGAATTTGAACACATCCGCGATCTGGCGCCGGCCGATAATCTCGCCGCGTGAGAGATCGTCGGCGTCGGTGCCATCTATCGCGACGCCATCCTCGCGGGCGAGCTGAGTCATGTTGGCGCGCCATTCGACCCCACTTCTGTGCGGGCGCACGATCGGCGACTTGCGTGGAAAACGACGATTGCTGGTGCGCTCCGCCTCCGCCATCAGCTTGCCGAGGCCCGTCCACGAATGATCCGCACGAGCCGGATCGACGGCGTTGATGCGGAACATCGACGAGGGATAGAGCATATTGCCCTGCCCATCGCCCAGCTCGAAAGGAGCGCCGGCCCAGGCCGCAAGATCGCCGTCTCCCGAACAGTCGATGAAGACCTTCCCCTTGACGGCCCGCCTGCCCGACTTGGTCTCGACGAAGATCGCGTCGATGCGGCCGGGCGTCTCCATGTGCAGCCCGCTCGCCAGGGCGTGGAACAGGATGTCGACGCCGGTCGAAAGCAGGAGTTCGTCAGCGGCGATCTTGTAGGCGGAGGTGTCGTAGGCCTGCGCCTGAATGCGCCCTAAAACATCATGAGGTTCGCGCAGGCCGCCCAGATACTCGATGCGATCCAGAAGATCGTTGGCGACGCCATGGACCACCCGCCGTTTTTCGCCATGCACGTTGGCGTGCAACCCGCAGAAGTTGGTGACGCCCGCCGCCGTCCCCATGCCGCCCAGAAAGCCATAGCGCTCGATCAGCAAGGTCGACCGTCCGCTGCGCCCGGCCGCGACCGCGGCCGCGATGCCGGCAGGACCGCCACCCAATACGACGACCTCGTATTCGCCGTAGACCAGAACCGATCGAGCCGGCTCCAGAATGGAGGGTACTGGCCCCTGAACCATGTGCGATTTCCTCTGTCTTCAAGCGCGGCGGCTGGGTTGGCGCTGCTGGTTGAATGCCCTGGAATCGACCGGTAACATCATGCGATTTGGAGTAGAATATAGCTTTCCAGACGATCTTTTAACGCGAATCGCGCGAGCTGATGGATACCTATCTGAATTTCAAGGCCTTCCAGGTCGTAGCGCGGCGTGGAAGTTTTTCGGCGGCCGCACGCGAGCTTGGTCTGGCGGCGTCGGTCGTCACCAAACGCGTGACCCAATTGGAACACCAGTTGAAGACGGTGCTGTTCGAGCGCTCCACGCGCAGCCTTTCCCTCACCGAGGCAGGCCGCCGCTATCTCGAACGGTCCCGTCTCGCTATTGCGGGCTTCGAAGACCTGCTGCGGGATGCGGGCAGTTCCTCGGAGGAGGTCGAGGATTTCCTGCGTGTCAAATTTCCCACGTCGCTGACGATCTTTCAGCTCCGCACCATTGTCAGCAGCTTTCGAGCCGACTTTCCCCGCGTGAGGCTTGAGATCGTGCTGATGGATCATTCCGTCGATCCGGTGGCAGAGGGTTTCGATCTCGCAGTCGGCGCCTATCTGGCTGCGTTCGGCGGTGTCGTGGAAACACATCTGCAAACGGTCGATCGGGTGATTTGCGCGGCGCCGGCCTATATCGCGGCGAATGCGCCTCTGCGCCATCCGCGCGAATTGGCGACCCATGCCTGCCTGAACTATCTCCCGACAGGGACCGCATGGACCTTCAAAGCCAAGCAAGGCCTCGTCACAGTCGACGTGACGCCGACCCTGAGTTCCAACGACGCTCAAATTCTAATTGATGCCGCGGTTGCAGGAACCGGAATTGCGCTGCTCTCGGACTATATGGTGCGCCACCTGCTGGCTTCCGGCGCCCTCGTTCAACTCCTGCCTGACTTTCCCATTCCGTCATTCCAGATTGCAGCCGTCGCGCCCGTGCGCCGCAGCGCCGCGCCAGCCGTGTGCGCGCTGGTCGAACGGCTGCGGCAGACGCTGTCAGCGCATCCGATGGACGCCAGAGGCAGTGCGATTACCCGCAAGCCTTAAGGTTCTTCGCTGATCCACCCCTCGTTGAAAGAGCCTAAACGGGCCGCGGCCGTCCGGGCTGTCCGATCCCGCATTCGAGTGCGGCCGTATCCCAATGCGCGAGATCGGCAGCGGCGCGATAGGTGCTTTGCAGGAAGGCCATGAGCGTGGCTTCAGGATCGTCCGCGCGCCGCACGGCGTCGTAAGGCAGCAGGAATTCTCCGAGGGTTTTGTCGAAATAGGCGGCGTCCGGAGAAATCCCTGCCGCGGCAAAGCCTGGCGGTGACGGATAGGCATAGGAATAGAATGCCGGGAAATCGATCGGGCCGCCGCCGGCCCAGAAGCCCGCCGACGAGACTTCGTGACTGTAGGCCTCGCGGGTCACGTCATCCGGCAAGGCCGGAATGCCGCCGGGATGCAAGGGCGCGCGGCGGCCGGAGAAGCGCGTCACCGCAAGATCGAAGCTGCCCCAGAAGAGATGCACCGGGCTCACCTTGCCGAGATAGGCGGTGCGGAAGGTCTGGAACACATTCGCTACCGAGACGCATGCCTTGAAGAAACGCGTGACTGCATCGCCATCGTAGGGGCGCTCGACGGTGTCTTGCGCGAATGGAATGGCCTCGGGAATCTCGTTGGGGCTGCCGTGCACATCCGGCGTACCACCGAGCGTGCGAATAAGATCGAGCACGCGCTCATAGAAGGAGGCAACCGACATCGGCTCAAGTGGAAACCTGACAACGCGCCCGTCTGTGGCGGCTCCGACGAGCTGATGATCGATCAGGTCGAGACTCAATTCGATTCCGCCGCCTTCATCGTGCACCAGTCCGGTCGTCAGGCCGCGTGCGTTGAGGTAGAGGGTCGCGTGCCAGGAATGGTTCACCCATGGCGTGCGGGCCAGTCGGTATTTTCCGATGACCTGGAGATAAAGGTGCAGCGCGGCGCAGGTCTCGCGCCACGGACCGTAGGGAATATCCGGCCATTTTTCGTCATGGTTGGACTTGTTCATGGGCGGTCCCGGATTCGAGAGAAAGCGGAGATTGCTGCCGAACGGTCATGGTTGCAAGGCTCCTGACCGCGCGCCGGGTTGGGCGTGCGGTCTTGTATCGCCATCCCTGCCCCGCTGGTGTATAAGCCCGGATCATTGCAACAGTTGAAGGACGGCCGGGTGACCGGATTTCCGTCCTTTTTGGAGTCTCGGATCATGACTGCGGAACGCTGGAGCGCCGATAGCTGGAGGTCGAAACCGATCCAGCAGGCGCCGGAATATCCCGATAAGGCCCTTCTTGGCGACGTCGAGAAGCAGCTTGCCGGATTTCCGCCGCT
>Ga0182744_1000281_pt1 | contig 51544 bp, 43 predicted proteins | sample eDN3rd30CKraftMG_FD_128525 | JGI IMG/M metagenome (GOLD analysis project Ga0182744, IMG submission 128525) | Enriched Miracle-Growth compost microbial communities from Emeryville, California, USA - eDNA 3rd pass 30_C Kraft MG (version 2) (version 2) ... | reverse complement strand
TATTTCTTCAGGCCTTCGTGCACGAGGCGCGCCTGCTCGCGGCCGTAGTCACCGGGCGAGACGCCGCCCTCGGCGATGGGGCGTACCCTGTCATCGAGCAACGGGCCATAGATGAAGCGCGACCAGATGTTGAGCGTATCGGTGAGCTGGCGGCTCAGGCCGTGAAAGCCCCAGGTGGCATAGGCCTGATCGATGACCGCCGTGTCGCCATCGCGCAGGCCGTGGTAGAGATCGACGACGCCCTTGACGAAGCTCGGCGGGAAGATGCGGATGCAGCCGTAATCGAGCAGGTTGATGCCGCCAAGTTCTCCGCCGGCATCGCGGAAGACGGTGTAGTTGCCCAGATGCGGATCGCCATGGATGATGCCGAGCCGCACGAAAGGATGCCACCAGGCGCGGAACATGGCGGCGGCGATAGTGTTGCGCGCGTCCTGCGAGGCTTTGGTAAAGTCGAGCAAGGGCTCGCCGTCGAGCCAGTCGAGCGTCAGCAGGCGGCGGGTGGAAAGCTCCGGATGGACGCCCGGCACGCGCACATTTGTCTGCGATGTCTCATCGCCGAGGATCGAGCGATATAAAGAGACGTGCCTGGCCTCACGCGCATAATCGAGTTCCTCGCGCACGCGCGCGCCGATTTCCTTCACGGCCTCGCGGGTGTCGAGCGCGGTGTTGAACTGGCGGCGCAGGGCGAACAGCAGATCGAGCTGTTTGAGGTCGGCTTCGACGACGGAGGCCATGTCGGGATATTGCAGCTTGCAGGCAAGACGGCGGCCATCGAGCGCCGTGGCGCGATGCACCTGGCCGAGCGAGGCGGCGTGAGCGGGCTGCAGGTCGAATGTGGCGAAACGCTTGCGCCAGTCCGGCCCCAATTCGGAAATCATCCGGCGGGCGACGAAGCCCGCGCCCATGGGCGGTGCGTTGGCCTGCAGCTGGCGCAGTTTGTCGGCCCATTCCGGCGGCAGCGCGTCGGGCACGGTGGCGAGAAACTGCGCCACTTTCATCATCGGGCCTTTTAGCGAGCCGAGCGCCGCGGTGAAGGCGGCGGCATTGGCAGTATCCATCGCGCTGCCGCCGGTGAGACGGGCGCCGGCCATGCGCGCCGCCATGCCGCCGACGCTGGCGCCAACGCGGGCATAACGGGCGGCGCGGGCGGAAAGACGGTTCTGTTCGTCGTCGGTCATGAGGTTCCGTCGGTGGCTGCGGCGGGAAGATAAGGTCTACGGCAATGGAATTCCATGGCGGCGGTCATAGGGTCGCAGTCGCCAGATCAGCCAGTTCGGCCGCGAGCCTGTCGCGGCTTTCGCTCATGCCCTTGTAGGCAAGCTGCGCTTCGGTCATCGCCAGCAGTTGCTCGCGCAGCGATTGCGCCAGCCTGGCGCCGTCAGGATGGGCGCGAAACGCCGCCAGCGGGTCGATCAGCACGCGGATGGTGAAGAGGATATCGCCGGAGCCGGGCATTTTCAGCAGGGTCTGGCGTTCGACCCTGATGAAGCTGGCGTCGGACGTCGTCGTGCTCGGCAGGGGATGATGCAGCGTGTCGTTATTGTAGATCGACCAGTTGAAGCGCTCGACCGGCGCGCCCGTGCGCAGGTTGTCGAAAATACGCGTGACCCTTCGTTCCATATCGCCGGCGAAGCCTGGCACCGGCGCGTGGATCTCCGCCATGCTGCGATCGAATTTCTCGCGCAGCACCCAGGTCGAGGGAAAGCAGATTGCGGCGGCGACAAGCCGCCAGTTGTCGCCGTCCTTCCGCATGATGGCGAGATCATCCTGGACGAGGCCGGCGGCCTGCAGCAGCGGCGGTGTTTCGTCATCGAATGTGACGGTCCGCCGCACGATGTGAAGGCGCGGGCCGTCGCGCCGGTAGATTTGCGGGTACTGCCTGGTGAGATAATCGGCCAGCGCATCGCGGATTTCGCGCTGGCTGTCGGCCGTGTCCGCGCGTGCGGCGAAGACATCGCCATAGCTGTCGGCGAACAGGGTCTGCTTCTCGCTGAGATAGGCGTCGAGCTGGTCATCCGGCTCGACCCAGCGGGCGGGCTCGAGCGGGCGGACGCCGATGGTGAAGGGCTTCGAACTGCCGTCATAGGGCCGGTGAGCGAGCATGTGGCAGAGTAGCGGGCATGGTGGTGTCCGTCGAGCGTTGTGCCGCGGCGAAGGTGTCATCCCGACGGCTGCGCAGCAGGCGAGCGGGGATCCAGACCTGATGATTCAGAGCTTCGTCACTCGCAAAAGTCTGGTTTCCCGCTCGCCTGCCTTCGCCGAAGCGGCTCCGCGCAGGCAGGCGCTTCGCGCGTCGGGAATGACATTGAAGCTGTGCTGTTCCGCCGGTCTTTATAAAATCCTTATGCCGGCTGCCGATGTTCCCAATCGAACCCTGATGCGGATGAGACCAAGTATGACCCCTGAAATGACAGGAGCCCGTCATGCTTGATTTCATTTTTGCCGGCCTCGGCTTCGCCCTGATCGCAGCCATGTGCGTCTACACGCTGCTCATCGAAAAAGCCTGAGGAGACTTCCATGTTCGATGCCTTGATTGGTCTCGCCGTCGCCCTGGGCCTCGGCGTCTACCTTGTCATTACCCTGCTGAAGCCGGAGCGCTTCTGAACGCTGCCGTACCTTTCGGAGAATTTCCATGACTATGATCGGCTGGCTCCAGATCGGCCTTTTGTTTGCCTGCGTGGTCGCGGCGGCAAAGCCGCTGGGTGTCTATATGGCGCGCGTGTTCAGCGGCGAGAAGACGTTTCTTCAACCTGTGCTGCGGCCGGTTGAAACCGCGTTCTACAAGCTCTCCGGCGTCGATGCCGGCAAGGAGCAGACATGGTTCGCCTATACGATGGCGATGCTCATTTTCAGCCTGTTCGGCTTTCTCAGCCTCTATGCGATCCTGCGCCTGCAGGCCGTGCTACCGTGGAATCCGCAAGGTTTCGACAACGTGCCCCCGGACCTCGCCTTCAATACGGCGATCAGCTTCCTGACCAACACCAACTGGCAGGCTTACGGCGGCGAGACGACCATGACTCATTTCTCGCAGATGGCCGGCCTTGCGGTGCATAACTTCCTGTCGGGCGCCACGGGTATCGCGCTGGCAATGGCGGTGACGCGTGCCTTCGCGCGTTCGAGCGCCGCGACGCTCGGCAATTTCTGGGTCGATATGACCCGCGCCACGCTCTACGTGCTGCTGCCGCTGGCGATCGTCGTGGCTTTGGCTTTCGTCGCGACAGGCATGCCGCAGACCCTGCTCGGCAGTGTCGACGTGACGACGCTCGAAGGCGCCAAGCAGACCATCTCCATGGGGCCGATCGCCAGCCAGGAGGCCATCAAGCAGCTTGGTACGAACGGCGGCGGTTTCCTCAACGTCAATTCCGCGCATCCGTTTGAAAACCCGACCGCGCTGTCGAACTTTCTGTCGATCTGGTCGATGCTTGTCGTCTCCGCCGCGCTGCCGCTCACCTTCGGCCGCATGGTCGGCCGCGATCGCCAGGGCTGGGCACTGCTCGCCGGCATGGGCATCCTGCTGATCGCCGGCGTCGCCATCGTCTATGGCTCGGAGGCCGGCGGCAATCCGCTGTTGAGCGCGCTTGGCGTCGATCCCACAGGCGGCAATATGGAAGGCAAGGAAGTGCGCTTCGGCATGGCGATGTCGTCGCTGTTCGTCGCCATCACCACGGGCCTGTCGTGCGGCGCGGTCAATGCCATGCACGATTCGCTGATGCCGCTTGGCGGCATGGTGCCGATGTTCCTCATCCAGCTTGGCGAAGTGCTGCCGGGCGGCGTCGGCTCCGGCCTCTACGGCATGATCGTCTTCGCCATCCTCGCAGTGTTCGTCGCCGGCCTCATGGTCGGCCGCACGCCGGAGTTCCTCGGCAAGAAGATCGAGGTGCGGGAGATGAAGCTCGCCATGCTGGCGGTGCTGATCCTGCCGCTCGTCATCCTCGGCTTCTCCGCTGTCGCCGCGGTGCTGCCGTCGGCGCTGGCGAGCCTGGCGAACAACGGACCGCACGGCCTGTCGGAGATTCTTTATGCCTATTCGTCGGCGACGGGCAATAACGGCTCCGCCTTCGCCGGCCTGAGCGCCAATACGCTCTGGTACAACACGACGCTTGGCATCTCCATGGCTTTGGGACGCTTCGCCTATGTGGTGCCGGTGATGGCGATTGCCGGTTCATTGGCGGCGAAGAAGAAGACGGCTGAATCGGTCGGCACGTTCCCGACCACGACGCCGCTCTTCGTCGGCCTGCTCGTCGGCATCATCCTCATTGTCGGCGGCCTGCAGTTCTTCCCCGCTCTCGCACTGGGCCCGATCGTCGAGCATTTCACCCTGCTCGCGGGCAAGACTTTCTAATCAAGCTTTGATGGAGTGACGCCATGTCGTCCGATGTCGCCAAGAAATCCCTGTTCGATATGCCCCTTGTTGCCAGCGCGGCAGGTGATGCCTTTCGCAAACTCGATCCGCGTGCGCTGATGCGCAATCCGGTTATCTTCGTCACCGAAGTCGTGGCAGCGCTGGTCACGGTGCTGTTCGTGCGGGATCTTATCAACGGCGGCGAGGCCTGGTTCTCCGGGCAGATCGCCGCCTGGCTGTGGTTCACCGTGCTGTTTGCAACCTTCGCCGAAGCTGTCGCCGAGGGCCGCGGCAAGGCGCAGGCGGCGTCGCTGCGCAAGACACGCACCGACACGGTCGCTAAGCGCTATAACGACAGCCAGAACACCGATGGTGCCTGGACGAGCGTCAACGCCGCCGGCCTGAAAGTTGGCGATGTGGTGCTCGTCGAGGCAGGGGATCTTATTCCCTCCGATGGCGAGATCATCCAGGGCGTCGCCTCGGTCAATGAATCGGCCATCACCGGCGAATCGGCCCCCGTCATCCGCGAGGCCGGCGGCGACCGCTCGGCCGTGACCGGCGGCACCACCGTTCTGTCGGACTGGATCAAGGTGCGCATCACCGCTGCCGCCGGCTCGACCTTCATCGACCGCATGATCGCACTGGTCGAGGGCGCCGAGCGGCAGAAAACGCCGAACGAGCTGGCGCTGTCGGTCCTGCTGTCGGGCATGACCTTGATCTTCCTGATCGCGGTGACGACCCTCTACGGGCTTGCTGCCTATTCCGGCACGGTCGTCTCCGTCGTCGTGCTCGTCGCCCTGCTGGTGACGTTGATCCCCACCACCATCGGCGGCCTGCTGTCAGCCATCGGCATCGCCGGCATGGATCGCCTCGTGCGCTTCAATGTGCTGGCGACATCCGGCCGCGCCGTCGAGGCGGCGGGCGATGTGGATACCCTGCTGCTCGACAAGACCGGCACGATCACCTTCGGCAACCGCATGGCGACCGAGTTCATCCCCATGCGCGGCGTCGCCGATCCGGACCTCGCCGAGGCGCTGCTTTACGCCAGCCTCGCCGACGAGACGCCGGAAGGCCGTTCCATCGTCGCGTTGGCGAAGCAGCTCTACGGGCTGCGCGAGCCGGTGTTCAAGGATAAGAAGCCCATCATCGTGCCGTTTGCCGCGCAGACGCGCGTCTCGGGCATCGACCTCGACGGACGTTCGATCCGCAAGGGCGCCATCGATTCGGTGCTGAAGCTTGCCGGCATCGGCAAGGACCAGGCGCCTGCGGAGTTCAACGCTGCCGTCGACAAGGTGGCGCGCACCGGCGGCACGCCGCTGGCTGTCATCGAGAACGGCCGCCTGCTCGGCATCGTGCATCTCAAGGACGTGGTGAAGCCCGGCATTCGCGAGCGCTTCAATGCGCTGCGCGCCATGGGCATCAAGACCGTGATGGTGACGGGCGACAATCCGGTGACGGCGGCCGCCATCGCGTCCGAAGCCGGCGTCGATGACTTTCTCGCCGAGGCGACGCCGGAAGACAAGCTCGCCTTCATCCGCAAGGAGCAGAGCGGTGGCCGTCTCATCGCCATGTGCGGCGACGGCACCAATGACGCGCCCGCCCTGGCGCAGGCGGATGTCGGCGTCGCCATGCAGACCGGCACGCAGGCGGCGCGCGAGGCGGGCAATATGGTCGATCTCGACAGCAATCCGACGAAGCTCATCGAGATCGTCGAAATCGGCAAGCAACTCCTGATGACGCGCGGCTCGCTGACGACGTTCTCGATCGCCAACGACGTGGCAAAATATTTCGCCATCCTGCCGGCGCTGTTCATCGCCACCTACCCGGAACTCGGCGCGATGAACGTGATGAAACTGTCGTCGCCGGAATCGGCGATCCTGTCGGCGGTCATCTTCAATGCGATGGTCATCATCGCGCTGATCCCGCTGGCGCTGCGCGGCGTCGCCTATCGTCCGGTCGGCGCGTCGCTGCTGCTGCGCCGCAATCTGCTCATCTACGGCGTCGGCGGCCTGATCGTGCCTTTCATCGGCATAAAACTGATCGATCTCGTCGTCGCCTTTCTGCATCTGGCCTAGAGCAACGTGCGTTCTTTCAGAAGCGCCCGATGCTCTAGATTTTTAATGTCGCATCGCTCTTGCGGAAAACCGGCATCCACTTTTCCGCGCGATGCTTTGAAGTAGAGGCTCACATGGTTCAACATTTTCGCCCCGCATTCATGATGCTCCTGCTGTTCACACTGCTGCTCGGCCTCGCCTATCCCTTCGGCATCATGGGCGTGTCGCAGGCGCTGATGCCGTTCCAGGCGGGCGGCAGTCTCATCACCCGGAACGACGTTCCGGTGACCTCCGCGCTGATCGGGCAGAACTTCACCGGCGCCGGTTATTTCCATGGCCGCCCGTCGGCGACCAGCGCGCCCGATCCGGCCGATGCGACGAAGACGGTGGATGCGCCGTATAATGCGGCCAATTCGTCGGGCTCCAACCTCGGCCCGCTGTCGCAGAAGCTTATCGACCGGGTGAAGGCCGACATGGACACGGCGCGCGCTGCGGGCGTCACAGGCCCGGTGCCGGCGGATGCGTTGACGACTTCAGGCTCAGGTCTCGACCCGCATATCTCGCCGGCTTTCGCCCTGCTGCAGGCAGGCGCTGTCGCCAAGGAACGCAAGCTGACAGAGGAGCAGGTGCGCCGGCTCGTGCAGGAGAATGTGGAAGGACGGCTGTTCGGCATTCTCGGCGAGCCGCGCGTTAACGTCGTCAGGCTCAATCTTGCGCTCGACGCGCTTTCGCGTTCGGTCGCGCCATGACAAAATGACGGGATGGCTCAGCCGACTCGCGATCTCGACAAACGGCCTGACCCCGATGCGCTGCTGGCGCTTGCGGGCCAGGACGGGCGCGGCAAGTTGCGGGTGTTTCTCGGCGCGGCGCCCGGCGTCGGCAAGACCTACGCCATGTTGCAGGGCGCGCGGCGGCTGAAGGCCGATGGCGTCGATGTGGTCATCGGCCTTATCGAGACCCATGGCCGTCTCGAGACGGCAGCGCTGATCGAAGGGCTGGAACTGCTGCCGCTGCGCCAGATCGAGCAAAGCGGCCGCACGTTTCAGGAATTCGACATCGACGGTGCGCTGGCGCGCAAGCCGCAATTGCTGGTCCTCGACGAACTGGCGCATACCAACGCGCCCGACAGCCGCCATCCCAAGCGCTGGCAGGATGTGGAAGAGCTGCTGGACGCCGGCATCGATGTGTGGACGGCGGTCAACATCCAGCATCTCGAGGGCCTGGGTGATGTGGTCGCCAGCATCACCGGCGTGGCGGTGCGCGAAAGCGTACCCGATACGATCCTGCAGACCGCCAGCGATGTGGTGCTGGTCGATATCACGCCGGATGAACTGATCCAGCGGCTGAAGGACGGCAAGATCTATCTTCCCGAGACCGCCCGGCGCGCGACGCAGAATTTCTTCACGCCCGGCAACCTGACGGCGCTGCGTGAAATGGCGCTGCGGCGCACCGCCGACCGGGTGGACGACCAGATGGTCGACTACCTGCGCCAGAACGCCATCGAAGGACCCTGGCGCACGTCCGAGCGGTTGCTCGTCTGTCTTGGCAACGATACGGCGGCGGAGACCGTTGTGCGCACGGCGAGCCGCCTTGCCACCGGTCTCAATGCGTCTTGGGTCGCCGTGCATGTGGAGCGCACGGGCGCCGACGATGCCGATCCGGTGCGCGCCGCGCGTATCGAGGAATTGCTGCGGCTGGTGGAGCGGCTCGGCGGCGAGGTGGAGCGGCTGTCCGGCACCGATTTTGCCGATGAGATCCTGAAATATGCGCGGCGCGAGAACATCACGCAGATCGTCGTCGGCCGCTCGCATGTCGGCGTGGTGGCGAAGTTCATGCGCCGCTCGCTGCCCGATGAACTGCTGAGACTGTCGACCGACATCGGCGTCTATGTGGTGACGACCGACAGTGAGCCTGTCGCGCGCAAGCGCGATTTCCGCAAGCTGCTGCACTGGCGTGATGCGTCGGTCTCCATTCTCGCGGCGGGGGTGTCAGTGGCATTGGCGGTCGGCGTCGGCACGGCACTGACCCATTGGCTGTCGCTGCCAAACCTGTCGATGATCTTCCTCACCGCGGTTCTGTTCTGCGCCATCAGGTTCGGGCTCTGGTCGGCGGTCGCGGCGGCAGTGTGCTCGTTCTTTGCCTATAATTTCTTTTTCATCGAACCGCTCTACACATTCACCATCGCCGAGCCGCATGAGCTGTTCGCGCTGATCATCTTCCTGGTCGTCGCCATTTTCACCGGTTCGCTGGCGGGGCGCGTGCGCGACCAGGCCGAGATCGTCTGGAAACGGGCGCAGACGACGCAGGCCTTGCTGGATTTTTCACGCAAGCTGTCGGGAGCGGCCAATCTCGACGATGTGCTGTGGGTCGCGACGTCTTACGCGCAGAAGGCGCTTGGCGGCAGCATCGTTTTGATGCTGCCGGAAGACAACGAGCCGGTGATCCGCTGTTCGTGGCCGCCGCTCGACGCGCTCGATGCGGGCGAGCAGAGCGCGGCGCGCTGGGCGCTGGAGAAGCAGCAGCCGGCGGGCTGGAAGACCACCACTTTGCCGAGCGTGCGCTTCCAGTTTCGTCCGCTGATGACGCCGCGTGGCGTCGTCGGCGTCTGCGGCATCGCGCCGGCCGATCTGCAGCAGCCGCTGTCGGTCGAGGATGATCGCATCCTCGCCTCGGTGCTGGAGCAGACGGCGGTGGCGATCGACCGGTCGATCCTCGCCGGCGAGGCGATCAAGGCGGCGGCGCTGGAAGACAATGAGAAATTGCGCATGACCCTGCTGGCGTCGCTGTCGCATGACCTGCGGACGCCGCTCGCCTCGATCACCGGCGCCGTCACCACCTTGCGGCAGCTGGGCGACAAGCTGCCCGGCGAGGAGCGCGGCGATCTGCTGGCGTCCATCGAGGAAGAGGCAGGGCGTCTCACGCGCTTCGTCGCTAACCTGCTCGACATGTCGCGCATCGAATCCGGGGCGCTGAAGGTGCGCAACGATTGGGTCGATGTGGCCGATGTCGTCCGTGCCGCGGTGGAGCGCATCCGCAAGAGCTTTCCGGCGCGGACCACGACGGTCAGCGTGGCGGCGGATCTGCCGTTCATCCGTGGCGACGCCAACCTGCTCGAGCAGGTGCTGTTCAACCTGCTCGACAATGCGCATAAATACGGCAGCGAGACCGGTGTGGTCGTCCATGCGCGGCGCGAGGGCAACGAAGTGGTGATCAGCGTGACCGACGATGGTGTGGGCATCAAGCCGGCCGATCTCGACCGCATCTTCGAGAAGTTCTATCGCGGCGGCCGTCCCGATGGGCGCAAGGCGGGCACGGGGCTCGGCCTGTCGATCGCGCGCGGGCTGGTCGAGGCGATGGGTGGAACGATTGTCGCGCAGAGCCCGGCTGCGAGGCGGCGCGGGACGCGGCTGTTGATGCGGTTTGCGGCCGCCGAGCAGCCGCCGGCGCGCGGGGGCAACGAATGAAGAAGACAAGGGTGCTTGTGGTCGATGACGAGCCGCAGATCCAGCGCTTCCTCAAGCCGGCGCTGACCGCATCGGGCTATGAGGTGATCGCGGCCGAGACAGGGGCCGAGGCGCTGAAGCTGATCGCGACCGGCGCCCCCGATGTCGTCATTCTCGATCTCGGCCTGCCGGACATGGACGGCAAGGACGTGTTGCGTGAGATGCGCGGGTTCTCGCAGGCGCCAGTGCTCATCCTGTCGGCGCGCGATCGCGAGGCCGAGAAGATCGAAGCGCTCGATCTCGGCGCCGACGATTATGTCGAGAAGCCTTTCGCCATCGGCGAGATGATGGCGCGGCTGCGCGCCGCGCTGCGCCATGTCGCCGCCGCCGCCGATGAAGTGACCCGGATGGAGATCGGCGGGCTGGTGGTCGACACGCTGAAGCGGCTGGTGACGCGCGATGGTGCGGCGGTGAAACTGACGCCGAAGGAATATGACCTGCTGACCGTGCTGGTGCGCCATGCCGGGCGGGTGATGACGCACCGGCAGATTCTGGCAGCCGTGTGGGGGCCGGCGCATGTGGACGATACGCAGTATCTGCGTGTCTTCGTCGGGCAGTTGCGGGCGAAGATCGAAGCGGATGCGGCGACGCCGAAGATTATTCTGACGGAGCCAGGGATCGGGTATCGGCTGGCGGAGAGGGACGTTTAGTCACGCGTTACCCTCATCCGACCTCTGCTACGCAGAGGCCACCTTCTCCCGTGAACGGGAGAAGGAAGAGTGCGCTCAGTTCACCCGTGTCCAGTGCACCGACTTGCAGATCAGGCCGCCGAGAACACAGCCGGCGGTCGTCAGGCTGTTGCCGGACAAGGTCATCGTGCCGGAATAGTTCTTGCCGTCTTCCGGGTTGAAGGCGCTGCCCGACCAGGCGTTGGGTTTCGATGGCTTCATGTCGAAGAAGACGCGCTGGCCGACCCTGGCGGGCGTGCTGTTGTCCTTCGTCCACGAAATGACGCCGCAGAGCGCGGCGCCGCAATCGGAGATGCGGACGCGCGCATTGCCGGTCTGGTGAAGCCAGGTTCCCCTGGCGTCCTGAGCGAGGGCTGGCGCGGTTGTGGCTGTCAGCAAAAGGGTGGCGATTATTGAAGACTTCATGGGTGGCCTCCCTCATCCGACCCTTGCTGCGCAAGGGCCACCTTCTCCCGCGGAGCGGGAGAAGGGTAAGCGCGTCAGGTCAGGCTTGCCGTGAACTTCTGGATGCGGTGGCAGGCGTCTTCCAGCAGCGAGGTCTTCGCCGCATAGGAGATGCGGAAGTTCGGGCCGAGGCCGAAGGCGGAACCGTGCACCACGGCAACGCCTTCCTGCTGCAGCAGTTCGCTGATGAAGTCCTCGTCGGTCTGCAGCACCTTGCCGCTCTGCGTCTTCTTCCCCATGGCAGCCGAGCAGTCCGGATAGACATAGAAGGCGCCTTCCGGCATCGGGCACTTGATGTATTTCGCCTGGTTCAGCATGGAGACGACGAGGTCGCGGCGCTCCTCGAAGGCCTTGCGGAAGATCGGCAGATGATCCTGCGGCCCGTTCAGCGCTTCGACGGAGGCCCATTGCGCGATGGTGCAGGCGCCGGAGGTCTGCTGGCCGTGCAGCAGGTCGAGCGCCTTGATGAGGATGTCGGGCGCCGCGGCGTAGCCGATGCGCCAGCCGGTCATGGCGTAGCTCTTCGACATGCCGTTCATGGTCAGGGCGCGATCCATCAGGTTCGGCTCGATCTGCACCGGGGTGGTGAATTCGAAGCCGCCATAGATGAGGTGCTCGTAGATGTCGTCGGAGAACACCCAGACGTGCTTGTTCTTCGGCAGCATCAGAACGTCCGTCAGAGCCTTCAGCTCGGCGCGCGTGTAGGCGGCGCCCGTCGGGTTCGACGGCGAGTTGAGCAGAACCCATTTCGTCTTCGGCGTGATGGCGCGGTCGAGATCTTCGGCCTGCATCTTGAAGCCGCTTTCGAGGGTCGTCTTGACGATGACGGGCGTGCCGCCGGCGATCGTCACCATGTCCGGATAGCTGACCCAGTAGGGCGCCGGGATGATGACCTCATCGCCCTTGTCGCAGGTGGCAAGGAACGTGTTGAACAGGATCTGCTTGCCGCCGGTGCCGACGATGGTCTGCGACGCCTTGTAGTCGAGGCCGTTCTCGCGCTTGAACTTGCTGGCGATGGCCTCGCGGAGCGGCACGATGCCGAGCACGGGCGGATATTTGGTCTCACCACGATTGATCGCGTCGATCGCCGCCTTCTTGATGTGGTCGGGCGTATCGAAATCCGGCTCGCCGACGGAGAGCGAAATAATGTCCCGCCCGGCGTTTTTCAGGTCGCGCGCCACCTGGGTCGCCACCATGGTGGCGGACGGCTTCACGCGGGTGACTGCGCCTGCAAGGAAAGACATTTTATCGGTCTCCGGGAGATTTAACGAATAAGCCCTGGATCTGATGGATCAGGGAAGCGGCGGAAAATAGTTTCGCAGCGCGCAAAGGGCAAATGAAAAAGGCCGTTTTCCGGCCCGATTGCAACCTTGCCGCAGATTGTGCGTTTCCACACCGCATCCGCTCACGATGTGAGCGAGTGTCCGGAACAAGCGCCGGTCATCCGGCCGCGAAATTCAGGAGCAGCTTATGCGCTCGATACGTCAGTCTGAAGTGAATGAAAACAGCGGGTTTTCCTACGCCATGCCGCGCGAGCTGGCGCAGCAGCAATTGCAGATGTCGCTGCGGCTGGTGGCGATCATGGCCGTCGCCTGCCTGATCGGGGCCTTCACGGTCCTGCGTACCCCCGCTCCGTCATCCGACCAGTTTTCGGCGAACGAGGTGCGCCGCGCGCCCGTGAGCGCCCCCGTCGCCACGACGACGTTCATGGCGGAAAACCTTCCCGGCGACGGCCGTCCGGGTTCAGGTGCGGTTCATCTGCGCTGACTAGAGTGATGGCGTGGCTGATCCAGCAGGGTCGGCCCACTACTCTGGAGATAGCCATGAAGTCTCGCATTCTCGCCGCTCTCGCCCTCGCGACCGTCCTGTCCGGCGCAGCGTTTGCCCAGGCTCCCGCCACCTCTACCCCGACGCGTCCGACGGCTCCCCCTCCGGCTGCAATGGCCCCTGCCGCGCCCGCCAAGCCGGCTGCACCGGCCGCTACGCCCGCAACGGCGCCTGTCGCCAGTTCGCAATTGCTCGACATCAACACCGCAAGCGCCGCCGAGCTTGAAAAGCTCAAGGGCATCGGCACCGCGCGTTCGGCCGCCATCATCAAGGGCCGTCCCTATCACGGCAAGAACGAGCTGCTCGACAAGAAGATCGTTCCCTCGAACGTCTATGACGACATCAAGGATCATATCATCGCCAAGCAGGCGGCGAAGTAATCCGAGCCAATGGATTTCCTGAAGGCGCGCTGTCGCAAGGCAGCGCGCCTTTTTGTTTGAGCCATCTACCCAAACCACCGCCTCGCCGTCATGCCCGGCCTTGTGCCGGGCACCCACGCGGTGACGCTGCCGCACTGTCGCAGAATGCCCGTAGATGAGGCTTTTTCTTTCTATCGCTTAGCACACCACGGGGTGGGTGCCCGCGATGATCCCCGGGTCAAGCCCGGGGACGGGCATGACGCGGTTGGTTGGCTGCGGCGTCATGCGGCGGCGATCGATTAACTTGATCTGAGCCATATCTTGTGCGCCCGCGGGAGATCGGTCACACTCAAGGTAACGGGCATGCGATGTCCGCAACCGAGGGAGAGGACGACCATGGGAAAGACGATTCCGCGGCGTGAATTTCTGGTGGCTGCCGGCGTGGCCACGACGGCCGGCACGGCGCTCGCCTCAACATCTTCCGTGGCTGCCACCGAGCAGACGACGCCTGCGACATTGCCGGCGCAAGCCGCGCCCGCGCCTTTGGACAATGTGAATCAGTACACGGTGCTGCATCAGTTCGTGCGCGAAGCGAAGTCGCATATTCCCGCCAAGGGCTGGAATTATCTCATGGGCTCGGCCGACACCGAGACCACGGTCAAGCGCAATCGCATGGCGCTCGATTCGATCGCGTTCAAGCCGCGTATCCTGAGCGGCGTCGGCAAGGTCGATCTGTCGACGTCGCTGCTGGGGCACAAGATGCGCATCCCTGTCATGCTGTCAGGGGTCGGCTCGGTTGCGCTGGTTCATCCCGATGGCGGCGCGGCGGTGGCGCGTGCGGCCAATACATTCGGCGTGACGATGGGCGTGAGTTCCGAGGCGAAGCCCGGTCTCGAAGCCATCGGCGGCGCAGCGCCGGGGCCGAAGATCTATCAGCTTTATGTTTCGGGCGATGACGCGTGGATCGACGCCATCGCCGAGCGGGCGGTGAAGGCAGGCTATACCGCGTTCGGCTTCACGGTCGACAGCGCGTCGTTCAGCCGGCGTGAGCGTGACATCGTCTCCGGCGGCCAGAACGCGGGCCTCAGCGACAATCCGAATCCATTCAGAACCGCGTTCAACTGGGATGCCGTGAAGCGCTTCAAGGACCGCCATCCAGATCTGCCGCTCGTCATCAAGGGCGTCACCTGCGGCGAGGACGCGGCGCTGGCCTGCGACGCCGGCGCATCCGCCGTCTGGGTCTCGACACATGGCGGCCGCCAGCTCGATCATGGGCGTGGCTCCATGGACATTCTGGCGGAAGCGGTCGATGCCGTGCACGGCCGCGCCGAGATCATCGTCGACAGCGGGTTTTCGAGGGGCAGCGATGTCGTCAAGGCCATGGCCTATGGCGCCACCGCTGTCGGCATCGGTTGGCGTCGGCGGCGACGCCGGCGTGGTGCGTGTCCTCGAGATCCTGGAGAAAGAGATCTACGCCTGCATGGCCAATCTCGGCGTCAACAGTTTCGCCAGGCTCAACCGGGCCTACACGTCGCCGGCGATGCCGGTGAACGCGCCGGGTATCTTCAGCGCGTTTCCGCTGATCGATACGGTCTGAACGTCAGATCTTGTCCTTGAAGATGAAGGCCGCGCCGATGGCGATGAAGGTGAAGCCGACGGCGTGGTTCCAGCCGAGCTGTTCCTTGAGATAGAAGGTCGAGAAGCCGGCGAAGACGAGGAGGGTGATGACTTCCTGCATCGTCTTCAATTGCGCGACGCTGTAGACATTGCTGCCGAAGCGATTGGCCGGCACGGCGAAACAATATTCGATCAGCGCAATGCCCCAGCTCGCCAGAATCGCCCATACCAGCGGGCTCTCCTTGTACTTCAGGTGGCCGTACCAGGCGAATGTCATGAAGATATTCGACAGGACGAGAAGGACGACGGGGGTCAGTGCGGAGGTAGTGAATTGCGCCACGGTTTGTGATCTCGGTTGGGTGGAGGGGAAGCCATGGCATTCCAGTGTGGTGAGGGCAAGGTGGGTTGAAGCGCACAGCCCTCATCCGACCTCTGCTGCGCAGAGGCCACCTTCTCCCATAAATGGGAGAAGGAGTCCGCGTGCTTTAAACAATCAACCCCTTCATCGGCTTCACGTCCTGCGACTCGGGAAACACCCGCTCGCCGAGCACGGTGGCGCCGAGGCCCAGATGATCGGCCAGCAATCCCTTCATCACGCCGCGCAGGTCCGTCGTCGCCTTGAGATCGCGGCCCTCGAACAGGTCGGCATCGCGCAGGCCGGGCCAGTCGGCGATGACCCTGCCGCCGTTGAGCGCGCCGCCGGCCAGAAAGGCAACGGTGCCGGTGCCGTGATCGGTGCCGGCCGTGCCGTTGATGCGCGCCGTGCGGCCGAATTCGGTGACGACGGCGACGACGGTGTTTTTCCAACTGTCGCCGAGGCCTTTCTCGAATTCCTCGATGGCGCCGTCGAGGCCGGCCAGCAATTGCGCCAGCCGGCCGGTCGTACCGCCTTCGTTGACGTGGGTGTCCCAGCCGTCGAAGGCGAGTGCGGCAAAGCGTGGGCCGTCATTGGCGGCGATCAGTTTGGCCGCGCCGCGCGCGGGAATGCGCATGGCCTCGATGACATTGCCGCCGACCGGCCGCATGCTGCCTGCTTCGCGCTGGGCCACTTTTTCAATTGCAACACCTTGCTCGAGGGCGCTGGCAAGGCCGCTGTCGCGCTCGCGGTAGAGAGCGAGCAGGCGCTGTTCCAGATCGTCCTGCACGGCAGGGAGGGTGCTCGGCGCCCAGCCGGTGACGGACGCGCCACCGCGTAGAATGAGGGGCGTCGAAGCGCCCACCGCAAGCCCCTTTCCCTTCACCGCGATGCGCTCGCCTTTCGGCAATTGTTCGAGCGCGCGGTTGAGCCAGCCGGAGTCGGTTTTGCCCGGCAATCTGTAGCCGCTCTCCAGCACGTCCTGGCCGTCGAAATGCGAGCGCTGGCGATAGGCCGTGGTGGTGGCATGCACGACGGCAGCCTGGCGCAGGCCGTACAGCCTGGCGAAATTCGGCATGGCCGGATGCAGGGCGAAGAAATTGTCGAGCGGCAGCGCCGGCTTGTCGCCCGATGCCGACAAAGCCTGCTGGCCATGCAGGGCCTGATAGGCCGGATCGCTGATGGGCGCGACGGCGGCAAGGCCATCGAGCGCACCGCGCAGGATCATGACGACGAAGCGCGGATCGCGGCCATCAGCCGCGTGTGCGAAGCGCGGCAGATAGGACCATGCGAACAGTGCGCCGCCGGTGACGAGAAGCTGTCGGCGTGAAGGCGTGTGCAGCGTCATCGTCATCTCCTCTGGAATTCGGGCGACATGACCACCAGCGCCATTGCCTGTTCGCGCGATTCGGCGCGGCCGATCGCCTGCCGCGTCTCGGCGGAGGCGGCCTCGCCGGCGACGGCGTCGAGCGCTTCCTCGGGATCGGTGAGATTGCCGAGGCGTTTGGCGATCTGGCCGGCAATGTCGAGGCGCGTCTTCATGCCATTGGGCGTCGCCCAGGCGGCGTTGGTATCGGCAAAGCCGTTCGGTCCCGGCGGCTGCCAGAGCGGCGCGCCCATCAGGCGCAGAGAGCCGAGATAGCGCTGCGGCTGACCCGGCCCGCGTGCGACCATGCGCGATGCGGCGATGATGAAGTCATAGGGGCTGCGCATTTTCGTCAGCGGCGCCGACCATGCGGTGTCGTCGTCGATCAGCGCCAGGGACAGGGCCTTGAGGTTGCCGTCGCTGTCGCGAAACACTTTCGTCAGTTTCTCGACCAGCGCCGGCGGCGGCTGGTCGGCGACGAAATGCCGGGCGAATTTCGTTGCGATGAATCTGGCGGCCGAGGGATGACGGGCGAGATCGTTCAAGGCCTTCTCGCCCTGGACGACGCCTTCGTCCGCATAGGTCTTGCCGAGCAGGACTTGCGGGCCGGGCTCGTGGGCGTTCTTGTTGAAGGCGAATGTGCCGGGGCGGCCCAACTGACCCGGCGGCCCGACTATGGTCCAGCCGGTGATGATGCGCGCCAGCGCGGTGACATCCGCCTGCGTATAGCCGCCATCGACGCCGAGCGTATGCAGTTCGAGGGTTTCGCGCGCCAGGTTCTCGTTGAGGCCGCGCCGGCGGTTCTGCCCGGCGCGGGAATTGGGGCCGACGGACACGGCGTTGTCGAGATAGGCCAGCATGGTGGGATGCTGCTCCACCGCTTTCACCATGTCGGCGAAAGAGCCCAGCACATGTGGACGGATCGCCTCGCGCTCGAAGGCGCCGGCGGTGATGCGCACGCCGGGGCCCTTGATGGCTGAAATGCAGAAGTGATTGGACCAGAAGCCGACCAGCCGCTCGACGAAGCCGCAGGCCGGGGCATGGGCGCGCTGGATGCGCGCCAGCGCGTCGGCCTGAAAACGGTCTTGCACGATGTTGACGTTCGGTCGCGGCGGTTGTGGTGATGCTGGCGGTGTGGGACTTGGTGATGCGTCGGATGCCTGCGTGTTCGGGGCGGTCTGGTTTGCAATCTGCTTTGCTTGCGCAAGCGCTTCGCGCCTTTGACGCAGCAGGCCGTATAATTCGGCGAACAGGTCTTCCGTCGGACGCAGATTGGGGCCTTCGAGCAAAGCGGTGCGCGGCGACGCCAGTTCGGCTTTGACGAAGCCACGCGGATCGGCGGCCGCGTTGGCGAGGTCGCCGGAATTGCCGCCGCGGGCGCCAAGCCCGAAACGGTTGAGCGCGACAAGCGCCATCTGCGCATTGATGCTGGCCGTCATTGCATCGTCCTTCGACCAATCAACCCCATTGATCTATGGCAACATCAAATCATGGCGAAATTCTCTCTCACGCGCGTGACGGTTCGTAACCGAATGTAACAACCTGGCGGATGGCCTTGCCTTCACGCAGGCGATCGAAACCCTCGTTGATGTCGTCGAGTGTGATGCGATCGCTCAGCAGGCGATCGACCGGCAGGCGGCCGCGGCGGAACAGGTTGATGTAGCGCGGCAGATCGCGCGACGGCACACAGGCGCCGATATAGCTGCCCTTCAGGGTGCGCTCTTCCGCCACGAGACTGACGGCGGGAATCTGCAGCATGGCGGACGGCGCCGGCAGGCCGCCGGTGATGGTGGTGCCGCCGCGCCTGGTGATGGCATAGGCGAGCTCGAGCGCCTTGACGGAACCGGCGAGTTCGATGACCACATCGAAGCCGCCCTTCGTCGCCTCGCGGATGGTCGCGGCCGCATCGGCGTCGCGGGAGTTGAACGTGTCGGTCGCGCCGAGCTGTTTCGCGAAGGCGAGCTTGGCGTCGTCGAGATCGATGGCGGCGATGCGATCGCCGCCCGAAGCCACGGCGCCGAGCAGTGCGGCCAGGCCGACGCCGCCGAGGCCGACGATGGCGACTGTCGATCCGGCCGACAGCGCCGCCGTGTTGACCACGGCGCCGACGCCGGTCAGCACGGCGCAGCCGAAGAGGGCGGCGTGATCGAGCGGGATGTCCTTGTCGATGCGCACCAGGGAGCGGCGCGACACCACCGCATATTCGGCGAAGGCGGAGACGCCGAGATGATGATTGAGCGGTTTGGCATCGCGCGAAATGCGGCGCTCGCCGGACAGAAGCACGCCGGCGCCGTTGGCGGCGGCGGCCGGCTCGCACAAGGCCGGGCGGCCGGTGGCGCAGGGCTGGCAATGGCCGCAGCTCGGCACGAAGACGAGAACCACATGATCGCCTTTGGCCAGATCATCGACGCCTGGTCCCAGCTCTTCGACGACGCCGGCCGCCTCATGGCCGAGCGCCATCGGTGTCGGGCGCGGGCGCGAGCCGTCGATGACCGAGAGATCGGAATGGCAGAGCCCGGCGGCGGCGATGCGCACCAGAACCTCGCCGGGACCGGGAGGAGCGAGATCCACGGTGGAGATCGTCAGGGGCTTCGAGACGGCATAGGGCGTCGCCCGGCCCATATCCTCGAGAACGGCGGCGCGGACCTTCATGTGTCTGATCTCCATAGAAAATGCTGCGCCACTTTGGCGATTCCCGGTGATTGTCGCAATCGCAATATGATTAGGTAGCTAACCTTGCGTAACGGCTGCGCTTGCGACATCATCGGCCGCCGAGCCCGAACGGGCGGCAGCAGCCGGCGCATGACGGCAGCGCAAAAAAATCTGGAGGAAACAGGGATATGGCGGGTTTTGACGTCAAGACGGCTTTCAGCCTCGCGGGCAAAGTGATCATCGTCACCGGTGGCGGCACCGGCATAGGCAAGGTCTACAGCCAGCGGCTGGCAGAAGGCGGGGCAAAGGTGGTGCTGGCCGACATCGCGGCCGAGCCGGCCGCCAAGGTGGCCGAGGATTGCGTCAAGGCCGGGCTCGAGGTCGTGTCGTTTCCCACTGATGTCTCGAATCCCGAATCGGTCGAAGCCATGGTGGCGCAGACGGTCGCCAAATGGGGCAGGGTCGATGGCCTCATCAACAATGCCTCGCTGATGAGCGTGCTGCCGCGCGGCAGCTGGCTCAAGATCCCGGTCGAGGAATGGGACCGGGTGATGGCCGTGAACCTGAAGGGCATCTTCCTGTGCTGCCGGGCGGTGCATCCGCACATGAAGGCGCAAGGCGGCGGCCGCATCGTCAATATCTCGTCGTCGCGCATCTGGGGCGGCAATCCCAACCGCCTGCATTATACGACGTCGAAAGCGGGCGTGGTCGGCTTGACGCGGGCGCTGGCGCGCGAGGTCGGCGAGGACAATATCGGCGTCAACGCCATTACGCCGGGCTTCACCGAGAGCGAAACGCAGGTGGCGTCGTCGTCAGCAAATTATGTCGCGTTCAAGGGTGACGGGCGCACCTTCAAGCGGGTGCAGGTGCCGGACGATCTCGTCGGCGCGGTGATGTTCCTTCTGTCCGACGCCAGCGGCTTCATGACCGGCCAGACGCTCAATGTCGACGGCGGCCAGGCGATGCACTGAACCGATTGCAGCAAAAATCAAAAACAAAGGAGGAAACCATGGCAGCAGGGACGGCGATCGAATTTGAGCCGCTCAGCAGCATTCTTGGCGCGCGCGTGCATGGCGTCGATCTGAGCGAACCCGACAGCGCGGCACGCTCGCTGATGCTGCGCGAAGCGTTTGCGAAATATTGCGTGTTGTGCTTCCCGCAGCAGACCATCACTAACGATGACCAGATCCGCTTCGCGCGCAACTTCGGCCGCGCCGATGCGGATTTCATGGGCAAGCCGACGGCCAATGAGCAGCCGGAATACGACGGGCCGGCGAAGCGCGGCGTGATGTATATCTCCAACCTGCGCGAGAACGGCCAGCAGGTCGGCGCGCTGCCGGATGGAGAATTGCATTTTCATTCCGATGGGGCGCATCGCAAATCGCCCTATCGCGCCACCAGCCTGTTCTCCATCGAGATCCCGTCCGTCGGCGGCGAGACCAAGTTTGCCAACCTGCAGATGGCCTATGACCATCTGCCGGAGGCGATGAAACAGCGTCTCGACGGGTTGATGGTCAACAATGTCTACGACACCCGCGCCACCCTGCGCGAGCAGACGGACGAGACCGACGACAAGCTGTCGAACGCGCGCCATGCGCTGGTGCGCGTGCATCCTGAGTCAGGCCGCAAGGCGCTCTATCTGAGCCGGCTGATGACGCGCAACATCGTCGGCATGGACCGCGCCGAAAGCGATGCGCTGCTGGAGGAACTGTTCGCGCATATCGAGAAGCCGGAGTTCATCTACGCGCATTCGTGGAAGGTGGCGGACCTGCTCATCTGGGACAACCGCGCCGTCAATCACGCCCGCGCCGATTTCCCGGCGAGCGAGCGGCGGCATCTGCGCCGGGTGACGGTGTCGGAGCCTTAGGGCGCCCTCATCCGACCCTTGCTGCGCAAGGGCCACCTTCTCCCGCGCAGCGGGAGAAGGGATGCGCTTCCTGCTAGGTCTTCACCTGCGGGTTGATGCCCTTGGGGAAAATATCCTCCGGCTTCAGCAGGCGTTTCGCTACGCCCTGCTCGAAGCAGAAGCGCAGGAAAGTCTCGAGCGTCGTGTAGTTGGCGTCGAGGCCGTAGGGGTAGATGTCGCCCTTGAACAGGTCGCGCAGCTTCATCACCGTGTCGTTCAGCCAGGGGATGGGGTAGCGCGAGGCGCCGCCTTCGAAGATGCGCTCCATGGAGCGGTCCTTCGATTCCAGGAAGGCGAGATAAAGGTTGCGCGCCGCCCAGGGATATTCGTCCAGCACCGCCTTGCGCATGGCGATGATGTGCATGATCGGATAGACGCCGGTGCGCTGGAAGTATTTCACCTCTTCGCCCGTCGGGTCATCGAACAGGCGTTTGATGTTGGGGTTGCCGCGCTGGTAGGGCAGGGGGATGGTCGCCGTCATGATGGCGTCGAGCTCGCCGCGCACGATCATGTCGCTCAACGTCTTTTCCGATTCGCGGATGATGTTGATGCCGTCCGGCAGTTTGAGATCGACCTTTTCGGTGCGGCCGGCGTCCTCGGTGCCTGCCTGCACCCACTGGATGCTGGTCAGCGGCACGCCCGCCTCGTGTTGCAGCCAGCCGCGCGTATAGACGGCGGCGGTCTGCGCCCATTCAGGCAGGCCGACCCGCTTGCCCTTGAGATCGGCGGCGGTCTTGATGCCTTTCGAGGGGTTCACGTAGAGCGAGGACAGGCGGAAGACCCGCGAGGCGAAGACCGGCAGGGCGATCACGTCCCGGTCTTCGGCGTTCTCGTGCTCGGCCATCTGGGCGGTGAACTTGGCGAAGGACATTTCGCTGACGTCCCATTCGCGCTTGGCGGCGAAACGGGAGAAAATCTCGTGAATCTCGTGCTGAAGCCAGATCGGCTCGATGCCCTGCGCCTGCACGTCGCCGCTGCGGAAATCGCGGAAATGATCGTATTCGCTGGTGGCAATGGTGAGATTGATCTTCTTCATCGGCCGTTTCCTCCTTTTATTGAAGCTTTGCTGTCTTGATTGCATGGGAGTAAGACGCGTACAATTGGTAAAAGCAAATTTTTTGGAGGAGACCGTATGTTCGCGCAGATCAACCACATGGCTATGAACAGCCCGAACTGGCCGATGATGGCGAAGTTCTACGAGGCGGTGTTCGGCCTGAAACCCTCCAGCAAGACCAGCCGCCCGGCCAATGGCGTGTCGGTCGGCGACGGATATGTCGGCATGAACATCAACCCGCTGCGCGACGGCTATGTGGGCGGGCTCGACCATTTCGGCATGAAGGTCGACAGCATCGATGCGGCGCTGGAGCGCATGCAGAAGAAATTCCCCGAGGCCAATATCGTCAAGCGGCCCTCGACCCGGCCGTTTGCCCAATATTCGGGCAATGATCCGGACGGCAATGTCTTCGACCTGGCGGAGCGGACAAGCAAGCTGAGCGAGGTCTATGCCGACCAGATGGAGGAGAAGCCGGTTCCGGACCGCTATCTCAACAAATTCGCCATCCGCACGCCGAACGCGGAGAAGTGCGCGGAATTCTATTCGGAAGTGTTCGAGCTGGAGCCGCTGAACAAGCGCTTCGACGGGCCGGGCTGGCACCTCACCGACGGGCGGGTGACGCTGTCGATCCTGCCGTGGTCGATCCCGATTTTCGAGAACATGTCGATCAAGCGGCCGGGGCCGGACCATATCGGCTTCAAGGTCGAGAGCATGGACGCCTTCAAGGAGCATCTGGCCGCGATCGGCGGGTCCAACCCCTATCTGGCGGCGATGCCGCTCGGCGGCAGCAAGGAATCAGACGCCCGCAAGGCATTCCTGGCGAAGTCTGCGACGGGTAAGATGCAGATCGCCGATCCGGGCGCGGTGTGGATCGACATCACGGACGAGTAGGTTTGCGCGAACAGGTTTTTGCAAAGGGTGAGTAAGATGGATGATGCGGTCGCGAAAGCGCGCGTTGAAGACAAGTTCGTCACGGTCGACGGGCTGAAACTGCGCTACGTCGAGGCCGGCAGCGGGCCGGCGCTCCTGTTGCTGCATGGCGCCTCGCTCGGCTCCTCGGCCGACGTGTTCCTGCGCAACCTGCCGCCGCTGGCGAAGGCGGGCTTTCGTGCCATCGCTTTCGATTTTCCGGGGTTCGGCCTCTCCGATACGCCGGGCGATCATTCGGCCCAATATCGCCGCGCCTCGATCCTGAAGTTCATGGATGCGCTTGGCTTGCAAAAGGCCGCGCTGATCGGCCATTCGCAATCGGGCGGCCCCGCCATCCAGACCGCGCTGCAGGCGCCGGATCGGGTCAGCCATGTGGTGGTGCTGGGCACCGGCAGCCTGCTGCCGCCGCTTGACGAAGGCAAGAAGGGTGGCGCGGAAGCCGCCGTGCAGCAGCGGCTCGAGCGCCGCATGGCGCAGGCGGAGCCGACCATCGAGGATACGCGCAAGCTGCTCGAGGCCAATCTCTTCCATCACGAGCTGATCACCCCGGAGGAGCTGGCGCTGCGCCATGCGCGCAGCATCGGCAAGGCGTTCGAGGCCTTCTGCGCCCGCAACGATCTCGCCGAGTCACAGCCGGCGAAAGAGCCCGCCGTGCCGCTGTGGCAGAAGACGGCGGAGGTGAAAGCGCCGCTGCTGATGATCTACGGCAAGCAGGATCGCGCCAATGCGTTCGAACGCGCGACCAAGCTGAAACAGCTTTATCCGCATCTTGATCTGCATATCGCCGAGGGCTGCAAGCATCTGGTGCCGTGGGATGCGGCGGATGAGTTCGTGAAGCTGGCCGTGCCGGTGTTGAAGAGGTAAAGCTCTCCCTTCTCCCGCTGCGCGGGAGAAGGTGGCCCTTGCGCAGCAAGGGTCGGATGAGGGTGAGCAACCGTTACAACCCTTACAATCCTCGATGGCGGATGAGTTCATGAGATTGGCGTGAAGCGCACCGCCCTCATCCGCCCCTCGCGTTGCGAGGGGCACCTTCTCCCGTAAACGGGAGAAGGAAGGGTGCCCTACGGATTCGCCAGCTCTTTCCATCTCGCGTAACTCACCAACTGCGATCGCGTGATCCTGAGCTTCCTTGGATGCACGATGGATCGCAGAATATCCTTCGTCGAATCCCGCAGCGCTTCCGGCATCCACGGGCTGAGCTTCAGTTCGAGGATGCAATCGAGGTCGATGTCCACGTCGCAGGCTTTCAGCGCCTTGTCCCTGCTTGTGTAGACGATGCGGAACTCCTGCTCGTCGCGATAGGGAAACCGTTTCAGGAATGGCAGGCCTTGTACGGCAGGCTTCGGCGCCTTGGTGGCGTCGTTGATCTTCTTGTAATTGACGCGGCCGGACATGAAGCCAGCCGCCGTGAACTGGCTGACCAGCGCCGGTTTGTTGAAGGTCATCCTGACGCCGCTGTCGCCCTGCGAGAAGACGCGCCAGTGGTGATAGGTCTCGTCGGCTTCCGAGAAGCAGAGCGCCAGCACGGTCTTCAGCTTTTCCCGCGCCTTGTACTGCGCCATGAAATAGGCGTCGTTCGAATCATCCCAGGACGCCGGATCGAGGAAGGTGATCTTCCTCGTCTTCAGCAGGTGAATGACTGAGGCAAGACTTGTGTAGCGGTGGATGATCTTGTCGGCCATCGGTCACACGATCCTTACCGCGCCCTTCTGCGCCTGCGCTGTCTGCGCCAGCAGTTTGACACAGGCATAAACGGCGGAGATGTTCGGCGTCGGCACGCCGGTGATCTGGCCCAGCTCGATGACGGAACCGACCAGCGCATCGATTTCGATGAAGCGGCCCGCTTCCACGTCCTGCAGCATGGAGGTCTTGTGCTCGCCCACAGCGGCAGCGCCAGCGATGCGCTTTTCCAGCGGGATGCGGAAGCGGATGCCGAGGTGCTCACCGACTGCCTGCGCCTCGCGCATCATGTCGGCTGCGAGCGCGCGGGTCAGCGGATCGGCGCAGATCGCGGCCAGGGTCGCGTGCGTCAGCGCGCTGATCGGGTTGAAGCTGAGATTGCCCCAGAGCTTGGTCCAGATCTCGGCGCGAATGTCGGAGACGACAGGCGCCTTGAAGCCGGCCTTGGTAAAGGCCCGCGACACCGCCTCGATGCGTGGCGATTTGCTGTTGTCGATCTCGGCCAGCGAGAAGCGGTTGCCCTCGATGAGCTTGATGACGCCAGGCGCGGCGATCTCGGCGGCGGGATAGACGACGGAGCCGATGACGCGTTCCGCCGGCAGGCCGCCGGCGATGATGCCGCCGGGATCGACGCTTTCCAGCCTGCGGCCGGCAAAGGGGCTGTCCTGCTTGAGGAAATACCACCAGGGAATGCCGTTCTGCGCCGTCAGCACCATGGTCTCGTCGGTGAAGGTCGCGGGCAGGTCGGGAATGATCTCGGCGACCTGATGCGCCTTCATGCCGAGCACGACGAGATCGTGCGGGCCGGCTTCCTTCACCGTTCCGACCGCGCGCGGGCGCACATGCACATCGCCTTCTTCGCCGGTGAGGCGCAGGCCGTCTGACTTGATGGCGGCAAGCTGCGCGCCACGTGCCACCACGGTGACGTCCTCGCCGCTCGCCGCGAGTTTGGCCGCGAGCAGGCCGCCGATGGCGCCGGCGCCGATAATGCAGATTTTCATTGGCCCTTCACCTCAACGCCCGCCCATTGCTCGAAATATTCGACGATGGAGCTGTAGCCGCGTTTGGGGTTCTGCGCATAGGCCGCATTCCAGATTTCCATCACCGTCGCGCCAATGGGCGCGGGCAGACCGGCGTCGTGGATCGTCTCCATGTAGAGCTGCATGTCCTTCAGGCCGATGGTCATCGGCGAGGCGAAGTCGCGTTTCAGGATCGAGCGGGGAAACTTGTCGACCGTCGCCGAATTGCGGCCGCTGCCGTCGTTGATGGCGTCGATCAGGCCCCCGTGCGTCGAGCCCGGCCTTGACGCCCATGACGATGGCTTCGCACGACACGGTGAGCGCGGTGATCGACAGCGCATTGTTGATGACCTTGGCGATCTGCGCCATGCCGGGCTCGCTGCCGACGCGATGGATCTTCGATGTCATCAACGCGATTATAGGGCGGATACGATCGAATACTTCATCGCTGCCGGCGCAGATCAGCGAGAAGGCGCCGGAATCGACGCCATGCGAGCCGCCGGACGCGCCGGTGATCGGCGCATCGAGGACGGTGATTTTGTAGTCCGCCATGCTGGCCGCGATCTCGCGCATGGTCTTCACGCCGAGCGTCGAACATTCGACGAGGATGCGCAGTTTTTCAGCGCCGGCGATCTCGGCAGCGACAGTAACGCTGATGGCGGGCGCGGGCAGGCAGGCGAAGACGATCTCGCAGGCGTCGGCCACGGTGCGCGCCGAGGGCGCGATGACGGCGCCGGCCTCGGCCATGCGCTGGCGGGCGGCGTCGTTGGTGTCGAACACCATGAGTTTCAGGCCGGAGCGCAGCAGGCTGCGCGCCATGGCGCCGCCCAGCGCGCCGGCGCCGACGAAACCGATCATTTCAGTCATAAGTCATCCAATCGTTAGGCCGCCGCTGACGCGCGGGCGGTGTCGAACGCCGGCATGTCCGCCAGCATCAGTTGCAGTGGCGCGCGTGCGCGCAGTGTTGCGCCTTCGCCGGCCTTCAGGCCGAAGGCGGAATGTGGCCGCAGCGCTTCGCCTGCGATCTCGCCTTGCCCGGACAGGACAAAGCCGATGCGTGCCCCGTCGCGCGAGCTAAGATCAAACTCTGCGCCGGCATCGAGCCGCAGAAAGGCGAAGGCGGTGCCGCGCGCGCCGAAGGAGCCGAGCTCTTTGCGCGCGACGCCAGGCTTCTCCTGCGTCCACTCTACATCCTGCGGACGCATCATCACCGGCGTTTCCCAGCGCTTCTCCGGATATGAGATGCGGCGGCCGTTGACCTCTTCCCAGATCGCCTCGAATGCATCCTGGTTGCGGCGCGTGCCGTCGGGCGGATTGTCGGTGCGGCGATAGATGCCGTTCTCGAACGTGCCGCGCGTCTGCAGCCGCGCCATGCCCTCGTTCATCTGGCGTTCGCTGATGAAGCCTTCGCCGCTGTCGCCGCCGAACTGGATGGTGACGCCGAGGCGCTCGTTGTCGGCCTCTTCCGGGCCATAGGGCGTGCCTTCGGGGAAATAGGCGAGTTCGCCCGGCTCGATCCATTGATCGGGGCCGTAATTGATCGCGCCTTCGAGCGCGAGGCGAAGCTGATCGAAATTATGCCGGTGGCGCGGTGTGGAGATCTTGCTGTTGACCCGCACATAGACGAGGCGGAAATTGCCGGGGTCGCCTTCTTCGCCCGCCAGCAAGGTGCGAAACAGTTTGCCGCCGCCGCGAAACTCCGGCGTCGTGACCGCGCCCTCATAGGCGTCCGCATGACCGATCTGCATCTGGTCCTCCCATATTGAGGGCATTTTTAGACCCGTCGCTCGGTAAAGTCGACGCTTGGCCGGCATGTGTTTACTGCGCGCTCATGAGGTCCTAGTTTGCGGCCACAAGATAAAATGCGGATCGGGAGGGATTTATGAACGCCGATGTTCTGAAGCGGTTGGTTCTGGCAGGAAGCCTTGTGCTGGCGACCAGCGCTGCCCAGGCGCAGACGCTTACCAAAGTGAAAGTCGGTAAATCCGGCGGGCCGATGATCTTGACCATCGTCGATGTGGGCAAGGAAGCCGGCATCTGGAAGGCGCAGGGCCTCGATGTCGAATCCATCTATTTCGGCGGTGAATCCCAGACCATGGTCGGCCTCGCGTCAGGCTCCATCGATTTCGGCTTCGGCTCGGGGCCGGGGCTTGCCTATCCGGTGAAAGGCGTGCCGGTGACGGCGATCGCGGCGGTCAGCGGCGCGCCTTATAATATGGTCGTCACCGTGGCGGTGAATTCGCCGCTCAAGTCGCTTGCAGATTTGCGCGGCAAGAAGCTCGGCGTCACCTCGGCCGGCTCGCTCACCGACTGGATGGCGAAGGAGATCGGCCGAGGCCAGGGCTGGGGCAATGAGGGCGTCATCTCATTTCCCACCGGCGCGTCGCGCACCTCGATCGCCGCCATGCGCGCGGGCGATATCGACGGCGTGGTGATGGGCGCGGCGACCGCCTTCGATGCGCAGCTCAACAAGCAGGGGCAGGTGCTGGCGACGCTCGGCCATATCGTGAAGGATTTTCACTCCAACATTCTCTTCGTCCGCAATGAACTGATCGCCAAATCGCCGGATACGGTGCAGCGCTTCGTCGACGGCTGGTTCAAGTCCGTCGCCTATGCGAAGGCCAATCCGGATTTCACCATCAAGGTCAGCGCCGCGACCCTGAACATCAGCCAGGACTCGGCGCGCGCCGCCTTCGAGGACGAGATCACCATGATGGCGCGCGACACGGGCGGGTTCGACAAGGCGGCGATCGAGACCATCCGCCGCTCGCTGCGCGAAATCGGCACACTGGCCGATCCGCCGCCGGCCGAAAAACTTTATGACGAGCGTTTTTTGACCGGGCACAAATAGAGGTTAAAGCCAAGGTTGCCAGCCGTCGTCAGAATGGGTAGGGAAACTCCATCCAGCCCGGAGGACTACGCATGAGCGGCACCATTTCTCTTGGAATCATAGGGTTCGGCGAGGTCGGGTCGACCTTCGCCAGAGAATTTCTGGCCCGTGGCGGCGTTTCAATCGCCACCTACGACATTCTGTTCGACGATCCGCAGAAAGGCCCGGCGAAGCGCGAACTGGCCGAAAGCATCGGCGTGCGGCCGGCGAAGAGCGCCGCCGACGCCAGCAAGGATGCGCGCATCGTCATTTCCGCCGTCACGGCCTCGAATGTGCTCGATGTCGCCGGCCAGGCGGCCGGTTATCTCAACCAGGGCCAGTTCTTCTTCGACATCAATTCCGCCTCGCCGGTGACCAAGAAGACAGCGGCCGGCAAGGTCAACGCCTCGCATGCCAAATATGTCGAGGGCGCGGTGATGGCGCCGGTGCCGGGGCCCGGAATAAAAGTGCCGATCCTCGCCGGTGGCCCGTTCGCGGAAGAGGCTGCCGTGCTGCTCAACGGCCTCGGCATGAACGTGACGCCGGTGACGACCGAGCCTGGCCGCGCCTCGGCGATGAAGCTCTGCCGTTCGATCGTCATCAAGGGCCTTGAGGCGATCATGGTCGATTGCGCCGCGGCGGCGAAACAATGGGGCGTCGAGGACGAGGTCTTCGGCAGTCTCGATGCCAGTTATCCGTCGATCGATTTCCGCCAGCTTGCGGAGACGATGGGCGGTCGTGTACGTCAGCACGGCATCCGCCGTGCGGCGGAAATGCGGGAAGCGGCGATGATGGTCGAGGACCTCGGCATGGATCCGGGCCTTTGCAAAGCCATCGCCGATGCACAGGAAAGAGGAGCTGACAAGAAATGAGCGCGCTTGAATCGCATAAGAATCCGCAGGGCGATTTCACGCCGTCCATTCCGCCGCCGGATCCGAACACCAAGACGCCGAAGTTCAAACTGCCGCACAATGCCACCGATGCGCATTGCCACATCTTCGGGCCCGGCGACAAATATCCGTTCGCGCCGGATCGCTCCTACACGCCGCCGGATTCCGGCCTGGAAAAATTCGCCGCGCTGCAGGAAAAACTCGGCCTGACCCGCGCCGTCATCGTCAATGCCTCGTGCCATGGCAATGACAACACGGTCTGCCTTGACGCCATCGCCCAGAGCGGCGGGCGCTATCGCGCCGTCGCCAACATCGATGACACGTTCAGTGAAAAGGCGATCGAGGAGCTGCACAACGGCGGCATCCGCGGCTGCCGCTTCAACTTCGTCGCCCATCTCGGCGGCGTGCCCGACATGAAGGTGCTCCACAATGTCGTCGACAAGATCAAGAACTTCGGCTGGTCGCTCGACGTGCATTTCGACGCCATCGACCTGCCGGAATATGCGCCGATGCTGGCGAAGCTGCCGGTCATCTACACGATCGACCACATGGGCAGAGTCAAGGCCAGCGACGGCCTGCAGCAGAAGCCGTTCGAATGTCTTGTCAACCTGATCAAGGACGACGAGAAGTGCTGGGTGAAGGTGTGCGGTTCCGAGCGTGTCTCCTCGACCGGTTATCCGTTCCACGACGCGGTGCCGTTCGCCCGCCGGATCTGCGAACTGGCGCCCGACCGCATCATCTGGGGCACCGACTGGCCGCATCCGAATGTGAAGCAGATGCCGAACGACGGCGACCTCGTCGATCTCATCCCGCTGTTCGCGCCGGAGCCGGAACTGCAGCGGAAGCTGCTGGTGACCAACCCTGGCCGCCTGTACTTCGACGAGAAGTGAATCCAGCTTGAGTTTGAGAAAACGCCCGTCTCGTGAGAGGCGGGCGTTTTTGTTTGAGCCTTGTTGTCGGAGGCGGGTGTGCCGACTATGCTGGCGGCGTGACGTTCACCGGGGGGTGCTGGTGATGATTGCCGTTCAGTCTGTTCTTTCGAGAAGCCTTTTCGTCGCGATCCTGGTGTTCACCTCGCTGATGGTGTGGGCGGCGGCGCCCGCGTCGGCGCAGATTCGCGTCACGGTGGGATCAATCACCGTGGCCAATAACCAGACCGCGCCTGCCAATGCCCAGGCCCTTCAGGAGAGCCTGCGGACGTCACTGGCAATGGAGATCGAGAAAGCACGCAAGGACGGCAAGTGCGATATCACCTCGATCGACACCGGCGCGACCTTTGTCCAGGGGCGTGAAACCGAGAAGAAACTGCAGAAGCAGGGCTATGCGAAGAAGGATGGGCTGCTGCAAAGCAAGCTGAGGATTTCCGACGCCATCAACGGCGTCATCGGTTTTGATGGCGATGGCGGCTACGATTATATGATCGACGTCAGCAACGTGGTGACCAACAAGAGCGTGGCGCGCGTCAAGGGCTCGGCCAGCGGCGGCCGCACCGTCGAAGCCGCCGACAAGATCGCCCAGGAGATCGTCGAGAAGCTTTGTCAGAAAAAGGCCTATCGCTTCCAGGCGAACAACCACGATCTCAAGATCGATCAGACCGTCTGCGATGTGAGCAAACCTTTCACCGTCAACGCGAAGGCGCCGATGGCGGGGATTCGCTTTTCGCTGACGCCGTCCGGCGAGACTGGCGGATCGTTCTCGCTCGCAGGGCCGGCGGCGGGTGTGACCTGGTCAGGCGGAGGCACCTACACCCAGAGCCTGTCGGAGAGTGGCGGCACGCTCACCATGTCCGGGACGTGGCGGATCAAATCGCCAGTCGGCGTATTCAGCAATCCCGGGGTCATCCCCGGCAAGCTGATCCCCTTCTCCTCGACGGAATGCAGTGAAGCGGCGGACTGAAGGTGTGAAGTCGCAGGGAGGATATCCCGGCCTCAGTCAGCGTGATTCCGCCACCCGTTTGCGGACCTTGCCGGCCATCACGGCGATATCGTCCGGTTTGCTGATCTCGGCCGCCGCCAGCGCGTAGCGATCCGGCCGGATCAGGACGAGCGTTTCCTTCTTCGCGTTCAGCGTCTGTTCGAGCAGGCCGGTTTTGTCGCGGCAGGCAAGGACTGTGGGATCGGCGCGGCGGTCGATGTTCATCCGCATGGGTGTGATAGCGAGCCGGCGCAGGCCAGGCAGGCCGAACTCCATGTCCGCTGTAGCGGCGATGGTCGCCTGCGCCTCATCGCCATAGGCGATCAGCGCGAAATCATTGCCGAGCAAATCGTCCATCTTCTTCACCGAACGATCAAGCATTTCCACGTCGGGCTGCGGAAACATGCGGCCGACGACGGTGGAGGATGTGTCCTCGACGATGAAACCCGTCTTGTAATAGGGCTTCGGCTTGAAGCGCATCTGGGCGAAATAGTTCTGCATCTTCGGCACGAAGCGCATCAGCCGGAAAGCGGCCTGCACCAGCCAGGCCTGGAACGGCGAGGTCGGCATCATCACCCGGCCGATGTTGATGGCGAGATCGATCAGCGCCCAGGCGTGCGGCGCGCGTTCGCTCTGGTAGCTCTCAAGAACGCCCGCTCCCAGTTCGCCCTTGGCGATGGTGGCGAAACGCCACGAGAGGGCGTGGGCATCGCGCACGCCGCTGTTCATGCCCTGGCCGGCGAAGGGCGGCGAGAGATGCGCCGCGTCACCGGCGAGATAGATGCGTCTGGTGTTCCATTTGTCGCAGACCCTGGCGTGGAAGGCATAGACCTGGCGGCGCACGATGGTGGCGTTCTCGTCTGGCCCGTACGTGGCGAGCAGCTTGGCGACGGATTCGGGCGAGGCGATCTCTTCGTCGGATTCGCCGTCGTGCATCATGAATTCATACCGGCGTTTGCCGTTGGGGCCGGGCAGGCAGATTGACGGACGGGCGGGATTGCAGAGCACGCGCGTCTGGCGGAAACGCTCCTTCGTGTCCTCCATATCGACAATGAGCCATTTCTCCGGATAGGTGGAGCCCTGCAGTTCCGAGCCGATGATTTTTCGCAAGGCGCTGCGCGCGCCATCGCAGGCGGCGAGATATTTGGCGCGGATCTTCAGCGGTGCGCCGGCTGGCGTTTTCACATCGACGGTGACGCCGTCGTCGTCTTCGCTGACGGCTTCGAACGCATGCTTGAAGAACTGCCGCACGCTGGGGTAGCGCTGCAAACCCTTGCGGAGCGTTGCCTCGAAATCCGGCTGCATGAATGCGCTGCGGCGCGGATAGCCGTATTCGCGGGTCGTCGGCTCGACGCGGGCGAAGTTGATGCCGGCGGTGGAGAAATAATGCGAGCCGTAGTCCATCGCCACATCGGCGAGCACTTCATCGATAAGCTCGCAGGCCTGCATGGTGCGCAGCGATTCATCGTCGATGGAAACCGCGCGGGGCGCCTGCACCGTCAGCTCATTGCGCTCGACCAGAATGGTGTCCACACCGGCGCGGCCGAGAAGATTGGCGAGCGTCAGGCCGGTGGGGCCGGCGCCGATGATCAGGATATCGCAAGCAAGATCAGCGTCGCTCATTTTCCGTTCCCCGGCCCGTCATTGCTTTGCCCCATAATTTTTCTGGTGTTCGATCCGCCGGCCTCATGACGCCGGCGCAGATCCTCGGTCAAAAGGCTCGCGGCCGAGACGACAAGCAGGATCAGCCTGCGGCGCTGGCCTTCATCGAGCGCATCGTCATGGGCGACGAGGCTGAGACTGGCGACAATGCCGGCGTCCTTGAGAATGACCGGCGCGGATATGCCGGCGAGGCCTTTGTCGATCTCGCTCGCCGTCGAGCAGAAGCCGCGCTTGCGGATATCGGCGAGTTCGGTGCGCAAGGCCGCCACATCGAGCGCGGCATGATCGTCCATGAGCTTGTTGAACTGGCGCGTCGGCAGATGGGCGAGGATGACCTTCGAGGTCGAGCCGCGCGTCAGCGGCATCGGCCGGCCGCGCTCATAGCTGGGGCGGAAGGGCGTGTCGGCCGCTGCCTCGTCGGCGACGCACATCACGGCGCCATTGTAGAAACGGGCGAGCATGGCGACGCAGGGCACATGCGCCTGCATCACCACATCGTGCAGGACGGGGCGGCCGGCGACCACCAGCGGGTCGGTGAGGCGCAGCGAGCGGTCGAATTCGATGAAGGCGGGGCCAAGCCGATAGGCGGCTTCCGTCGCCTGTTCGAGAAATCCGGCGGCCACGAGGTCGCGCACGGTGCGATAGACGGTGCTCGCCGGCACGCCCATGGCGTCGGCCATTCCGGGCACGGTCCAGGCGCTTTCGGCCTCGTTGAAGAGGCGCAGAACGCTGAGAAATCTGCTGAAACCCGCCAATGCCGTTTCCTGTCGCCAACTTCTCGTTTATGGGGCTTCGAGAGAATTTTAAACTACCAAATTATTATTATATGATAATCTTGACGCAGTCAACTAACTCTGATACTCATAATCTATCGCCGGGGAGAGTGGCGGTCAATTAAGTTGCCGTCCGAAGCGCAGCAAGCGACACTCGGCCGGGGAGGTAGCCATCATATGTGTACATCCGGGCATGGTTCAGTCGATATCGCGAATACGGGTGGTGTAGCGGCGACGTCCGCGGCGCCGGGCCCGAAGGCCGATCCGAAGCTGATCGACGATCTCGTCACCGCCAATCATATCCTGTTCGGCCAAGGCGTCGTCGATGCCTTCGGCCATGTCAGCGTCCGCCATGACAAGCGGCCGGACCGGTTTCTCCTGGCGCGCAATATGGCGCCGGTGCAGGTGACCGCCGAGGACATCGTCGAGTTCGATCTCGATGGCGCGCCGGTCGACGCCAATGGCCGCGCCGTCTATCTCGAACGTTTCATCCATGGCGAAATCTTCCGCGCCCGGCCCGATGTGATGGCCGTGGTGCATTCCCATTCCATGGCGGTGCTGCCGTTCGGCCTGGTGCCGACGTTCCCGTTCCGCGCCGTCACCCATATGGGCTCGTTCATCGGCACCTGCGCGCCGGTGTTCGAGATCCGCGATACGGTCGGCGACGACAACGACCTGCTCATCACCAACGGCAAACTCGGCAAGGCGCTCGCCGAATGCCTGGGCGACAGTGTGGTCGTGCTGATGCGCGGCCATGGCTCGACGGCCGTCGGCACCAGCCTCAAGGAAGCCGTGTTCCGCGCCGTCTATACGGAGCAGAACGCCCGCGTGCTGTCGGAAGCCGCGCGCCTCGGCGGGCCGATCACCGGCCTCAGCGAGGCGGAGACGCGCACGGCGACGCGCGTCATCGGCGGCCAGGCGACGCGCGCCTGGGACATGTGGCGCATGCGCGCCGAAGGCAAAGTGTGAGAGGTTGCCCATGACGCAGGCGTTTCGCATCACCGGTCTGGCCGTTCTGGCGGCGCTCGCTGCGTCGCCGGCGCTGGCGCAGGACCGGCTGAAGGTTGCGATCGGCCAGCGCGGCGTCTTCGAGAATTCCATCTCGGAGCTCGGCCAGGACGCCGGCATTTTCAAGAAGCACGGCCTCGTGCTGGAGACGCTCTACACGCAGGGCAGCGGCGAATCCCAGCAGGCGGTGATTTCCGGCAGCGTCGATATCGGCATCGGGATCGGAACGGTGTCGGCGCTGGCGGCCTTCCAGAAGGGTGCGCCGATCCGCGCCATCGGCGCGACGATGAAAGGCTCCTACGAAGTCTGGTATGTGCCGGCCAATTCGCCGATCAAGACGTTCAAGGATGCGGCCGGTAAAAGCGTCGCCTTCTCGACGCGCGGCTCTTCGACCAATCTTCTGGTGATGGGTCTGGAGAAAGTCTACGGCGTCAAGGTCGATGCCATCCAGACCGGCAGTCCGCCGGCAACGTTCACGCAGGTGATGAGCGGGCAGATCGCCGTCGGCTGGACCGCTGCGCCGCTGCAGCTCGACGCGATCCTTGACGGGCGCATCCGCATTGTGGCGCGCGGCTCGGAAGTGCCGGAAATGCGCGAGCAGACCGTGCGTCTCATCGCCGTCAATGCCGGGGCACTCGAAAAGAACCGCGATGCGTTCCGCCGTTATATGGACGGCTATCGCGAGACGCTGGCCTGGCTCTACAAAAACCCGGACAGCATGAAAGTCTATGCCAAATGGGCGCAGACGACCGAGGAGATAGCGCGGCGCACCCGTGACGATTTCATCCCGCGCGCCAATGCCGATCCGGACGTCATCAGCGGTATCGATCAGGCGATGGCGGACGGGATCGCGTTCAAATATCTGAGCGAGCCCTTGAAGAAGGAACAGCTGGACCGATTTTTCCAGCTTATGAAGAAGTAGACTGAATTCCGACTGGACGCCGCGCGCGTCCGCAACGAATGGAGCGTATCATGTCGACAGCAGAAGCTCTTGATAAAACCACCCTTGCGCCCGTGAAAGACCGGCAGAAATTCTACGACAAGCTGGCGCCGCAACATCTCGCGCCGCTGTGGGAAGTGCTCAAGGGCCTCGTGCCGCTCGAGCCGACGAGCAAATTCATCCCGCATGTGTGGCGCTTCAAGGAATGCCGCGAGTTCCTGATGGAAGCCGGTGACCTGCTGACGGCGGAAGAGGCCGAGCGTCGCGTGCTGGTGTTCGAGAACCCGGCCATGCCCGGCGGCTCGCGCATCACCGCCACCATGTATTCCGGCATGCAGCTGATCCTGCCGGGCGAGATCGCGCCGGCGCATCGCCATACGGCGTCGGCCCTGCGCTTCGTGCTTGAAGGCAATCTCGGCTACACGGCTGTTGCCGGCGAGCGCACGGAAATGGAGCGCGGCGATTTCGTCATCACGCCGAACTGGGCCTGGCACGACCACGGCCAGGAGCATGACAAGCCAGTGATCTGGATCGACGGTCTCGATCTGCACATGATCAACTTCTTCGAGACGGCCTTCAGCGAGCACGCCAACGACAAGGCGCAGATGGTGCAGAAGAAGCCGGGTGAGTCGCAGGCCCGCTGGGGCGCCAATATGGCGCCGTTCCAGATGGCTTCGCCGTTCGGCCTGACGACGCCGATCTTCAACTACAAGTACAAGGCCAGCCGCGAGGCGCTGATGGCGATTGCCGCCGCCGGCAAGCCTGACGCCTATCGCGGCCATGCGCTGAAATACACCAATCCGGTCGACGGCGGCTGGCCGATGCCGACCATCGCGGCCTGGCTGTCGCATCTGCCGAAGGGCTTCGAGACCAAGCCGACGCGCTCGACCGACGGCCAGACCGTCATCGTCGTCGAAGGCGAGATCGAAGTCGAAGCGGGCGACAAGAGCTTCCGCGCCACAGAAGGCGATGTGATCTCGATGCCGAGCTGGGTCTGGCGCAAGTATCGCGCTTCCAAAGACGCGATCACGTTTACCTTCTCCGATCGCAGCGCCCAGGAAAAGCTCGGCCTCTATCGCGAAGAGCTGCGGTAAGCGCATTCCCTTCTCCCGCTCCGCGGGAGAAGGTGGCCCTTGCGCAGCAAGGGTCGGATGAGGGTTAACATGAGCGCCTTAATCCTACCTCTTAAAATGCATTGCAATGCGGATGCCCGGCACAACACTGCCGGGCATTTTTTTAGACACGTCACTCTCGCCCTCATCCGCCCCTCGCGATGCGAGGGGCACCTTCTCCCGTAAACGGGAGAAGGAAGAGCGCGCGTTTCCAAGATCAGATTGACGGCGCGCCCGCGCCGTCGGAAACTCCGCGCAAGGGTCCGTCTACAGGCCCGCGCGAGGAAACAGATGAAGATCGTCGCCTTCGAGGATTTGCATGCCGACGCGGGGTGGGACACCTATTCCTTCCTGAAGATCGTGACGGACGACGGGTTGGTCGGCTGGGGCGAATATAACGAGGGGCGCGGCCGCAAGGGCCTGTCGCAGATCGTGCGGTCGCTGTGCAACGCGATCAAGGGCGATGACCCGCGCAATGTCTCCGCCATCGAGGCGGCGCTGGTGGCGCAGACGCGGCCGGTTGCCGGCGGCATCATGTCCCACGCCATCGCGCCGATCGTGAATGCCTGCCTCGACATCAAGGCGAAGGCGCTCGGTATTCCGGTCTACGATCTTCTCGGCGGCGCGCTGCGCAAACGCCTGCCGGCCTACTGGTCGCGCTGCGGCGTGGTGCGCGCCCGCAATCCCGAGTTCTTCGATGGCAATGTGATCGCGGCGCCCGCGGTGCGGACCCTCTCCGATCTCGAAGGCGCGGCGCGCGAGGCGGTATCGCGTGGGTTCAGGGCTATGAAGACGAATCTTCTGCTGTTCGACGACAAGGGCGGGCGCATGTATGCGCCGGGTTCCGCGCGCGGGCAGGGGCATCCGGAACTGAACGCCGACCCGTCGCTGATCAGGGCGCTGGAGAAGCAGTTGACGGCGCTGCGCGCCGGCGCCGGGCCCGATGCGGGGCTGATGGTCGATCTCAATTTCAACTACAAGGCCGAAGGCTTCCGCCGTTTCGCCAAGGCCGTGGAGCCGTTCGGTCTCGAATGGCTGGAGATGGATGTCTACGATGCGGCGGTGCTGGCGGGCATCCGTAATTCGACGACGACGCCGATCGCCTCCATCGAGGCCATTCTCGGCCGCCGGGCGCTGAAGCCGTTCCTCGATCATGGCAGCGCCGATGTGGCGATCATCGACGTGCAATATAACGGCATGCTGGAGAGCTTGCGCATGGCGGCGATGTGCGACGCGGCCGAGGTCAATGTCGCCTCGCATTGCTTCAACGGTCCGCTGTCGAGCGTGATCGCCGCGCATTTCTGCGCCGCCATCCCGAACTTCCGCATCTTCGAGCTCGACGTGGATGAAGTGCCGTGGCGCGCCGACATGCTGACGGTGCCCTACCAGATCGAACGTGGTGAGTTCGTGCTTCCGGACGGGCCCGGCTGGGGAACGGAAATCAACGAAGAGGTGGTGAAGGCGCATCCGGCGAAGGGGTGAGGAGGCTTCCCTCATCCGACCTCTGCGTAGCAAGGGTCGGATGAGGGTGGAATCGCGAACTGGGAGGGAAAAGATGACGATCAAGGCGTGGCTTGCAGGACTGGCATTGTCTATCGGCATTTCATCGTCCGCCTTCGCGGCAGATGACGCGCTCATCGCGGCGGCGAAAAAGGAAGGCACCGTCGTCTGGTACACGGTGCAGACGATTCCGCAGATCGTCACGCCGCTGGTCGCCGCCTTCGAGAAGAAATACGGCATCAAGGTCACCTATGTGCGGGCGAATTCGTCGGACGTCGCCATCCGCATTCTGAACGAGGCGAAGGGCGGCCGCGTGCTGGCGGATGTCTTCGACGGTACCGGCACCCTGCCGCCGCTGGTGCGCGAAGGCCTGGTGGCGCAATGGCTGCCGGATTTCGTCTCGACATGGCCGAAGGACCTGTTCGACGCCGACCGCTATTGGGTCGCCACCAATGCGTTCGTCAACACCGTGGCCATCAACACCGATCTGGTGAAGCCGCAGGATGAACCCAAGACCTGGGACGACCTGCTCGATCCGAAATGGAAGGGCCGCATGGCCTGGGGCTCGACGCCGTCACCGTCCGCCGGGCCTGGTTTCATCGCGCTGATGTACAAGGTGCGCGGCGAAGCGGGCGCCACAGCCTATCTGCAGAAGCTGGCGGCGCAGAATGTCGCCGCCTATCCGGTCGCCGCCCGCCAGATTCTCGATCAGGTGATCGCCGGCGAATATGCGCTGGGCATCATGGTGTTCAATCACCATCCGGTGATCAGCGCGGCAAAGGGTGCACCGACCAAATGGCTGCCCGTCGGTCCGGCGCTGATGACTTTCAATACCGCTTCGGTGATGAAGGATGCGCCGCATCCCAATGCCGCGCGGCTGTTTCTGGATTACATGGTTGGCGAAGAAGGCCAGGCCCTGTTCCGCGACAATGATTATCTGTCGGCCAATCCGAAAGTGCCGCCGAAAGACCCGACTCTTCTGCCGGATGGTAAAAGATTCGAAGGTGTGTTCATCTCGCAGGAAGAGTTCGACCAGAACATGCCGAAATGGACTGATATTTTCCGTAAGACGTTTCGTTAATATGGCACGATGTCATTCCCGACGCGCCGCAGGCGCGAGCGGGAAACCAGGAGCCAAGGGCCGCAATATCGGCGCGTCAGGTTGCCCCTGGATTCCCGCTCTGCGCTTCGCTTGGCGGGAATGACACCGAGGCGGAAGCTAATGGGGAGTAAAACCAAAGTGAGCGAGACCAGCATGGCGTTCCGGCCGGTGGACAGTGTTTTGAGGGCGAAGTCGATCGCGCTTGTCGGCGCGTCGGAGCGCGGCCGGTGGCCGAGCGATATTTATGGAAGCCTGCGCGAACACGGCTACCCCGGCAAGATCTGGCTGGTCAATCCGCGCCAGAGCGAGGTCTACGGCGAGAAGGCCTATCCTTCCCTGCGCGATCTGCCGGAGCCGGCCGACCATGCGGTGATCATCGTGCCGGCGGCGGCTGTGCCCGGTGCCGTGGAAGACGCGGCGCATCGCGGTCTCAAGTCGGTCACCGTCTATGCGGGCGGTGTTGGTGATGGTGAAGACCCGGTCTCACGCGGCCTGGGTGACCAGGTGCGGGCTACCGTCGCGCGGTCCGGGCTGCGGGTGTCCGGCCCCAATTGCATGGGCGGCTTCAGCTATCGCGAGAAACTGTTTGCCTATCCCAATCCGTCGCTGGCGCGGCTTGCGCCTGGGCCGGTGGCCTGCGTGTTCCAGTCCGGCGGCACCTTGCAGTTCTTCATGACGACAGGCGCTATGCGTGGCCTGCGTTTCTCCTACGGCGTCTCGTCGGGCAACGAGCTCGATCTCGATCTTGCCGATTTCGTGAACTTCATGGTCGATGACGAAGAGACGAAGCAGATCGTCCTTTTTATCGAAGGCATTCGCCGGCCGAAGATGTTCATGCGCGCGGCGGGACGCGCCCTGGCGGCGGGCAAGCCGATCATCGCGATCAAGACGGGCGCGACGGAGAAATCGGCGAGCGCGGCGGCCTCGCATACCGGTGCCATCGCCGGCGATTATGCCAGCTACCTCGCGATGTGCGACCGCTACGGCATCGTAAACTGCACGACGCTCGACGATCTGGTGGAGACGACGCTGGCCTTCCAGAGTGGCCGTGTGCCGAAGGGGCCGCGCATCGGCTGGGTCACCACATCGGGCGGCACGGTCGACCTGCTCTATGATTACGTCGAGCAGGAAGGCTCGCCGCTGGCCGTCTTCACCGAGGAGACGAACGCCGGCATCCGGCCGTTCATGCAGGGCGAGATCAGGCCGAAGAATCCGCTCGATGTGGGCATTCCCTCGACGATCACTAAGGCGGCGGAGCTGTGCGAGGTCGTCGCGCGCGATGCCAATGTGGACATGCTGGCCTGGGCCAATCAACTGCCGCCGAAGCTCGACGCCTGGCCCGATGCGGATGCGCTCGTCAAGATGGTGGCCAAGACCGACAAGCCGCTGATCGCCTTCGCCCGCATGGCCTATCACATGGGGCCGGAGGCGGTGGCGATGCAGGACAAGGTCGGCTTTCCCTTCCTGCAAGGGCTGCCGGCGACCTGTCGGGCGCTCAATGCGCTCTGGTTTCATGCGCAGCGCAGTGGCAAGGCGCCGACGGTCGTGGAAGAGCGCAAGAGCGATCTCACGCCCGAGACGCTCGACGCCACACTGGCGCGCTACGGCATCCAGGGGCCGAAGAGCTGCGTCGTCAAGGATGCGGCGGCCGCCGTGCTGGCGGCGCAGGCGATCGGCTTTCCTGTGGCGCTGAAGATCCAGTCGCGCGATATCCTGCACAAGACCGAAGCCGGCGGCGTCGCGCTCGATCTGCGCAATCCGGCGGCTGTCGCGGCCGCGGCGGAGAAGCTCACGGCCTCGGCCTGGCAGGCCTATCCGTCGGCGCGCATCGACGGCTTTCTCGTCCAGGAAATGGTGTCGGGCTATGAGGCCATCGTCGGCGCGCGGGAAGATGCGCTTTATGGGCCGATGCTGCTTGTCGGCTCCGGCGGTGTGCTGGTGGAACTTGTGCAGGATGCGGCGCTAAAGCTGTTGCCGCTTGCGGACGGCGAGGCGTCGTCGATGATCGATGGGCTGAAGCTGCAGCGCCTCATCAGCGGGTTTCGCGGTCAGGCGCGGGGCGATCGGGCGGCGCTTGAGGCAGCGATCGGCAATCTGGCGGCGTTCTATCTCGATCATCGCGACAAGATCGCCGACATCGAGATCAATCCGCTGATGGTGCGCCCGCAGGGCGTGTGTGCGGTGGACGTGCGGGTGATCTGGAAGTAGGAGTCAGAGGGCCGCAGCCTTGGTGTCATTCCCGCCAAGTGAAGCGCAGGGCGGGAATCCAGAGGCAACCTGACGGCCCAATGTGGCGGCCCTTGACTCCTGGGTTCCCGCTCGCGCCTGCGGCGCGTCGGGAATGACAGCCCTAGATGCTCAGCTGTTACCCGGCATCAGCACCGAACAACCACCATCGACAAACAGCTCTGCCCCAACGATGAACTCCGACTCATCCGACACGAGAAACAGCACCGCGCGGGCGAGGTCGATCGGCAGGCCGGGGCGGCCGGCGAGGTTGACGACGGGGCGCGTCGGATCGAACTCTTCCTTGCCGACCGGCGAACCGATCTTGTTCGGCACCACGGAGTTGACCCTGATCTTGTGCGGCGCGAGCTGGACGGAGAGCGAGCGCGACAGGTTGATGACGCCGCCCTTGGCTGACGTATAGGCGATGGCGCGGTCGCGGCCGTAGTAGCCAGAGGTGGACGACACGAGCACGATCTTGCCGCCATTGCCGGCGGCGATCATTTCCTTGGCGGCATATTTCGAGAACAGGAACGGCGAGGTCAGCGTGATGGCGAGCACGCGGTTCCACTCTTCCGTGGTGATGTCGAACATGTTCTTGTTGTCGGAAATCGCGGCATTGTTCACCAGGATGTCGAGGCGGCCGAAGGCGGCGACCACGTCCTTGACGCATTTGATGATGTCGTCTTCCTTGGCGACATCGCAGACGAAGGCTTTCGCCTTGCCGCCGGCGGCATTGATCTCGGCGGCGACCTTGTCGCCACGCGCCTTGTCGAGGTCGACGACGGCGACCGAAGCGCCCTCGCTGGCGAAGAGCTTCGCCGTGTCTTCGCCGATGTTGCGGCCGGCGCCGGTGATGATGGCGACCTGATCTTTCAGTTTCATGGTGGTCTTCCTGTTCGGGTTTGGTGTTCAGTTCGTGCCGCGCAATTTCGCGGTCGCTGCTTCGTCGATGCTGGTGCCGTTGTCGCTCTGGCGCAGGACGACCTTGTAGTCGCTCAGCGCGCGCTCCGGCGTCACATAGCCTTCCTCGATATCGCGCAGCACGCTGGCAGGATCGCGCTGTGCTGCATCGCCCAGGCCGCCGCCGCCCGGTGTGTCGAGGCGGAAGGTGTCGTTGCCCTTCAACGGATAATCGGCATAGCGCGTCGGCAGGCGCTTCTCGTGTTCGCCGCCTGGATTGACGGTGATGTCGCCGGTGCGGCCCTTGCCGCCGCCGCGCAGACCGTTGGGTGCGATGACGTGTTTGGTCGAGCGGATCGAAAAACGCGCGTCGGCGAGGTTGATATATTCGCGGCGGATGCCGAGGCCGCCACGGAACTGGCCGGCGCCGCCGGAATCGGGGATCAGCTCGAAGCGTTGCACGCGCGTGGCGAATTCGCTTTCGATGATCTCGATAGGGGCGATCTTGGCATTGCTCTGGTTGATGGAAGAGCCGGACATGCCGTCCTTGGTGGCGCGGGCGCCGGCGCCGCCACCCAGAATCTCATATTGCACATAGCCCTTGCCGGTGTTGGTGCTGCGGCCGCCAAGGATGATCGAGCGGCTGCCGCATCCGTCGGCGCGGGCCTTCTGTGGCACGATGTCGGTGAGCGCTGCGAACAGGGCTTCCACCAGGGCATGAACCGTCGGGTTATAGGTATTGACCGGCGCGGGGAAGCGTGGGTTCATGACGCTGCCTTCGCGCACGATGATGTCGAAGGCGTTCATCAGCCCGCTGTTGACGAAAGTGTTGGGATCGGCGAGCGCGATGAGGCAATAAGAGCATGCGCCGCGAATGACCGGCGGGCGGATATTGGCCGGGCCGCGCGTCTGGTCGGCGGAACCGGAGAAATCAAAGGTGATGTTGTCGCCCTTCTTCTCGACGACGACGTGGATACGCACCGGCTTGCCGGCTTCGATGCCGTCGTCATCGACGAAACGCTCGGCCTCGTAGCGGCCGTCGTTCCAGCCGGCGATGGCGGCGCGCATGCGGGTTTCCGCCAGTTCGAGCAGTCGCGCGAAATAGGCGAGCGTCTTGGCGCGGCCGAATTTCTTCGTGAGCTCGAGCAGGCGTTCCTCGCCGAGGCGGGCGGAGCCGAGCTGGCCGCGGATGTCGCCCAGCACCAGTTCCGGCGTGCGCGAATTGGCGGCGACGATGCGCTCGATCTCGAGATTGCGCTGGTAGCCGCGCTGATAGCGCACGGCCGGCAGGTGAAGGCCCTCGTTGAAGACCTCGCGCGCCTGGCCCGAGCAGGAGCCCGGTACCGGGCCGCCGATGTCGCTCTTGTGGGCGATGGAGGCGCAGAAGCCGATGAGCTCGCCTTCGAAGAAGGCCGGCGTGATCACCGCCATGTCTGGCGCATGCGGGCTGCCGCCCTGATAGGGATGGTTGATGAGCCAGGCGTCGCCTTCCAGAATGTCGCCCGCATAGGCTTCGAGCACGGCATTGCAACAGGCGGGGAAGGAGCCGATGTGCAGCGGCAGCACCACGTGCTGCGCCACCACCTCGCCCTTTGCGTTCATGATCGCGCAGGACGCATCCTGGGACTCGCGCACGATCGTGGAATAGCCGGTGCGGAACAGCGAGTTCTGCATTTCCAGCACGATACCTTCGAGGCTGGCGCGCATGATCTCGAGTTCGATCGCATCTACCGGCGCTTTGGTTTGGGCTTCCATATCAGGCTCCCCGGGGTGATGATGATGTTGCGATATTCGTCGACTTTGGCGTGCTGGCCGGGGAAGACGATGGTGGTGCAATCGAGCTGGTCGACGACGGCAGGGCCATCGAAGCTGATGCCGACATCGAGGCGTTCGCGCTGGTAGACGGGACAGTCGAGCATCGTGCCGTCGAAACGCGCCTTCCGCGTCTCGCGCAGCGCATCGGCCAGCTTCAGGCCTTGCCGCTGGTACTTCGGCAGGTCGACGGGCGGCACGCGGCCGACGCCACGCAGGCGGTAGGAAACGATCTCGACCGCCTCATCGGGCGCGGTATGGCCGAACATCTCCTTGTGGCGCGCATCGAACTCGGAGCGCAAGCGAGCGATGCCGCCTGTGCCCAATGCGAGATCGCAGGGGAGAGTGACTTCATAGCCCTGTCCGGCATAGCGCAGGTCGAGCGAGGCTTCGAGCGCGATGCTGTCCTTGGCGAAGCCCTCGTCCTGCAACTCGCTCCGCGCGTCTTTCGCCAACTCGGCGAAGACGGCGTTGATGTCCGCCTCGGTCAGGCGCGCCAAGGGCGTCAGGCGCGAGCGGATGTAATCGTGCTTGACGTCGGACATGACGAGACCCATGGCCGAATAGACGCCAGGATAGAGCGGCACGATGACGCCGGCCATGCCGAGCGCCTGCGCCATGGCGCCCGCATGCAGCGGGCCGGCGCCGCCGAAGGCGAGCAGCATGAAATCGCGCAGGTCGTGGCCGCGCATGGTGGAGATGGCCTTGATGGCTTCCTGCATCTTGACGTTGATGATGCGCACCACGCCTTCGGCTGCCGTCTCCGTGTCGATGCCGAGCGGCTTTGCGACGTGCCTGTCGATGCCGTCGAGCGCGGCGGCGCGATCGAGCTTCATCTGGCCGCCGAGGAAATTATCCTCGCCGAGATAGCCGAGCGCCAGGTTGCAATCTGTGATCGTCGGCTGCGTGCCGCCGCGTCCGTAGCAGGCGGGGCCGGGCTGCGCGCCGGCGCTCTGCGGGCCGACTTCAAGCGTGCCGAACTTGTCGGTGCGCGCCAGGGTGCCGCCGCCGGCGCTCACCGTGTTGATCTCGATCATTGGCACGGCGATATCGCGACCGTCGATCTTGCCGCGGCTGGCGATGGAGGGCTCGCCGTCCTTGATCAGCGCCACGTCGCAGGAGGTGCCGCCCATGTCGAAGGTGATGAGATTGTTATAGGGCGTGGTGCGGCAGGCCTGCATGCTGGCGACGATGCCGCCCGCCGGTCCCGAGAGCACCGTGGCGACGGCCTTCTTCGCGGTGGCGGCGAAGGTCGACATGCCGCCGTTCGACTGCATGATGTATTTCTGCGGCGTGACGACGCCGGCGCCGGAAAGACGGCCTTCCAGGTTGTCGATGTAGCGTGCCAGAATGGGCTGCAGGTAGGCGTTGATGACCGTCGTCGACAGCCGGTAGTACTCGCGGATCTGCGGCACGATCTCGCTCGACAGCGAGACGCTGCACTCGGGCATTTCCTCCAGCGCGATCTCGCGGATGCGCCGCTCGTGCGCCGGCGTCAGGAAGGAGAACAGCAGGCAGACAGCGAGCGAGACGATCTCCTTGGCTTTCAACTGCCGCAGGGTGGCGCGGATCTTTTCTTCATCGAGCGGCGTGAGGATTTCGCCCTCGAAAGAGACGCGCTCATGCGCCTCGCCCGTGCGGCTCTGGGGCACCAGCATGGCCGGCTTGTCGTAGAAGATGTCGAAGATCTGCGCGCCGTGCGGACGCGATTGCTCCTGCACCTCGTAGATGCCGCGAAAGCCCTCGGTGACGATGAGGCCGGTGCGCACGCCCTTGCCCTCGAGGAGCGCATTGGTGCCGACCGTGGTGCCGTGGCAGAAATAGCGAATATCGGCGGGATTGACGCCCTTGGCGATCAAAAGGTCGACGCCGGCGAGAATGGCGCGAGAGGGATCGTCTGGCGTTGATGGCACTTTGGCGATGGTGACCGCCCGGCTGTCTTCATCCACATACACGAAATCGGAAAACGTGCCGCCGGTGTCGACGGTCACCCTGAAGCGTCCCATACCCTATCCTGTTGTTATGCGGGGCTGAAGGCGCGCCGCCGGCCGCCTGAAGGGCAGCCGATTTCCAGCCAACCTAGTTATGGGCGGTTCCGAGTCAAGCCTAATACAGCGGCAGAGTTTTGGTATCAGGGGCGCTGATTTTATGCGTCGATGCGGCGCGACAGCGACGATCAATGGCATGGCCGCACGCATCAGGTGCGTGCGGCCATGCAAGTGCTGTCAGGCCTTCCAGAAAGAGCTGAACTGGCCTGCAACGATCTGGTCGAAGGCGAGCGGCTTTTCGATCAACCCGTTCGCCATGGCGAATTTGTTCAAGCCGTCCACCACCTCCTGCGTGATGGTGGCATCGTAGAAAAGCGCGTCGCGGGCGATCAGGACGGGCATGAGAACGGCCTCGTCTTCGCCCGGAAACAGCTCGTCGCCGACTTTCTTCGCCAGCGATGGATCGGCCTGCAGCGCCTTCTGTGTCGCGACGATCGCGCGCACGGCCGCGGCCGCGACTTCGGGCTCCTTCTCGATCAGGGCATCGGTGGCCGTCAGCGCCGCGAAATTGTAGAGATGCGCACCCGGCGGTCCATCGCCGCGGCGCAGGTCGAGATGCACCTTGGCGAGACCGGCCTTTTCGGCAAGCGCCAACCGCATGCCGTTGCCCCAGAAGCCGTCGGCATGGTTCTCAAGGATGGTGCTGACGCCGTCGCGGCTATGCCATTCCGAATTGCTCGGCAGGCTCTCGACAATGCGCACTTCGTCGTTGTCCATGTCCATGCCGGCTTCCACCAGCATGTGGCGCAGCGCCGTGCGCGGGAAGGCAAACTATGACGAGATGCGCAGCCCCTTCAAGGCCTTGATGTCGCCGCGCGGGATATCAAGGTCCTTGCGCACGCCCATGAACCAGTAGGATTTCTGCGCCAGCGCGCAGAGCAGTTTGGCGCCGTTCCATGCGGGGAAAGCCCGCGTTGCGGCGAAGGCCGGCCCGCCGAAGAAATGAATCCTGCCATCGCGCAGCTGCTCGGGCCCGTGCTTCGCGCCGTATTCGGGGACGAACTCGACGTCGACGCCTTCCTGCTTGAAGAAACCGAGTTTCACCGCCGCTGTCGCGACGAAATACGAGGGCGAGTCGACGTCCGCAACCATGAGCCGATATGTTTTCATTTCAGTCCTGACGAAGTTGTTAGATACAAGGCGTAGCTATCCATACGGTCCAAAATCAGCGCACTCAAGGACAATCGGGTGTCTCGGACGTTGCCCGTGCGCTGCTCCATCTTATGGAAAGAAGCCTGATATCTCTGAATTACTCAGGCGATGTTTGCGTTACGCAAGCAAGCGGTTCGATATTGTTCTAAGAACCTGACTGGAAAGCCAGCTCAGAGCCGCAGGCATGGAAAGGTAGCAGCCCTTGACCCCTGGTTTCCCGCTCGCGCCTGCGGCGCGTCGGGAATGACATCGGTTGCGGCATGTGCCGCAGTGTCATCCCCGACGTCTGCGCAGCAGACGAGCCGGGATCCAGAAGCCAAGGGAGCAATAAGACATTAGGCTTCCCGCCAACTTGCAGTAGAAAATCCTTTAGAAGCGGCGCTTCATTTCCAGTTAGACTCTAAGGTTTTCACGTTGCCATGGTCTGCCGACTACAAGTCCGGATTGAGATCGGGATAGAGGGTTTCGATCGGCCGGATGATGTCGAGATAGATCGCTCCCATAAGGTCTCCGACCGCCTTCTTAAGCGGACCTTCTCTTCGCCGTCTTCCATCTGCTCGATCAGCTCATCCATTTTTCCGATCGGCTCGTCTGTCGCCACAGCAAGGGCGATAAGTCCTCTTGCAACTTCCTTGTCCATTCTCGCCTCGCTGTCCGGTCCGTAGAAGGCTAAATTCTCGAGTTCATACCGGCATAAAATTTACGCCACTTCGACTATTTTGCGTTGAGGCTTGCTTAGTAATCCAGCGGTCAAAGGTACATCATGAACTTGCCGTGGCCATTCGAGAGCTGGAGAGAGCTGGCGCTCGCCGCCGCCTTGGTTGTTGCCATCGCTGTCGTGGCCGGCTTGTTTCTCGCGAAGTTTCCCTTCCCTTATCAGGCATCGTCGAACTTCGGGTTCGGAGCGGGGTGGAAGTGCAGCTATTCTGGTAAGGGCGAGCCGGTCTGTATTAAGGAGATTCCAAAGAAGTAGCTCACTGCAGCCGTCCATGAAGCCGTAGCTGTTGGCGGGGCTGACCAGCGCGTCGGCCGAAACGTCAAAGATGGAACCAGAGTGGATATAAACATTCTCAACGCCCTTGAACGCCTTGTGCCAGGCCTCGGCGAGGGACGGTCCGTTGCCGCAAGAATGAATTCCATATTGACCTCGAAGGAGGAAGCCCGAGCGTCATGGTGGCGACTAAACCTGAGATTGCCTTGACTGTCGGTTGCGCCACTCGGAATGCTTTATCCGGTAGAGAACATGGCGCTTGAGGGGGTGTCCGTCGGGGCGCAAGGGATAGTCAAAGTCATCCTCGGGAGAGCGAACCATCCCAATCCGCTCCATCACGCCAATCGATCTCCGGTTGGCCGGGACGGTAAAGGAAACAATTTCCGTCAACTTCACGGACACAAAAGCACTGGCAAGGACAGCGGACGCTGCTTCGCTTGCGTAACCCTTCCCCCAATGGTCAGAAGCCAATCTCCAGCCTATTTCCACACAGGGCGTGAAATGCGAGGCGAATTTGGCGACGGAAAGCCCAACAAAACCAATAAAATCAGAGATGCCAGGCACTTCGACGGCCCACAGGCCAAAATCTCGTTCCTGAATTTCCCTCCGTATGTATTCGGCAAACGCGTCACTTTGCGTTCCGGTCAGCACATTTGGAAAATACTGCATGACAAGGGGATCGGCATTGAGACTGCGAAACGGCGCCAAATCCGCGTCCCGCCAGTCGCGCAGCAATAGCCGTGGTGTCGTAATTGGCGAGGCGGGCATGGCATTCATAATGCGTGAGTTCGTCACGCGGTGCAATGGCAATGGCTGCTCACGGCTGTTTCGCCCGCTGCGATCTTGCGGTTTGTGCGAAACGGCGGCAAAGCCTTCTTGCCGGCGGGTTTTGAGTCCGATCGGCACATTCCGGAGACGATGATTTGGCCGATAGACGAGACCTCATGCACGCAATGTTCCGCGCCGCCATTGCCGCGGCCGATCCGGCCCTCGCCATACCGCTGCATCTCCCGGCGCCGCCCAAGGGCCGCACCATCGTCGTCGGTGCCGGCAAGGCCGCGGCCAGCATGGCGAAGGCGGTCGAGGATCATTGGCAGGGCGGCCTCGAAGGGCTGGTGGTGACGCGCTATGGGCATGGACTTTCTCTTGGGCTTGCCTGCTCGCGCATCGAGGTCGTTGAGGCGGCGCATCCGGTGCCGGACGCGGCGGGGTGCGCTGCCGCACAGTGCATTCTCGACAAGGTGCAGGGGTTGAGCGCCGACGATCTGGTGATCTGCCTGATCTCGGGCGGCGGGTCGGCGCTGCTGGCGCTGCCGGCGGAAGGGCTGGCGCTGGAAGACAAGCAGGCCATCAATTCCGCCCTGCTGAAAAGCGGTGCGCCGATCGGCAAGATGAACACGGTGCGCAAACACCTCTCGGCGATCAAGGGCGGCAGGCTCGCCGCTGCCGCCTGGCCGGCGCGCATCGTCACCCTGGTGATTTCCGATGTGCCGGGCGACGATCCGGCGGTGGTGGCGTCCGGTCCCACCGTCGCCGATCCGACCACAAGCGCCGAGGCGCTGGCGATCCTGCGGCGCTATCGCATCGACATGCCGCCGGCTCTCGTCCGCATGCTTGAAGCGGGCGGCAACGAGACGCCGAAGCCCGGCGATGCGCGGCTGGCGCAGGCGCAGACGATCATGATCGCGACGCCGCAGAAATCGCTCGAGGCCGCGGCCGAGGTCGCGCGCGCGGCGGGGTTGTTTCCGATCAGTCTTGGCGATGCGATCGAGGGCGAGGCGCGGGAGGTCGCGCGGGAACATGCTGCTCTCGCGCTACGTGTTGCGCAGGACAGACAAAACTATAAATACCCCTGCGTGCTGCTGTCGGGCGGCGAGACGACGGTGACGGTGCGCGGCAAGGGACGCGGCGGCCGCAATGTGGAATATCTGCTGGCGCTCGCCATCGCGCTCAAGGGGCAGGCGGGCATGCATGCGCTTGCCGGCGATACGGATGGCATCGATGGCGTCGAGGATAGTGCAGGCGCCGTCGTGCGTCCTGATACCTTGGCGCGAGCTATTACTCTCGGTCTTGATCCCATAACCAGTCTCAATGACAACGACGCCTGGAGTTTTTTCTCAGCGCTCGGCGATCTGGTGGTGACCGGGCCGACCCTGACCAACGTCAACGATTTTCGCTGTCTGATCGTCGAATAACGCAGAACTGGCCGGCTTGCGCCATGCGATTTCGAGGCGTAACGGAGGGCTGCGGCATTCGCCGCGCCTCCATCTTTCGGCACGTATGACATCCATTCCGGCCCCCACGTCTCCGGCACCCAATCCGATTCCGCTGAGCGCGATCCTCAAGACATTCTTCTGGATCGGCTTTTTCAGTTTCGGCGGCGGCTTGAGCGGCTGGATTCATCGCGAGGTGGTGCAGCGGCACAGATGGATGACCGATGACGAGGTGCTGGCCGGCATCGCGCTGGCGCAGGTGCTGCCCGGCGCCAATGTCACCAATCTCGCGGTGTTCGTCGGCAACAGCTTGCGCGGCATCCCCGGCGCGGCGGTGGCGCTGTGCGCCATGATCGGCGGCCCGATGGTGCTGTGCATCCTCGTGCTGCTCGCCTATGGCACGATCTCGCAGATCCCGATCCTGCAGGGCGCTGTCGATGGCGTGGCCGCGGCGGCGGTGGGCCTCAACCTGCGCATCGGCATTGTCGGCGCCGCGCGCGTCGTCAGGCGCATCGGGCCGACGATTGCGATGGTGGCGACCTTCGTCGCCGTCGGCATCCTGCACTGGCCGCTGGTGCCGGTGGTGCTGGTCATCGCGCCGTTGTCGATCGCCTCCGTATGGCCCAGGAAGT
>Ga0182744_1000275_pt1 | contig 51887 bp, 52 predicted proteins | sample eDN3rd30CKraftMG_FD_128525 | JGI IMG/M metagenome (GOLD analysis project Ga0182744, IMG submission 128525) | Enriched Miracle-Growth compost microbial communities from Emeryville, California, USA - eDNA 3rd pass 30_C Kraft MG (version 2) (version 2) ... | reverse complement strand
TGAGTCCCGCAATAAGCGGGACGAGTTTGCAAATTTTAGCCCCGAAGACTGATTTTTAGCCGAAAAAGACACAGCCTTGAACTTTTGCTTCTTTTGCTTCAAGGCAAAAGAAGAAATAAAAATAGAAGCCCTATCCGGGATTCACGTTGATGTATTGATAAAGGTTTTCTTTCCATGACAGCAGAATGAGTCCATGCCTGAACTTCACTGCCCAGACCGTCATGATGTGGATTTGACTATAGGTGTGGCCATATCCTGCTTCATTTTTTATTTCATGAAAATAAAGAAGGAAATAATATGAATGTCGCAAACATTAGCCTGCCAACGCGAAAGCATACACGGATTTGCCACAAACATTGGGTCGCTAACGCGACCGGCCTTACCAGTAGCCTTTAATGCCGGCAGCATCCTTTGCACATGGCCTAACCCGCCACGTGCTTTTCCCGCTTCCATGCCCGGTGTGCCAGCACCGCCCGGATTTCTCCGTAGCTCACGTGATGCGGCAGCAGGGCTTTCAGCTCGCTCGTAGGTGTACTGTCGCTTTTGTTGGCAATGAGCTTTAAAATCAAATCCAGTTTTTCCCGCTCCACTACTTGCTCTACAGAAAGCTCGCCGGTACGGATGTATTCTGCCAAATGCCCTTCTACGGTGCCAATGGTTATGGAGCGCTCGGCAGCTATTTGTTCCAGCGTTTTTCCTTCCCGGAGCATCGCCAGCGAAAGGGCTGCACTCTCGCCTTTCTTGGCTGCCCTGCCGGATGCGGGTGTCTCCAGGCTTACTTCCGGCGCGGGCATTTCCACTGTTAAATCAATCTCATAAAGCGCGTTGCCGCCGGCCAATCCTTTGGAAAGCAACACCGCCTGTTGCCACCCTTTTTGGGTGTGCAGCATCAGCGCCTGCAGGCTCTTTACTTCTTTCAGATACTGCTTGCTGCGGGGTTTCTTTTCCCAGGCCTTGTAATGTTTTTCCAGCGGGTGAAGCATATTTTCCTTTAGCGCGCCTTCAAACCATTTGGCTGCCGCTTCTACCCGTTTGGCTACAGGCTCATAGCCGGATTTCTGTGCCTCCCATAATAGCGCGGCCAGTTGCTGCTGGAATTTTTGCGCGGTTTCCTGCAATCCTTTCGCGGCGTTCAGTTGCTGAAAGCACCATTCCATGGCGTCTTCTTTTTCCGGGATGTTGCGCGTCTGATAGCCGATGTATAATTCCTGAATTTCGTGACACAGCTTATCCAGCTCAAACCATTTGGCCAACTGGGTTTTGGCAAACGCTTCTTCTTCCACTTTTACCAGCTGCTCCAGCGCTTCTTCGCTTTTCTCGCGGCGGCAAAACTCAATCACTTCTTCCGGCATGGGAATGCCCTGCGCGGGAATGCGCGAATGCAAAATCAATCCTTTCAGCGAGCTGAGGCGGGAAAGGGCTACATACACCTGTCCCGGCGCGAAGCTTTTGCCGGCATCCACCACTGCGCGTTCAAAGGTCAGGCCCTGACTTTTGTGAATGGTGATGGCCCAGGCCAGCCGCAGCGGGTATTGCTTAAAGCTGCCCATTTCCTCTTCTTCAATATCGTCTTTGTCCTGATTGTATTTGTAGCGCACGTTTTTCCATTCGTGCAGCTCTACTTTCATATCCTGCGCCGGACCTTCTTTCTGGCCCATGGCGCTGCTCGCCGGCTTCACCCAGATGTCGCCCTCGTGGCCGATGTGCGTTACCGTGGCCAGCATGCCATTGTACCAGCGGCGGTTTTCGCCCGTATCGTTTTTGATGAACATCACCTGCGCGCCGGCTTTCAGCACCAGCTCGCGCTCGGCAGGTGCGGCATTTTCACTGAAATCGCCGGATATTTTCGCGGGAAATTTACTTTCCCGTCCCGGCAGTTCGGCCAGGCGTTGCCGGTTCACTTCATCGGCGCGGGCGTTGTGAGTGGTCAGCATGATGCAGCCGCTTTCGGGCTGCACGGTGGGCATATAGCGTTCGTGCAGCAGGTCCAGCTCGTCGTGGCCGGCGTAGTTATTACGGATGGCATTCAGCACGTTGATAAACGTCTGGTCGCTTTGGCGGTAAATGTGTTTCAGCTCAATCACCAGCGGCGGCGCTTCGCGCATCACCAGGGCATCAAAGAAAAAAGGTGTTTTGTAATGCTCGTAAAAAAGGCGCGCTTCGTGATTGGTCAGCACCGGCGGCAGCTGAAAAAGGTCGCCGATGTAAAGCACCTGCACGCCGCCAAAGGGGTTTGGGTTGCGGCGGAAGTGCCGCAGGATGGTATCCATGGCGTCCAGGGCATCGGCGCGCAACATGCTCACTTCATCTATAATCAGCAGCTCCAGCTCGCGCACCAGCGTTATTTTGTCTTTGGAAAAACGGATGTTGCGGAACAGCGTGTTTTTATTGGCCACCACCATGTTGCCATCGTCGCCAAAATAATTGCGGCTTTCGGGCAAAAACAGCCCAAACGGCAGGTGGAAAAACGAGTGCATCGTGACCCCGCCGGCATTAATGGCGGCTACGCCCGTGGGCGCCACTACCACTGATTTCTTAGAAGTATGTTCGCGGATGTAACGCAGGAAGGTGGTCTTGCCGGTACCGGCATTACCGGTGAGAAAGAGGTGCTGACCGGTATGGTTAATAACGCGCGCGGCAAGGTCAAACAGGGAGTTCGGCTGCATCTTTAAAATTACAAAATAAGCCGCTGCCTGCCAAACAAAACAGGTGCTTTTATGTGGAAATAACTGCTTGCCAGAAGCTTTCCCTTCCTGTTTTCCTTCGGCCTTACCTGAAACAATAAGGCACCCGTGACGGGTACTTAGAGTCTGTTTGGAATGGCTTTGTCAGGCAAGTGTCAGGCTTCTTTCCTGATTTTGTAAGTTCCAAAGGTTCTTTTGGGGCATCTTTGCAGCATGTTTCGCCGTTTGCAACAAAAGTGGAAGGTAAACTTCACCCGGGTGGTGCTGATTCTGATTACCTTCTCGGTGGGTGGTTCTTTATGTGGCTATTTAGGCCGCAAGCTGCTGGTAGCTACGCTGCCCGACCTGACGTTAAAAAGTCCGTGGTGGTGGGTGCTTTACCTCTTGCTGGTTACGCTGCTTTGGCCGCTTTGCGTGATGCTCATCAGCGTGCCGATGGGCCAGTTTTCTTTCTTTAAAAACTATTTAGGCCGCATGGCGCGCCGCATGGGCTTCGGGAAGAAAGCTGCTAAAACTAAAGATGCTTCTGTACGGCAGGATGCCGTGTAGGTTTGGATATTTCAGCATGAAAAAAGCTGCCCGCAGGCAGCTTTTCTCATTTATTGAATAAAATCCCGAAACACAAATTCCAAATTCCAAAACACAATCTTCAAATCTTCAAATTTTCAAATCCTCAAATTCTCTAATTGCCTACTTCTTAATCATCACCTTCGTTCCTACGTCAATCAGCGAAAACAGCTCTTCAATGTCTTTGTTTTTAAGGGCAATGCAGCCGTCTGTCCAGCCTACGCCCAGCTCAATCAGATCATCGCCGCCGGCCCATACGCCATGAATGCCGATGTTGCCGCCAATGCTGGCGCCTGCAGGCAGCTGACCACTCTTCTTCAGGCGGTTAAAGCGTGCATAAGAGCTGTCATTGGGATAATTTAAACCCAGGAAACGGGTGTATTTGGAGCCCGGGTTTTTATTGGTAATGGTAAAGGTGCCCTCCGGCGTGCAGCGGTCGCCTTCACAACGTTTGTCGTCTTTGGGGCGTGGACCAAATACCGCACGGTAGCTGCGAATGGGCTTGCGGCGGTAAAGCACCTTTACCGTATAATCGCTTTTATTAATCAGAATTTCCAGGTAGCGCTTATCCAGGGTATCGAGGCTTACCGGCAGCAGGTGGCCGGAACCCAGGGGCTTGTCCATGATAATGGTCTGCGTCACCCGCATGGTACCTTCATCAAACTGCACCACACGCACAATATGCCCCTTGCCGTCCGGATATTCATTCAGCACTTTCAGGTTGCGCGGTCTTTTGGCATTGCCGGCATCCTGCGCCAGGGCAGCAGTGGTCAGAAAAAGCAAACAGAAGAGCGCCAGTATCTGCTTCATAAGCGGAGAAAAATAGCAGTTGAGAAATGAGAAAAACAGATATCGCTCCAAAGATAAGCACCGGCACAAGCTTTTCCGTTTTAGTAAGCTGTTAATCCGGTTCAGGCGCCTGCTTCCCGCTGCACCGGCTGCTTGTACACCGGCACGGTGCTGCAGGGTTCGCCATACATCAGGCTTTTGACCACCGGGCGCAGCAGCAGGGTGGCTGCTACATAAGCGGCCTCGGGTACCGCCACATCGCCACAACCCTTTAGTACCACGCGTTTTCCGGCGTAGGCGGCTGCCTCAATACCGCTTTTCAGGCGCTCCAGCAGGCGGATGTGCGATACCTGTTCCGGTGTCCCAAATGTTACACTGGCGGCTACCGGCTGCAGGTGGCTGGCTGCCAGCATATAAGCCCAGGCAGGAATAATGGCATCTGCCGAACAATACAGGGCCACATCTTTGGATGCAAAGGGAGAAAAGTCGAATGCCTGCAGGGCCTGCCGGTAATCTTTCTCCCGTAAAATCAGTTCCCGGAACAGAAAAGGCTTCAGGTCAAAGGTCAGCAGTTGATCCTGCGGAGTTATAAACAGGCTTAAATCCAGCGTCACAATGCCACTTTCGGCTACTTTATTTCTTATCGGAACTTCCATGGCTTTTGCGGTTAAAATTACAACACAGGCGTGCGGCTTTCTGTTTTCCTGCCTTTATGGCGCTATACGGCCACCCTATATCACCGCTGTGATGCCGTGCAGGGTTTTCTGCGGAAATAGAAAAAGGAACAAAACTGAAGTAACCGGAGTAGCAGCAACGGGACCTGATTTAATTCTACTAAAAACTTAGTAGTTTAGCTTCTGTTTCTAAAAAAACTATAGTAATGAAAAAATGGACGCTGTTTCTTTTATGTCTGATGCCCTGCTTTGCCCATGGTTATGATAAAAGCCAGGTGGTTCAATGGCTGCAGCAACAGGCTTATACCCAGTTAGTGGCTTTTGCCGCAACGGTGCCGGAAGGCGAGCAGGATGTTTTTCTTTGGAACAGTGCCGGCTATGCTGCCTGGCAATTGAGCCGGAAGCAAACGGCTTTTGATTACTTTCAGCAGGCACTGGAAAAAGACAGCAACAACTATACGGCCTTGCTTTACAGTGCCCTGTATCAAAAAGAACTGCGCCGTTATGAGGCAGCATTGCCTTTAATTGACCGGCTTATTGCCACAGACCCGTCGAAGCTGAATAGTTACACGCTGGGAGCGGAATGTTTTGAAGCACTTGGGAAAAAAGAGGCAGCCCTGCTGCTGTTACGTCAGGGAAATGGCGTAGACCCGCTGAATGCGAAAATTGCTGCCGGCTATGCAGATTTATTGCTGGAAGAAAAAGAGTTTTCCAAAGCAGAAGCAGTATTGACGAAAGCGCTCAGCCAGGATAATGCCAACGCGCTTTTACTTACAACCATGCTCAAGTCCGTATTTCTGCAGCAGCAGTATGAGCAAACCCTTTTCTACAGCGACCGCCTGCTGGCTGCCGGCCACATCAGCTATGCACCCCTGTATTATACCGTGATCGCGGCTCTGCGCCTGGAAGATTATCAGCGTTGCCTGGAGGTTTGCAGGCTTTTGATGGAAACCGGTTACGAAACGGAGCAAATCCTCTATTACGCTGCCAGGGCATACGCCGGATTGGGACAGTATGGCAAGAGTAACGAAATGCTGCAACGCTGCCTGAAAAAAGCTGTTTCAGAAAATGCCGAAACCTATTATGCTGCATTGGGCAATAATCTGGAAGCCATGCAGCAGCCGGCTAAAGCCGTAGCTTATTACGACACTGCCTATTATCTGTTTAGAAACCCGGCGCAGCTATATGCCAGCGGCAATGCCATGGTGAAAAGCGGTAGGAAAGCTGCCGCTACAAAGCGCTACCAACAATATTTAAAGCAACCGGCACAAACCAACGACAGCACCGCGCGGCAGTTTGTGCGCCACTGGCTGGCCAACAATGGTAAATAAAAAAACCTGGAGGAAGCCTGGTGGGTGGAAGCAGCAGAGTTCTCAACCCTTTAACGCCCCTGGCGCCTTTATAATCGTTTATTTGCAAAGTTATGAATGCCGCATTTCCAACCTTGTTTGAAGCCGGTGCACGGCTGGCCGCTCCTGCCCGTCAGCCGGAGGCAGACGCCGCCCTGCCGCCTGTGCTGCAGGCAGGCTGGCAGCCGGAAAAGCAGTATTATTCTATTGGCGAAGTAGCCAGGTTATTTGATCTCCGCGCCAGCAACATCCGCTTCTGGACCACGGAATTCAAGCTGAAAGTGCGCACCAACCGCAAGGGCGACCGCCTTTATACCGCGGCGCACATCCAGACGCTGCGGGCTATTTACTTCCTGGTAAAAGAAAAAGGCTATACCCTTGGCGGTGCTAAGGCCAAGTTGCAGGAAACCAAGGCGGCGACAGACCAGGTTGCAGGCCTGCCGGAGGAAGAAGGCGTACCGGCGCAGGCCCGGCCCATTATTTATACCCTGGAACTCCAGCAACAGCTCCTTTCCCTGCGCAACCGTCTGGTAGCATTGCGCAACAGCATCAGCTAATACGATATGAAACAGACGATATTAATAATTTTATTCCTTTTTATGACAAGCGCCAACGCTGCTTTTGCCCAGGGCGGCTATGAGAAGGTCACCGACCGGGAAACCGGGAGCCCCATGTACCGGGGCGATGTAACGTTTGATGACCTGAGCCATTTTGAATGGCTGGGCAGCGGCTACGGATCTTACCAGCCCGGAAGCGAAGCAATTGCCTTTCTGAAGCAGCAGCTGCCGGCCTTCCAAATGCTTGTTTTTCTGGGTACCTGGTGCGAAGACTCGCACATCCTGGTACCGCAGCTTCAGAAAATATTGTCTGCCGCCAGTTATCCGCTGGCGCAGGCACACCTTATAGCGGTAGACCGTGCCAAAACCAGTCCGGGCGGGCTGGAACAGCAATACCACATCACCAATGTGCCTACTATTATTTTGCTGCGCGATGGGGTAGAGCAGGGCCGTATTGTAGAAAGCGTGCAGCAGCCGCTGGAGCAGGAACTGGTGCAGCTGGTGCAAAAGGCTGGCAGGTAAGAACAGCCTTGCCAAGGATGACAGTGCGGAAGGCAGCGTAAAGCCGTGTTGCCCTCTTATCTCCCCAAAAAAACAAAAAGCATATTTGTTTCGGATTTTTTCTTAATTTTGCAGTCCCAAAAAAGGCCCGGCCTTTCCGCAGCAGTGGAAGGTCCAAGCGTTGCAGCCGGGCATTTGGCGGGAGTATTTATTTAATTTTTAAACCATACTGAATGGCAACAAAACAAACCGGCCTGCAGCAATATGAGCTGATGGTCATCTTTACGCCCGTGCTGGCTGAAGAAGAATTTAAAGCGGCGCAACAGCGCTACATGGATTTCATCACCGGCAACGGTGGTCAAATCACCCACACCAACCCCTGGGGCCTGCGCTCCCTGGCTTACCCCATTGCCAAGAAAACCACCGGCATGTACTGGGTACTGGAATATCAGGCGCCAAGCGATGTAAACGCCCGCATGGAAGTGCTGATGAACCGCGACGAGTCGGTAATGCGCCACATGATTACCGCGCTGGATAAGCACGCCGTGGATTACAACGAGCGCAAGCGCAACCAGAAACCAGGCGAACGGACTGCTCAGGACGAGTTTTCAAACGCTGATACAAAAGAAGAGGCTACTGCCAACCAAAACGCATAATCTTCTTTTCCTCAATCCCTTTATAAAAACCGGCTACCGCCTTTTCAGCAACCGCTGAGGCATGCATGCCGAAAAATATTTCAAGCAATGGCAAGACCAAACGATCTGAAATACCTTTCTACCACCCGCGTAGACAAGCGCCCCAAGAAATACTGCCGCTTTAAAAAGCTGGGCATCAAATACATTGACTACAAGGATGCGGAATTCCTGAAAAAATTCCTGAACGACCAGGGTAAGATGCTGCCCCGCCGCATCACCGGCAACAGCCTGAAGTTTCAGCGCAAAGTGGCCACCGCCATCAAACGCGCCCGCCAAATGGCCCTGCTGCCCTACGTAACCGACCTGATGAAATAAAAACACGGGAAAGGTACTTTTTAATCATCCTTAAAATAATACAACGAACAATGCAAGTCATTCTGATAAAAGATGTGGACAACCTGGGCAGCGCCAACGAGCTGGTAGAAGTACGCCCCGGTTATGCCCGCAACTTCCTGATACCCCAGAAATATGCTTTGGAAGCCAGCGGCGGCAACCGCAAGATGCTCGAAGAGCGTGAAAAAGTAAAACAAAAGAAAGAAGAAAAACTGCTGGCAGAAATCGCAGACGTAACCCGCGTACTGCAGGAAAGCCCCGTGAAACTGGGCGCCAAAACCGGCACCAGCGGTAAGATCTTCGGCGCCGTTACTGCCATTCAGCTGGCCCGCGCCATCCGCGAGCAAAAAGGCTACGAAATTGACCGCCGCCGCATTTCTTTTGTGGACGACGTGAAAGAAGTAGGCACGCACAAAGCCCGCATCGACTTTGGTAAAGAAAAAGTCGTGGAAATGGATTTTGAAGTAATCGGCGAATAAGCAACACGCTTTAGTCCTATTTAATAAAAAGCCGCTTCAGCAATGAGGCGGCTTTTTTATGGGTGATAGGTGATGAGCGATTAGTGATGAGCGTAAACAGGCAATACCAAATCAACCCCACAACCCCACAACCCTTCAACCCCACAACTCCACAACCCTTCAACTTCTTCAACCCTTTCAACTTCTTCAACATAAAATAATCCACCTTTGCAGCTTTCCATCAATTTCGTCTTTCCGCCTGATGCGTTATTTCCGGTACTACCCGCCTTTCCTGCAACTGATACTGCTGGTGATGATGATGTTCACAATGGCTTCTTTCCTGCAGGTATTGCAATTGCTTTACCTGCCCGCCCTTACCGGTGTTTCTTTCCCGGAAATAGCCGGTGTTTCAGATAAAAGCAGTCCGCGCAATATTGACGCGGCGCTGTGGGCGCAGGCCATCACACATGCCAGCATGTTTCTTTTGCCTGCCTTGCTGTTTACCTACCTGGCCCATCCGCGCCCAAAAGCCTACCTGGGCCTTCGCCGTCCCGGCAAAAAAATCCATTGGCTTATTGTGCCGCTGATGATGCTGGGCTTCCTGCCGGTGGTGCTGGGGCTGCAGGCACTGATGATGCAGTTGAATTTAGGCGAGCAGGCGCGGCGAATGAGCGAAACCGCTGAGAGGCTGGGCAATGCCCTGATGTCTCACAACACGGCAGGCGGCTTTTTACTGGCGCTGTTTGTGGTGGCCATCCTGCCCGCGCTGGGCGAGGAAATGATTTTCCGGGGCATTGTGATGCGGTTTGCGGCCAGGCGCAGCCGGGGCGCCATGGCTTTCCCGGTGGTTATTTCCGCCCTGTTGTTTGCCCTTATCCACTTTCACCCTTACGGTTTACCGGCTATCTTTCTGGCAGGCGTACTGCTGGCGCTGGTTTACTGGTGGACGGGCTCTTTGTGGCTAGCCATCCTGGCGCATTTTGTGCACAATGGCACACAGGCTTTTTTGATTTATTACGCCAAGAATAATCCCGCGCTGAAAGGCGTTGTGGAAAGCAACGAGCTGCCTGTGTGGCTGGTGGGCGCAGGACTGGTGTTGTTTCTCGCCATGTTTTACCTGCTTTATAAAAACCGCACGCCGCTGCCGGCAGGCTGGTACCGGGATTTTACAGCCGCGGAAATAGAAGCAGAAAAGACCGGAAATATTTAAGGTTTAAATAAAAAATTATTCATGCCGCTTCACTGGCCTACCTTCTTCACGCGCCTGGGCAGCGCCGTTGTATTCAGCGCCCTGATGCTGCTGGGTTTGCTTTGGAATGAATGGAGTTTCCTGCTGCTGGTAGCGGCCATTCAAATCCTTTGTCTGCGCGATTATTTCCGCCTGATGCGTTTGATACAGGGTGGCAGCGGCAGCCGTTTGCTAGAGGTGCTGACACAGGTGGCCGGCCTGTGTTACCTGCTGCCTGTTTTCTTTCTTATCCTGCTGCCGGCCTTCCAGCGGCCCCTGCAGGGACTGTGGCTGGTGCTGACAGGCCTGTATTTCCTGTTTCCCATCCTGATACTGCTCTTCAGCACCCTGCCGGAAAAGCGCAGGTTGCAGGATGGCCTGGACGCGCTGTCCGGGCTGTTTTACGTGGTACTGCCCTGCGTGCTGCTGCCTGGTATGTACGCCATTAGCTGGGAAATGCCCCTGGTACTGGTGCTTTGCATCTGGATGAACGATACCATGGCTTACCTGGTGGGTTCTTTTATCGGTAAAACGCCCTTCTCTAAAATATCGCCCAAGAAAACCTGGGAGGGGACAGCCGGCGGCGCTATCCTGACGGTAGCCGGTGCGCTGCTGGCGGCTTATTTAATTCCCGGGCAAAACATGGCTATTTATGGGGCGGTTGCGCTTTGCGCCGCCCTGGCAGGCACGGCGGGCGATTTACTGGAAAGCAAGCTGAAGCGCCTGGCCGGTGTGAAAGACAGCGGCAAACTGATGCCGGGGCATGGCGGCGCGCTGGACCGTTTCGACAGCCTGCTGGTAGCTACGCCCTTTGCTTTTGTGGCGGTGCTGGCGCTAAAGGCGGTTTTATAGATGGTTAGATGCCTGCCGCTCGTTCCTTCCAATAGGTACGTCTTCCGACTAAAGCCGGAACAGGTCTTGAAGATGGGCTGCGGCTAAATTTGAAAATGGTGAACAGCCAATGTAAAGCAAGCTGCAAGGAGTGGTTTACTTTGGAGCGAAGGCTGAACGGTGTATGTTTGCGCCAGCAGGGTTATTCTTATTTTGCTTTCTACTATGAAATATAGTATAAGGCAAAACTCGGGAAGCTAGTAAATAAAGGTTGATATGGAGCAGTTGGCTAAAATTGTATACTCAAGGAAGGTAAACAAGTGTATGATGTATTTCAGCATCTTCGCATTTATATTTTGGATGGCATTAGCAGTTGATACCATCCTACATGGACGTTCAATATGGTTTATAATAGGAGACATGTTGTTTGCTCTATCGGCTCTATTTGCGTTTAGGGCATCCAGGAAATGTTATAGAATGGGGAAATAACCCGGTTAGGCGTAGGCCGGAGCCTACGCCTGATTATCTGGTAGCCTCCGGGCTACGCAAAGCCGCATTAAAACACGTTCGGCGCAGTCTTTAGACTACGCCGAACGGTAAACCAAACTGTAACGACACTGAAAGTTTGTTGCCGGGGATTCAATAAATATTGTTTCGCGTTCCTTCAAAGCCCTTGGGCTTTACAATCGTAAACACGCGCGAAATGTTGAAGCCGAAATGCACATCGCCATTGCCCCACTTGCCGGTGGTCTGCCCAATGACGGTCCGCTCGGTCATGCCGGTGCTGTTGGAAAACAAGAGCTGAAATACGTGCCCGCCGGTTTCTACATCCAGTCCAAAGGAAAGCGAATTGGTGGTGCCGTCCAGCTTGTTACCGGGCAACTGGTAGAAGTATTCGCCGGTAAGCGATATGCGGTTGGAAAGCTTGAACCGGCCGGCAATGCCCAGGGCCAGCACATCATTGGGCTCGCTGCTTTTTTCCACCAGGTTGTAATGCACATGGGTGGGCATGAGCTGCATGGATAACCTGCCGGATAGTTTCCGCGCAATCAGCAGCTGGTTGGTATAGGCTATGCGGTTGCTAAAGTAATATTCCGCGCCATCCGGCACGGGCACATCGGCGCTTTGTATGCCCACAGCGCCCAGGTAGCTGATGCTTACCGGCATGCCGCGCTCGCGCTGGCGCAGCAGCTTTACCTTCACCAGGCCGTCATATTCTTTTTGATACGTGCCGCGCCCGATGCCCGCCATCAACCAGTCGGTGATGCCATAATCAAAGCCAATGCGGGTGGTGGCGTTATCCAGGCCAAAGAAATTTTTAACGCCAGTGTTGAGCGCGCCAAAGCGGTGCGACACCCGGAAATCCAGTACGCCTTTCGCCACATTTTCTATGCTATGCCCGTTGATGACGCGCGTGGCTTTAAACGTGGCTATAGTAAAAGGGTTTTCTGCCGGAGCGTTATCTGCTTCTTCGTCCAGCATGGCCATCAAATCTTCGCCGGCATGGGTGGTATCCGGACTTTTAGGATGCGCTGCCTGGGAATAGGCCGCGTTGGCTGATAAGAGCAAGCCCAGCAGCAGGGCCGGTATAGGGGGTAAACGCATAAATGTTCTGGTTGTGAATCGGGAGGGAAAGAAAGGTTATGGGATAAAGCAAATGCCGTGGCCGGCGTTTATTTCGTTAGTAGCACACTGTTGACGGTCACCTCAATTTCTTCTGCAATTTTTCCGGCTACCACGCTGGGAATTTTGATGTCGTAATCGGCAGGCCGCACCTTAAATTTTGCTGCTGCCACGGCGCTGTTGCCTTTAATGGTAAGGGTGCCGGCTGTGGCAACATCACGCGTAACGCCATGGATGGTCAGCTTGCCGGTTACCTGCGCCGGGTACACACCGTCTTTGCGAAAGTTGACACTGCTGATGTCTGCCACCTTGCCATGAAATTCTGCTTTGGGAAACTTATCACTTTCCATATAATTCTCGTTGAAATGCTCCTGCATCAGGGCTTTTTCAAATTTGAAAGAGCGGATGGGCACCTGGAAAACCAGCTCGCCGGTGGCTGCGTTCAGTACAGAAGAAGCCTCGTTGTTAATTGCTTCTATATTTTCTATGGGCGTGGAAGAAAAGAAGGTAATGCGCCCGGTGCGCGTCATGTAGCGTTGGGCATCAGCGCTGTTCATCAGGAACAGGGCCAGGGCGGCAAGAGTCAGTTTTTTCATGATAAATTAATTTTAATTTCGTTATTATCTATCCTGCTGTTATCAATTATTGGGCGCGCCGGAATTCACCCAGCGGGTTATTTGCAGGATGCTGCAGGCATCCAGTTTGGCGGCATCTTTTGGCATCGGCAGATAGCCGGAAGCATGGTTGATAACGCCAACCAGCCTGCCGTCTGTGGCAATGGTCTGCGCGCCGGCAATGCCGGTCAGGTTCACACCGCCGGATGCGGTGGCATCGTGGCAGCCGCTGAGGGCGCAATTGCTTTGCAGGATGGGCTTTACGACGCCGGAGTAGGTAGCGGCCATGGTGGTGTCGCAGCCGCCGTCCGGAGCGGGATAAAGCTGGTCTTTTTTGTCCTGGTAGCAGGCGGTAAGGCCCAGCAGCAGGGCACACGTAATAAAGTGGAGTGGTTTTTTCATTTTTATATTTAAAAGCGGACGGGTTTATGGAGCAACAATGCAATCGCTGAGGTGTACATCGCCGGTGTAGCCGGTGCAAAAGCCTTTGAGCACTACTTCCTGCCCTTCGGCAAGCGATACGCCCTGCTCGCGCATGGTACACATAACGCCGGATGGTATCAGCTCGTCGGTGCCGGGCTGCGCGGCGAGGATGGCCACGAGCTGCCCGTCCTGGTTTTTTTCCTGGGAAAGCACTTTGCCGCTTACCCGGACGACCTTGTTCAGAAACCGTTCGTTGGCCTCCTGCTCATTCCGGGTATAGGCTTTGTATAATTCCGGCGCCGTTACGGCAATGCCCTGCTCGTTTTCTGCCTTGCGGTGGGGTTTGTTCCACATAACAAAGCCGATGATGCCGGAAACGACAATTACAAGCAGCACGATAATACCAATCCGTTTCATAGTCTTGCAAGTTGGTGACGTGCCAAATGTACCAGCAGGCGCAGGCCTGTTCCAAGACAGATAAGACCAACCGGGAAAAAGCCCGGACGAAGCAGGCGGCAGCGCTGCTGTTGCAGCTTATACGTCGCCGCCCAGCCAGCGCTTAAAATCGTGCGCCCGCTCTGCGCTTACGACCGGCTCGTCTTTTACTGCCGGCTTCAGGGATACTACCACCCGGCTTTTGGTGTAGGTCCGCATTTCTTCAATTGCGCCGAGCGAGATAAGGTATTGCCGGTTAATCCGGAAAAACTGGCGCGGGTCCAGCAGGGTTTCCAGGGTATCCAGGTTGTGGTCCATCGGGTAATTGCGACCTGCAAAGCTGCGGGCAAAAGTGACCTTGTTTTGGGAGTAGCAATAGGCAATATCTTCCACCGCCAGCGTCTTCAGCTGCTCGCCGATGCGCATCACAAAGCGTTTTTTGTATTCCTGCGGGACGGATGTTTTTTGTCCGGCCATTCCGCCATCAAAAAAGCTTTTAAAACCGGCAAGCTTTTCCAGGGCCCCCTGCAAATCTTCCGCCTTTATGGGCTTCAGCAGGTAGCCGATACTCTTTGTTTTAAAGGCTTCAATGGCGTATTGGTCGTAGGCGGTGGTGAAGATGATGGGCGCCGTGATATGCACCCGCTGCAGGAGGTCAAAGGCCGAGCCATCGGAAAGGTGAATATCCAGGAAAATGAGCTGTGGCTGCGGGTTGATGGCAAACCATTCTTCGGCTGCGGCAATGCTGGGCAGGCAGGCTTCAATCACTGCACCGGGCAGTGCTTCGCCAATCATTTTACCCAGGCGGCGCGCTGCAGGCGCCTCGTCTTCCATCATGACAATTCTCATAGTAAAGGCATTGATACAATAAATTCCCCTTCTTTTTTTTCTATGCTCAGGGATTGGCGGGTGAGTTGTGCATACCGCTTGCGAATGTTGTTTAAGCCCAGCCCGGTGCCGCGCTCCTTGCTTATTTTCGGCTGCAGGCGGTGCCGTACGGTGATGCTTTCTTCGGTGGCGGTAATATGAATGATTAGCGGCGCTGAAAAAGAAACCACATTGTGCTTAATGGCATTTTCCACCAATAGCTGAAGCGCCAGCGGGATTATTTTTTTGTTGGCCAGCAGGTTTGGGGGAATGTCGTCCTGCAGGTAAAGCCCTTCACTGAAACGGCCCTGCTGCACGTAAAAATATTTTTTCAGCAGGGCCCATTCTTCGGCCAGCGGAATCGTATCCCTGTCACGGTAGGCCAGCATGCTCCGGTAAAGGTCAGACAGCTCAATGGTATAATTAACGGCGCTTTCCGGCGATTCTTCAATGAGGTTTACCAGTGTGTTGAGGCTGTTGAACAGGAAGTGCGGGTTTACCTGGCTCTTTAGTTGCTCATACTCTGCCGCCATGCGCTCGCGCTGCAAAATGGTGATTCTGCGCAAGGCCTGCTCGCGCATGCGGATGTAGGCATAAAGGGCGCTGCCGAGCAACAATACCATCACGGCAATGGCCCAGGGTTGCTGCCAGAGCGGCATGGCAATGTGAAACGGATATTGGTCTTCGGCTGCGTTTTCAAAACGGGGACTCAGCGAGGCCTGTACCCTGAATTTGTATTTGCCAGCAGGCAGCCGCGGAAAGCTGACGGTTTCATCCAGGGTGCTTATCCAGCCGGCGTCGTAACCTTCCAGCATGTAGCGGTAGTAAAGCTTATCGGCGCCGGTGTAATTGATGCCGTCAAAGCGGAGGGTAATGTTGTTTTCGTCCGGTTTAAAATCATGCTGTCCGGCTGCTATTTCTTTTCCAAAAAGCGATACCCGCGCTATGCTTACTGCCGGTGCAATCGCATACGACTGGTCCAGGTCCGCAAAGCGGATAAAGCCATGTTCAAACGGCAGCCAGATATTGCCGGCGGCATCCCGCGCAAACATGTTGAGGTTGGTGCTGGCGCTGTCTATATCCATGCCCAGCCGGCGGTTGAAATACCGGAAAGCATGGCTCTGCGGATACCAGACATCAAAGCCCCTGGCATGCACCACCATTACCTGTCCGGTGGCATTGGCTGCGAGGGTTGCTATGTTTTTATCGTGCAGCCCTTCGCGGCTGCCGATGGCCGACCAGGCTTTGCCGTCATACACAAAGATGCCTTCGCCCAGAGTAGCTGCCCAGATGCGCCCTGCCGCATCTTCGGTGATGGAATAAACCACTTGGCCGGGAAAGCCGGCGCCCTTTTCCCAATGCTGGTAGCGCACGCCGTCCCACATCACAATGCCGGCGCCGTCTGTAGCCATCCAGATGCGCCCTTTGCTGTCCGGGAAAATCTGGTACACGTAATCAGAGCCAATGCCGGTGTGCTTGCCGTGGTGCGCAATTACTGCTGGTTCTGCCACGGCGTCATCGCGGATGCGCAGTTCTTCCACCCCATTCAGCGAAGAAACCCAGAGCGTATCTCCGCGCCCGTTGATGTTGAGGATATTGCCGTTGGAAAGCGCTGTCAGGTTGCGCACGGGCTTTAGCGCGCCATTTGCATAACACCAGATGCCGCCGCCCAGCGTACCCATCCAGATACGCGAACCGGCGTCGGCAAACAAGGTGGCGATGGGCGCTTCCGAACGCGCGAGCAGTTCCGGGACGGCACCTTCGCCCGGCGTCAGCCGGTAAAGTTCTTTGCCCAGCGCATACCAAAGCGCGCCCTGCGCATTGCAGGTTAGGGCCGTAAGCGCTTTAAGCTGATAATTTTTTTCTACACGCAGGAAGGAGAACTGGTTGCCGGTTATCATGGTCAGGCCATCAGCTGTGCCGGCCCAGATATTTCCGGCATTATCCTGCAGGAGCTTTTTGAATTTCCTGCCGGTAAAAAAGTAAGGCTTCAGGTTAAATTGGCCGTTTGCATAATGGCAGTCCAGCAGGTAACCTTCCTCGGTGGCCACCCATGCCTGACTATCGGAAACGGGCAGGATGTCGTTTATCTGGCCGTAGGTTCCTGTTGCCGGCAGCGGGCGAATGGCAGCGCTGTTTCCCGCAACGCTCATGAATGCCAGTCCACCATCCTGCGTGCCTATCCAAAAGTCGCGCGCGCCGGGATGGGTTGCCTTTATCACGCGGATGATGTTGTCTGGCAGCGGGGAATTTCCTGTATGAAAGGCCGTGATGCGCGGTTGCCCCCAAGCGCCCTGCGTTATCAGATTAATGCCCCGGTCGGTCGTGGCCAGCAGGCTCTTGTCCGGGGTAAAGGCAAGCGCGTACACATAGTTGTCGGACAGGCCATTGCTGCTGCTGATTTGGTAGCAAAAACCCTGTGCAAACACGTAAATGCCGCCTGCCTCGGTGCCAGCCCAGAGCGCGCCGTTGTGCCACAAAAGCGTATTGATGGCAGAAGCCGGTGTGGCGCCCCGGCAGTGCAGGGGCAGCAGGCTGTCGCCTTTCAGGAGGCCGATAAAACCGTCTGCCGTGCCCGCATACAGGCTGTCGCCAGCACCCTGTGCCAGGGCTGTTATACGGTAAGAGGCGCTCCCTGCCGGCAGCATATTTCTGCCGTTAAACCGGTAAAGGCCATTATCCGTGCCCAGCCAGATGTAGCCTTTGCGGTCCTGTTGCAGCGCGGCTACCTGTTGGGGCGTTGCCGCTTCGTTGAGCCAGAAATCTTTGCTGAAAGGGCGCTGGGCAGCAGCGGAAAGTCCGCAAAACAAACAAAGCAATATCAGCGCGCTGCGTATCATTATTGTAGCGGGAGCAGCGTAGCTGCAATGGAAACATTAATGACCGGCGCCAGCTTGTCATACACAATGCGCGGTATTTTGATGTTGTGGTCTGCAAGGGTAACCGTAAAATCAGAGGTGATCACCATTTTTCCGTTCCGGGTTGCAATCTGCGCTTTGATAATTCTTTCCTGCTCCAGGCCGTGAATCTTCAGCTTTCCTTTGGCGCGCACCTCGTACACGCCGTCTTTGGACGCGTCTATATCCTCAATAATCTTACCCGAAAAGCTGCCTTCCGGGAAGCGGGGCGTTTCCATGTAATTCTCATTAAAATGCTCGCGCTGCAGCGGGCTGTTGAAGCCCTGGAATGTGGCAATGCTGATGCGAAAGGCAAAGGTGTTCTTTTGCACATCCACAGCGCCGCGCAGGGCGTTGCTTTCGGCGCGGATGAGTTCCTGCGGCGCGTCTGAATGAAATTTTACGAGCCCGGTACGCACTTCATATACCTGCGCCAACATCTTGTTGGCAGTCAGCAGGCAGGCAGCCATCATCACAGTTTTTAGAAAGCTCATTAGTTATATATGCTGCAAATTAGGTTATCCGGAAAGCAAAACTGCCATACGCATATAAAGGCGTATGGCAGCGTTTAAAGAATTGCCCTGCGGGGGATTAGCGCGTGATGATAAAACTGCCGGTTAAGGTTTCGGCGCCAGCCTGTACGCGAATGGCATAGCGGCCGGCCGGAAGCGCTTTGGTAGCAATGTCTGTGCCTTTCGTTACATCGGCAGACTGTTGCAGTACAACGCGGCCGGTCATGTCGGTGATAACAATGCTGGCCGTGGCGCTGTTCATTTTTCCCAGGGAAACGTGCAGCATGTCGGTAGCAGGATTGGGGTAAAGAGCCATGCCGGATGCCTGAGGCACGGTGCTAACGCCGGTGGTGCTGCCGGTAGCGGTAATGGTACCGGCCATATCGGGCGCGTGCGGCGTGCAATGGTAATTGTAAGTGCCTGCCTCTGTAATAACATAGCTGTAGGTGCTGCTGCTGCTTGAAATCGGTTCATCCCAGGCTGCTGCGCCGGCAGGGATGGTGCCGCTGGTGGTGGTATGGCTGCCATTGACCCATACCCACTGAATGGTATCGCCAACCTGTGCGTTTACATTGGCCGGGGTAAACTGGTAATTGGACACCGTGACGGTGTAGATGGTAGCAAAGCCCTGGCTGGAAATTGCCAGCGCAAGAATAACAAGAAGTGTACGTAGTGGTGTTTTCATGATTTGCTGTTTGGTTTTTTATGGTAAGATGATAAGAAGTGCCGTGTGCTTAGAGCTTGGTGAAGTGTACGATATGGGAATGGCTGCCGGAAATGGAAAGGTCAATTTCGGTATCGGTATTGGTGTCTATAAACCAGTCTTCATTCAGCTCTTCCAGCATTTCGTCGGTAGTGGCGAGGTCAATAATAAATTTGGGCTGGTCGTCGTCTATGGCTGTTTCCCAGGTACCGCTTATCGTGTCCATGCCGGTATTGACAGTCATGCTGCCATCGCTGCCGAAGCTGAAGGTATAGCCATCCAGGTGGGCCGTCATGTCGGTGCCGTGGTGCATCAGCAGCGAGATAATCCAGTTGCCGGCTGATGGGCCGGGCGGATTCACGGCATTGTTGGTGGGCGTTACGGTGGTGGCGGGGTCGTGCTTGCAGCCCGCACAGATCAGCAGGAAGCACCCGCTGATAAAAGTGATCATTCGTAAAATACGGCGCATTGTGTTTGGCACTTTAGTCCGGCTAAAGTAGCGTGAGGCGGCGCCCTGTTTCAAATGAAAGCAGATGAGAAAGGGTGTAGTGCCGATGAAGTGAGAAAAGTAAGCGCCGAAACGGGTGGTGGGTGGCGTGCGTCAGTAGCGGCGGTAATCGGAGCGTGCAGCCACGACGGCATAGTCTGACGACGCCGAACGAGCTTTAAAGACAAGCGCAAGCCGGATGCGGATATTTATATAATAAGATGACGATTTAGAGTACTGCTATGGTAAGTTAATAGGGTAAGACCAGAGTAGCTGTTACAAATAAGCTGTCATCGGGATAATGTTCGTTTATCACCCATAACGTATCAATGTTGTACACGCCTTCCACAGCCTTTGCTTTAAAGGTGCCCCAGCAACTTGGGTAATACCTGATATTGTTTTTATTGAAGTAAAGCGATACCCTGTCTGGCTCTGTAAGTGAATCGCAATCAATGATGTATGTGGCGCTCTTAGGGAAGCCAAAATGCCCATACATCTCAAATGAATTGCCATTTTGGAGGTAACTGGCAAACTCCATACCGTCAGGAAAGCTCCTGGTATAACTCCTGCCTGAAAAGCTATCCACTCCCATCGTCCAGTAGCACATAGCACCTTTAGGCTTGTTTTCTTTTTGACAGGCAACAAATGTTATGATGATTACCGAAAGTAAAAGCCCTCGCATGCCCATAGCTCTTTAAATTTTCATTGCTAAAATTTTGCAATTCAAAAGTGGAAACAATTTTGATACTACACAACTTTTTTACTCTTTCTGCCCGCGCCGGCATCTGCTGCGTTGGCTGGCGTTCGTCTTCCGACTAAAGCTGGAACAGGTCTTGCGGGGATGGACAGCGGATAGGCGAAACAGCCAATCCGAAGCAAGCTGCAAGGAGTGGTTGGGAGTGGAATTGTCTTTAAAGATGAAGCTTAACAGGGCAGTCAAAGACTGCCAACCGCGGCGGCGTAGTCTGAAGACTACGCCGAGCGAGCGAGAGCATAAATCAACTTAGCAAATCAATTTGCAAGTACCTTATTAACCCCAGTTAGGCGTAGGCTCCGGCCTACGTCTGATTATCTTGTAGCCTCCGGCTACATGGCGTAATTTGCACCAGCCAGGTGCAGGCTCCTGCCCGCGCTTGGCGATTATTTAAACTTTTCCCCGCATGCCGCCCCGCAAAAAGCCCGTTTCCGACGGTTCCGTTTCCCTGAACAAACACATCTCCGATACCGGTTTCTGCTCGCGCCGCGAGGCGGATGATTACATCCTGCAGGGCCGCGTGACCATTAACGATGAGCTGGCCGTGCCGGGCAACCGCGTGTACGAAGGCGATGTGGTGGAGCTGGACGGCGAGCCGCTGGTGAAAAAAGTAAAGCCGTTTTACATCGCTTTCAACAAGCCGAAAGGCGTTACCTCCACTACCGACGAAAAGGACAAAACCAACATCATCGCTTACATCAACCACCCCAAGCGCATTTTTCCTATCGGGCGGCTGGACAAGGATTCAGAGGGTTTGATTTTCCTGACCAACGATGGCAACATCGTCAACAAAATCCTGCGCGCGGGCAACAACCACGAAAAGGAATACATCGTTGCCACGGAGCAGCCCATTACGCCGGAATTCATACAAAGCATGAGCGCCGGCGTGCGCATCCCGGATGGCAAAACCAAGCCCTGTAAGGTAAAGCAGGAAGCCAAAAACATGTTCCGCATCACGCTCACGCAGGGCCTGAACCGGCAGATTCGCAAGATGGCCGGCGCTCTGGATTACCGCGTGGTGAAGCTGAAGCGCGTGCGCATCATGAACGTGCACCTGGGCAACCTGCCCGTAGGCCACTGGCGTTACCTGACGGATGAAGAGGTGAAAGGACTGCTGGAATTAACGGCCCAAAGCAATGCTACGGAAGTTGCTTCCAGGCAGCGCGCACCCCGGCCAAAAAGCGCGGATAAAAAACCCGGCGGCAGTCAGGCTGCCGAAACCAAGGCTGCGCCGAAAAAGAAAGCTACGCCCACCAAAGCTGCTGCACCTGCGCGCGAGGAAAAGCCCAAAGCAAAGAAGGGTACTTACAAGGATTACCGGCGCAAGAAATAGCAAAGACATTTCTGCCGCACCTCCCGGTCCAATCTGCATCAAATTGTTAACCCGTTAACCTGTCAACTTTGTAATCTAACCGCCCTTCATATCCCTTTCCATCGCGTCATTCACCGCCAGCACCAGTTCTTCGGGTATTTGGCTGCTGGGGCGCAGCATTTCGTAGCGGCCCAGCGGCCCGTAGCGCAACATAAATCTGGGGTAATCCGGGATGTTGACCTCGTAGTGAACGCCATGCTGGCGGTGCTGCACTACGATTTTGGCAGGTAACGGCCGGCCGCCATAATGAACGGTTACAGAATAAGTAAGGGGCATTTATTTCTTTTTAACCAGGGAAGTAAGCGGATGGCGCAACTGCTGATAACCCATCAGGTCCACAATAATATCGCCTACTAGAATGGGGCTTTCAATACGCAGGGGCACGTGGTTGGCATCGTCGCTGACCCACACAGACATTTTCTCGCCGCCTTTAAAGATGGTGCCTTCTATGAGCATCGGCGAAATCTTGATGGCGTTAAAAGTACCATAGCGGGTCTGAATCTGCTGTTTGCCAATGTAGCGGATGTAGAGGTTATACACCTTGTCATCCAGGAACATGTTGAACGGAATTTTGGCGCCCGGCTGGTAGCGGCTGTAATCTATATTGCGGGCGTAAAAAATGGCGCTCAGCACATCCTGCGTGCAGTTCGGGATATTAAACACGCCATTGGTGCTGACCGCCTGACTGATGCGGTGGTTGAAGGTGACGTTGTTGTAAATGCGGTAGCCGCCTTCGTTTACGTTGCGGATAAATTTCAGGGGCAGCATGGTTTCCATGTCAATGTAGGTTTCGTAGCGGTCGCGCACCTTATAAAACCATTCGTAGCTTTTGAGGGTTTGCCCGTCGCCCACCACGTGGTAGGTTTTCCGGTTTTGCATGGTGGCAGCTTCGGTGGCAAAGCTGGCCTGACCCGCGCCTACCCACAGGCGGCCCATCTTGTACCAGACTTTAAAAGCTAGCCTTTCGCCGGGTTGAAAAGCGGTGTTGGAGATGCCGCAGAATTCATTCTGGGCAAGGGCGCTGAACGGTAATAAGAGTAGCAGGAAAAAAAGTCTTTTTATCATCACAGAATCAAAGGTTTGTGGGTGGTAGGCTATACTGCTCAAATTCCATTCCTCTCGGGCTTTATACGGCTGTTAATTAAAAGTTTGCGCCGCCAGATGAGGAAAGCAGCCGGCAAAGCGGGCAGTGCCATGTTGTACAGCCAGAGCAGTGTGGTAGCCAGGATAACCGCCACACCGTTGGCGCCCAGCGGCAGAAATAAAAAAAGGCCGAGTCCGCTGCGGATGCCCAGTTCGGCCAGCGCAATGGTGGGCACCACGGTCAGGGTCCAGAAAAAAAGAATGGCAGCCAGGATGCCTTGCAAAAAAGCAGCAGGCAGGCCCAGCCAGCAAAGCACCAGATAATACTGAAAGGTATAGGTGGCAAAGCGCAGGACAGAAAGAAAAAGCACCAGCCATTGCTGCGGACTGCTTAGTGGATTATGCGCACCCTGCAGGTTCCATTTGCGCAGCCACCGCCAGCGTTCCAGGCGTGGCGCCCAGCGTTCAAAGCGAAAATAAACCAGCAATAAAAAAATCGTCAGGACGGTATTGGCAGCCAGCGCCGGCCAGCCCCACCAGGCATTTTCCCAAAAGGCATAATACACTAGGGCAAAGGTGCCGCACAGCAGCACGGCCGCCAGTTGCGATACAATGCCCAGCAGGCTGACGCTAAGCAGCCGGCTGTTTTTGGAAAGTTTCAGGTAAAGGATGCGCCCCGGGTATTCGCCCAGCCGGTTGGGTGTGATAAAGCCGCCCGCCAGTCCGGCCAATACGCTGCCCGCAGCGGCGCCAAACGTCAGCTTTTGGGTGGTGCGCACCAGGATTTGCCACTTGCGCGCATCCAGCAAAATATTGACCGGCAAGAGCAAAAGAGCCAGTACAGCCAGCGGCCATAAGTCCGGCTGTATCAGGGAGTTGCCTTCCTGCCATTGCTGCCAGCCGGGCTTTGCCGCCACCCACACCTGCCAGAATAACAAAATAGTAAGCGCGCCGCCCAGCCCCCACTTCAGGAGCTTTGCTTTAGTTTTGTTGGCAGATGGCGGCTTCATTGATAAATAGTGCAGGCAGGGAAGAGGTGATTTTGGGCATAGACCCAGGCACGCTGTTCATGGGTTATGGCCTGGTAGCTGTGCGCAAAAGTAGCATCCGCCTGCTGGAGATGGGTACGCTGCAACTGGCCCGCCACAAAGAGCACGCCGAGCGCCTGAGCCTTATTTTCCTCAAGCTGGAAAGCCTGATTAAGCTGCACAATCCTACCGCCGTAGCCATTGAAACGCCTTTTTTTGGCAAGAATGTGCAAAGCATGCTGAAGCTGGGCCGCGCGCAGGGCGTAGCCATTGCCGCAGCGATGATGAATGGCCTGCACGCCGCCGAATACGCGCCGCGCAAGGTAAAGCAAAGCATTACCGGCAAGGGCAACGCTACGAAAGAGCAGGTCTGGGCTATTTTGCAGCAGACGCTGGGCTTCACGGAAAATCCCAAATACATGGATGCCGCGGATGCGGTGGCCGTGGCGCTGTGCCATCATTATCAGTGCCGGCAGGATGCCATTTTAGGACAGCCCACCGTGGCGGTGCCTGTTTCACCAAGAAAAAAGAAAGGCTCCTGGGAGGATTTCGCGCTGGCGAACCCGGAACGGGTGAGTGGGTAGAAATTTGTAATTAAGGTTGAGGAGATATGGTGTAGAGCTGTATTTTTAGTTTGCTAAAAGACAGGTTTATTTAAAATATTCTTTCTCATGCAGGCAAATTCTTCTGAAACCCGTACAGAGCAGCAGGTGTTGTACCGGGTACAACCGTTACTTCTGGGTGTGTTTGTGCTTGGTTTTTTGGCAATTGCAATATTTGTTTGGCTGTGGAATGAAGAGCGCCGGCTTAGAACGGAGTTGATTGTGCTTGCTGTTGCCTTTTGTATGTCGTTTACTATATGGCTCACACTACTTATTGCCGCTAAAGAAAACCGTAAGCAGTATGTGAGGTTAATTGGCCTGAGCCTGCTGGCCCTACTCCTGCTTATTTTTAGCGGAGCGGTGATGGACGTATTTTATCGCGCTGCCTTAGGTGGCATAACTTACTTTGCCGCCACGCTATTGAGTCGGCGGCTGGGCATCAGCTGGCTCACTATATTTCTTTCTGTATTAGCTCCTGAATTAGTTCTTTTTAATACTGGTGTTGGGGATGCTGCGTTCCAGCCTATAGGCTGGATGCCCGTCATTGGTTTTGCGCTGGCAATGGCCGTAGCCTACAGCCGCCGCTGGCTTTCTGCTTTATTATCTCTTGGCCTTATTGGCTTTCTGTCTTTTGTGTGCTATCCCAATTATTGGAATTATCTGGAAAAGCAACCTATCCCTGCTGGTAACCGGTTGGTACAAAATAGATTTATCAGCAGCAGTAACGATACACTAAATGTAATGGCCCTGCCGCAGAAGGTGGTGTTGCTGGATTTATGGTATTCCCGCTGTGGAGTTTGTTTTCAAACCATGCCCGAAACGCAAAAGCTGTATGAGCGCTATAAAAACGACCCGGACGTGCTTATTGCTGCTGTAAACGTGCCGATGAAAGAAGACAGTGCCGATGCCGCGTGGTCGTTGCTTTCAAAATATTCGTTGCCGAAGTTTAAAAGCCTGGGAGATTTGAAAGCAAACCCCTGGGGCGTGCAGGGGTACCCTATGGCAATCATTTTTGACAAAGACCGGAAAGTGCGTTACCTGGGTCAGCTGGAGTTTAACCCTGTGGTACGCGATAATGTGTATGCGCTGGTGGAAAGGTTGAAAGGGGGGTAAGGAGTGGTGTATTGTCCTGCTATATATCAATTTCACTCGTCCTTTGTCATTCCCGAAGGGAATCTAGAAGTTCTATATTTTCATCTAAAGACCAATTGCAGGATGACCAAGCAGAAGGCAGGATTGGTTCATTCCTCCCTCCCTGCTTCCAACTGTTCCATCTCCTTTTTCACCTCATCAATCAGCACCTGCTCGCTCGGCAGGTACAGCTGATATTGACTTGCCATAATCGTCTTGTTGCCTTCCGGCAGGGAGATTCTCACCACCGCATCATTCTTGTCCGTGCACAGCAAAATGCCGATGGTCGGGTTTTCAAAAGGCTGCTTTTCGTAGCGGTCGTAATAGTTCACATACATCTGTAGCTGCCCGAGGTGTTCGTGCTTTAGCTTTTCGGTTTTCAGCTCAATCAGCACAAAGCTTTGTAGCAGGCGGTTGTAAAATACCAGGTCAATAAAGAAATCATCGCCATCCAGGTGAATGCGCTTTTGGCGCTCCATAAAGGCAAAACCATTACCCAGCTCCAGCATAAACTCCTGCAGGTGCGTGATGAGCGCACGTTCCAAATCGTGCTCGCGATAAGCGGGCTGGTCCTGCAAACCCAGGAATTCCAGCACCATCGGGTCTTTGATAATATCCTGCGGGCTTTGCGGTAATTGTTCTTTCCGGGCAATCGCCAGCACACTGCCGGCATCCTTACTCATCAGCAAGCGTTCATAAAGCAGGCTGTTCACCTGTCGCTCCAGCTGCCGTGCAGTCCAGTTGTTTTTGGCTGCCTCGGCTATATAGAACTCGCGCTTATCCTTGTTATCTATCTGAATAAGCTTGCGATAATGCGTCCAGCTGAATTGCGAACGCAGTGCGTTCACATTTGGAAATGTCCAATAAAATTGCCGAAACCAATCCAGATTACGCTTGGAAAAAGAAGCGCCATATTTTGGTTCCAGCTCTGCCGCAAGGGCTCGGATAAGATTAGCTCCGTATTCGGCCCGTTCTTCGCCGCCCTGTTGTTCTTCCACGATTTTCTGCCCAATCTTCCAGTACATGAGCGTACGCTCAAAATTTACGGAGCGGACCGCTGCCGCCCGCGCACCTTCAATAATGCTAAGAATATCCTTTAGTAAGTGAGTGTCCAACTCCATATTGCTTTGCTAATATACGAATTGTCACATTCAACGCTATTACATCTTCTAAGTAAATCATTAGGCCGTGTTGACAGTTTGTCCTCAACGTGCTGAAAGCCCCGTAGGGGCACGGGTATGGTAGTTATTCAAGCCTTAAATGCGCTAAAGCCCCGTAGGGGCGCAGGACCTGAACCTTACAGGAGGAAAACCTGCGCCCCTACGGGGCTATAAACAAAGAACCTAATGCTGTAGCTACCAAAGCTCTGCCCCTGCGGGGCTATGCAACGTTTCTGTCAACAGGGCCCAGGAAATAGGTTCATTTTGCTTTCTTTTCCTGCCAGGGGAAAAGGCAATTCCAAGGTCATATAAGGATAAGAGTCCGGCCAAAGGAGCATGCTATCTAAATCTGTTTTTATTAAGACAAAAGGACGCAGCTACTTAATCGCAAAAAACCTTACCTTTGCGGCCAAATTTCAGACAGAAGTAATTTTTTTCTTCTTTCTGAAAGCAAAAAATTATTTTCAAGAATTATCTCTTATACATGCCTAATACTGGTAAAATCAAGCAGATTATCGGCCCGGTAGTGGACGTTTACTTTGGCGAGGGCGGCAAGCTGCCCGAAATCTACAGCGCCCTGGAGCTGACCCGCGAAAACGGCGACAAGCTGGTGCTGGAAGTACAGCAACACCTGGGTGAAGACAGCGTGCGCACCGTAGCCATGGACGCTACCGAAGGTCTCGTACGCGGCACCGAAGTGGTGGATACCGGCAAGCCCATTGCTATGCCCATCGGCGAGCAAATTCACGGCCGCCTGTTCAATGTAACCGGCGACGCCATTGACGGCCTGCCGCAGCCCGACCGTACCAACGGCCGTCCCATCCACGCCAAGCCACCGCTGTTTGAAGACCTCAGCACGGCTTCCGAAATCCTGTTTACCGGTATTAAAGTAATTGACCTGATTGAACCCTACGCAAAAGGTGGTAAAATTGGTCTGTTTGGCGGTGCGGGTGTAGGTAAAACCGTACTGATTCAGGAGCTCATCAACAACATCGCGAAAGCATACTCCGGCCTGTCTGTATTTGCAGGCGTGGGCGAGCGTACCCGTGAAGGTAATGACCTGATGCGCGAAATGATTGAAGCCGGTATCGTGAAATACGGCGACAAATTCAAGCACAGCATGGAAGAAGGCGGCTGGAACCTGGATACCGTGGACATGACCGAGCTGAAGGATTCCAAAGCCACTTTCGTATTCGGACAAATGAACGAACCCCCGGGCGCCCGTGCCCGTGTGGCCCTTTCCGGCCTCACCATTGCCGAGTATTTCCGCGATGGCGACGGCACCGGTAAAGGCAAAGACATCCTGTTCTTTGTGGACAATATCTTCCGCTTTACCCAGGCGGGTTCCGAAGTATCGGCCCTGCTGGGACGGATGCCTTCCGCGGTGGGTTACCAGCCAACGCTGGCCACCGAGATGGGTCTGATGCAGGAGCGCATTACCTCTACCCGCAACGGTTCTATTACCTCCGTACAGGCGGTTTACGTACCTGCGGATGACCTTACTGACCCGGCCCCGGCAACGACCTTTGCCCACCTGGATGCTACTACCGTACTGAGCCGTAAGATTGCTGACCTGGGTATCTATCCCGCGGTAGACCCGCTGGATTCTACTTCCCGCATCCTGACGCCCCTTATCGTGGGTGACGCGCACTACGACACGGCCAACCGCGTGAAGCTGATTCTGCAACGCTACAAGGAACTGCAGGACATCATCGCCATCCTGGGCATGGACGAGCTGAGCGAAGAAGACAAGCTGACTGTAAGCCGCGCCCGTAAAGTGCAGCGCTTCCTGAGCCAGCCCTTCCACGTAGCCGAGCAGTTTACCGGTCTGAAAGGCGTGCTGGTGCCGATTGAAGAAACCATCCGCGGCTTCAACATGATTATGGACGGCGAGGTAGATGAATATCCGGAAGCAGCCTTTAACCTGGTTGGCAACATTGATGATGCCATTGCCAAGGGCAAGAAGCTGATGGAGCAAGCCAAGAATTAATGTGGAAATGCGGGAATGTGCGGAATGTGGAAACACCTGCTGCACCTGCCGCACATGCTGCATATTTTTACACATTCTGCACATTTAGAACATGCAATTAGACATTCTCACTCCCGAACAAAAGGTATATTCCGGCCAGGTATATGGCATTCAGCTGCCCGGCGTGGAAGGTTCTTTTGAGGTGCTGGAAAATCACGCGCCGCTGATTGCCGCCCTCGGCAAAGGCCGTATGAAAATCCTCAAAGACAAGAACCAGACCGAGTTGTTTGAGATCACCGGCGGCTTTGCCGAGGTGCTGAACAACAAAGCGACAGTGCTGATTGAAGGCGCTACCACGCTAGACTAAGGGCGTATAACCGTAAATTTAAAAGAGGCAAATCCATCCGGGTTTGCCTTTTTTTTATAGTATTTAGCGGATTCCGGGCGTATCATTCCTTTTTTAAAAACACAAAGCCGGGGCTGTTGCTTAAAATTGCAAATCACCACAGGAAGGTTCCCTGAACAGCTGCCCTATGAATCAACCGCTCTACCATTTTTTCACCAACGACCACCGCCGCCTGGAAGCCATCCTGGATAAAGCAACCGGAACGCCGGGAAAGGTGCAATTGGATGATTACCATCCGTTCCGAACCGGCCTTTTGCGGCACATTAAAATGGAGGAGAAAATACTTTTTCCGGCCGCGCAAAGAGCCAATGGCGGCGTGCCCCTGCCGCTTGCCGCAAAGCTGCGCCTGGACCATGGCGCCATTACTTCCCTGATGGTAGTGCCGCCGGACGCGGCGGTCATCAAAGTATTGCGCCACGTGCTGGACAAGCACGATATGCTGGAAGAAGAGCCGGGCGGCATGTACGAAATCTGCGAAAAACTGACCGAAGGCGAAACCGCAGCCCTATTGGTACAGCTGGAACAAACGCCCGAAGTGCCGGTGCAGCCGTTCAACGAAGCAGCCTATGCGCTGGAAGCAGCCAAACGCGCATTGGCCCGGGCAGGCTTTGATTTTGATGCTTTGGCCGTATAAAAGGAAAGTGCGTTTGTCTAAAAAATCAGCATGCTAATTTCAACCTTAAAAAACCAACACAATGGCAAACAGAATAGATTTACAAAAGGTGGCGCCGGAAGCTTACACAGCCATGCTGCGCCTGGAAAATTACCTGGCAAAAAGCGGGCTGGATAAAAAGCTCTATGAGCTCATCAAGCTGCGGGCTTCCCAGATTAATGGCTGTGCGTACTGCATCAACATGCACACCCGCGACGCGATGAAAGGCGGCGAAACCGCACAACGCTTGTTTCTGCTGGATGCCTGGGAGGAAACAGCGCTTTATTCAGAAAAAGAAAGGGCGGTTCTGGCGCTTACCGAAGCCATGACTTTAATTGCCGGCAGTCATGTGCCGGACGATATTTACGAGGCAGCCGCAGCGCAACTGAGCGAAGCGGAACTTGCCGCCGTAATTATGGCGGTAGTGACCATTAATGCCTGGAACAGGATTGCCATTACCGCCCGCACGCCGCTGGACTGACCGTTAATTCCTGCCGCTTAAAAGTTACATGCCGTTCCGCGAAATCTCTGATTTCGCGAAACCAGTTTGGCGGTCTCTGACCGCCCTAAACCTCAACCGCAGGTTAAAAGAATGAACACCAAGCTGCCCCTGCCCTTCATCGCCTGGCACCCCATTTTCAAGCATCCGCTTCCGGAAGGCCACCGCTTTCCGATGCTGAAATACGAGTTGCTGCCGGAGCAATTGCTGTATGAAGGCGTTGTTTCCGAATCTGATTTCTTTACTCCGGAAATCCTGGATGAAAAGCTGCTGGAAGGCGTGCACCAGCCTGCTTATTACCGGCGTTTGTTTTCCCTGGAACTTACCAAAACTGAAATCAGAAGAATCGGTTTCCCGCTGAGCCCGCAACTTATAGAACGCGAGCTGCGCATTGCGCAGGGCACGGTGGATGCGGCTGTGGCGGCGATGAAATGCGGTATTGGCTTCAATATTGCCGGCGGCACGCACCATGCGGGCAGCGACTGGGGCGAAGGTTTTTGCCTTTTAAACGATCAAGCCATCGCGGCCCATTATCTATGGAAAGAAGGCTTTGCAAAACACATCCTGATACTGGATTTGGACGTGCATCAGGGCAATGGCACGGCCGACATCTTTAAAAATCATCCGGACATCTTTACCTTTTCCATGCACGGACAGAATAATTTTCCCTTTAAAAAAGAACAGTCAGACGTAGATGTCGGTTTGCTGGATGGCATCTCCGGAGTGGAATACCTGTCCATTTTAAAGGCGCAGCTGGATGTACTGGCGCAGCTGGTGCAGCCGGATTTTGTGTTTTACCAGGCCGGTGCAGATGTGCTCGCCACCGATAAAATGGGCAAGCTAAAACTCACGAAAGAAGACGTGCGGCAGCGTGATAAAGCCGTTTTTGATTGTTGCAAAAAGCTGGGCGTGCCGGTGCAGGTAAGCATGGGCGGCGGCTATTCCGAACGGATTTCAGACATTGTGGACACCCACTGCCAAACGTTTAAAGAAGGCATCGCAGCAATGCTGCACTAAGGCAAGCCTGCTTTAAAACATCGCCGCCACCAGCTCATCCGTACGGATGTTCCGGAAATGCTTTTCCATAGGTAGCGCAGCCAAAGCTTTTCTGATGTCTTCCTCTACGTGCCGCACGTTTACCAGCGCCTCTTCCACATCCGCAATGCCTTTCTCTGAAAAGAAATCTCCATAGATTTTCACCGCTTCAATCACACCGTCTTTTACCTCCAGGTTCAGCTCCAGCAAACCGCCCTGCGTGCGCACTGCCTTTTTAAAACTATACTCCGGCGATTTGCCAAAATTCCATTCGTGGGTGGCATATTTCTCATCGCGCAGTTGTTGGATTTTTTGCTTGTCTTCCTCGGTAAATTCATACAGACGCGCACCGGGATAAGTGGCCAGCACATGGTCCATCAGGCGTTTGGTAAATACCTCCAGGCTCACTTTTTCTTTCAGATGCTCTGAAATATTGGTAACCCTTTTCGGCACCGACTTAATGGCTTTGTCTACGTATTTCACCGGATTGATGCGCAGCGCCTCGCTTACATTCCGCATTTCAGAGGCAAACAAAAGGCAGCCATGGTGCAGGATTTTGTGCTTATAAATATGCGCGGCATTGCCGGCTATTTTGCGGCCATCAATCGTCAGGTCATTCTTGCCTTCAAAGCGGGCATCGGCGCCCAGCGACTGAATCACTTCTATAATCGGAAGGGTGAATTTCTCAAAATCCGACAGGTTGGCGTCTTTGCCCTGCTGGGTAAAGGAAAAGTTCAGGTTGCCCAAATCATGATAGACCGCACCGCCGCCCGACAATCTTCTCACCACCGCTATCTGATGCGCTTTGACGTAATCATAATTGATTTCCGCCAGCGTATTCTGATACTGACCCACGATAATGGCGTTGTCATTCCGCCAGAGCATAAAGCAGTCTTCTTCCAGGTGCTTCAGGATGTACTCATCGGTGGCAACATTAAAATACGGGTCGGTGGATTCGTGATAAATGCAAAGCATGGGAAGACTGTTTGAATGCAAAAAAATGGTTTGGTCGTGCCCGGCCTTTCGTTCCTTTTTTTATGTAACGCCTCTTTCTCTCTCGGTCGTCATGGCGAAGCCGGGCGCAGGCAAGGAACCGTAGAGATTATTACGATGCCCGCCCGGCTGAAGCAACCTGCACAAAACCACTCATAATGAGGTTTGGTTTTCACTGTATTGCATACCGTGCAGGTTGCTTCATGGACTGAAGCAGCGCAATTTTCTTACTTCAACTTTTATCGGCAGTCCATTCGCAATGACGAACGCAGGCAAAAAACAAATAATTATTTAGCTATGCTGTTTTAGATGAAAAGTAGGAAATACAATTGGGCAGCAGTCTTCAGTCCGCTTTTTCCTTCACCTTCGTTACCCTTACTTTCCAGACGTCGGGGCCTTTTTCCAGGTATTCCCAGCGGAACGGTTCTTTGCTTTCGGCTTCCATCTGGTAATAAAGTGGCTTGGGGTCGTGGTCGTTGGTGAATTCAAAGGCTTCGCCGGGCTGGATGTCGGTAAAGGCCTGGTAAAACATTTCGTGGCGCTCGGTGGGCGGGAAAGGGCGCACATCAAATTCATTGACAACCGAAAAGCCATCATCGCCCAGGCCGCTTTGGTCTTCTTTGCGAATGTGCACAATGTATTCGTCCGGCACTTCTTTTAAGTATTTCCAGCTGTGGCGGCCGCCGAATTTCTTGCTGAAAATCTCCTGGATTTCTGCCGGGTTTTCTGCGGCAATCAGCTCCATCACGGTATTTTCTTCCATCATGCCATAACGGTGAAACACCACCTGCTTCCAGTCTTTGGCTTCCACGCGGCGCAGGTCTATAAGCGTAGCAACGCCTGCTGACTGACGGCCCTGCGAGGCTTCGGTGCGCGTTACTTTTACCTTCCATTCGCGGCCCCCGCGGTTCAGGTATTCCCAGCCCACCACATCGCCGTGGATGGACTTGAATTCATAATAAAGCGGAATAGGGTCGTGGTCGTTGATGAACACAAAGCTTTCTGCCACCGGCAGTTCGCCAAAAAGTTTTATCAGCAGCTCGTGGCGTTTGATGGGTACCAGCACGCGCACATCCAGTTCGCCGGCAGCAGTTATTTCAGGTTGCATAAATTGAGACTAAGGTTAAGATTGAGACTAAGATTTAGGGGACGTGCAAAGGTATAAAAGACAAAATAGTCTTTTTTCTTAAAAAGGAAAAATGCCGCGTAACGCGGCATTTTTTACAATTTTCCCGAAGCAGGCAAATTGCGGTTAAAAGGTTTTTTTACAGCGGGATGGACTGGGCGTAATTAAAGACATTTTCAGGGTCGTACATACGCTTCACCTCGCGCAGGCGCGGCAGGTTGGCGCCGTAGTAGGCATTCAGGTAATCCGCCTCGTTGCGGTCAATAAAGTTTTGATAGCAATGCGGCGAGGCAAAAGCCGCCATTTGCCGGTGGAAGTCATCCAGCCATTGCTGCGCCCGGCTTACGGTGGCCGCGCTGTCTGTGGCCGACCATTCCAGGTCTATGCTGGAAAGCATGGTGTAACCGCGGTGTACCATGGCCATAGCATCCGGTTGCCTGTCGTTGATAACGCCGCCAAGCAAAAAGAATTTCCAGGATGCTTTAACCGAAGTGCCGGGCCAGTCATTTAACTGCTGTAGGATGGTAGCAATAGCTTCATCGCTGAGGTAACCGTTTATAAAGCGGCAGCGCTCATGGGCATATTCCGGAAGGCCTTCTTCTGAAAGAAATTCGTTTCCTTCCCAATAGCCCGTTTCCCTGATTTCTGATTTTACCGGGCTCTGAACCGCAAGCATGGGTTGTAATAATGTTTCCAGCGCCGCCCTGCTGCCACCGTTTAAGCTGCCCAGTATGCTGACGAACAGAGGCGTGCCAGGCGTTTCTTTCAGCACATTCAGCTTCAGGCCCAGCTCTTTGGGCGCGTGCTCTATCACCTGTTGCGAGGCGCTGAGCAGGGCTGCCGTATCGCCGCCCTGCCACTGCATGTCAAAAGCAACAATGTTACCGACGTTATACGGCTGAAAGGTAAAAGACGTATGGATGCCAAAATTGCCGCCACCTGCGCCCCGGCAGGCCCAGAAAAGCTCGCTGTGCTGCGTTTCGTTGCACACAATTATATCCCCGTTGGCCAGCACCACTTCCGTTTCCACCAGCTTGTCGCAGGTATAGCCATGCTCGCGCATGTCAAAGCCAATGCCGCCGCCCAGCACCAGCCCGGCAACGCCCACGCCAAAACAACGGCCATGCGGAACGGCCATGCCCAATTGTTTTCCCGCGTGAAACACGTCCAGGTTGCGCGCGCCGCCGCCTGCGTGCAGCAGCCCGGTAGCCGCATCGTAGCTTACCTGGTTCATGGGCGATACGTCAATCATCAGGCCGGTGGTGGTAGAAAAACCGCCGTAAGAATGGCCGCCGCTGCGGGTTACAACAGGCACCTGGTGCCTGCGCGCCCAGAGCATACAGGTGCGCACATCTGCTGCCGAACTGCAGCTGGCAATGGCCTGCGGCAGTTTACCTGCATACTGCAGCGCCCAGGGTGCGGCCTTTTGGGCAAAGCCCCGGTAAGTGTCGGGCAGCAGCAGCGTTCCCTTCAGGTTGGTTGCCAATTCCTGCCAGATGCCCTCAATTTCGGAAGGCGACTTCCGGCAGCCGCCAAACCAGGGCAGGCCAAATGCAAGCCCGGCGGCAATGATGGTTCCCTGTTTAAGAAAAGAGCGCCGGGAGGAAGCGCCGGGGTGGGTAGCTGTTGCAGACATATAATTTAGTGGAAGGGCCGCTGGCAGGCAGGGCCCTTTGTTTATTTTGTTTTATAAAGAAGGTTTAGTGGATGCGTGCCCACGTTCCTTTTTACTTCCGGCATCAAAAAAAGCAGGCACAATATACGTTGCCTGCTTTATGAGCCGCAGATATGCAGCCAACAAAATAAATCTGATTTTCCTACAACGCGCAGCCATCCGGGCCGCAGGCATCCGCATTCGGATTGCCTTTCATCTCCAACTTTGGTTGGCTTTCCTCATAGGTTTGCGTAAGCGCGGCTACAAAACTCTCCACCGGTTGCGCGCCGGAAACCGCGTATTTCCTGTCCAGCACAAAAAACGGTACGCCGCTGATGCCCAGTTGCTGCGCTTCCTGAATGTCTTTATTTACAGCTTCCGTTGCTGCCCCTGTTTGCAGGAAATCCAGGACTTCTTTTTTATCCAGGCCAATGCTTTCTGCCAGTGCGGCCAGCACTTCCGGGTCGCCCACATTTTTGCCATCGGTGAAATGTGCCTGAAACAGGGCTTCCTCCATTTCATTGCCTTTGCCCTGTTGCTGCGCGAAATGAATCAGGCGGTGCGCGCGGAAGGTGTTGGCAGGAATAGCCTTATCCTGATTGAATGTTATGCCCGCCTGCGCGCCTGATTGCTTCAGGTGTGCCAGCATGGCATCTATTTGTGCGCGGGGCAGGCCTTTGCGCTTTTCCAGGTATTCGGCGGTAGAGGTATCAGTTCCTGCTGTTGGAAGCGTTGGGTCTAACTGAAAGCTCTTCCAGGTTACATTTATTTGGTCTTTAAAGTCCAGTTGTGCCAGCGCAGCTTCAAAATGCTTTTTACCGATATAGCAAAACGGGCACATCACGTCCGACCAGATTTCTACGTTCATCATCAAAAGGGTTTGCTACGAAGAAACGGCAGTGCCGGGAAGGCGCAAAGAAGCAATGGGATTTTTAACCCTGTTTGACATAATGGTTTGGGAATAAAAAGCAGTCCTTACGGCAGCAGGGTTTCGTTCCATTCTTTGATGACCTGCGAGGCTACAATGCCTTCCAGCACAAACGGATCATTTTGCGAAAATTCAGCCGCGCTTTCCTTGTCCCTGAAAATAGCCATGGCTCCTTCCATTGGGTTGGCAAAGGTGCCTATTGCCAGTATTTTGCCTTCCCTGGCATAGGCCGCCACTAATTCCTGGTGCCTGGGATAAACAGTCATGATTTTGTCCATTTCAACCTGGGCGGTTTCATAAAATAATACTGCTTTCATTTCTGGGTGGTTTGTGTAGTGAGGTGGAAAGGAATGGGAAGCGCAGGTATTGTTAGGCCGCAACGGCAGGCGCCTTATCCAAATTTCTTCCCGGCTTCTACAGGCCCAAAAGTAAGCCAGCGGCGCCGGTGTGGCTGGCGGCGCCCAGGGTATTCACTCCTGATAATTTCGCCGCACTTGTGCCTTCCCTGCCCTACAGTTCCTTACACCTTCTATCTCCTAATCCCTAACCCCTAACTCCTAACCCCTAATCCCTAACCCCTAACTCCTAACCCCTAATCTTTCCATTGCTTTACCACCAGGGAAGAATTGGTGCCGCCAAAGCCGAATGAATTGCTCAGCCAGGTATCAAATTCCTTTGTCAGTGTTTCGGGCACGATGTTGATTTTCGCCGAGTGCTCGTCCGGGTTTTCAAAGTTGATGTTGGGCGCTATGAAATTGTTTTGCATCATCAGCATCGAATAAACAATCTCGCTGGCGCCGGCCATCCAGCATTCGTGGCCGGTCATGCTTTTGGTGGAACTGACCGGCACTTTGCCGCCAAAGACCTCAAAAATGGCTTCGGCTTCCGTGCCATCGCCGGCAGGCGTAGAGGTGGCGTGCGCGTTGATGTACTGGATTTCCTGCGGAGAAAGACCGGCATCTTTAAGCGCCCGCCCGATAGAGCGCACCTGGCCGTCTACACTGGGGTTGGAGATGTGCTGGCCGTTGGAGGAAAAGCCATAGCCCAGTACTTCTGCCAGGATGGTGGCGCCGCGGGCGCGGGCGCTTTCCAGGCTTTCCAGCATCACGGCGGCAGCGCCGCCACCCGGCACCAGCCCATCGCGGTCGCGGTCGAAGGGGCGGCTGGCACGCGTGGGAGCCTCTTCGCGCAGCGAAAAAGTGCCGAGCGCATCGAAGTTGGGCATGGAATATTTGCCGGTTTCCTGGGCGCCGCCGCAGAGGATGCGATCCTGCAAACCCTGTTTGATGAACAGGTAGCCCAGGCCAATGGCATGGCTGCCGCTGGCGCAGGCAGCACTGATGCTAAAGTTGATGCCGCGCAGCCGGAAGATGGTGGCCAGGTTCATGGTAACGGTTGAGTTCAGTACCTGGAAAACCGAGCCGGAGCCAACGTACACCGTTTCTCCTTTTTCGCGGATGGTATCAATGCCTTCAATAACAGCCGTGGCCGAGCTGTCGTTGCCGAAGATGATACCGGTTTCGTTTTCGTCAAAAAAAGCAGCGTCCAGCCCGCTTTGATGCAAAGCTTCCAGTGCGGCTACATAAGCATATTCGCCCTGTTCGGGCATCATGATGCGGCTGCGCCGGTCTAAAAGACCTTTAAGCTTCGGGCGTGGCACATAGCCGGTAAGGGCGCTGCGGTAACCCAGTTCCTTGCGGGCCGGGTCGTAGATAATGCCGCTTTTACCCTGCTGCAAAGAAGTAATGACTTCCTGCTGATTTTGACCCAGGGCACTGTAAATGCCCATTCCTGTAATAACAACACGACTCATTGGTGCTGGTAAAGGTACAGGTGGCTACACAATCTGGATGTAATAAAAAATAATCCGGGCCGGTATGTCATTACTTATTCTTTCTTCCCCTGCAACAAATCTATCACCCCCTGTTCCTTCAATATCCGGTAACCAATGCGGTCGTCGCTGATGCCGGGTTTCAGCTCATAGGTAAAATGATAGCTGCCCTCGCTCATCCGGGTTTCAAAGTAAGCACACTGTATATCGTCCCTGTTTTCAAAATGCCGCGCTACTTCGTGCAGGTGCGTGCTTAAAATCATCACATGCACCGGGCGGCTGAGTAAGCCTTCCACCACCGCACGGGTACATTCATAAGCGTCGTACACATTGGTGCCTTTAAACAGCTCGTCCATCAAAACCAGAAAAGGCGCATCTTCGGCAATGCGCTGGGCGGTTTGCTTCATGCGCTGCACCTCGGCAAAGAAAAAGCTTTCGCCCCGCAGGATGTCATCTTCCACATGCATGTTGGTAATGATGCCTTTGAGGAAAGAAAAAGAAGCTCCTTTTGCCGGCACGCCGCCGCCTATGTGTGCCAGCAGGGCGCCCACGCCCAGCGCACGCATGAAGGTGGTTTTGCCGCTCATATTGGCGCCGGTCAGCAGCAGGAAATGGCTTTGTGCATCAAACCGTACCTCATACGGCATGGGTTGCTGCAGCAAAGGATGGTACAGCCCTGCAACGTCCAATCGCACCGGCGCCGAAGGCAGCAGTTCGGGCATAGACCAGCCCAATTTTAAAGTAGCCAGGGCCAGGGCGCGCCAGGCATCCAGGCGGGCATAGTGATACATCAGCCGTTGCGCGGCGGTTTTGAGCTCGCGGCGGGCGCGGTAGCTCAGGCGGGAAAGGCGGGTGTACGAGATCTGTCCGCTGAGTTGCCTTACTTCCGCTACCAGCGGGTGCTGCAATTGTTCCTGCATGTGTGCCAGCTCGGTGTGCAGCAATGGCGGCAGGTGCTCTGCTTTCAGCAGGGCTGTCAGCTCTACGCAGCCGTTTAAAAAATCGGTGAGGTGCGAGAGCGAAAACTGAATGAAGGTGTATTGGTTGCGGTTCAGCCAGCGCTGCAGGGTAGCGCCCAGCACCAGGCTGATGCCGGCCGGCGGCGCGGTGGCATTATCCGCGCTTTCAAAAAACTTTTCCAGCATCACCAGCGTGCCATTCGAGATTTTGTCTGTCCAGGCATGGGGCTGCGCCAGCCACCAGCGGGTTACCGCCTGATGGCTTTGCAGCGTTGCTAAATTGTCGGGCGGGTGCTGTATGTGGCGCCGCAGCGCGGCGCGGCCTTCCTGTGTGGTGGTGTGGTCCAGCAGGGCAAACACATCCTCACCCGCATGGCCGAAGATGGAAAGGTCTTTAAGCGTGGTGGCATCGAGGCGCATAACAGATGGAACAGAAGCGGGTAAAAGGATCGTTGATCTAAGATCGTTGATCAAAGATCAACGATCTTTATTCTGTTACAGCCACAACCGGGTTTACGTCTACGGTGGTGTCGGTAACCCAGGGACTGTCTTTTTTGCCGCGCTTGCGGGCTATCCAGCTTTTCAGGCGGAAGCTCAGCAGCATCATCACCGGCACCAGAATCAGGGTCAGGAAGGTGGCAAAGGTGAGGCCGTAAATCATCGTCCAGGCCAGCGGTCCCCAGAAGGCGGCACTGTCGCCCCCAAAATAAATATTGGGACGCAGGGCGCTGAAAAGGCCGCTAAAATCTATGTTCAAGCCAATCGCCAAGGGTATAAGGCCTAAGATGGCCGCCGTTGCCGTCAGCAGTACCGGGGTCATCCGGGTGCGGCCTGCTTCCATGATGGCGTCAATCGGCTTCATGCCTTCTTTCAGCATCAGGTCCATAAACTCTACAAGCAGGATGCCGTTGCGCACCACAATGCCCATGAGGGCTACAATGCCGATGCCGCTGAACACCAATGAGAATGTAGTTTTAAACAAGGCAAGGCCTAAGAATACACCAAATACGCTCATCACAATCTCGCTCATGATGATAAGGGTACGGCTCAGCGAGTTGAATTGCAGGATCAGGATTAAAAAGATAAGCGCAATGGCGGAAAGGCCGGCGCCGCCCAGAAAGCTGCTGGTTTCCGCCTGATCTTCCTGCTGACCACCCATGCGCACACTCACGCTGCCGGGCAGCCGGTAACCGGCTATTTCGTTTTCTACAGCCTGCACCACTTTGTTTTGATCAAAGCCATTAAGCAGGTTAGAGCTTAGCGAAATGATCCGCTTTTGGTCTTTGCGCTTGATGCCGCCATAGGTAGTGGCATTATGAATCGTGGCAAACGAGCTTACGGGTACCTGCCGGATGATGCCGCCCAGGCCCATGTCGCGGTAAATAATCGGCAGGTTGCGGATGGCATCCACATTCTCGCGCTGATCTTCGCGCAGCCGCAGGGTAATGGGATAATCATCGTTCACGTCGCGGAAGCGGGATATTTCTTTGCCAAACACAGCGGTACGCAGGTTGCTGACCACCGTAAAGGTGCTAATGCCTTCCATATTCATGCGCTCGCGGTCCAGGTCAAAAACAATTTCCGGTTTGTTGGCCTGAAAGTCGCTCCGCAGGTTTTCCACACCGGCAATCTGCTTGTCGTTCAGGAATTTCTGCAGGCCTTCCGATGCCTTTACCAGCGAGTCCAGGTCTTCGCCCGTCAGTTCCACCACGATGGGCTTGGGCAGCGGCGGGCCACTGCTTTCTTTATCCACCGTTACTTCTGCCCCAGGAATCCCTTTTACGGCATCCCGTATTTTCTCCATGAGCTGCGACGTGTTTACATGCTGCCGTTCGTCGAAAGGCACAAAAGAAACCTGGATGCGGCCTTTGTTGGGAAACTCGCCCACCTCGCCGCTGCTGGGATCCACGGCGCCTACGGTGACGTTGCTGATTACCGATTTTACCACCGGGTTTTTCTTGCCGTTATCCATATCCAGCGCATGGTACACGCGGCCTTCCAACTTTTTAAGTACCGTATTGGTATAGGCCTGATCGGTGCCTACCGGCATGTTCAGGTACACGTAGATAAAGTTGGGATCGCCTTTGGCAAAGAAGGTGAAGTCCAGGCCGCGTACCGCCACCAGCACGATGGTCAGCACAAAAATGGCGAAAGTGATAAACAGCGTTTTCCAGGGATGCAGCAGGGAGCGGCGCAGCCATTTACCATACCAGCGCTGAAAGGCAGGCCAGGTGCGTGTCTGGAATTTGTGAATGAGTTTTTCCAGCACAAATTTTTCCAGCATGATAAAGCCGTACAGCGCTATGAGGAAGTTGCCAAAGCCAAAAGCGCGGAACAGGTAGCTGAGCAGTATCAGCGCGGCAAATATGATGAGGACTACCCGGTCTTTCTTGCCAAACCTTCTTTTGCCGGTATCGTTGGGGTCATGCGGCTTCATGAAATCCACCGCAAACACCGGATTAATGATATAGGCCACCAACAACGAGGCAACGAGGGTAATAATCAGCGTTACGGGCAGGAAAAACATAAACGAGCCAATGACGCCCGGCCAGAAGGCCAGCGGCACAAAAGGCATGAGCGTGGTAGCCGTGCCGGAAAGCACGGGCAGGAAGATTTCGCCGGTGGCAATCTTGGCTGCTTTCTTAATGGGGATGCGGCCGTTGTCGAAAATGCGGTGCGTGTTTTCGATGACCACAATGGCATCATCCACCACAATGCCCAGCGCCAGCAGGAAGGAGAAAAGCACAATCATGTTGAGCGTAAAGCCCAGCGTTGGCATCACCAGGAAAGCCAGGGCGCAGCTTAGCGGCACGCTCATGGCCACAAATACGGCATTGGTCACGCCCATGAAAAACATCAGGATGATGGTTACCAGAATAAAGCCGATGATAATGGTATTAATCAGGTCGTGCAGGGTAAGGCGGGTGCGCTCGCTTTGGTCGCCGGTGATGGTTACCGTCAAATCGCGGGGCAGATCTTCGCGCTGCATTTTTTCTGTCAGCGCCATGATTTTATCAGAAGCTTCAATCAGGTTTTCGCCGGCGGCTTTAATGACGTTCAGCGTAATTACATTTTGGCCGTTCAGGCGGGCATAGCTTTTCTGCTCCTCAAAATCATCGCGAACGTCGGCTACATCGCGCAGGTAAATAGCGCGGCCCTGCCCGTTTTTCACAATCACACTGCCAATCTGCGCAGCGGTTTTAAACTCATTGCGCACGCTCAGGATACGTTTCTGGTTGTTCTGGGCCACCTCGCCGGCCGTGGCGCTTACATTCTCGCCAGCCACTGCCCGCTCTATGTCATCAAACGTAAGGCCGGCGGCCTGCATGCGGAAGAGATCCACGTTGATTTGAATTTCGCGGTCCAGCGCGCCTACAATATCCACGCGCTTTACTTCCTTAATGCCTTCAATGGCATCCTGCATGTCTTCGGCGTATTTCTTCAGCCTTTTTAAATCATAATTGCCGGAAAGGTTCACATACAGGATGGGCATTTCACTCAAATCAATATCGCGGACTTCCGGCTCGTTGGGCAGGTTTTGCGGCATGTCCGGGCGCGCTTTGTCCACCGCGTCTTTCACGTCCACCTTGGCTTTGTCCACCTTCACATCGGTATTGAATTCCACGATCACCACCGAGAAATCCTGGAAGGAATTGCTGGTTACCTTTTTCACACCCGTCAGGTTTTTCACCTGCTTTTCAATGGGCTTGGTTACCAGGTTTTCCATGTTTTCCGGCGAGGTGCCCGGGTAAATGGTTTGTACAATGATTTGCGGGATCTGAATTTCCGGAAACTGCTCTTTGGGCAGGCTCAGGTAAGTCATAAACCCCGCCAGGGTAATGATGATGGTCAGGATATAAACCGCGGTACGGTTGTCTATAGCCCAGCTGCTGGGTTTAAATTCTTTGGCAGTGTCTTTCATGTTTGCTGTTTTCTGCCCTTTCGGGCCAAGTGGACAGGGGTTCCGTTTGGGGTGGGCTTAAGACGGGTTCTGCACGGCTACCCGGTCGCCGTCATTGAGGTCCAGGTAACCTTCGGTTACAATTTGGTCGCCGGCGTTCAGGCCGCCGGTAATTTCTACCAGGCCATTGCTGTTGCGGCCGGTGGTTACAATCACGGCTTTGGCCCGGCCGTTTTCCACGATGTACACCATGTCGCCGTCTGGCGTGTGCTGCACCACGCTCACGGGTACCACAATGGCGTTGGCGCTGGTGTAGTTGTTGATGCGCATGCGGGCGCTCATGTTGGGGTGCAGCTTGCTGGTGTTGGCCAGGCGCACCTGCACATTAAAAGACCGGGAAATAGGATCAATGGCCTGTGCCACGTAGCTAAGTTTGGTTTTTAGGGAATCGCGCAGCTCGGGAAAAAACAGTGTTACCGGGTCGCCGGGTTGTACTTTTCCCAAATAGTTTTCGCCCAGGCTGGCTTCAGCCTTTAGCTTGCTGTTGTTGACCACCTGAATGCCGGTCATGCCCGGGCTGGCCATATCTCCCACCTTTACATTCACCTGATCCACCACGCCGCTGATGGGCGCCACAATGCGGTACATGTTGCGCTGCGCCACCAGGGCCGCGTGCTGCTTGCTCGCACTTTCATAGCCTGCTTTGGCCTGCAGCAGCTGCACTTCCGTGCCGATTTGCTCTTTCCAGAGTGCCTGCTGTTTTTGATACAGCGTACGGGCCAGTGAAAGCTGGGCTTCCTGCGCGGCAATCTGCTGATCCAGGGCGGCAGCATCCAGCGTGGCCAATACCTGCCCTTTGCCAACCCGCTGGCCGGGCTGCACATTTACGCTGCGTACCACACCGGCCATCTGCGGCGTTGCTTTGATGTTTTCGTCGCTGGTAATCTGGCTTTGCACTTCTATATAGCCGTGGAAGCTGGTGGGCTGCACCTGCTGCACGCTTACCGGCGTGGCCGGGCGGGTGGTATCGTTTTGCGGATTGCCTTCCAGCTTTTTGATTTTCGCGTCCAGGTCGGTGCGCTCATTTTTCAGGCGGGTCAGCGTTTCGGTTTTGGTTTCTTTCTTGCCCGTGCAGGCAGCCAGCAGCAGGATAAAGGAAAAGGATATCAGGCGTTTCATGGAAGTGATTAGGCGTTTGGCGGTTGAAGCCTCATTTCCCTTGCTGCTCCAAAGGAGCAAAGAAGGCCGTTGTGTAAAGGGCGTTCCGGGTTATGAGTCTGGAATATTGATTATTTATTTTGATAATTATCTGAATTGTCCCAGGGCGCGTTGCAGGTCTGCGCTGGCGTTTACTACATCCAGCAGGCTTTGGAAATAACTGCCCTGCGCACGCAGCAGTTCGCCCTGTGCCTGGGTTACTTCCTGGTTGCTGCCTACGCCGGCCTTGTATTTTTTTCGGGCAAGGTCTACCACGCTCAGGGCCAGTTCCACATTGCGCTGCTGGCTTTCCAGCGCCAGCAACGATGCCTGCAGGGTAGCGCGGCTTTGGGCATCCTGGAAGTCAATGGTTTTTTCCAGCAGGCTGATGTTGTTTTGCGTTTTCTCGATGTTGAGTTTGGCCTCGCGCACCTGATTGGTGCGCTGGAAACCCTGGAAGATAGGCACGGAGATCTTCAGGCCTACCAGCGAGCTAAACAGGTATTTACTGCCAAACAGGTCGCGAAACTCGTTGGTAGAATAGTTGTAGCCGGCATTATAAAAAGCAGAAAGCGTGGGCAGGGCGGCATAGCGGTAGCGCTTCAGGTCGTATTCATTCAGCTTTAGCTGGGTCAGCAGCAGGCTGTATTCGGTGCGGTTTTCATAAGCAATAGGCTCGCTGGCCAGTTGCCGGGCCTGCAGGGTAAACGCGCTGATGGCCGTATCGGTAAGCACCACTGGCTGGTTGATGTCCATGCCTATCTGGTATTTCAACAGCTGCTCGGCCACGGTTAGCAGCGAAGCGGTGCGCAGGCTGTCTGTGGCCAGATTGTTTACCTGCACACTGCTGCGGTCGAAATCAATTTTTTCGGCAAAGCCGCTGTGATAAAGCACGCCTACATCATTCAGGGCATCGCGGGCTATAGCCAGGGAAGATTTCAGTATTTCAAATTGCTTTTGGGCTATTACCACCGAGTAGTAGCTGCGTTGCACACTGTAACGCAGGTTTTCTTCGGTGAGCTGCACGCCCTGGCGCACCAGTTCCATGATGGTGTTGCGGGCCTGCAGGGCTACCAGCACACTGCCGTCAAATAATAACTGGGAAGCGGTAAGGGTGGCCGAGGTGGAATAACGCGGCGTGAACGTAACCGGCGTAAAGACGCCCGGCTGGCCAAAAAACTCGCCGGGAATAAAGGTCTGGATCTGGTTGATGTAATCATTGAAGCTGCCATCGGCGCTGATGCGCGGCAGGGCGTTGGCGGTGATTTGCTTGTTGCGCGCTTCCTGCAGCGGCACGTTCAGCCGCGCGTTCTTCATGCTGTCGGAATGTGTGAGCGCGTACTGTGTGGCCTCCTGAAGGCTCAGGGGCAGGGGGGCCGGCTGGGCCAGCGCGTAAAAAGGCAATAGCGCCGTAAGTAAAAGCAGGGTTAGTTGTTTCATAGCGCAGCGGCTTGCTTCTGATAGTTTTCTTTTAGTTTGTTGTAAAGCTTTTCGCCTTTGGGCGTCATCAGGCCATAGAGGAAATGCTCGCAGATGGCCCGGTTAATGACATAGGGTGGGTACTTGCCCATCATAGGGGTGCTGTTTTCAAAGAAAATACGGGTCACTTCTATGCGGTAATGCGCCAGTATATCCGCGTTCAGGTTGTCGCGGTAATAGCCTTCTGCCATGCCCTGTTCTATGTTCTGGCGGACCAGGGATACGTTTTGGGCCAGCATCTTGTTTTGAAAAAACTCATAGGCTTTCGGGAAATAACGTTGCAGCTCCAGCATGGCCATGGGGTTTATTTTGCTGAACATCTCGTCCAGCAGGGTCATGGTCTGTATCATGCCATCTATGGCGTTTGCCGCCGTCTGGTTAGCGCCGCAGCAGGCTTCGAGGGTATGGCAGTGAAAATGCTGCACCGATTCCTGCACCACTTCGTCTTTATTGGCAAAGTGCTGGTACAGCGTTTTCTTGGAAATGCCCGCCCTGCGGGCAATATCATCCATGGTAATTGTCTTAAAACCATACTGGCGAAACAACTCTATCGCTGCATTCAATATCCTGTCCAAAACTTCCATCGGGCGGCAAAACTAAGAAAACTATTGTTTTGCAAATAGTTTCCACAGTTTTATTTGCGCTCCGTATTCAGCCGTCTGCCCCAGGCAGCTTCCCCGCTGCATAGCGTTAAAAGTTCAGCAAACAGCCGCTTTTAAAAAAACCATAGCATCCGCACGGCCTATTTTTGAATCAAGATGGAAATAGCGACAACCGGCCCGGATATCCAGGCTCTCAACGAACGCATTCACGAACGCAGTGGCTTTATTGAGCTGCTGATGCTGGAGCTGCACAAAACGCTGGTGGGCCAGCAGCACATGGCCGAACGCCTGCTCATCGGCCTGCTCAGCGGCGGGCATATATTGCTGGAAGGGGTGCCCGGACTGGCCAAAACGCTTGCCATCAAAAGCCTTGCTGCCGCCATAGACGCAAAATTCAGCCGCATCCAGTTTACGCCGGATTTGCTGCCGGCCGATGTGGTGGGTACCCTTGTGTACAATCCGCAGGCACATGAATTCAGCGTGCGCAAAGGGCCCATTTTTGCCAATTTTGTACTGGCCGATGAAATTAACCGCGCCCCGGCCAAGGTGCAAAGCGCGCTCCTGGAAGCCATGCAGGAACGGCAGGTAACCATCGGCGACCAAACCTACCAACTGGAAGAACCTTTCCTGGTGCTGGCCACGCAAAACCCCATTGAGCAGGAAGGCACCTACGAGCTGCCCGAGGCACAGGCCGACCGCTTTATGCTGAAGGTGGTTATCAGTTATCCCGGCCGCGAGGAAGAGCGCCACATCATCCGCCAGAACCTGAACCCGCAGGGCAGCCAGAAAATCAACGCGGTGGTGAGCCCCCACGAAATCATGGCCGCCCGCCAGCTGGTGCGCGAGGTGTATATGGACGAAAAAATAGAGCAGTACATCCTGGATATTGTATTTGCCACGCGCTTTCCTGGCCAAAGCAAGCTCAAAAAACTGGAGCCGCTGATAGCCTACGGGGCTTCACCTCGGGCCAGCATCAGCCTGGCGCTGGCAGCCAAAGCTTACGCTTTTATCCGCCGCCGTGGCTATGTGATTCCTGAAGACATCCGCGCCGTGTGCCTGGACGTCTTGCGCCACCGTATTGGCCTGACCTACGAGGCGGAAGCCGAGAACATCATCACCGATCAGGTGGTACAGGAAATTTTAGATGTGGTGGAGGTGCCTTAGACGCCAGCCTGCGACCATCGTTCCGGACAGGATGGCGGCATGTATGGAACCGCAGCGCTTTTCAGCGAATCTGTCTAAGCCACATACCACCGCCGCTTTATCTTTGCGCCATGCTTCCTATTTCCCTGTTTCGCCAGGATAAAGAACGCGTCCTGCAAGGACTGCAAAAAAGAAATTTTAAAGATATTGATCTCGTTGATCAGGTAGTGGCCACAGACGAGCGCCGCCGCCAGCTGCAGGCCGAAAATGATCACCTGCTGGCCACCATCAATGCGGCTTCCAAAGAAATTGGCCAGCTGATGGCTAAAGGGGAAAAGGAAGCTGCCGAAGCACGCAAGGCAGCGGTAGCCGCCCAGCGCAACCAGGTAAAAGATCTGGCTACGCAGCTTTCGGAAACAGAACTGCAACTGCAGGAAATACTCCAGCGCATTCCCAACCTGCCCCACAGCAGCGTTCCCGCCGGTAAAACACCGGAAGAAAACGAAGTAGTCAGCGAAGAAGGCGAAAAGCCGGATTTGGCAGGGCAAAAGCTGCCCCACTGGGAACTGGCCGCCAGGTACAAGCTTATTGATTTTGAGCTGGGCACCAAGATTACCGGCTCGGGCTTCCCGGTGTATACAGGGCAGGGCGCCCGCCTGCAGCGTGCGCTGATCACTTATTTTCTGGATTACAACACCCGCGCCGGTTACACCGAATACTGCCCGCCTTACATGGTAAACGAGGCCAGCGCCTACGGCACCGGTCAGCTGCCCGACAAAGAAGGCCAGATGTACCACGTAACGCTGGATAACTTTTACCTGATTCCGACAGCCGAGGTGCCGGTTACCAATATTTACCGCGATGAAATAGTACCGGCCGAAAAGCTGCCGGTAAAAATGACGGCCTACACGCCCTGCTTTCGCCGCGAAGCCGGCTCTTACGGTAAAGATGTGCGCGGCCTGAACCGCCTGCACCAGTTCGATAAGGTGGAAATTGTGCAACTAACCCGCCCGGCAGACAGCTACCATGCGCTGGAAGAAATGGTAGCCCATGTGGCCGGTTTGCTGCGCTCGCTGGAGCTGCCCTTCCGCATCCTGCGCCTGTGCGGCGGCGATATGGGCTTTACCTCGGCGCTGACTTACGATTTTGAAGTCTGGAGCGCGGCCCAGGAGCGCTGGCTGGAGGTAAGCTCCGTCAGCAATTTTGAAAGCTTCCAGGCCAACCGGATGAAGATTCGCTACCGCAACGAACAGGGTAAAACGGAGCTGCTGCATTCGCTGAACGGATCTTCGCTGGCCCTGCCCCGCATCCTGGCTGCCCTGCTCGAAAACCATCAGTCGCCCTCCGGCATTCGCATACCGCAGGCACTGCAAACCTACTTTGGCAGCGATGCCATCCGTTAAGTACGTTACATTTGGCAGACTGTTTTATAGCGACCTTTATTTTATCTCCAATCTTATTTTATGATCCAACGCAAGCAAAGCATCTGGCTGTTTCTGGCCGCCATGCTCAACGGCGCACTGTTTATCTTCCCGCTGTTTACCTACAAGACCCTGGGTAGCTTCGACCCGGTGGTGGAAAGCGCGCGCAGCTTTCTGCCGCTCTTCATCCTCGCGGCACTCATTACGTTGCTGCCCCTGATTACTATCTTTTTATTCCGCAACCGCGGGCGGCAAAAAGCCATGACCCTTACCAGCATCATGGCCTCGGCGGTGTTTCTGGTGGTGCTGATGCTGCATATCGGGAACGTAAAAGAAAAACTGGGCGGTAGCGTGGCGGTCAACTATGCCCTGCCGGGCGTGCTCCTGCCCATTCTTGCCATTATCTTTTTAATCATGGCCTACCGCGGCATCCGCCACGACGAAAAGCTCATTAAAAGCCTCGACCGCCTGCGATGAAGCAACAACCGGTTTTTGCAAAACGCCGCATACCCAACAGTAGGCGGCGTTTTATTTTAGGGGCCGCGCAGGGTCTGGTCCAGCCTGCATCAATAGTCCCGCTGCCCGCTGCTACTGCGCCACAAGGCCGGCGCACACCCTTCCCGGCTTAGGCCGGGAAAGGCTTCAGCGCGGTATCCGCTCGCATCGGGGCGGACCTCAGCGCAGGCAAGGCTATGAAGCAAACTTGTGTCACGCAAAGTGCCGGAGCGCAGCGTTACTGGCCACCTGTAGTTGGCTATTTCTTAATCCAGCTGCGGCGCGACAGCTTGCCCGGCTGTTTCCATTCAATAAAATAAAAACCTGCGGGCAGGGCGCCAACCTGCAGGGTCAGGCGGTTGCCCTGCACGTTTTCCGTTTTCCATACACGTCCCTGTACATCCATCAGGCGCACAGTCGTATTGTTCGTAGCCTCTTTCCAGCTCAGGTTAAGCTCATCCATAGCCGGATTGGGATAAAGCAAAAAAGCATCTTCCGGCTGCGCCGCAGTACGCACGGTTGTTGGCGGCGTTTCAGCAGTTACGGTAACAGCCAGGCTGGCCGTACCGCAATATTTATCTGTAACCACTACGGTGTAAGTACCGGGCGCCAGTCCGCTGATGTCTTCGGTAGCAGCTGTAAAGCCGCCGGGGCCGGTCCAGGAATAAGTATAAGGCGCTACGCCGCCGCTGACGCTCAGGTTTACAGCGCCGGCAGAAAAACCCGTGATAACAGGAACCATCACCGCCGAAAGGTCGCCAGCCAGCGCAGCGGCTGCAGCCAGCACGCCTAAAGAAGAAAGAAGTATCCGTTTCATAAGATAGCAGCTAAAGCAGGCGAACGCCCTTTTGTTTTAAGATAGAAATTGTTTGCTGTGGATTGAAATCTTCGGCGGCCAGCCAGTAGAGTTGCTGTGCATCGCGGTCTTCCAGCAGAATGCCGCCCCTACGCAGGACAGTTTTCTTTGGAATGACCTTAGGTACTGCTGTGCCGGTGCCCGTGTCGATCCGGTAAAGCCTTCCGTTTTCGGTAAAGAGGTATAATTCGTTTTTCAGGTAAAAAATGCTGAAAGGCTCGTTTAAGGAAATTCCCGTTCCGGGCTTTTGCCACCACGCTGTGCCATTAAAATGCCAGAGCCACCAGTTGCCTGCATTGTTCAGCACCACATACAGGCTGTTGGTATCCGTAGCAACCATATCGTAAAAGAAATGGTCCAGCATATGGGTCTGTTGTTTCAGGAAGCGATACGGCGCCAGGTCGGTATAGGTATATTGCTCGGTGCTTTGCAGGAGCAAACCCTGAACGCGTCCTGCGCTGTCCGTGCTTTTTAATTCCTGAAGCGGCAGGCGCTTTAATGCTTCGTACCGGTCGTTCATCGGGTGGTTCAGGAAGTTGATGGCAAACAGCCAGGAACCCCGCACATCCCAGGAAAACAGGTTTACCGGCTCATCGTAATTCCTGCCGGCCGGCAGTGCCAGCTGTGTTGCGGCTGCCGGCGGCAATGCCAGCGCAGCCGTGTGCAGGGTAGCCAGTTGAAATTCATCCGCTACCGTGGTAAAAAAATAACGGTTGTCCTGCACAATGATTTTGCGTTCCGGAATTTGCGCGAGCGCGTCACCGGAACTGGATGCCTGGAAAAGCAGGCCCAGCAATGCAACTTTAAAAAGTAGAAATCGTTTCATCGAGCCAGCTTTTGGTGAGGTCATTTGTAAAATGGGCGCGGGTAATGCCGCCCGAGGTAAAGCGGAAGCCCCAACCCTGAAGAGAGGCCGTGGTGTATGCCGCCAGGGTAGTATAAGAAACACCGTAACAGGCGTCGTAATACCTGCCGTCTATTTTGGCAATCTGGTGGTTATTGAAGTAGGAAGCCGGATTGCTGTTGCAGGGTCCGGGCAGGCCGTCCTGATCCGTTACATCTGCACTGGTAAACACATAAGCTGTGTAAGGGTAAGGCAGATAAGTGCCGTAATAGGTATTGACGTAGGGAAACTGTGCGCAGACAGCGCCGCCCGTTGGTGTGCCGAAAGACCAGTTCTTTACCAGAAAGCGGTTTACAGGATAGCCGCATACCGTATTGCCCACAGGCGTGATGTATACATAATTGCCGGTGCGGACTACCCCTTGAATTTTTATGGCGGATAAGAAAAGCTGCGCAAAGGTGTAGCACTCGGCATCATGATATTTCAGCAGGCTGCCGAGCGTTACATTCGGCGAAGTCATGTCTTTATAATAAAAAAGACTGTCGCCTGCCCAGTTCAATACCACCTGATCGGTAAACTCGCTCCACACATGGCTGATGATACCCGTATCGGTGCTTTGCAGCACGGCATTACGGCAGCTCAGATCATAAACGGTTTGAAACCATCTATAGCTTCCGCTTTCCGGCATCGGCGCAGCGCGGGTCACGTACAGCGTATTTTGGGAACTGTCTGCCGTGCGCCAGGTGGTGCCGTCAAAAGAAACCTGCCAGTGGATGGTAAAAGGCTTGTAGAAATTTACCTTGCCCGGTGCAAAGGCATGCGAACCGTTGGTGGCGGGATAGGCGCATTGATAAGCGCCGCCAGTACCGGTAATGGCTACTTTCTTAGCAGCAAAGCTTAAGGTATCCGGTCCGGTGCCGCGCAGCCAAACTGAGTCGGGCATATGGGTGCAAAGCACGGAAAACGTGGCCGCCACACGCGGTACGTCGCCGCTTACATAGGCCACCGGGTTGGGCATCAGACTGTCTTTGCTGTATTGCGGTAACCCGTAATGGCCGGTGCCATCATCTTTCCGGATAGAAAGATTACCACCTGAAAAGGTAGTTGTTTGCAGGGAAAAGAGCGGATAGGAGAAATCCTGTCCGTACACGGCGCTGCTTAGCAGCAACAGCACCGGCAGCAAAGCGTTTCTTAAAGACATACAGGTCTTTGATTGAAAAATAATTGATGGAAGCTCATGCATTCGTTGCATTACCATGCAAAAGACAGGGTCTGTTTTAAAAAAGAAAGGCTGCCTGAACAGGCAGCCTTTCTTTCACTTTATTCTTTATTAATTTTAATTGTTTTATTATGGTAAATATCTGTGTATTTGAGCAGGTAGATGCCCTGAGGCAGACCTTTCATTTCAAAGCGTATAGTTTGCTGGCTGGCTCCGGTACTTTGACCCTGCAACTCCCTGCCCGTTACATCAAGCAGCGAGACCCTTCCGCCTGCCACACCACCCCTTACTTCCACACGCAGCTCCTCACCCACCGGGTTG
>Ga0182744_1000267_pt1 | contig 53293 bp, 53 predicted proteins | sample eDN3rd30CKraftMG_FD_128525 | JGI IMG/M metagenome (GOLD analysis project Ga0182744, IMG submission 128525) | Enriched Miracle-Growth compost microbial communities from Emeryville, California, USA - eDNA 3rd pass 30_C Kraft MG (version 2) (version 2) ... | reverse complement strand
GTGAACGTCCCGCCGATATCGGTCCCCACGATCAGCGCCATACGGCCTCCGCCTCCCTGTTTCGGGGAGCAAAGCGGAAGACCGGCGGGGAGTCAACCGTTTGGTTGAATTCTCAACCCGCCGACAAGGACGTCCTGCAAATGGCGTCGTCGCTTGGCGATCATCGGCTCGGCAAGAAGATCCTGGCCGAGGATCGCCGAAAGCGTGAAAGCATTGGCGAAATGAAACATGCAGGTCGCGAAAACCGTCAGGTAGAACTGCGTCGGGTCGGTCTGCCTGGCGAACAGACCCTCCTTCTGACCACGGCGAAGTACAAGCCTGATCGCAGCGCGGAGCGGCGCCACCGCCTCCCGCACCGCGGCCAGAACATCTTCCGTCAGATGTTCGCCACGATAGTGATTTTCATGAGCGATCATCTCGACCACATAAGGCGTCTCGCGGAAATGATCGAAGATCACGCCGATCACGCGACGCATGGCAGCATCGGCCGGCAGGCTGGCAAGATCATCAAGATCAAGTCCCGCCATGCTCTTGCCGTAGCCAAAGGTCAAAGCTGCCTGAAACAGTTTGTCCTTGCTGCCGAAATAATAATAGAGCGCCTGCTTGTTGATCTTGGCGCGCCGCGCGATCTCATCGACCCGCGCGCCGGCCAGGCCCCGTTGCGCGAATTCAGCCAGCGCCGCCGTGAGGATCCGCTGTTCGGTTGACAAGGTCGTGTCGCCGGATTGCTTGCCGGATTCCTTGGGATTTTTCTTCAAAGCGCCGCCTCAACTGCAATCGTCGGCATCCTTTATCCAAGAATGTCGGACAGTTCGCAATGGCGGCGCTTCCGGCTATACGTCCGGTAGAGTGCCGATCGCCAGGATGTCATGCGAGCCGAGGCCACTGGCCTTGGCCTCTTCGAGCGCAAGCACGATTGCGTCGAGCAGCAAAGCGGGCAGTCCGGAGGGCTGAACATCTTCAAGGCAGTTCAGATCTTTCAAGCAGCGCCAGATGGCGAACCCCTCCTTGCCGCCGCTCGCCAGCACTCTGTCCAAGCGATCCTCAATGAGTGGATGCTGCGGCGCGCCGTTGCGCAACACATCGATGGTGACATCCTCGGGTAACCCAGCCGCCTTAGCCATGCTGAGGCCGGCGGCGAAGCAAGCATTGTAGGCCAGATAGACGAATTGATTGACCGCCTTCATCCGGCTCGCCGCGCCGATCTCTCCGAGATAGTGAACAATGGAGCCGACCGTGCGCAGCACCGGCTCGACCTGCGCGAAGCCTGCCGCGGCCCCGCTCGCCATTACCACGAGCTTGCCTGACGCTGCGCCTGCCTCACCGCCGGAGAGCGGCACATCGAGATAGTCGATGTCCCGCGCCGCCAGTTGACGCTGCATTCCGACGGCAAACGATGGCGCCACAGTCGTGAAATCGGCAACCGTGCGCTGATATCCCGCGTCAGATTCAAGCAAACGCCCTTCCATGAAGCTGGCGACGACCCCAGGATCAGGCAGGCAAAGAAACGTGCGCCGGTAATGCAGATGTTCAAGCCGGTCGGCCGGAGCTGCGACCAGCCCACGCGCTGTCAGTTGATCCACGGCGGCCGGAACGACGTCATGAATGTGCACGTCGAATCCGGCCTGCACCAGACGCAGAGCGATAGGCCCGCCCATGCGGCCGAGCCCGACACATAGAATGGCGTCGTCGACTGCGGGAAACCCGGTCACTCGGCCGCCTGCGCGCCGATCGATCCAGCAAGGCGCTCCGCCTGTTGCGTCGCTTCCTTCATCAGCATGCGGCGTATGCGGGAAACGCCGATATCGCACTGGATCATGGTCTCGCGCCCGCGTGCACTGGTCGGGATGGCTTCGATGATGTCGCGATCCTGCTCGATGACATAGTCATGGCGCTTCTCAAGCCGGTTCTTATACAGGAAGCGCCAGAGATCGCGGCGCCAGCCTTCCGATTTCTGATAGCGCATCACCCACATATAGGTGTTGTGTTCATCGATCGGCGTGAGATGGCTGAGGATGGAGAAGAAGTTGCCGCCGGCGGCTTTCGGATAGGGAATCTGCGTATAGACCCAGAAATTGCTGCCGGGCCGATAGGTGACTTCGGTACGGTCTATATTGACGCCCTTCTGGTTGTCGCGCTCGATATAGAAACCGTCCGCCGTATCGTGGATTTCGATTTTGCTCTGCTTGACGCCGTATTGCAGGGTGAACGTATCGGCATGCAGATAGACCGCGTGCATGGGGTCCAGCCGGTTGTCGAGCGGCAGCACGTAATTACAGGACCATTCGGCCGCATAGATGAAACCCGACCATTCAGGCGACACGAGCTGATGGGGAAGCTGCAGCTCCGGCACCTCATCGCTCAACCCATCGGAGAAATACAGGAAGACCGCATCCGCAACCTCGCGCACCGGATAGCCCTGGATCATCTTGCGGCCGACCAGCGGGCAGTTGGCGACAGGAGGAACATCCGTCACCGTCCCCGTCCCGTCGACCGCCAGGCCGTGATAGATGCAGGCGAGCTTGCCGTCGATGACCCGTCCACGCGACAGCGGCGCGCCGCGATGGGGACAGAAGTCTTCGACGGCCTGGACATGGCCTGAGGCATCGCGCCAGAGCGCGATATCCTGGTTGAGGCGCTTCAGCTTGATCGGCTTGTCGCCCACGTCGCTGGCTCGGCAGACCAGATACCACTGGTTCAGAATGCCCGTCTTGAGAATGTCCTGCGCGGTCAACGCCGCCTTTGCCTGTCGGTTCTGCATTTGGTGGTTCCTTCAAGCCGCCAGCCGCGCCAGTTCGCGCTGAAGAGTATCCGGCGTCCAGGCCGCATCACTGCCGGGCCTAAGCCCGAGTCTGTTCAACCCGTCCGCCAATTGTTCTAGCGAGCCCGCGCCTTCGGACAGAAGCTTCTCCAGCGCGTCGCCCAATCTGTCCTCATAAGATTGCGTATCTGTGGTCATCTTAGCTCTCCGCAATTACTCGCCAACAAATTGATTGGTGAAGAGTTCGTCGACCGGCGTCGCCTTTTCGACAATCTGCTGGGCCACATAGAAATCCTGCAATTTTTCCAATTTCTGCCGATCGATGAAGCCGGGCTTCGGCTGGCCGCGATAGACGTAGCGCGTGTAGAACTCGAAAATCGCCTGAACGGTCTTTTCACGCCCCTTGTTCTCGGGCGCGGCCTTGACGAAATCGACGGCGGTCCCAGCCGGATCGGCGATGATGTCGGTCATGCCCCGCAACGTCGCACGCACGAGTTTGCGCACGAAATCCGGCCGTTCCTTGATCGTCTTGTCGGAAGCGAGAATGGCCTGCGCCATGCTCGGGAAGAACTCATCGCCTGGAATGACGCGCACCTTGCCGCCATTCTCCTGCACATAGCCGATGTAATCGGGCGCCGAGGCCATGGCGACGGCCTTCCTGGCGAGGAACAGCTGCCAGATGCCGCTCGGTCCGGCCGCCTGGATATCGACGTCGTTCTTCGTCATCCCCGCATGGGCCAGCATGCCAAGCAGCGCGTAGAAGGTGGTGTCCTGATAGGCCAGAACGGTGACGGTCTTGCCGCGCAGATCCGCCGGACCTTTGATGTTTGAATCTTCATGCACCATGAGCTGGGTGAGACCGCCGCCGCCGAGAACCGCAACGGCCTTGATCGGCACGCCGTTGCCGCGAACGATGATCGGCGTATCGCCTAGCGCGCCGCCGATCAGCGCATTGCCGACGCCGACCTGCTTGGCGACGTCGACGCCGCCTTTCGCCGTCTGGAATTCAATGTCCAGGCCTTCGGCTGCGTAATAACCGCGCTGCTTAGCCACCATCCATGGCCCGAAGGCGGGGCGCGCTGCGGGCGCCGGCAGCAGATAGAGCACTTTCTCCAGCGTCTGCCCATAGGACGGCCCGGAAAACACCGCAGCCAGAAGTGTGCTGGCAAACAAAATACCGGCTCGAAGACGCATGGACAACCTCGCATTTTCGTTCCATATATGGAACAATGTCTTGTAATTGGAACAGATTATAATTCTAATATGGGTTGTCAACCTCGCACGCAGGCCGGCAGACCATCATCGCGACAGAGGAGAGAAATTTGGGTCAGGTTCCGAGCCTGGAACGGGGGATCGCAATCCTTCGGCTTTTCAACCGGTCGCGCCGGCTTATCTCAGCTCCCGAAATCTCACAGGAGCTGATAATCCCGCGGTCGACGACCCATCGCGTCCTGCAATCGCTTGTCGACATGGAGCTGCTGCGACGTGAACCGGGCGATCTTTACGCGACCGGCCACGGCGTGCTGACGCTTGGATTTGAACATCTGGCCGCCCAGCCGCTGACCGATATCGCCAGCCCGATTCTGGCGCGCCTGCGCGACCAGACGAGCTGCACGACCCATCTCGCCGTGCTGGAGAACCGCAACACCATCTATATCCTGCGCCATCTCACGCCTTCTCCGTTCACACCGACGATCGGCATCGGCGCTTCGGTGCCCGCGCATGCCACCGTGATGGGCCGTGTGCTCCTGCTCGATAAGGACGCTGCTGCGATCAGGCGTCTGTTCCGCGGCGTCACCCTGCAGAAATTTACCGATCGCACACCGCGCACTGTCGATGACCTGCTCGAATTGATCGAACTCGACCGCGCCCGCGGCTACGCTGTGAGCGAGGGATTTTTCGGCAACGTCGCAGCGGTCGCCGCACCCGTCAGGAACGCATCTGGCGCCATCGTGGCCGGCATCAGCCTCGTTGCCGCGCAGGGATCGGAGCTGGACCTGCAGATGTCCAGCAGGATCAAGGACGCAGTTCTCGAAGCCGCCAACAATATTTCACGCGCGCTCGGCGTAACCTGATAGCCTTTACATATTTGCTAAATACAAATAATTAATCGGGAGCGCATGACCTAATCTCACCAAAGATCACCCATGGCCCTGACAAAGCGGGACACCTCTGGCGCAGACCGGCATTTCAAGCTGGGCCTCTTCGCCGCGAATTGCTCCGGCGGCCAGGCGGCGACGACCGTGCCGGAAAGTTGGCCCGGGAATTGGGATGAGAACCGGCAAGTTGCGATCATCGCGGACAAGGCCGGCATCGACTTTCTGCTACCGATCGCGCGATGGCGCGGCTATGACGGCGCCAGTATCTTTCATATGAGTTCGCTTGAGACGACGACCTGGGCCGCGGCCCTGCTTGCCGTCACGCAACATCTCACCGTCGTCTCGACCGTCCATGTCGCCTTCACCCATCCGGTCATGGCGGCCAAGCAATTCGCGACCATGGTTCAGATCGGCCAGGGACGATTTGCCTTGAACGTCGTCTGCGGCTGGAACGAGCCTGAATATCGCATGTTCGGCCTCGACCTGCCGCAAGACCATGAAGACCGTTATGCCTATGGACGCGAATGGCTCGATATCGTTCGCCGACTATGGCGTTCGGACAAGCCCTTCGACTGGCACGGCGCCCACTTCCATCTGGAGCAGACGGTCTCCGCACCAAGACCGGCAAGCGAGCCGATCATTCTCAATGCCGCTGCTTCAACCGAAGGACGCCAGTTCGCCCTCGAGCAGTCGGACTTTCTGTTCACGTCCCTCACCGATCTCGAGAAAGCGCGCCGCGATGTTGCCGCCCTCAAGGCGCGCGCATCGAGCGAGCACGGCAGGACGATCGATGTTCTCGGTGTCGGCCACGTCGTCTGCCGGCCGACGCGACGCGAGGCGCTGGACTATTATGAGCATTACGCCAACGCGCATGGTGACTGGACCGCCGTCGACCGGCTCATGGACGTGCAATCGCGTTTCGCGAAATCCTTTTCACCCGACGAATTGCAGAAGTTCAGGGTGCGCTTTGCCGCGGGGCACGGCACCTATCCTTTGGTCGGCAGTCCCGACGATATCGCCGCGGAGATCGCGCGCATTGAGGCGGCCGGCCTTGCAGGCATCGCCGTCTCCTTCGTCAATTACCTGAATGAACTTCCGTATTTCTGCGCGGAAGTCCTGCCCCGGCTGGCGCGGGAATCGAATAGTTCCAGTTAGACACTCTGAATTTTCCTGAGGAATGAAGCCGTTAGAGGCTGATTCCAGGCCCGGATCGGCTTGCCAATAGCGCCCCGCTAGCGTAGCGCTTTATGTTTGGCGACGTTTGAGCGGGTTTGCGAACCGGGAACCGATGAGCAAGAAGACCACCGAGAATGCCAAGGGAACGATCCGGCTCGACCTGGAACAGCGTTCCTTCTATCGCTTTTCGCTTCTGGCCACCCAGATCAACAGATCGGTCGCCAATGCCTATGTCCAGAAATTCGGGCGGCCGGTGCATGGCTGGAAAGTCATCACCCTGCTCGGCCGCTATGGGCCTTTGACCGCCTCGCAGATCAATGGCCACACCACGCTTGAAATGGACAAGGTGACCCGCATCGTCGACAGCCTCGTCACCCAGGGCGTCGTCACCCGCGACCAGGACAAGGCAGACCGGCGCCGCGTCATCGTCTCCCTCACCGCCAAGGGAAAGCGCGTCAACAGCCAGATCGAACAGATGATCGCGACGATGGAACGCGAATTCCTCATCGTCCTCGCCGCGAAAGAACGCGAACTGTTCTATGATCTTCTGGATCGGCTGCAGGGACGCGCCAACCAGATTTTCACGGTCAAGCAGGACTGGAATCTGCTTTAACCTTCAGCCTTACGGCCGCTCGACGAATGGTCGCGCCACCACCCGCGCCGGAGCGCCATCCGAGCCGACGATGTTGATGCCCAGGAACATGATCTCGACCCGTTGACCGGCCAGGCCCGTCAGATTGGTCATGTGCTCGGCGATCAGCACGCCATGGCTCAGCAACGTCCGGTGCACCGGATAGTCGAAATCGTCCGGCCGATAATGCGGAGCCAGATCGGTCGAGCTGGAATCGACACCGACGAGCTTGGCGCCATGTTCGATCAGCCAGTACGCCGCTTCTTCCGTCAGCACCGGATGATCTTCATAGGTGTCGGTATTGATCTGTTCCCACCAGCCCGTATCGATCAGCACGATATCGCCGCGCTTGATCGACGGCGTCGCCCGCTCGAGATCCGCGGCGACGATCGCGCCCCGCGGCGGCTTGTCGATCCGCCAGATCACACCCTGGCCATACAGCCGCTCCAACGGCACCTGATCGATGGTCGGCCCGTCTTCGACGAAATGCCTGGGCGCATCGAAATGCGTTCCGTGGTGCACCACCATGTGAATTTCGGTCACGTTGACGGGTGGATAATTCATCCAGCGGCCGATCTTCGGCTGCGGAAAAAACGGGATGCGCGACAACGTCTCCGTAATCGGATGCGAGAGATCGACCCAAGGCAGCGGGGCGCCGGAAATCGACGGAAGCGGGACATCGATCCAGCCTTGCCATCCAGGACGTTTGGGTACCGTTGAGTCGCACATGCAATAGACCGCTTCATATCGGGTTGAGAGACAGCTTCATAACATCCGTCGCCATGTTTTCAATGCGATATCACGATTAATGCACGCGGCTTCAGATTGAGGCTGCTGTTTACAAATTTGCGTTTCACAATTATATTGAGAAATCCCAGTCATGGACAGGGATTTTCGTTTATTCTGCTACGACTTTGCGTTATGCATGGCATCTGATTTGGAAATGGCAGCGAGGCAAACGATGCTGACCCATGAACAGAATATGGCCTTGACCCAGGTTGGCCCCGGAACCCCGATGGGTAACTTCATGCGCCGCTACTGGCTTCCCGTCGCAAAGCTCGAGGAACTGTCCGAACCCGGCGGCGCCCCGACACGCGTGCGCATTCTGGGAGAGAATCTCGTCGCCTTCCGCGATCCGACAGGCGTTTGCGGTCTCGTCAACGAAACCTGCCCGCATCGCGGTGCATCTCTTGCCTACGGCCGCAATGAAGAAGGTGGCTTGCGCTGCCTTTATCACGGCTGGAAGATCGGAGCGTCCGGTCAGGTGCTCGAGACGCCGCCGGAACCGGTTCACGTCACCTTCCCGCAGAGGCTGTGTGTGCCGGCCTATCCCGTGCGCGAGGCCGGCGGGCTGCTATGGGCCTATATGGGCCCCAAGGACATGGAGCCGCCGTTCCCGAAGTTTCCCTGGCTCGATCTGCCGCCCGACCAGCTCCTGGTTGTGAAAATGTATCAGGACAACAATTACCTGCAGGGCGTCGAGGGCGACCTTGATCCGGCGCACCCGAACTATCTGCATCGCGATTTCGATCTCACCGACGTGGCAAGCTGGTCCGGCGTCGGCTGGCAATCCATGGCCGTGATCATGTCGGATGGCTCACCCGACATTCAATGCGAGGAGACACCTTATCTCATGCGCGTCGGCGCCATCCGTCAGGCCGCCGATCCCAACATGCGTTATGTGCGTTCGACCGAGTGGATCGCGCCGTTCTACTGCTACATCGCCACCGGCCCGCAGGAATCGCGCCTGTTCAAGGCCTGGCATCCGATCGACGATTACAGCTGCTTCACCTTCTATATTCACTTCGACCACGGCCGTGCGCTGAACCCCGAGGCGATCTATTCCAACTGGGGCCACCGCGCCGATAAGCCGGACTACAAGACGCAGCACAATCTCGCGAACAAGCACCTGCAGGATCGCGAGCGCATGAAGCGCGGCAATTTCTCAGGCGTGGACGGCGCCGCGATCCAGGATCGCGCGGTCCAGGAAAGCATGGGGCCTTTGTTCGACCGCACCCAGGAACACCTGGGAACCAGCGACAAGGCGGTCATGTATTATCGCCGGCTGCTGCTGCGCAAGCTCAAGGAGATGGAAGACGGCCTGCCGCTGCCAGCGCACGACCCTTCGCTCGATTTCAACCAGCGCGCCTGCTCCTTCGACATTCCTGCCGACCAGCCCTGGCAGGACGTGGTGAAATGGCAGGAAGACTACGAGCGAGGCCACAAGCCGCTGGCCGCCGAGTGATCCATCGATAAACGGAAAATCCAATGACGCCTATTGAAGACCTGTTGTTGGAAGACCTTTTATTGAACGGCTCGATTGGCGGTCTCCGGCAAGCCTTCCTGGACGGCGATTTGTCCGTCGCCAAAGCGGTCGCCTTCTATGTTGCGCGCGTCGAAGCGCTCGACAGATCAGGCCCGAAGCTGAATGCGATCCGCGCCCTGGCTCCCGATCTTGAGGAACAGGTACGACGCGCCGACGCCGCAATCGCGGAGGGCCGCACGCTTGGTCCCCTGCACGGCATCCCTGTCCTGCTGAAAGACAATATTGCCGCTGCCGGACAGGTGATGGCGGCGGGCGCCGCGGCCCTCTCTGATTTCAAGGCGCAGAACGACGCGACATTGGTTGCACGCCTGCGCGCGGCCGGCGCGATCATCTTCGGCAAGGCGAATATGACCGAGTTCGCCGACTATGTGTCCGACGTCATGCCGTCAGGCTTCAGCGGCGCCGGCGGCGTGGTGAAGAACCCCCATGGCTTCGAATATGGCCGCGGGCTTGGGTCGAGCATCGGTCCCGCTGCGGCCGTCGCCGCCGGCCTCGTTCCGGTCGCCATCGGCAGCGAGACGCAGAACTCGATCCAGACGCCGGCCAGCGTCAGCTCCATCGTCGGCTTCAAGCCGAGCGTCGGCCTCGTCAGCCGGTCCGGCGTCGTCCCGCTGGTGACAAGCCAGGATTCGCCCGGCCCCCTCGCCCGCAACGTCCAGGATGCCGCCCTGGTCATGTCGGTCATCGCCGGCTCTGACGTCCGCGATACCGCGTCGCTGGAGACCGCACTGACACCTCTTCGCCAAACCGTGGTGGCGCGAGACCTCAGGTCGATCAGATTGGGCGTGCCGCGCAGGACCATTGCCGATCGCGCGGATATCGCGGCGTTGCTGCCGGCATTCGACAAAATACTCTCGCGGCTGGCGGACGCCGGCGTTACGATCGTCGATCCCTGCGATGCGCCCAGCGCCGAGCAGTTGCTGGACGTGCGCTCCAGCGTCTTTCGCACCGAGTTCAAGGCCGCGCTCAATGCCTTCCTTACCGAGCACGGCAATCCTTGCGGCATGACCTCGCTGGAGGACATCATCCGCTGGAACAGCGAGCATCCGGACAAGATCCCCTATGGCCAGTCCCTGCTGGAAGTCGCGCAGGCGACATCCGGTCTCGATGATCCGCAGTATCGCAGCGACCGGCTACGCGACATCGCCCTGAGCCGGACGGCCGGCATCGATGCGGCCTTGCAGCTTGCTAATGCCGATGCGCTGATCGTTCCCATGGGGACGGCGGCGAAATGGACGGGTAAGGCGGGCGCGCCGGTGCTGGCCCTGCCGGTCGGGCTCGACGAGACCGGCCTGCCGTTCGGCGTCACGCTGTTCTCGTCCTTCGGACAGGATCAGAAACTGCTCGATGTCGGCGCCGCACTGGCCACGCTGATCGGCAGACGCTGCCTGCCGTCGTTGTGATCAATCAGGCTTAACCGCCTCGCTCTGCAAGGCATGCGCGGCGATTTCGCCCGTTGTCGTCAGCCACACGCCATCGCGGCCAAGCACATCGTCGAGCACCTCTTCGAGATAGCCGATGCGATGCGGATGGCCGATGTACCAGGGGTGCAGGTTCAACACCAGGTGGCGGCCGTTGGACTCTCCATCGGCCAGAAGCTGGTCGAGCGCATCACGCACGCCGTTGCGCCACCGCTCCATGCTCAGCCGCCGATGCCAGCCGGCAATCACGTCATCAAGCTCCAGCGCCATGGCGATCGACACGAGCGGATGATCCGTCTCGGCATGCATCAGGAACGGCTGTTCGTCATTCGGCCAGTCGAGCACATAGCCGACGCTGGCCTCCGCCAGCAGGCGCGTCGTGCGCACGGACTCGCCGTATTCAGGCCCGTGCCAGCCCTTCGGCCGCGAACCGGTGATGCGTTCGAGCGCCTCAAGCGCCGCCGCGATATAGGCGCGCTCCACATCCTCGCTCATGTGATTTGAGATCACCCGGGTCAGGCTGAACCCATGGCCCGCGATCTCCCATCGGCGCGCCAGGCATTGCCGCAGGATATAGGGATAACGCATGGCGACCGATTGATCGACGGCGGCCGTGGCCACGATGCCGCGCTTGTCGAACGCCTCGATGACGCGAAAAATGCCGACCCGGTTACCGTATTCGCGCTGCGAGAAGGCGCGAAAATCCGGATAAGGCGCTCGCCCGAAACCGCCGGGCACATTCGGCGGAATGAAGGCGTCAGCCGAAGGCTGCATCTCGTAATATTCCGCGCTGACGACAAAGGCGACGGCCAGTCGTTTGCCGTCAGGCCAGACGAGCTTGCGCCGATTCGCGATGCCCGATGTCGCATGGGGAAGCCGGTCGTAGACAGCAATATCGCTCACGATGTCTGCTCCCATGTGGCGAGCCGATCGATCACGGCGTCATAGCAATGCGCCATGTAGTGATCGGCAATCTGCCGGCCCGTCGCGAACCAGACCTCGGGGAAGGATTTCATATAGATCAGCACTTCATCGAGATATTTGGCGCGCTGGGCCTGACCGATCACCGCCGGATGCACCGCAAGGCACATAGTGGCACCGCTCACGGCGCCTTCCTGATAGAGCCGGTCGAACTGGCGGCGCACCATGGTGACGAACTGCTCACCCTCGAAGGCGGTGGAGAAGATCGGCACGTCATTCATCTCGACCGGATAAGGCATCGAGATCAGCTTGCCGCTTTTGACCTTGATCGGAAACGGCTGATCGTCGTGGAAGAAATCGCCGAAATAGGTGAAGCCTGCCTCGGCAACGAGATCCGGCGTGTTCTCGGTTCCCGCCTGCGGGCCGGGGCCGCCCATGCCCGACATGGTGAGGCCGGTCAGCTCCCGCACGTCGCGCAGAAGCTCCTGGTAATAGGCGCGTTCCTCGGCCTCGCTCAACCCGCAGATGAACCGCGTATTGAACTGACCATGGCCGAGCAGATCCCATTTGCGCGCGACGATGGCGTCGCGGATTTCCGGATACCGGCGCAGCGCAGCGACGTTAATCGTCGCAGTGCAGGGGATCGCGTGTTTGTCGAAGATATCCAGCAGGCGCCAAAAGCCGACGCGCGGTCCGAATTCCTGGCGGCCATACATCATCACATCCGGCGTCATCCGCGCCCAGGCGTTGATCCAGGGATCATCCGGCGGCGTCAGCTCATAGTAGAGAATGTTCGGGCACACCCACACCGCCAAGCGCGCCTTGTTCGGCCATACAATCGGCGGGCGTTCTGTGATGGGGAGATAGTCGATCCAGCTCTGGTCGCTGGCAAGGCGCGTTCGCGCGGTTTCCGGAAATCGCGGGCGGTAACTGTACTGCAGCATGCTTCCGCTCCCGGTTGTATGCTTGGCCTCGCGATGAAGATCGCTTGATCCAGCCTGCAGATTAATTGTAATACACAATGATAAGGGGAGCGGACGGCATGGGCAATAGAGAGATCGAAGGCAGGAACGTGCTCGTGACCGGCGCCTTCGGGGGCATCGGACAGGCGCTGGTACAGGCGCTGCTCGAAGCCGGCGCCAGGGAGATCATCGCCGCCTCGCGCCAGCCGCAGCCATCGAACGGCCGCCGAATCGTGACCGCGAGACTCGACGTGCGCGACCCCGCCTCTGTTGCCGCTCTCGCCAAGGCGTACTCCATCGATATCCTGATCAACAACAGCGGCGTCAATGCCAATACTAGCCCACTGGCCGCCAGTGCGGCGGAAGACGCGCGCAATGAAATGGATGCCAATTATTTCGGCTTGCTGAACATGTGCTGGGCATTCGCACCTCTCATGGCCGCGCGCGGCCATGGCGTCATCGTCAACATGCTGTCGACCGGTGCGCTGAAAGTGCTGCCGCGCATGACATCCTATTGCGCCAGCAAGGCCGCCGCCTGGTCGCTCACTCAAGGGTTGCGCGCCGAGCTTGAGGGCAAGGGCGTGGACGTGATCGCCATGTTTCCCGGCGCGACCGATACCAGACTGACCGCACATCTGAGCATCCCAAAGCTGTCGCCGAAGGCGGTTGCGGATGCAACAATCGCCGCCATCCGTGGTGGGGTGCTCGATCAACGCGTTACGCTGACAAGCTGAAACTGAAGCTCAATCCACCACATCCAATTAGTTGTGGAACACAAAAATCTATGGACCACCGCCAAATTCGCCCATAGCATTCGATCGTCAGAGACTTGGCTGCCTACTTGGCCCGAATCCAGCATGGACCCATCATCCGCGACTTGCGAGGATACCATGGCGAACACGACGCGACGTGCATTTCTGGAAACTGCCGGCGCCAGTGCGCTGGCAGCCGGCCTCCCCTTCTCCATCCAGCCGGCGTCAGCCGCGGGCGCGGACACGCTGACCATCGCCTATTCCGCCGCCATCACCGCATGGGACCCGAATTCCGGACCGCAGGCGGTGAGCCCCAGCAACCAGTCGATGTATCGCTCGATCTTCGATCCCTACATCAACCAGAACCCCAACCTCACCCTGGCGTCCGGCGCCATCGAGAAATACGGCTGGAACGAGGACCGCAGCGCGATTGCGCTCACGCTTCGTCAAGGCATGAAGTGGCACGACGGCAGCCCGGTCACCACCGATGACGTGGTGTGGAACCTGCAGCGGCTTGGCGACCCGAAAGTGGGGCATCCTCTGCAGGCGGTCTTCGCCAGCAACAAGAACTTCAAGGTCGACGGCCAGACGATCACCTTCGACGTCTCGCCCTGGCGCGCCAATATGCTGGAGCGCCTGAGCTTTCTCGGCATCTACCTGCTGCCGCAGAAGTATTTCGGGAAGGTCGGCAAGGAGGGTTTCGAGAAGCAGCCCATGGGCAGCGGTCCCTACATGTTCGACCAGTTCGAGCGCGGCTCCTTCCTGCGGCTCAAGGCCTTCAAGGACTATTGGGCCGGCGCGCCGCCGTTCGAGACCGTCGTCTACAAGTTCACCACCGACGCCTCGAGCCGCGTCGCCGAGATCGAGCGCGGTACGTCGGATGTCACCATGGACATGCCCTATGAGGAATACGACCGGCTGAGAAAGAAACCCGGCCTTGCCTCAGCCTGCTATCCTGTCTCCGATGTCGCCTTGCTGTTCTTCAACAGCGATGGACCTTTCGCCGATGACAACGTGCGCAAGGCAGCGGCCATGTCGGTCGACAAGAAGGCGATCGTCGAGCGCATCCATCGCGGCTACGCCAAGGCGCTCGATACCCTGCTGGCGCCCGAATACAAGGGCTACGACCCCACCATCACCGTGCCTTACGATCCCAAGCAGGCGGTGGCGCTGCTCGCCAAGTCAGGCTTCTCGACCGCAAAACCGGTCGAGTTCACCATTCAGGTGACGCGCGGCTTCAAGCCGAAGGACTATGAGACCATTCAGGCCATCGTGCAGATGTGGCGACAGGTCGGCCTCAAGGCCAATATCGAAGTCTACGAGATCGCCAAGCACTTCGAACTGCGCACGCAGCACAAGCTCGCGCCTGCGGCCTTCGCCAGCTGGGGCAATGCCAGCGCCGATCCGGAAAGCTCCCTCGGCACAGCGCTGAATTCGAAACAACCGCACTCATCCTGGAAAGGCGGCCAGGTGGACGCGGCCCTGGAAGCGCTTTTCATCCAGAAAGACGAGACCAAGCGCCTGGACGGCTACAAGGCAGTCAACCGCACCATTGCCGAGAACGCCTATATTCTGCCGCTGTTCCAGTTCTATCAGCCTGTGATCTACAAGAACACCCTCAAGTTCACACCGCATACGGCCGGATTCGTGATGCCGACGCAGTTCAAGCTCGCATAAATCTCCATGCCGATCGTTTATGTCGCTCGGCGACTGCTCATGGCCGTTCCGACATTGCTGGGCGTCGTGATTTTCATATTCGTCCTGTTGCGCGTTGTCCCCGGTGATCCCATCGCCATGATGATCCCCGGCGAAGCGACGCCGCAGGACATAGCCAACCTGCGCGCCGTCTACGGCCTCGACCGCTCGATCGGCGAACAGTTCGTCATCTATATCGGCAACCTGCTGCGCGGCGATTTCGGCGAGTCGATCAGCATCAAGCAGAATGTCCTGTCGCTGGTGCTGGACCGCCTGCCTGCAACCTTCGAACTGGCGTTCGTGGCCATGGTCATCGCCATCGCTGTCGGCCTCAGCTTCGGCCTCATCGCCGTCTATTGGCGTCGCCGCTGGCCTGAATATGCAGTCGACACAGCCAACGCAGTCGCCTTGTCGCTGCCGGAATTCATCTGGGGCCTGATCCTTGTTCTCTCGCTCAGCGTGATGTGGCCGCTGTTTCCAATCTCCGGCCGCATCGACCCGGTCCAGGCTGCCGATTTCAAGACGCAGTTCTATCTGTTCGAGAGCCTGCTGACCGGCCGCCTGTCGCTGCTGCGCGAAGTGCTGGAATATATGTTCCTACCCGCCGTCTCCCTGGCCCTGCCGCTGGCGGCCGTCATCGCGCGCGTGTTGAAGACATCGCTGATGGAAGGCATCGGCCAGGACTATGTGCTGCTGGCGCGGGTGAAGGGCCTGTCGCCGTTGCGGGTACTGCTGCGTCACGTCCTGCCCAATGCATTGATCTCGACGATCACCATCACGGGCCTGCATTTCACTTTTCTCGTCGGTGGCACCGTTCTCGTCGAGCTGATCTTCGCGTATCCCGGCATCGGCAACATGCTCTATGGCGCCGCCATCAACCGTGACCTGCCGCTTCTGCAGGGAGTCACGATCATCTTCGCGGTCATCTTCATTCTCCTGAACCTGCTGATCGACATCAGCTACACCTTGATCAATCCCCGGGTGAGGCTGGCGTGAGCGCGTTGCGGACGTCTCTCTGGCACAGCATCCGGACCAATCCGCAACTGTGGATCGGCGGCACGGTCTTCGCCGCGATCGTCGCCATCGCCGCGCTGGCGCCATGGCTCGCCGGCCATGATCCGATGGAACAGGATCTGCTGTCGCAGCACCTGCCGCCCTTCTGGCTGCCGGAGAACAACCCCAGCTTTCCGCTCGGCACCGACAGCCTCGGCCGCGATATCCTCTCAAGGCTGATCTGGGGCACGCGACCAGTGCTTCTCGTCATGATTGCCGGCGCAACCTTGTCGGGCATGCTCGGCGTCGTTCTCGGCCTCGTGTCGGGCTATTTCAGCGGCTGGCTCGACAACGCCATCGGCCGGCTCATCGAAGTCTTCATGTCGTTTCCGCCCATGTTGCTCGCCATCGTGCTGGTCGCCGTCACCGGGCCCGGCCTCAGCGCCGTCGTCATGGCCATCGTGCTGATCGGCTGGACACGGTTTGCCCGGGTCATCCGCGGCGAGGTGCTGGTCCTGCGCGAACAGGACTTCATCACCGCCGCGCGCGTGCTCGGCTACGGGCACCGGCGCATTCTGTTCAGCGAACTTCTGCCGAACATCGCCCCCATCGCGCTCGCCCTGTTCGCGCTGGAAATGGGCCGCGCCATCGTCGTCGAGGCAGTGCTCGCCTTCATCGGCTTCAGCGCCAGCGACGTCCCGACGTGGGGCGGCATCATCGCCGACGGTCGCTCCTATGTGTACCAGGCCTGGTGGGTGATGACCCTGCCCGTCGTCTGCATCATGATCTCCGTCCTGGCCCTCAGCATGTTTGCCGACGGCCTGCGCAAGGCGATCGACCCGATGATGCAACGATGACCGTCCTCGATATCCAGGACCTGCACGTCGCCTTCACGCAGCGCGGCCGCGTGACGCCAGTTCTGCGTGGCGTGAACCTGACGATAGAACCCGGACGCATCTGCGGTCTCGTCGGCGAATCCGGCGGCGGCAAGACCATGGTCGGCAAGGCGATCACCGGCATTCTGCCGGAAGACGCCAGAATCACGGCCGGCCGCATCCTGTTCAAGGGCCGGAACCTTATCGGCCTGCCCGAAAAGGAACGCCGCCAACTGCTCGGCCGCTCTATCGCCATGATCCTGCAGCAGCCGACCACGGCACTGAACCCGATACTGCGCATCGAGACCCAAATCCTCGAAGTCCTGCAGCGGCAGATGGGGCTCGCCCATCAAGCCGCACGGGCGCGGGCACTGGAGCTGCTCGACACCGTGCAGATCCGCGCGCCTGAACGCGTTCTGCGCCAATATCCGCACGAACTCTCCGGTGGCATGTGCCAGCGCGTGGTGATTGCCATCGCCTTTTCCTGCCAGCCGGCATTGATTATCGCCGACGAACCGACGACCGCCCTCGATGTCACGGTGCAGTTCGAGATCCTGCGGCTGATCAAGATCCTGCAACGGGATTTCGGCACAGCCGTTCTATTCATCACCCATGATCTCGGCGTCGTCGCCAACCTCTGTGACCGGGTGTCTGTGATCTTCGGCGGCAGCATCATCGAAGAAGGCCAGACAACAGACATCTTCACCGCGCCGAAGCATCCCTACACATCCGCCCTTATGGCCGCCTCGCCCCGGCACGACCAGCCGGAGAAAGGGTTGCATCCGGTGCCGGCGGAGATCGTCAGCCAGCTATGGCGCGAGATAGAGGAGCATGATCGTGCCCGATCTGCTTAGCGCCACCGGCCTCCACCTCGCCCTGCCCGATCGCACGCGCACGTCGCTCATCGGTCGGGCGCCGCTGATCGAGATCCTGAAGGGCATCGACGTGAGCCTGGCGCCCGGCGAGGCGCTGGGCATTGTCGGCGAATCCGGCTCGGGCAAGAGCACGCTCGGCCGCACCTTGCTGCGCATCTATACGCCGCAGCAAGGCTGCATCGTCTTCGACGGCGTCGACATCGCCAATGCATCGGAGACGGCGATCGCCTCCTTGCGGCTGCGCATGCAGATGATCTTCCAGGATTCGCAATCCTCCCTCAATCCGCGCCAGCGCATCCTCGACATCCTGACCGCGCCGTTCATCGCGCACGGCATCGCCTCAGGTGATCGGGCGCGAGAGCGGGCGATTACCCTGCTCGAAAGAGTGGGGCTCGATACACGGCACGGCCAGCGCTATCCGCATCAACTGTCCGGCGGCCAGCGCCAGCGCATCGGCATCGCGCGTGCGCTCGCCATGCGGCCGAAGCTGATTATCGCGGATGAAATCGTGTCCGGGCTGGACGTATCGGTTCAGGCGCAGATCATCGCACTGCTGCGCAGCCTGCGCGCGGAAGAGAACATCGGCCTGATCTTCATCAGCCACGACCTTTCCGTGGTGCGCTCGATCTGCGATCGCGTCGCCGTCATGCGTAGCGGTGAAATCGTCGAGACCGGCGCCTGCGCGGATGTGTTTGCGACGCCACAGCATGCCTACACGCGCGCCCTGTTACGTGCCATTCCGCTTCCAGTGGTCAACCCTCAATGGCTGCAGATCGACGGCAGCGATCCCCTGCCGCGGACCTGACGCCTCTATTCGCGCATGGCCTCTTCGCGCTTCTGCCGCAGCGCCGGCAGGGCGAGCACCACCAGCGCCAGAACGGCCAGAACCAGGCAGACGGCCGACAGCGGTCGCGTCACGAAGACGGACGGATCGCCGAACGAGAGCATCATCGCCCGGCGCAGGTTTTCTTCCAACATCGGCCCGAGCACGAAGCCAAGAACCATCGGCGCCGGTTCGCAATCGAGCTTCAGCAGCACATAGCCAACGCCCGCCAGCAGCGCGACGGTATAGACGTCGAAGATCTCGTTGTTGACCGAATAAGCGCCGATACAGCAGAACACGAAGATCGCCGGATACAGCAGGCGGTAGGGAATGGCCAGTAGCCTGATCCACAGACCGACCAGCGGCAGGTTGAGCACCAGCAGCATGAGATTGCCGATCCACATGCTCGCGATCAGGCCCCAGAACAGATCCGGCCGCTCATTCATCACGCCCGGCCCCGGCGTGATGCCCTGGATCATCAATGCGCCGATCATCATGGCCATCGTCGGGTTGGACGGCACACCCAGGGTGAGCATCGGGATGAACGACGTCTGCGCGCCGGCATTGTTGGCGCTTTCCGGCGCTGCAACGCCGCGGATATCGCCAGAACCGAATGAGCGCGGCGGCTTGGCGATTTTCTTCTCGAGCATATAGGCGGCGAAGGAGGCGAGCAGCGCACCCCCGCCCGGCAGGATGCCGAGGATGGAGCCCAGCAGCGTGCTGCGCGCAATCGTCGGCGCACACACTTTCATGTCCTCGCCTGACGGCAGGATGTTGCCGATGCGCGCGGCAAAAACATCCTGCTGTTCCTCCTGCTCAAGATTGAGCAGAACGTCGGTCACGCCGAAGAAGGCCATGGCAAGCGCGACAAAACCGATGCCATCGGTCAGTTGCGGCCAGCCGAAGCCGAAGCGGATCGTGCCGGTATTGACGTCAGTGCCGATAAGGCCAAGCAGGATGCCGAAGCACACCATCGCAATCGCCTTGATGAGCGAGCCCCGCGCCAGGACCACAGACGCGACGAGGCCCAGCACCATCAGCGAGAAATAGTCGGCCGGTGCAAAATCCAGGGCGACTTCGGCAAGCGGCGGCGCAAAATAGGCGATGACAAGCGTGGCGAAACAGCCGGCAATGAACGAGCCGATGGCGGCAATGCCGAGCGCCGGCCCGGCGCGGCCGTTGCGGGCCATCTGATAGCCGTCGATCGTCGTGACGACGGAGGAGGATTCCCCGGGGATATTGACGAGAATGGCGGTGGTCGACCCGCCATATTGCGCGCCATAGTAGATGCCGGCGAGCATGATCAGCGCCGGCGCCGGTCCCAGCCCGAAGGTGAACGGCAGCAGCATGGCCACCGTCGTCACCGGCCCGACGCCGGGCAGAACGCCGACCAGCGTGCCGAGCAGACAACCGGCGAAACAATAGGCGAGGTTCTGCCATGTCAGAGCGACGCCAAGGCCGAACGCGAGGTGAGAGAGCGTATCCAAGGTTATTCTACCATTCCGGCCATAGTGGCAGTTCCATGCCGACAATCCAGACGAAGACGACGACAGAAAGCCCGGCCAGGATAACGGCCAGAATAAGCGTTTCGACGGCCTTGAACTGCTTGCCCGCCAGCGCCGAGACGCAGACCAGCGCGATGATCGACAGCACAAGTCCGGCAGGACGCAGAAGCAGGCCGAAGACCACGATGCCAAGCAGGCCGATGCCGATCGGCCGCCCATGCAGGCGCGCCACCGGTTCGCCATCTATCACTAGCGAACGTCCGGCGAGAACAACGCCAAGCAGCGCCATGAGAGAGCCAGTCAAGATCGGGAACATGCCTGGCCCAAGGCGATGCATATCGCCGATCCGATAGCCGCTGGCGACGACAATGAAGAACGTTCCGACAGCTATGAAGAAAAGCCCGGACCAGAAATCTTTGGGTGCTCTTATGTTCATGAAAGTCTTCGAACCGCAAAGCCTCGATATGTCGGCGCCAGTCTTATTCGGGGCGAATGTTCGCTGCCTTGATGATGCTCCTGTAGCTGTCGCTCTCCCGCTTCATGCGGGCCGAAAGCTCATCGGGCGTGCTGGACACGGCGAGCGAGCCGGCGCCGGCATAGCGCGCGATCAGGTCTTCCGCCTTCAGCGCGGTGACAACGTCCTTGTTGATCTTCTCGACGATAGCAGGCGGCGTGCCTTTCGGTGCAAACAATGCTGCCCAGGTCGAGCCGGTGACATCCTTGACGCCACTCTCGATCAGGGTCGGCCATGACGGATCCGTGGACGACCTTTTCGTGCCGAACACGGCAAGAACGCGGACATGCCCGCTCTTGACGTAGGGGGTGACGCCGGATGCCGACAGAATGCCGAGCGGCACATTGTTGCCGGCCACCGCCGCAGCGCCCGGACCGCCGCCTTTATAAGGAATATGCTGGAATTTCGTGCCGCTGTTCAGGCTCATCCATTCGAGCAGGATCTGCGAGATCGTGCCGGCGCCGGGCGTTGCCACCGACAACCGTCCGGGCTGCTTCCTGGCGCCGTCGAGCACATCCTGCACGGAATTGAACGGCGAGTCCTTGGCGGCGACCAGCACCAGGTCGGAGTCGGCGACCATGGAGACCGGTATGAAATCGCGAGCCATGTTGTAAGGCGTATTATCGAACAGAGCCTCGCTGATCGCCGCTTCGCCGACGGTTGCCAGGGTCAACGTATAGCCATCTGGAGCGCCTTTGGCGCCGGCGCTCATGCCGATAAAGCCATTGCCGCCCGGCCGGTTGTCGACGACCACCTGTTGGCCCCACATGTCGGTGAGTTTTGCGGCCAGCACACGGGCTGCAAGATCGGTACTGCCGCCCGGCGCATAGGGGACGACGAGATGAACGGGTTTGGTCGGATAACTCTGTGCATATGCACTCAGCGGAAGGAGCAGCGCCATTGCAGCAATCAGGTTTCGCATGCGCCCCATGGCTCTTCTCCAGCAGTCCGTTATTATTTGCAGTTCACAACCTTATCGACACATCTTGCATGAATGATCCCGGCTCTGGCAAGCCTATGATGAAAGCGCGCCGGCATATTTTTAAAGCAATCACGCCAGACTATGCCTTGCTCAAGGCACTTTCATGACTTGGTCAGGCAACCTGATAAGCCCTTATCCGATCAATAACGATCAGCAGGGAGAGAAGTAATTAATGCTGCAAAGCGCGCCGAATAGTTGCGAAACGCGACTAGTCTGATAACCTTCGACGACTATTCGATGCTGCACTACGCCTGCCATGGAGACGCCGTCATGATGCCCAAGGACGAAAACGAACTTCTGACCCGCGTCGGCCCCGGCACGCCCATGGGCGCCTTGATGCGCCGCTACTGGCAGCCCGTGGCGGCCACGGAAGAAATGGATGACCGCTGGACCAAGCGCATCCGCGTCCTCGGTGAAGACCTCGTCATGTTCAAGGACGAAAACGGTGGCTTCGGCCTGATCGCCGAGACCTGCCCGCATCGCCGCGTCTCGCTGGCGTTCGGCATTCCCACTGAGAACGGCATTCGTTGCGCCTATCACGGCTGGGCCTTCGACAAGACCGGCCGCTGCGTCGACCAGCCGAACGAAGGCCCGCGCCACGCCCTGCGAGACAAGATCGCCACCACCGCCTATCCGCTCGAGGAAATGGGCGGCCTGCTCTGGGCCTATCTTGGCCCGGCGCCCGCGCCACTGCTGCCCCGCTTCGACGGTTTCGTCGTCGACAAGGCCATCCGCACCATCGCTTCGGCCGATATTCCCTGCAACTGGCTGCAGGTCATGGAGAACTCCGTCGATCCCGTCCATGTCGAGACCCTGCACGGGCGGGTGAGCGAATTCCACGGCAAGCAGAAAGGCATCAAGCATCTGGCGCTCGCCAAACGCCACGTGAAGATCGCTTTCGATGAATTCGAATACGGCATCATCAAGCGCCGCCTGCTCGAGGGACAGCCGGAAGATTCCCAGGATTGGACCGTCGGCCATCCGCTGGTGTTTCCGCTAATGGTCGCCATAGGTACCATGGGCACTTTGTGGCAGCAATATTCCTTCGAGATCCGCGTGCCGATCGACGACACCAATACGAAGCATTACTGGTACAACGCGTTCCTGCCGCCGGCTGGATCAGTCGTTCCCGAGCGCCTGCTCACGCGCACCAATTGGTATGAACAGCCCTATCGCGACAAGAACGGCGAGTATCTGATGGAATTCGTTCCCGCCCAGGATGTCGCCATGTGGATCACTCAGGGGCCGATCGCAAGCCGCGACAAGGAATCGCTCGGCCAGTCCGATGTCGGCGTCGTTCAATACCGCCGCATGCTGAAGCGCGAAGTCGAGAAAGTGGCACGCGGCGAGGACCCGCTCGGCACGGTGCGCGACCCCGCCAAGAACCAGATGATCGTCCTGCCGATCGAAGCCGGCAAGTACATGAACCTCGACGGCTTCCGGCGCCTGATGGTGACGAATATGATCTATTCGCCCATCGTCAACGACCTGCTGAAAGTGTTCGAAGGCGCCGATGCGCCGGAGCTGGAAACAGCCGGCGTCTGATCAGCTTTTGGCGGCATGATGACGGGTGAACCACTCCGTTATCATGCTGCCGGTCGCCATCCACACATCGGGGCTCTGGGCTATATGCGCCAGGGCGCCCTCCAGACTCTTGATGCGGTGCGGCTGGCCGATCAGCCATGGATGGATGCTCAGCACCATCAGCCGGCCGCTGCTCTGCCCATCCATCGCAAGCCTGTCGAAAGCATCCTTGACCATCTGTTCCCAGCGCGCGATGGCGACGCGGCGATGCCAGTGGGCATAGACATCATCGAGTTCGAGCAATGTCGGTAAGGCGATGAGACGGCCTGTAGGTATGTTCATCTCATAAGGCTGCTCGTCATTGGGCCAGTCGAAGACATGGGTGACACCGAGATCGGCGAGGATCGCGGGCGTGCGCGCACTTTCGCTATATTCCGGCCCCAGCCATCCGGTGACCTCCTTGCCGGTGGCGGCACGTACCGCATTCAGCGCCTCGCTGATATAAGCGCGCTCCTGCGCCTCCGACATTCTGCTCGTAATCGCCTGCGTGGCGCTCAGGCCATGGCCGGCGAACTCGTAGCCTCGTGCCAGGCATTCACGCACGATGGCCGGACAGCGCACGGCCGTCGCCGCATCCAGCGCCACCGTCGCCTTGACGCCATACTTCTTCAACACGTGCAGGATACGAAAGATGCCGACCCTATTGCCGTACTCGCGCAATGAATAGGTCGCGATATCAGGAGCGGGCCCGCGGCCGCGCCCGCCACCGGGCATGGAAGTCGGCGTCACGGAGCCTGCGACCGGCTCCAGATCGTAATGTTCCACATTGACGACGACACAGACAGCAACCCTGGCGCCATTGGGCCAGCGCAACACCGGCCGATCCGGCAAGGCAGACCAGTCATAATGCGGATGATCCATTCCCGGCGTGCGATATCCCGGCATTTCCTGCTCACCCTTTACTATCGAGATGGGACACCACGTCATCATAACAGTGCGCGAGATAGTAGGTCGCAATCTCCTCGGCCGTCGTCTTCCAGACGCCGTCATGGGACATGATATAGGACAGCGCCTCATCGAGATAACGGGCGCGATGCGGCTGCGCGATGAGATAGGCATGGAGAGAAATGCACATGACCCGCCCGCTATCCGCGCCCTCTTCATAGAGCGTATCGAACTGCCGCTTGATGATCTCGAGAAAGTCATCTCCCTCCCACGCCGTACCGGCGCCGGTTCCGATCACCGAGGAATCGCTGATCTCCAGCGTATAGGGCACTGAGATCAGCCGCCCTTGCCGCACATTGATGGGGAATGGCTGGTCATCGTGAAACCAGTCGGCCTGATAGAGGATGCCGGCTTCCGCCAGAATATCCGGCGTGCGCGACGTCACCGATTGCGGGCCAGGCCCCATGGCGCCCAGGACTTTCTTGCCGGTCAACTCATAAACCGTATCGATGATATCGCGATAAAAGGCCCGCTCCTCGTCTTCGCTCACGTCCCAGAGATAGCGCGTGTTGTAGAGGCCGTGGCTCATATAATTCCAATCGCGCGCCACCATCGCTTTCCGCATCTCGGGAAAGTGCTCCAGGACGGCGACATTGAGCGCCGCCGTGCACGGCATCCCATGCTGGTCGATGATCTCCAGCATGCGCCAGAAGCCGACCCGATTCCCATAGTCCTGATGGCCATAGGAGCGCACATCCGGGTGCGGAACCCGCGGCCATGGATCACGCAGAGGGTTTTTTGGCGGCTGATATTCATAGAACATGGCGTTCGGACTGATCCAGAACGCCACGCGCGCATCGTTGGGCCAGCGGATTGTCGGCCGGTCGATGATCGCCGAATAGGTGACGCGCTCCGGCTCGCCCATGCGGCTATTTCACGTCCAGCAGTTTGACCAGCACAGCCCATTTCTTGCTGTCGGTCTCGATCAGCGCCTGAAGCTCTTCCGGCGTCGATGTGGTCGGCGTCGCGCCGCCCTTGATGACAAAGTCGCGGATCTCCGGGTCATTGTTGGTCGCCATGATGGCATTGCGCAACGCGTCCACCGCCGGACGCGGCGTGCCGGCCGGCGCGAAGATGGCGCCCCACGAGCCCGACGTCATCGCGGGATATCCCATCTCCTCGAACGTCGGCGCGTCCGGCACGGCCGGAAGCCGCACGGTGCTGTTGACGGCGATGGTCTTCAGCGGCCCGTCGCTCCCCATCTTCGGCATATAGGCGACGACACCGTCGATCGTGAAGCCGATCTGGCCCGTGAGAAGTTCCTGCAATACTTCCGGCGTGCCCCGATAGCCGATCTGCACGATATCGAGACCAAAGAGCTTCTTCATGTTCTCGCCGATCAGATGCTGGGAGCCGCCCGTGCCCGACGTGCCGTAGGAGAACTTGTTGGGATGCGCTTTCACATAGGCGATGAATTCCGCGAAGTTCGTGACCGGCATGACCTTGGTATTGATGATCAGCCCCTGCGGCAGCAAGCTCACCAGCGAGATCGGCTGAAAGTCGGACACTTTGTAGCCGAGATCCTTGATCTGGTGCGGCGCTACGGCAAAGGCGTTGGCGCCCGCGAACAGGATCGTATAGCCGTCGTTCTTCGACTGCGCGACATAGCTGGTGCCGAGCGCCGTGGCGGCGCCCGGCCGGTTTTCAATCAGGACGTTCTGCTTCAGCGTGTCCTTCATCTTATTGGCAAGCGCGCGGGCATGAATATCGAACTGGCCGCCAGGCGCGTAAGGCACCACCATCTTGACCGGCCGATCCGGATAGATCTGGGCCAGAGCGCCTCCAGCCGAAGCCAGAAACGCCAGAAGCGTTGCGACGAACAATGAGCGGATCATGTTGAACTCCCCAATGGCTGAAAATTCTTCTTGCTTCAGGCCTGCTTTAATATCTCGAAGAAGAACCGCTTCGATGCCCCTCCAATGGCCAGATTGTCTTTGGCGACAGCCTGCCCTTCCGCCGTCGCGGCAGCACGGCTCATTTCTACTTCGTCGTCGTACCAGGTCTCCGAAAAGCCATCCAAGCCAAGATCCAGTGAGGCGATGCCGCCGGGATTGTCGAACTCGAACATAACTTCGTGCTGAATGTAGAAGCGCGATCCACCCTGCACTTTCTTCGCAAGCGAAGCATGCACGTTAAGCCAGCGTTCCAGATAGGGCGCACGCGCCAGCGCCGGATTGCGTTTCACCAGCACCATGCGCTTCAGAAAATTTGCGGATGCACCAGCCGTCTCATCGCGGACCACATGGCATCTGACGCTCAGCACCGACATCGCGCCGACAATGCTGCGCAGCTCTGCGAGCGCCTCGGCCCCTCTCCAGCAATCGATAAACTGCTCGGGCCCGGCGAAGCTAAGCTTCTCAAAAGAATCGATGCCGACGCCGATCGTCGGCATGCCCGGCAGCGGCGGCGGCTCCGCCGTGACGCGGCACTGGACCATGCGGGCATCAACGTAGACGGACGAACTCAGGTCGGCCCAGCGCCGCAGAAACGCATCGCGTCCAATCGCGTCAGCACGTTTCAGCAGGACGATAAGATCAACCATGACTGGCGTTCCAGTGATCCAATGCGCAAGGCGTAGCATATTGGTTGTTTTTATCAAATATACCGTCTCAGGCGCTCGCCCGACGACAGGCGCAGATGCACATAAAATGCCACGTCCTCAGCTTGCCATCAGACGCCAATCTGCGCAGCCTCCACCAAGGGTGATTGCGAATACCAACAATATTGCCGCCCTCGTTGCCGTTTGCTAGCATCCTGCAACGTCGCCGCCCCAAGGCTAAGGGGGAAACAACCATGGAAGCATCCAAGGCCATAACAACAAGGCCCCTGAAGGGCTCATTCGGAATCGAGATTTCCGGCCTGGACGTGACGAAAGCTTCGCGGCAGGAGATCGATCAGGTTATCCGCGCCGTAAACGCCAATGGCGTCGTCGTGGTGCGCGACCAGCAGCTTTCGCCGCAACAGCAGGTCGATTTCACCAGGCTTTTCGGCGCCCCCGCCGACAATCCGCGCAAGGAATATGTGCTGCCGGACCAGCCGGATATTTTCGTGATCTCGAACAAGATTGTCGATGGCCGCCGCATCGGCGACGCCGATGCCGGCACCGGCTGGCACTTCGACATGTCGTATGATCGCCGCCCCGGCCTTTGCACCATCCTTTATGCACTGGAAGTGCCGCCGGAGGGCTCCAATACCCTGTTCTCGGACCTCTGCGCCGCCTGGAATGCCCTGCCGTCGAAACGACAGGCGGCGCTACGCGATCTGCGCATCCATCACAGCTTCGTCTCGCTCGCGCTGATGAAAGGCAATGTGCTGACGCAACACCAGCGCGATACATTGCCGGATGTTTTCCATCCCATGGTCCGCCAGCACCCGATCGACGGCCGCCTCGCACTGCGCCCATGCTACGGCGGCACCAACGGCGTGGTCGGCATGGAGAACCCGGCCGGCCTTGAGCTGTTGAAAGAACTCGTCGCCTATGTGACTGAGGACCGCTTCGTCTACAGCCATAAATGGCATCAGGGCGATCTGGTCATCTGGGACAACAATTGCACGCTCCATCGCGGCACGCCGTTCGACAAGGAAAAATACATCCGGCTCATTCACCGCACCTGGGTGCAAAGCCCGCCGGAGCATTATGCAGCCTGAGACGCGATAATAACTGGCATCCTGGTTGCATGCTTTATGATTGATCGGCGATCAGCCGGCACCTCATGTCAGTGACCATCAGCAGGTAAACTTGATGTCGCAAAAAGCCGGGTTCCAGGTCGAAGAAAAGACGATTGCCGAGATTCATGCTGCCTATCTTTCCGGCGAGACCAAGGCAAAGGCTGTCACGCAGGCCTTTCTCGACCGCATTGAGGCCTATGACCGCCGTGGCCCGGCGCTATGGACCATCGTCCTCACCAATCCGAAGGCGATTGAAGATGCGCAGGCGCTCGATGACGCTTTCGCCAAGACCGGCAAACTCACAGGCCCCCTGCACGGCATTCCTGTCCTGGTGAAAGACAACTACGATGTCGCAGGCCTGCAGACCACCGGCGGATCAGCGACGCTTCTGGGATGGGTGCCGCCCAAGGATTCAACCGTCGTCGCCAAACTGCGCGCGGCCGGCGCCATCATCCTGGCGAAGACCACCATGTCGGAATGGGCGCGCGGCGGCCTCGATAACATCAACTCTGTGCTGCCGGGCTTCGCGCGCAATCCCTACAACACTGCCCATGCCACCGGTGGCTCTTCAGGAGGCACCGGCGGCGGCCTTGCCGCTAATTTCGGCGTTGTTGGGCTCGGCTCCGACACGTTCGGCTCCATTCGCAATCCGTCGTCCAACAATGCGCTGGTCGGCCTGCGCCCGAGTTGGGCGCTCATCTCCCGCGCGGGCATGGTCGGCCTCTATGATGCGCGCGACACCGCGGGCCCCATGGCGCGCACGGTCGCCGATCTTGCCAACCTCCTCGATGTCATTGCCGGCGTCGACCCTGCCGATCCGGCCACCGCCGGCGCGAAAGGCAATATTCCCGCGACATTTACTGTTTCCCTCAGGCGCGAGGGCGCCCGCGGCAAACGCATCGGTGTCCTGCGTCAGGCATTCCCATCCGATGCATCCGATCCGCAGGTCACAGCACTGATCGATCGCGCCACGCAGGACCTCCGCGCGGCCGGCGCCACGATCGTCGATCCCTTCATCGTGCCGGAGTTCGATGCCTTTCCGCCACGCCCCCACCCCGCCAGCGAAGTCCGCGCTGCAATCGAAACCTATCTTGCCAGAACCGGCCCCGGCTTTCCCAAGACCTTGGCGGAGGTCGTCGCCTCGCAAAAATTCCACCCCTTGCACGAGGTCGGACTGATTGCCGCCGCTGCCGCTCCGCCCCCGCAGGAGGATGCCGCCGTTCACAAGCTAGTAGCCGAAGAAATCCGCATGCGCGATGCTTATGAGAAAGCCATGCAGGACGCCGGCATCGATGCCTTCATCCTGCCGGTGGCGAGCTATCCGCCGAAGCTGAACGGCGACCGCAATACGACGCCCACCGGCGTGACAACCTGGATCGCCTCAGGCCTGCACTGGCCTGCGGCGGTCGTGCCCATGGGCTACACCTATGAGGACCTGCCCTCGGGCCTGCAGATTGTCGGCCGGCCGTGGAGCGAAGCGACGCTGCTTGAGATCGCTTATTCCTACGAGCAGGCAACCCATCACCGCCACCCACCGGCGACGGTTCCGCCTTTGAGCTGACGCGCAAGACGATTTTCAGGAGACGGTTCGCTCTAATTTCGGCAGCGGAGCGGCGCAAATTTCGGTCTGGTCGTCCGGATTGGATGGAGCCTAGGTTTCCCTTCGAGAAACCTTCGAAAGGGGATCCTGCTGTGCCGGCAAAACTTTGTGCTTCGCTTGCGATGGCCACCGCTCTGCTCGCTTCCGCGTCTTCGCTCGCGGCGGATCGGCTGACGTATCAACTGGGATGGCTGCCCGGCGGCGACAAGGCGCCGGCCTATCTGGCGCAGCAGAAAGGCCTGTTCTCGGCGGCGGGCCTGGAGGTGACGATCGTATCCGGGCGCGGTTCGGAGGATGTTCTGTCGAAGCTCGGCACCGATGTCTACGAAATGGGAGAAGTGGCTTTCGACGCTCTTCTCTCACGTCACGCCAACGGCCACACATCCGTCCTGGCAGTAATGCCTTACTATAGCAAGCAGCCGGATGCGCTGATCACCACGGCCTCCTCGGGAATTAACACGCTGAAGGATATCAAAGGCCGCACCATTGGCACATCGCCGTTCACATCCTCCAACGTGGCCTGGCCGGTCGTGCTTGCCGCCAACGATGTGAGCCCTGACAGTTTCAAGCTCATCAAGGTCGATGCAAGCGCACTCACAGCCATGCTCGCCACAGGCCAGATCGATGCCATGATCAACTGGACGCCGGCCGCTGCCGTGGCGGCACGCATGTTGAGGGCATCGGGCAAGGAAGCGAAAGTGCTCCCTTGGTCCGACTACGGTTTCGAAGGATACTCTCAGTCCATTGTCGCTTCGAATAAATTTCTGAAGGAAAATCCCGACGCCGTGAAGCGGTTCGTCAAGGTGATGCAGACGGCGATCGAAATGGTCGGCAAGGATCCGAACGGCGGCGCCGATGCCGTTAAAGCGCTTGTGCCTGAAGCCGATATCGAAGTCCTGCGCGCGCAAGCCGCCGCATCGGCGCCCCTGATGGTGAACGAGGTGACGGCGAAGGATGGCGTCGGAAAATTCGACAGCCGTCTGGTCAAGGCCACCTGGGCCTGGGTTTCGAAGGCGGCAAACGTCTCGCCCGACAAGCTCGACCCGATGTCCGCCATCGCGCCTGGCATGAGACCGCAATAATTCCGGCCGCTTCTAGACTTACGTTTGTCGCGTCGATAGCCTCATGCAAGGTCCCGAGCGGCCCTGCACGAGCCCCTGTCCATGAATCGCGCTCCTCCCCCGCAAGATACGAAACGCAAGAAGCTGTCTCTCAAGCGGCAGAGTTCGATCCGTCCTCCGCGCATTTTCATCTATTTCGATGCCGTCGCGCGCTACGGGTCCATGCGTAAGGCGGCCGATACGCTGCGCATCGCCTCATCGGCCCTCAACCGACAGATCCTGCTTCTGGAAGAGGAAGTCGGCGTCATCCTGCTCGAACGACTGCCGCGCGGCGTCCGGTTGACGGCCGCCGGCGAGCTGTTCGCGAACTATGTCCGCGACGCGATCTCCGGCCTTGAAACGGTCGGCGAGCAGATTGAATCGCTGCGGGGCCTGATCCGCGGGAGAGTCAGGCTCGCTACCGTCGAATCCGCGGCTGGTGACTTCCTGCCACGCGTCATCGCGCAGTTTCAGAAGCTCCATCCAGGCGTCGAATTCACGCTCACCGTTGGCGCGCCGGATTCACTTGCCGCCGAACTTCTGAACGATGCAGCGGACTTGCTGATCACACACAACGCCGTCACTCATCGCGACATAACGATTGTCGCCCGTGCGCCACAATCCTTCTGTGTCCTGGTTGCGCAGGACCATCCGCTTGCCTCCCGCAAGCGCCTGCGGCTGCGCGATTGCGCTGGCTATCCAATTGCATTGGCGGACAGGTCTTTGGCCGGAAGGGCGCTGATCGAGAACACGCTCGCAACGGCCTCTGTTCAACTGCAACCCGCGCTGATCTCGAATTCGGTGGCTGCTATGAAGGCCTATGCGCAACTCGGCCAGGCGATCTGCTTTCAATTTGCGATCGGCTGCAAGGATGCGAGCTCCACCAATATGGCCGCAATTCCATTGATCGACGATGCACTCAAGAGCGCGGAACTGATGCTGGCTGTCCGGCGCGAAAGGGTCCTGCCAATCGCCGCCGCGGCGTTTCTTGAAACCTTGCGCGGCGCCATGGCCGAATTGGCGATGAATTGATTTCAGCGCGCGAGAAACGGCAGCGGTCCGTGCGATATTTTGGTCTAGGCACCGATATTCCGTGCACCTATCGTCGAATTGCCTACGGAATGGCAGTGCCGGAACAGCCAATGACAGCCACGACCAAAGTCGACGTTTTCCGCATCACCATGGACGGCCCTGGCGATGTCTCGGGCCTCATCCGCCTGTTCGATCATAAACTCGCCGCGCCGGAGCATGTCGTCGCCATCTTTGGAAAAACCGAAGGCAATGGCGGCGTCAACGACTATACGCGTGAATATGCCAGCCGCAGCTTCGCATCGGCCCTGTCATCCTATCTCAACATCCCGGCAAGCGTTGTCGAAGAGAGAGTGGCGCTCGTCATGTCGGGCGGCACGGAAGGCGTGTTGAGTCCCCATGCCACCGTCTTCTGCCGTACGCCCGTCGACGGACGCGACCAGTCCGAAAAGAGACTATCGATCGGTTTTGCGCTGACCCGCGATTTTCGTCCCGAAGAACTCGGCACCGGCATGCAGATACGAGAGACCGCAAAAGCGGTTGGTCTCGCTATGGACGATGCCGGCATCGAGAACGTCGAGGATGTGCATTTCGTGCAGATCAAATGTCCGCTTCTGACCTCCGACCGCGTGCGCGAAGCAGCAACTCGCGGCAAGATCGTCGTGACTGACGATGCCTATGGGTCCATGGCCTATTCGCGTGGCGCATCGGCGCTGGGCGTTGCCGTGGCTCTCGGAGAAGTTGCGGAACCAATCGACGATCGGGCCATTCTTGAGGACTTTTCGCTCTTCTCGACCGTGGCGTCGAGTTCTGCTGGCATCGAGCTTCTGCACAATGTGGTCGTCGTTTTGGGAAACTCGCAGATGTCCTGCAGCCCCTATCGTATCAGCCACTCCGTCATGCAGGATGCCATCGACATGGACGGTGTCCGCAAGGCCTTTCTCGACGGCAGCGTCATCGAGAACGGAAGCTGGCATGTCGATAGCGACCGCATTGTAAACGTCTTTGCCAAGGCGGAGCCTTCCCCGGACGGCCTCGTTCGAAATTTTCGCCACACCATGCTCAACGACACCGATATCAGCGCGACACGCCATGCCCGCGCCGCCGTCGGCGGCCTGCTCGGCGGCATGTCCGGATGCAGCGCGATCTATGTATCGGGAGGCGCCGAACACCAGGGACCGAGCGGCGGCGGGCCGATCGCCGTTATTGCAACCGCATGATCGAGACATATCATAGGAAAGTCAGATGAGCAGCGCATTTCCGACGATGCCGCAAGGTAGCTACCGCGGCTGGGATCAGGTCCCCGCGCAGCAGGATGATCGCGAGCTGACACGGACGGGAAGAGGCACGCCAGCCGGCGAATATATGCGGCGTTTCTGGCAACCCGTGGCGCTTGTGGAGGAAGTGGCGGATCTGCCGATCCCGCTCAAGATTCTGGGCGAGGAGCTTGTCCTGTTTCGCGACGGCAGCGGCAAGATCGGCCTGTTGCATCGTCATTGCAGTCATCGCGGCGCCTCTCTCGAATTCGGCATTATAAGCGAACGGGGCATCCGCTGCTCATATCATGGCTTTCAATACGACATTGACGGATCGATCCTGGATACACCCGCCCTTCCAAAGGACAACCGCATAAAGAAGAGCCTCTGCCATGGCGCCTATCCGACCATCGAATATGCCGGACTGATCTTCGCCTATTTCGGACCGCCGAAAGATATGCCGCCGTTTCCGGTTCTGGATGCATTCGTTGCGCCGGCCGACAATGAAATGCGCGCCTACAAACTGCATTTTCCCTGCAACTGGCTCCAGGTTCACGAGAACGGCGCCGATCCGATGCACGTTCCCTTCGTGCATGCCCTGATGAGCGAGGTGCAGTTCACGAAAATGTTCGGCGCCATTCCGGTTGTCGACAATGTGGAAACGCCGCTCGGATTTCTGTCCCTGGCGACGCGACGCTGGGGCGACAATCTCTATATCCGCGCCAACGACGTCATCCTGCCGAATATGGCCCAGTTCGGAACGCCGTTCGTCCGCGGCGAGGAAGAGAAGTTTGCGGTCTGCGCCGGTATCACCCGATGGGTCGTGCCGATCGACGATGAGAACAACTGGACATTCGGCATCCGCCATTTCAACAGCGCGATCGATCCGTTCAACGAGGGCCGTCGCGATCTGATCGGACCACTCAAGACCGACGGCTTCGGACAGACCGGCGACAGACCTTATTCCGAGCGGCAGAGGAACCCGGGCGATTGGGATGTGCAGATGTCGCAGGGGCCCATCGCGATCCATGCCAACGAACATCTGGTGGCGCATGATTCAGGCGTCACCCTCCTGCGCCGGCTGTTGCGAAGCGGCATTCGCGATCATGCAAACAGCAGAACGCCGCCGATCCCCGCCGTCTATCCCCACGCTGGCATCGTCCCGACCTATGTTGCGGAGATCGTATTCGCAATTCCACCGCAGGGCACAGACGAAGATGCAGCACTACAGCGCTTTGGCCGTACCGTAGCCGATATGTTGGTCGAAACGCAGGACCTGCCCTATGAAGAAAGATCGAAGGAAATAGAGCGCCGCATCCGCGCCCTTCCAGCCGAGGCCCTATACGTCTGATGTCCGCCATCGAGCATCACTTCATATCAGATGCCGCGCAGGGAGCCCCGCCGCACGCGGTCAGCGCAGGCAGCTTCGTCATGGCGCGGGGAATTCTTCCCGTTCGATACGACAATCCTCGGGCCAGGATTCCCGAAGGCATCGAGCAGCAGGCGGCGCTGGTCTTTGCTCATGTCCAGCAGCTTTTGACGCAGGCGGGCGTGGAGAAAAGCCGGATCGCGACCATCGATATCGCCCTGGCGAATTTCAGCCGCGATGTTGAGCGAATGGACCGCATCTATCGGACTGTTTTCGATGTACACTCAGGCCCGGCACGTAGCTGCATCGGCGTTTCCGAACTTCCGGAAGGCGCCCTTATTCAACTCAACTTTCTGGCAGCCCGGTAGACGATGGAAACACACAATCTCAGACCGGAACCACTGACGCCCGCAGGATTTGCTCCGTATGGAACCGTGATCGCGGACACTGCGGATGGCCAGCTCTTCGGACCCGACGAGGCGCAGTTGGAGCTTTCGGCCGGCGCTCCGCGCTTTTACATCATGGCCCTGGAGCGACGTCCCTCACACATTCCCGTGTTGACGCGCCACCGTCACGTGACGCAATGCCTCGCATCGGTGGGCGGGCAGGAATGGTTCATCGTCGTGGCCCCACCCGACAGTTCCGATGAGCCGGAAGCTGTTCCCGACGCCAGCCTTATTCGCGCATTCCGTATTCCCGGAAATGTAGGGATCATGCTGAATCGCGGGACCTGGCATGCGGGTCCGCTGTTCGAAGCCGAAATCGCCAGCTTCTTCAATCTCGAACTGACCGACACCAATCAGGTCGATCACCACTCCGTCAATCTGCGCAAACTTTTCGGCGTCGAATACCGGCTGCAGATTTAACGCGCCAGCAAAGCCTCAGCCGTAGATCTTCATCGCGATCGAAACACCGCTGTAATAGCCGAGAAAGGCGATCAGCTCGGCCACGCCATCGGCGCCGAGCGCTTTCTCCGCATGGTCGAAGATCTCGTCGGTCACCGGCTCGCGCCGGTCGCAGGCAGAGGCGAGCGCATAGATCGCCTTCTGGCGCTCGCTCTCGAAAGGCGGCGGCGAGCCGGCCTGCAGCGCCGCGATCACTGCTTCCGGCGAGCCGGCGTCGCGCATGAACTTGTAATGCGCTTCGAGCACCGAGGTAGACCCCCAGTGCCGCGCCATCACGATGGCGGCGATCTCCCATTCTGGCTTGCTCAGCAGCGACGCCGTGTTCAACATGGTGCCGAGCGGTTCGATCGCCTTCGCCAGGGTCGGGCTCTGCAGCCACACCTTCACCGGCAGCGGGATGCGACCGCGCTTCTCCAGAACCGTCTTCAGCACATCCTGCTGCGCTGCGGAGTATTCCTCGAAAGCAAGGTTCTTGAGACGCGGATTGGCCATGACTAATCCCCAGATCGTCGCCGTCAGCCGGCCTTGTCCACTTTCGCCAGGTCGTAGCCGTAGCGCATCGCCGCCCGCTTCGCCGAGTATTCGCCCGCGACGATCGGCGGATAGCGTCCAGGAACTCCCGGCGCCGTGCAGTTCGGCAGGCATTCGACCACCGTGTCGTAATTCGTCTGGCAGAAATAGACGATCGACAGACGGCGTGCCGAGCGGCCGTTGACGAACGGTGGATTGGCGACGCGATGCGTGTTGGACACCCATTTGTCATTGGTCCAGCGCATCATCATGTCGCCGATATTGATGACGAATGCGCCCGGCACGCGATTGACGTTGATCCATTCGCCGGACCGCAACTGGACCTGGAGCGCGTTAGGCGTATCGTCGATATGCAGGATCGTCAGCGCGCCGATATCCGTGTGGGCGCCGGCCCTCTCCTCGCCTTTCACAGGCTCCTTATCGAGCGCGGGATAGTGCGTGAGGCGCAGGACGCTGCTGTGACGGTCGATCTTGTCGTCGAAATAGGTTTCCGGCAGGTCGAGCGCAACGGCGAACATCTGCATGATCGTCCGATAAACCCGCTCCATCTCGATATAATAGGCGCGCACCGCCGGCGTGAAATCCGCAGGCGCATCCGGCCAGATGTTCTCGGCAAAATTGGCGCCCGCCGCCTTCGATTTGTAATAGGGCTCGTCGGGTACGTTGATCGGGCCGACGCCATAGCTTTCCTGCAGGGACGCCAGAAGGTCCTTGTTCTGGGCGATGCCGATGGTGCGCCCGCGCATGGCGCTGTAGCCGCGGCTGCCGGGCAGTTTCGAAGAGAATTGCGTTTTCTCTTCATCGGGACGGTCGAAAAACCGCAGGGTTGAATCATTCACCTGATCGATCAGCGCTTCATCGACGCCATGACCGGCGATCATCAGAAAGCCGACCTGTTCGAGGCCTTCGCGAACCTGGGCGATGATGCGCGCACGATCAAGCTCGTTCGCGCTGGCAAACATTTGCAGGTCGATCACGGGGATTCGAGACGACATCGAGCGGTCCTCCGGTTTGATCAAAAGATCGTTTGAGCCTAGCATCGGCGGAGAGCTAAAGCGACGCTGCGGCTGTGAAAAGCTGTTGCGCGATGTTACTTGCAAAAAGTTGTAAAACGCAACATCCTGCGGTAGAAAAAGTACGAAGCGGAAAGCCAGCTTGCACAGTTTCATTCAGGGAGTTTTTGGACCGATGGCGCGCAAGAACGTCTCGATCCGCAAAGGTTTCAAGTGCCAGCCTTGATAAAGCCTGTGCTCTCGCGTCTTTTGCGCTCCATCGCAATCGTGGTCGCCATTGCGGCTCTGAATTTCGTCATCGTGCACTTGGCGCCCGGCGATGTCGCCGATGTCATGGCCGGCGAAAGCGGCGCGGCCTCGCCCGAATATGTTGCCGATCTGAAACAGCGCTTCGGCCTCGACCAACCGCTTATCGTGCAGTTCTTCGTCTATATGGGCCGGATGGCGCACCTCGACCTCGGATATTCCTTTCGCTTCGGCAGGCCAGTCGCCTCTCTCATCTTCGAACGCTTGCCAGCCACCCTGATACTGGCAATCCCGACTCTGATCCTGGCCTTCATCATGGGCTCGGTTCTCGGTGTCGTCGCTTCACGCCGCGTTGGCACCTGGCGCGATGCGATCATCTCGGTCGGCGCTCTGGTCTTCTATGCCACGCCGCTGTTCTGGATCGGCCTCATGCTGATCATCCTGTTCGGCGTCAAACTCGGCTGGCTGCCGACCGGCGGCATGCAGACGGTCGGCGCCAACTACACCGGCTTTGCCTACATGCTCGATGTCGGCCGCCACATGATCCTGCCGGTGGTAACCTTGTCGCTTTTCTACATGGCCTATTACGCTCGCCTCATGCGCGCCTCCATGCTTGAAGTATTCGGCCAGGATTTCATCGCCACCGCCAGAGCCAAGGGCCTCAGCGAGGGACGGGTCGCCTATCGGCATGTGCTGCGCAACGCCCTGCTGCCGGTCGTCACCGTGCTGGGCCTGCAGGTCGCCCATTTGCTCGGCGGCACGGTTCTCGTCGAAACGGTGTTCGGCTGGCCCGGGCTCGGCCGGCTTGCCTTCGACAGCGTGCTCTCGCGTGACGTCAACCTGCTGCTCGGCATCCTGCTGATGAGCTCGATCCTCGTCGTCTCGACCAATATCGCCGTCGAAGCCTTGTATCGCTGGCTCGACCCGCGCATCGGAGCCGCCTGATGCGCAACGCTCTCGCCTTCTGGAACCGGTTCAGGCGCAACCGCGCCGCCGTCTTCGGCCTGTTCATCGTGTTCGCAATCATCCTGGTCGCGATCGCAGCCCCGTTTCTCTACCCTGACGATCCGATGGGCATGGTCGCGCAGCCCTTTCTGTGGCCCCTGCAGGATCCCGAGTTTCCCTTCGGCTCCGATTCACTGGGGCGCGACCTTGGCGCGCAGATCTTTCACGGCGCGCATGTGTCCTTGCTGATCGGCGCAACTGCGACGATCGCTTCGGTGGTCATCGGCGTCACCATCGGCTCGCTTGCCGGATATTATGGCGGCTGGGTCGACGACGTGCTGATGCGCTTCACCGAAGTCGTGCAGACGATCCCACCCTTTATCATGACCATCATTGTCGTGGCGATCTTCCACTCGACCATCGGCACCATCGTTGCAGCCATCTCCATCGTCTCCTGGCCTTCGGTGGCGCGGCTCGTGCGCGCCGAGTTCCTGACCCTGCGCGAACGCGAATTCGTCCAGGCCGGCATCGTCATGGGCATGAGTGACTTCCGGCTCATCGTCACGCAGATCCTACCCAATTCGATGACGCCGGTGATCATCGCCGCCTCGCTGATGATGGCCTCGTCGATCCTCATTGAAGCAGGCCTCGCCTTTCTCGGGCTTGGCGACCCGAATGTCGTCAGCTGGGGCGCTATCATCGGCGCCGGCCGCGAAGCCATTCGCGAAGCCTGGTACATCAGCGCCCTTCCCGGCATCGCGATCATCGCTGCCGTGCTTGGCCTCAACCTGGTCGGTGAAGGCTTGAACGACGCTCTCAACCCGCGTTTGCGCAGGCGATAGATGGCACCGCTCCTCGACGTCCGTGATCTTACGACACAGTTCTTCACCCAGAAGGGCGCTTTCGCCGCTGTCGACAAGGTCAGTTTCAAGGTCAACGCCGGCGAGACCATGGCGCTTGTCGGCGAATCCGGCTGCGGCAAGTCGGTGACGGCGGCCTCCATCCTCCGGCTTGTTCCCGACCCGCCCGGGCGCATCACCGGCGGCGAAATCATCTTCGAAGGCAAGGATCTGCTGTCGCTCAGCATGCGCGAGATGCGCAAGGTCCGCGGCGGCCGCATCGGCATGATCTTCCAGGAGCCGATGACCTCGCTCAATCCGGTCTTCACCATCGGCGACCAGATCACCGAAAGCTTGCGCGAACATCGCACCATTTCGCGCGCCGACGCCGAGCGCCGCGCTATCGAACTCCTCGATCTCGTGCGCATTCCCGATGCCCGCCGCCAGATTCACAATTATCCGCATCGATTGTCCGGCGGCATGCGGCAACGCGCGATGATCGCCATGGCTCTGGCGTGTGACCCCGTGCTCCTGATCGCCGACGAACCAACGACCGCGCTTGACGTCACCACTCAGGCGCAGATCCTCGAATTGCTGGACGAGTTGAAACGCCGCCTCGGCATGGCCATTCTGCTGATCACCCATGATCTCGGCGTCGTCGCCGAATATGCACAGAGCGTGCTGGTCATGTATGCTGGACGCGGTGTCGAGGCGGCCAAGGTCGAAGACCTGTTCCGCCAGCCGATGCATCCCTACACGCGGGGCCTGCTCGCCGCCTTGCCGCACCCGGACGACAAGGTCGACAGCGAGGGCCGCCCGCTTCCGCTCAACGAAATCTCCGGCATGGTGCCGGCGCTCGACGCCATGCCGGCCGGATGCCGCTTCGAGCCCCGCTGCTCTTACGCCGTTCCCGCATGCAAGACGGCGGACGTGCGCCTTGAAGTTCTGGCGGGAGGGCTCCGCTCGGCAGCCTGCCTGCGCGCGGCAGAAATAGATCAGGATCAATCGTGACAGCGCTTTTCCGCATGACCGATGTCGTCAAGCATTTCCGGGTTGAACGCGGCACTGTTCACGCGGTTGACGGCGTCAGCCTGGAGGTGGCGCGCGGTGAAATCCTCGGCCTCGTCGGGGAATCGGGTTGCGGCAAGTCGACCCTCGCAAGGCTCGCGGTCCGCATCTACGCGCCGGACGCCGGCCGGATCGAACTCGACGGCGCCGACATCACATCCATGGGCCGGCGCGAGCTGCGCGCGCGCCGCACCAAGATGCAGATGATCTTCCAGGATCCGTTTGCCTCCTTCAATCCGCGCGCGACGGCCGGACGCATCATCGAAGAGCCGCTGATCGTCCATGCGCGCGGCGACGCGAAAGAGCGCAAGGAACGTGTTCGCTGGCTCATGGACAAGGTCGGCCTGCCGCCGGAAGCAGCGGCGCGTTATCCGCATGAATTCTCCGGCGGCCAGCGCCAGCGCATCGGCATCGCCCGTGCGCTCGCCCTGGCGCCGGGCCTGATCGTCTGCGACGAGCCCGTATCGGCACTTGATGTGTCCATCCGCGCGCAGGTGATCAACCTGCTGATGAAACTCCGCGCCGATCTCGACGTCAGCTACATCTTCATCTCGCACGATCTTTCCGTCGTCGCCCATATGGCCGATCGCATCGCCGTCATGTACCTGGGCAAGATCGTCGAACTAGCGGACCGACAAACCTTGTGGCGCGCGCCGCTGCATCCCTATACGCGCGCGCTCATGTCATCGATCCCCACCGCCGGCGTCGGCGGCAAGCGCGAGACACTGCCTCTGCGCAACGTCGATCCGCCGAGCCCGCTCGCGCCGCCGTCAGGATGCCGCTTTCATACGCGCTGCCCTCACGCCGAAGCGATCTGCTCGGCGCAGGAACCGCCCTTGCGCGCCATCGGCAGCGACAAGCGCAAGGTCGCCTGCCATCTCGTCACCGAGGACGCCGGCGGAGCTGCGCCGGCATGGTCAAAGCTCCACGCCTGACGTCTGGTTCCTATTTATCGATCCAGATATTGGCCCAGTTGCTGAACGGCCCATCATAGGTCGTCGTGTGATTATGGATCTTCTTGTCGAAGAGCGTCACGCTGTCCAGCTCGAACAACGGGAACCGCGGCAGATCGGCCGCCGCGATCTTCTGGATTTCGTGAAACTCTTCCATCCGCTTCGCCGGATCGTTCTCGACCTGCACGCCCTCGAGCAGTGCGTCCATTTTCGGATTGGCGTAGCCACCGGCATTGGAGAATGGCACGCCCTTGATGAAATTCTTCGACCAGTACACGGCAAGCTGCGGATCGAGATAGGTCCCGACATAGGCTGTGAAGAAGTTGAAATCGTAGTCCGTATACATGCGCCGCAGATAGGCGGCATTGTCCTGCGTCCGCAGCTCGATCTGGATGCCGACGCGCGCAAGCTGCTGCTTCAGCACTTCGCCAAGCCGGCGATATTCGGCGCCAAGAGAGGCGATGTCGTAGACCAGCCGCAGGCGGACGCCGCTGGCGTCCTTCTTGTAGCCGGCCTGTTCGAGCAGTGCTTCTGATTTGGCCGGATCGTATGGGTACTTATCGACATCGGCGGTGTAATAGGGGCTTTTCGCGGAGATCGGGCCTGTCGCGATTTTACCGAGCCCAAACCAGACATTGCGAATGATGACTTCGCGATTGATCGCGAAGGCCACAGCCTTGCGCACCAGAATATTGTCGAAGGGCGGCCGCTTGTTGTTGAATTCCATCATCACCACGGGCGCGAAATATTCATAGCCCTCGGTGGTGGCGCCGATGTTCGGCAGGGCGGACAGCCGCTTCACATCGCTCAATCCCACAGGCGTCTGCGCGGCGATCTGCGCCTCGCCAGTTTCGATCGTCGTCGAGCGCGCCGCCGCATCCGGCAGATAGCGAATGACGAGACGATCGGGATAGGGCTTGCCCGCCTGCCAGTAGTTGGGGTTCCGGTCCAGAATGATGTAGCTGCCGCGCTGCCATTCCTTGAACACCCAAGGTCCCGTGCCGATCGGCTTCTGGTTGGCCGGATTGGTCAGGATGTCGGTGCCCGCATAGACATGCTGCGGCATCACCGGACTGGTAAAGGAGTTGAGTGACGCCATCATGCCCGGCGTCGGCTGCGACAGGTGCAGCACCACGGTCAGAGGGTCCGGTGTGTCGATGCTGGAGACATTGGCGTAGATGATGCGCCCGCGCGAATGATATTTGCGCCAGACCTCTTCGACGGAGAACTTCACGTCGGCTGACGTGAACGGCTTGCCGTCATGCCATTTCACCCCGTCGCGCAGTTTGAATGTTACCTGCAGGCCGTCCGGGCTTGTGGACCAGCTCAGCGCGAGCGCCGGTGTCGCCTTGCCGGTGCGGTCATATTCGACCAGCCCTTCGAAGACCTTGGTCGAGACGAAGCCGGCCGCAAAGCCCGCGTTCAAACCCGTGGTGAGAACGGTCGGCTCGGGATAATGGATGGCCGTGAGGATACCGCCCCGCTTCGGCTCCTGCTTGGACTCCTGCGCGGCGGCGAAGGTCCCTGCGATTGCCATCGCGGCAACAAGTCCGCACCGCAGCAGGCAAGTGGCGCGCTTCATCCTGGTCTCCCCTCAAAATCCAATCTGCCGATTGGGCCGGCGTTGCCCGCCGGCCGTTCCGCAGTCCCTATTAGAGCACGTTTTCTTCGATCACGGAGGCGCGAACATCATGTTCGATCAGCTTCCAGATGCGATCGACGAGGGCCACGAATTCCGGCGTGCGCTTGAGCGCAAGCGTGCGGGGACGCGGCAGGTCGATATCGATGATTTCCTGCAACCGGCCGGGACGACGCGCGAAGACGAACACCCGATCGGACAGGAACACGGCCTCATCGATCTGATGGGTGACGAACAGGACGGTCTTGCGGCCCTCTTCCCATATGCGCAGCAGTTCGGTCTGCATGATTTCGCGGGTCTGCGCATCGAGCGCCGAGAACGGCTCGTCCATCAGCAGCAGATCGGGATTGACCGCGAGCGCGCGAGCTAGGTTGACGCGTTGCCGCATGCCGCCCGAGAGCTGCCTTGGATAGTAATGCTCGAAGCCTTTGAGACCGACGAGCTCAAGCAGATGCTGCGTCAGTGCGCGCTGCTCCGGTGTGCGGATACCGGCGATTTCCGAACCGATGCCGACATTGGAAAGGATATCGCGCCAGGGCAGCAGATTGTCCTGCTGGAAGACGAAACCGCGATCGCGGCCAGGCCCGTCGATGACCCGGCCATCAAGGCTGACCGTTCCGCCGCTGGCACTTTCCAGCCCGCCGACAATGCGCAGAAACGTCGTCTTGCCACAACCGGACGGGCCGACGATGGAGATGAACTCGCCTTTGCCGACACTCGTGTTGATCTGGCGCAGGACTTCGAGATCGCCAAACCTTTTCGTCAGCCCCGAGACGGCTAGTTTTGCACTCGCTTCCATATCAGTCCTGACCCCACGGCACGAGGCGCTTTTCAAGCCAGACAAAGCCGCTCGTCAAAACGATGCCCGCCACCGCCAGAACGACGACGCCGACAAACAAGGCCGGCATATTGAAGGTCTCCGCCGATTGCTGAATCAACTGACCAAGACCCGAGCGGGCGCCGAACAGTTCCGCCACGACCACGCCGATGAGGCCGCGGCCGATGCCGAGCCGCAGGCCGGCGAAAATGAAAGGCAAAGCCGCCGGCAGCGACACCATGTAGAATATCTGCCGACGCGAGGCGCCGAAACTACGCACGGTCTCGACCAGGTTCTGCGGCGTCTGGCGCAGCCCCGTCTCGGTGTTGATGATGACCGGAAAGATCACCAGCAGCGCGACGACCACGATTTTGGAGAAAATGCCGACGCCGAACCACAGGATGAACAAAGGCGCCAACGCCACGGTCGGCGTCGCATAGAGGCCGGAAACCCACGGCTGCAGCGCCTGCTTGCAGGGCTTGGATGAGGCGATCAGAAATCCAAGCGCCACGCCGAGAATGCAGGCCGCGCCGTAGCCCAGGATGAATTCGAGCGCGCTGGTGTAGAAGTGCATTTGCAGCTCGCCGCTGCGCCACAGCGGCCCGACGGCGGCGATAATCTGCGTGGGAGAAGCAAGAAATAGCTTGCTGTTGACGAAACCGCGCGCCGCGATCTCCCAGATCGCAAGCCCGCCAAGCACGGAACCGAACGCCCAACCGTGACGCGACGCCCATCTGCGAAGCGGCCTTGGATTTTCCTGACGCTCCGATCTTTCCATTGTGTTGATGCTCATCATTGACCTATTTCGTCAACGAGGCGTCATAGAAGCGGCTGAGATCGGTCGACCCTTCGATCTCCCCCTGATCCTTCAATATCTTGATCAGGTTTTCGATACCGCTCTTCGCCACATCGCCATCGCGATCGAACACCTTCAGTTTGACGAAGAAATCATAAGTGTCGGCCGAGTCCTTCGGATCTGCCTTGAGACGCTTGACGAGAATGGCCACGGCCTCGTCCTTGTTCTTGGGATCATAGAGCCAGTCGATGCCTCTCGCATAAAGATCCAGCATTTTCTTGATGGCCGACTTGTTCTTCTTCGCCCAGTCGACGTTCACCGTATAACCCGTGAACGGCACATTCTTCGTATAGGTGGCCGAATCGCCGAGACTGTTGAAGCCCGAACTCAGAGCCTTGAAATTGAACGGCGGCACCAGAATGGTCGCGGCGATCGAACCGCTGGCCAGAGCGGCAAAGCGGGCGCCAGTGGCGCCGGCGTAAATATAATCGTATTCGCCGGGCTTGAGGCCGTTGGCCTTTGCCATATCCTCGAAATAGATGCGGGTGATGTCCTTGACACCGCCGATCATCACCGTCTTGCCGCGCAGGTCGGCCCAGGTCTTTACGTTCGGCGCGGAAACGACTTCATAGGGCGAAGGGCCGATTTCAATGCGCAACACGCGCGCCGGCGCCCCCTTGTCGGCGCCACGCAGCGCATCGGCCAGACCCGTCGTGCCGATATCAACGGCGCCGGCCGCAAGCTGCTGCATCACCGCCGCGCTCGAGGGGATGCTGATATTCTCGAATGTCAGCTTCGCTTCGTCGGCCCAGCCCTTTTCCATGGCGACATAGAGAGGCCAGTGGTTTGACGAGCCGACACCGACATCTCCCAGGATGATCTTGTCCTGCTTATCCTGCGCCATGGCAGGCAAGGTCTGGACCGCGAGCAGGCCCAGCGCAGCTATCAAGGCCAAACGATTGAAAATCGGCACGTCGATACTCCTTATTGATGGTCCGCCAATCGTAGCAATCAGCCGGCAAGTTCTCGTCCGGCAGCAGCAATTTCCGAGCCAGTCGCGAGCCAGACGCCTTCATGGCGGCAGATATATTCAAGCGCACTGTCGAGCGCGCCGATGCGATGCGGGGCGCCGATCAGATAGGGATGCAGGGCGATGCCCATGGCCCGCGCCTGTTCGCCGCCTTCGCTCCACAACGTGTCGAACTGGCGTTTGATCATCTTTTCGAAATCTTCCGGGAGGAGATGCTTGTGCTCAAACGACGGCTTGTCGTTGAGTTCCGTCGAATAGGGGATCGACATGATCGTACGCCCGTCTTCCAGAGTCATCTGATAGGGCTGATCGTCATTCACCCAGTCGGCGACATATTCGACGCCATTATCGACGAGATGGTCGAGCGTGTTCCACGTCTCGCTGAGCCCGGAACCTAGCCAGCCCTTGACCTTCTTGCCGCTGGACTTGGAGATCGTCTCCACCGTGCGGCGCACGATACCAGCTTCCTCTTCCGGCGGCACCGAATTGAGACGGCGCGTGTTGCTTTCGTTGTGCCCCATCAGCTCCCAGTCGCGTTTCAGGCACTCCTCGATGATGCGCGGATGTTCGGCGCACAACTCGCTGTTGAGCGCGACGGTGCCGCGGATGCCGTAACGATCCATCACCTTCATCAGGCGGAAGACGCCAACCCGGTTGCCATAGTCGCGCGAGGCCCAGGTCGAGACATCCGGCGTCTTGCCGCCGCCACCGGCAGCAGCCGGTACCTGCTCATCAAGCGCGAAGAACTCGATGTTGGGGATGATCCACAAGGCGAGCCTGGCGCCGTTCGGCCATTTGACCTTCGGACGGTCGATGATAGGGGAATAGGGAAAAGGACCATAACGACGAGGTTTCATTGTGCAGCCACCGCAACTGAACGAGCTTGAAGGATATCGACGATCTCATCCGTCTTCATCACGTCGGCATATTTGTGATGGAGGTCAAAGAGATTGATCTTGTGCGAAATGTCGCTGCGGTCGTAGCAGCACTCCTCGGCCATCACCATATGATAGCCATAGGAATAGCCGTCGACCGTCGAGGCGCGAACACAGCCCGACGTGCTTTCACCGAAGATGATGACCGTGTCGATGCCGAGCTGCGTGAGATGCGCGACGAGGGGCGTGCCGAAGAAGCCGCTGGCGCGCTGCTTGAAGATGACCGTGTCGCCCTGCTGCGGAGCAAAGTCCGGCCGGATGTCGTAGACTTCCGGACCATGAGGCGTCATCTTACGGTTCGTCGCCTTGACGGCGCCGGGCTTGCCGGCCGGCCGCGTCTCGCTTGTGGTATAAAAAATGGGCAGACCGGCTGCGCGCGCGGCAGCAAACAGCTTCTTGGTCGGTGCAATCGCGTTGAAGGCGTTGATCCCGCAAGATGAGGGGAATTCCTTCGCCACGTCCTCGACGGGCTTCGGACCGCCCTGATAGGCCAATTCATAAAGATCGATGGCGAGGATCGCCGCGCGCGGACCGACATAGAGGTCCCGCTTGTAGTGCTTGTACAAATCCAGGACCTTGGGTGGGATCACATCCTGCCAGCAATGGTCTTCGAATTCATCGATCATGGAAACCTCCCGAAAGGCGACGGCGGAAACGAATTCGAAGCAACGCTTATGCCATCCGAGATGAGAAGGATGACGGGCCGGTGCGTCGCTTCATTCGCTTGTTAATCGCAATCTTTATAGCGACATCCTGAATCCCACAAGCGGTTCATCGGTCATGGCGACTGCACTTTAATTCCATCATCATCGCGGATGAGAAGAGTGATCATCAATCATGATTGATCAAGGAGCCTGATATGGGAGTGGCCAGCGCGTTCAGCCGAAGACGACTGCCTGGTTCCATGTCTTGAGCACAATCAAACCGGGCCGGCGATGACACGCAAGCGTCGATGTCATCAGGGAACGACAATCGACTTGCACGAACGCTTGCGGCTGCTTGCGCAACGCAAACGCTCGGACGTCGTGTGCCCTTTCGCATGTCCTGCTCCCGAATGCCTCGCTATCGAACGACCAGGATGCAAGGCGGAGAACTCGCGCGATTCGGATGGACTGCACGCAGGTCTCGCAAAGCAATGGTCTAGCTTCGATCAGCCGATGCCACATTCCGGACGCCACCCGGTTGGCTTGCGGACGATGAAAGTGAGTGTTTATAATGACATACATGCCGATAGCTTCGCCCTCCTTCGAAGTCGTCAACGACATTCATTCCGGCCTCAACCCGGCCAGCATGCGCGTTCATCGGCCCGCGAACGCGGGTGACGTCTGCCAACTCATTCGTGCTGCCGCACGCGACGGGTCTCGCATCGCGCTCTGCGGCGGTCGCCATGCGATGGGCGGCCAGCAATTTTTGGACGGCGGGGAACTGCTCGACCTTCGCGGCATGAACCGCATTCTCGAACTCGATATGGACCGAGGACTCGTTCGCGCCGAAGGCGGCATTCAGTGGCCGGAGCTCATCAACAGCCTGCTGGACCTGCAGCGTCATCGCGAGCCCGATCGCCAACCGAGATGGGGCATCGCACAAAAGCAGACCGGCGCCGACCTGCTCACTCTTGGTGGCGCGCTCGCCGCGAATGTTCATGGCCGCGGGCTCCTCATGGCGCCGATCGTCAGCGACATCGAAGCCTTCACGCTCATCTCAGCCAGCGGCGATCCTCTCACCTGCAGCCGCATGGAAAACACTGAACTCTTCTCGCTGGCCATCGGCGGCTACGGGCTCTTCGGCGTCATCGCCGACGTCACGCTGCGCCTCACCCCCCGGCGAACCCTACGCCGCGTCGTCCGCGTCATCGATATCGAAGATGCGGTGACCGCAGCCGAGCGACGCATTCGCGAAGATTTCCTCTACGGCGATTTCCAATTCGATATCGATCCGCGATCGCCCAGCTTTCTGACCAAGGGCGTCTTCAGCGGCTACTGCCCCGTCGATGGAGACCCCACGCCGCCGTCGGAGCAACGTACTCTGTCGGGCGATGATTGGCTCAACCTGCTGACACTGGCGCACATCGACAAAACCCGCGCCTTCACGCTTTACGCCCAGCATTACCTCGCGACCGATGGACAGCTCTACGAGAGCGACACGCACCAGCTCACCGAATATCTGGAGAACTACCACCACGAGATCGATCGCCGGACCGGCGCGTCATGTGCCGGGTCAGAAATGATCACCGAACTATACGTGCCGCCCGAGCGCCTTGTGGAGTTTCTGAAAGCAACCGCCCGGCTGCTCATCGAACGCGACACGCCGGTGATCTACGGCACCATCCGGCTCATCCAGCCCGACACCGAGACGGTGATGCGCTGGGCCTCGCAGAGGTTTGCCTGCATCATCTTCAACCTTCACGTGGATCATGAGCCGGCGGCCATCGAGCGTGTCGCGGGCTCGTTCCGCGCCCTGATCGATCTCGCCAGCGATTTCGGCGGCAGCTACTATCTCACCTACCATCGCTTCGCCACGCCGCAGCAGCTTGAGCGCTGTTATCCGCGCGTCCGCGAATTTTTCAACGCCAAGCGGCGGTTCGATCCCGCCGGGATATTCCAGAGCGACTGGTACAATCACTACGCGCCTCACTTCGAGGAAAAGTAGCGTGGACGATCGCGCCAGCGCCACCGCCCTATTGATCGCGGCTGCGACTGTGATGCGCAGCGACACCTCCGCCTCAGGCCCGGCGCCCGCGGGCGCAGTGGCATGGTGCGAACGCTTCCTATCGACCTCGCGCAGCCACCGCTGGTTGCGCCGGAGCGTGCAATGCGCGCCAGGCCGCGCATGGTGGCGACTGGTCGAATCCATGCTCCTGCTGGGAGCGGTGTCGCATTGGATGCGGAGAAAGCGCGAGATCGACGGGCTCGCGCGGGACGCGGCCGCGCACGGATTTACCCAGCTTGTCGTGATCGGCGCCGGCCTGGATTCGCTTGCATTCCGCCTAGCTCAGGAACGCTTGTATTCAAACGTGGTATTCGCTGATCATCCTTCGACGCTGAAGGTGATCCAACGCGCATTGGGAGCGGATGCCAAGGACATGGCGCAAGGCATCGAATTTATTTCGGTGGATCTGGCACAACAGGATATCAATGTCGCGCTCACAGCGGTGCTCGGCTTCGACAGGGCGCACGCCACGCTCATCGTCATCGAAGGCGTGCTGATGTACTTGCCCGAAACCGCCGTCGCCCACGTTCTGCGATCCATCGCACTGCTGCCGAACCCGCGTCTGCGCCTGATCATGTCATGGATGGTGGCCGAGCCGGGAAAACCTGTCGGCTTTGCCAGCCAGTCGCGTTTCATTCCCGCGTGGCTCGCTCGACGGAGCGAGCCGATGCTCTGGGGCAGCACACCGGCCGCGATGCCGGCCTTTCTGGACGGCCTTGGCTGGAGCAACACGCGCGCGATCGATCTCGCCGGCAACGACCCGTCAGAGCCTGCCGAAGCGCGCGGATTGCGGAGCGAACAACTGGCTGTGGCGGAGCGAAATCGGCCGAGTTGATCAGGTGTGTTGGGCCGCCAGTCTGGCGTCCACGCTGTCAAGGAACGACACGACAACCTGGGCGAATTCCTTTGGCTGTTCGCGGAAGGCAAAACTACCGGCCCGGTTGATCAGGTGGAAATAGGTCGCCTTCTGCTTCTTCGCCATGACCTGGAAAAGCACATAGCCCGCGTCCCGCGCCGCCTGCGGATCGTGGCTGCTCCACACCAGTTGCGATGGCACGGACATCCCGTCACCGCGCAGCGCGGCCCAGATCTTTCCCTTGAGAGCCGAGATGCCGAAATCGCGGAAACGAAGCTGCTCGTCCTGCAAGGCCGCGACAGCATCGAGATGCGACTTGCCTTTCGCCGCTTCAACGCAGGCATCGAGCAATCCATCGTCGATATGCCCCTGGCCATAGGACAATCGCTCGAAAGCCCAGGTCTGCGACGAACGCCTCCACATCGGCTTCGGCGTCGCCAGTAAGGTAACGTCGTCCAATCCGTCGCCTTTCGGCGGCGCCATCGGCGAGGCAATGATGGAAAGCGAATGCAGCCGCGACGGCGCCGAGATCGCCAGCCACAGGCCGAGATAGCCGCCAAAGTCATGACCGATAAGATGCGCCTTGCCGAGCGACAGGGCATCCATCACGCCGAGCAGATGCTGGCACACTTTCTCCGCCATCAGCATGTCGGGGGAGCCGAGATCGCTGCCGCCGGCGCCCGGCAGATCGATAGCTATCACCGGTCGGCCCGCCGCCAGCAGCGGCAGCGCCGGTCCCCAGATATGGCTGCCGTACGCAATCGGCGACACGCCGGCACGCCCGCCGTGGACGAGCAGAACCGGCTCGCCACTCTCAGGTCCTGCGCGCAGGATCGAGACCTTGCGGCCGGCAACGGTGATGGAGCTTTTCATCGCGGTCATCATGGCCTCCTCAAGCGCTGGCGTTCTGGACAAAATGCGCGAGCAGCGCATTGAACCGCTCGGGATGCTCCCGATAGGAGAAGTGCCCGGTGTGATTGAAGATGTTCAAGGTCGTGCGCCGGTTGTGCGCGGCGATCATATCGAAGATGTCGAAACAGCCTTCGGGAATGACCGTCGGATCGTTCTGACCCCAGACGATCTGCGTTGGCCGCTGCAGCCGCCCCTCGCGCAGCCAGCCAAGCGTCTCGCGCTTTTCCTTCGCCAGCTCCGGGATGAAATAGCGTGCGCCCGCGCCCTCCTCGACCATCTTCTGAACGCTGACCTTGTATTTCGGCTGCGCGAACACCTCCATCACATTGTCCATCCATTCCTCCGTCACCACTTTGGGATCATAGGAATAGCCCTCGTAGATCCAGCGCGCGCTCTCGCGGCTGTAGGGCGGATAGGGCGAGGCCGACAACACCACTTCATTGGGGCTCACGCGCGGACTGAGCGTGCCGCTGCTGACGATGGTCAGCGACTTGACCAGATGCGGATAGTCGAGCGCAATGCGCGTGCAGCCGTAGCCGCCGCGAGAATGGCCGACGAGATGCACCGGCGGCAGCTTCATCGCCTCGATGAAGGCTGCGCCGTGGCGAACGACAGAGGCCATCGTGTAATCTTCGTTGCGGACCGGATTGTCGGTAAAACCCTGGCCGATCTTGTCGAAGGCGATGACGCGAAAACCGGCCGACAGCGGCAGGAAATTCAGGCTCCACACCGGCGCGCTGGAGGCTGAATCGGACGAACCGAAATTTCCTCCATACATGAAGACGATCGGCTCACCCTCGCCGGCATCGTAATAGCGCGTATTGATGCCCTTCACGTCGATGTGTTTCGGCGCGGGCAACTTCTGGCCGGCGACCGGCGCGAAGTTCAGAGACGGCATGGCGGTCCTCCTCATTGCAGACATGACTTAGTTTCGTTCCAGCGCCGGCGGCACGATGACACTCGCGCCACCGCGCCGCAGAAAGCCGCGGCGGCGGGACGGCTCCAGCTTCGGCTCGAACAGCCGCGTCAGCGGCCGCAGCACAAAGGCATCACCGATGGTGACGAAAAAAACGATGGCGAGACAGATGGCGATGATGCTGTCGACCGAGCCGAAGTCGCGTGCCCATTGCATCATGTAGCCAAGGCCTGACCGGCCGCCGAACAACTCCGCGATCAGGCTGATCTTCCAGCAGACGCCATAGGAGATGCGCGCGCCGGAGATGATGAACGGCGCCAGCAGAGGCAGCTCGATGCGCCAGAAGATCGACAGCGGCCGCCGCCCGAAGCTGCGCCCCATCTCGATCTCTTCACGGCCGATGTCCTTGCTCCCCTCGGTCACGTTGACCAGGCAGAAGGGGAAGATGATCAGCACCTGCACAATGAGGATTGCCGTGCCCGTCAGACCGAACCAGATCGTGCCGAGGATCGCCCAGACGATCGCCGGGAATGAGGTGAAGAAGGGGATCAGCACGTCATCGATAATGCCGCTCGTCCACGGCAGGTAGCGCGGCAGCATGCCAAGCCCGCTGCCCAGAACCGTGGCCAGCACCACGGCAAGCAGGACTCTCACGCCGGTCGCCGCCGCATGGCCCCAGAATTCCGGATCGCCGCAGAGCCGCACCAGTTCCCAGAACACCTGTACCGGCGAGGGAAAGACATTGGGCGGGAACTGGGCGGACGAGAGCCACCAGGCGGCAATCGCCGCGACCACCAGCCCTTCGGCCGCGAGCCTCTGGGTCAATTGCCGGCCGGCGCCGCTAGGTGAGCTCATAGCGTCGCCTCAGGCGCTGCTGGATCGCAGCAAAGATGAACCGGTCCGTGACATAGACGATGATGAGAATGAGCGCCGCCACCGCGAACACCATGTCCGTCCAGTAGCGCTGCCGCGCCAGGTTGATCAGCATGCCGAGACCCGACGATCCGCACAGCAGCTCGGCGGTGAGCACCACCTGCCAGCCGATGCCGAAGCACAGCCTAATTGTCGCGAACAGATAGGGGAACATCATCGGCAGGATGATCCAGATGATCTGCCGGAACGCGCCACGGCCGAAGCTTCGGCCCATCTCGATCATTTCCCGATCAAGCTCGCGCAGGCCGGTGCCTGCATTGATGATGGCGAACGGCAGCAGCACGATTGTCGTTGCGAAAATGACCGAGCCTTCGTTGACGCCGAACCAGATGAGCGCCAGGAACGCCCAGCCGATGCTGGAAAAGGCATTCAGAAAGGGCGTCAGCCGACCATATATCGCCAGGTCAAGAACATTGAAGTAGTAGCCGAGCAGCGCAATGGCGACGCCGAAGACGAACGCGAGCAGCACCGACACCACCACATGAACCAGCGAGGCCGTCGCATAGGCCAGATTCTTCGGATCGATCCAGAGCTCCATGAACCGGTCGAACACCCGCGCCGGGCTCGGGATGAGCACCGGCGGCATGTTCATCGAATACCATTGCCATAGCGCAAACAGCGCGACGACAAAGACCAGGGTGCTTACGCGCCGCGCGGTCAGGAAAGCAAACGGCGGCTTGCTGCCTGGAGAGAGCGAAGGCGTCGACATCGACATGCTAATGCGCACCCTGGTGAATGCCTGAACTTATTCCATTACCGCCTGCGACCAGACGAGTTCGTCGGGGCTTGCCGGCACTTTCTTCACCATGCCCATCTTGAGGCCGGACTGCCAGGCCTTCATCATCACCGACTTGTCGGTCGGGCCGAGCGCCAGCGGCATCTGCGCGTAGGTCGTGAACCAGGTCTGCAGGTCTTCCTTGGAGATCTTGTACTTCGGCGCGACGGCGCCGAAGACCTCATCCTGATTCTTGAGAACATATTGCGCCGAGGCCTTGAGCAGTTTGGAGGCAGCCACATAGGCGTCGGGGCGCTTGCTCATGTCATTCTCGTAGCCGAACAGGAAAAGCGACGGCATCGGCCCGCCGTACATCTGCTCGAGCTCTTTCGATCCATGCAGAACGGAACGATAGGCGCCGCCTTTCGTCGCCGTATAAGAGGGAACATTGCTGAACGCGACCGCGTCGACACGGCCGGCCTGCAGCGCGGCCTCGAACTGCGCCGCCGGCATTTCCACCCAGCGGAAATCGCCGCCGACAGCATCGGCGTTCATGCCAAGGCGTTCGGCAATAACCCAGCGCACCGAGATCACATTCTGCGCCTCGACGGAAGACACCGCGATGGTCTTGCCCTTGAGATCCTGCATGGTCTTGTACGGCGAATCCGCCTT